>ENA-OPTB01002169-OPTB01002169.1-human-gut-metagenome-genome-assembly--contig:-NODE-2169-length-13114-cov-2.359675_pt1 | contig 13114 bp, 12 predicted proteins | sample MGYA00241810_ERZ501911 | MGnify/ENA primary metagenome ERZ501911 (study PRJEB25962, sample SAMEA2042304) | human gut metagenome | biome: human gut; feature: human-associated habitat; material: faeces... | reverse complement strand
AAGCCTAACGAAACCGCCATGTCCGTCACCGTGAGGTCGCTTGCGAACGGACTTTCCGGAAAGCTCCAGCAGGGCGATATTATCCAGATCGTTTCCGTTGACGAGGACGACAAGGCGCAGATCTACGAGGAACTCCAGTATGTGGAGGTTCTCGCGACCACCTCGGATAAAGGCTCGGACGACACCTACCGCGACGGCGAGGTCAACGCGGACGATGAGGACAGCGGCGACCAGTCCCTCTATGCGACCGTGACGATAATTTTGCAGGACAGGGCGCAGGCACTAAGGCTTGCGGAATGCGAGAACACCTCGCTTCATGCGGTTTTCGTCACCAGAGGCGACGAGAAATTAAAGGCGGAATGCCTGAAAGCCCAGCTTGAGCTTCTCACCGGAGAAATATCCACGGCGGAAGCTGACGGAACCTCTGAACCCGAAGAAACACCCGAAACCACGTCAGAAAGCGAGGAAATCAATGGATAACAGCATCATCGCAGTATACGGCAGTCCGGGGAGCTACAAAACCACGACCGCGCTTTCGCTGGCGCGGTGCATTGCTTCAAAAGGGAGCAATGTCGTGATAGTCGGAACAAGCACCATAAAGCCGCTTCTGCCCATTGCAGTGCCGTTTGAGAGCAAGTTCAGCGGTTCGCTCGGAAAGGCGCTTTCCGCCGTGGACTTCGACCGTGACGTGATTCTCAAAAATATCTTCATGGCGACTGACAAAATCGGGATACTGTCCTACAATATCCGCGAGAACAGCAATTCCTACGCTGTCGTATCTCCGAACAGAATGGACGACCTGTTCATTCAGCTCCGCCAGCAGATGGGCGCGCAGATAATCGTGGACTGCACCTCTGACATCGTGAACAGCAAGCTCACTGCCAAGGCGGTAATCAACGCCACGCACGTTGTGGAGCTTCTGACCTGCGATACCAACGGACTTGTATTCGACGGCTCGCAGGAGCCTATCCTCCAGTCGGAGCAGTACAATTACCGCGACTTTATCCGGCTCATGTCGCTGAATTCCACGATAAAGCAGGACGAAGCCGCAATGAAAAACGCGCTCGGGCGAATCTCCGGCACGATACCCTACTGCCCGAAAGCCGCCGAGTATCTCAATCAGGGAACTCTGCTGACAAAAGCGGTGGACGACCGCACATACAATACCACAATAAAATCCCTCGCGGAGCTTGTCACAAAGGAGGTCTGAACTATGAACAATCCGTTCAGGAATCTCGTAAAAAAGCCCGCAAAGCATGAAAAGGGCGAGATAGTCGTTGCGGATTCCGGAAACGTCAAGGAAGTCGCGAAAATAATGATAGGATTTGAAGCGCTTCTCCGTGAAACGCAGTCCTATATGTCCAAAGCCTGCGGCAACAAGCTGTTTGATTCCGACCTGAAGGACGCAATGCGCCAGCTCATCAAGCAGTACATGAAGGATCACAATTACTACGTCCCGCACATGAATCTCGCCGAAGCCGCAGACCGTCTTTACGTTGAAATGGCGGAATACTCGTTCCTGACGCCGCTTCTCGCCCGAAAGGACATCGAGGAGATAAACATAAATTCCTGGGACGATATTCAGATAATCCCGTCCAAAGGTCAGCAGTACAAGTATTCGGAGCATTTTTCTTCAGCACAGCACGCGGTTGACGTGGTGCGGCGTATGCTCCATAATGAACAAGCTTCGGCTTGGCGAGAATTACTGCCGGATCTACGGCATTTTCATGCTCCCGACCGAGGTTGAATACGGCTGGCTGTCGAAGCTGACTAACATTCCCGGAACGATAGTCACGATAAATTACGAACCCCGGAACAATGCCGAAGCGATAAACGACCTGTCGCGCAAAATCCGAATGTTCCGAGGGCAGGCGGCAAGCACAAAAGACCCGAAAGAGCGCATGAGGTGCGAGAAAGCCGCGCTCAGTCAGGAAACCGCCCTCCAGCGCATGGACAGCGGAAACGAGAGCATGGGAGTTTGGGATATTACAATCATGGTTTTGTCCCGTGACGAGGAGGACTTCAACAACCGCTGCACACGCGTTGAAAATACCGCGAACGTGATAGGCTGTAAGATACGCATTATGGCGAACCAGCAGAAAGAATCCTACCAGCACCTTTCGCCGACCTATCCGCAGATTCCGGAAATTCGCGAGGAAAACGCCCGGCAATACCTTGTCGGCGACATAATCGGCGGTTTTCCGTTCGCAAGCGGAAGCTTCACCGACAGCGGCGGCTTCTATCTCGGACGGGATTCCAACGACGGGCTGATACTGCTCGACCCGTGGATAAGAAACCGCCAGCGCCCCAACAGCAACATGACGATAGTAGGCGGCTCCGGCTCGGGAAAATCCACGGCGATAAAGCACATAATCGCTTCGGAGTACGCTCGCGGCACGAAAATAATCGTCATTGACCCGGAGGGCGAATACAAGGATATGTGCCTGAATCCGCTGTTTGAAGGCTCTTGGATAGACGTTGCCGGAGGGCGCGGCGGTCTGATAAATCCGCTCCAGATACGCCCTGTCCCGCCTGACATGGACGATAATTCCGACCCGGTGAAAAAGGACAGCATAGGCGACCTCGCGGTGCATTTAAAGACCTTGCAGACGTTCTTCCGGCTGTACATGCCGTCAATGGACGACCGCCTGCGGGCTGTTCTCGACCAGTCGCTTGTGGAGCTGTATTTTTCTTTCGGGATCACATGGGAAACCGATGTTTCCGGCATGAAAGCGGAGCGCTTTCCGATTCTTAGCGACCTGTACAGCCTCATCTCCAGAAAAGCAGAATCCGGCGGCAGGAACGCAGAATGTTACGCAGACCTCAAAACCTACTTGGAGGGAGCCGCAAACGGCGCAGACCACCTGCTCTGGAACGGCTACACTACGATAAATCCCACCAGCGGATTTATTGTGCTGGACACGAAATCCCTGATACAGATGTCCGGCACGGTACTTGCGGCGCAGTATTTCAACGTGCTTTCGTGGTGCTGGGAGCAGATAACCCGCGACCGCAAGGAGCGCATAATGCTGATAGCCGACGAGTGCTGGACGATGATCGACCCACGCTGTCCGCAGTCGCTGGAGTTCCTCAAAAATGCTGAGAAACGCGCCCGTAAGTATGAAGGAAGCATTATCGTGGGTACCCAGTCCACCAACGACTTCCTTGACCCGGAAGTTAAGTTCTATGGGCAGTCCGTACTTGACTTGCCTACATTCAAGCTGCTGTTTTCAATGGACGGTAAGTCGCTAAAGGAAACAACCGAACTGTTCGACCTGAATGACGCACAGAGCGAGTACATTTCTTCCGGTCAGCGCGGCACGGCACTGATGAAAGTGGGCAATCAGGCTGTTATCGTCCGTTTTGAGCTGAGCGAGGAACGCCTTGAAATGTTCGGCAGAGGTGGAGGACGTTGAAGACTGCTCTTATCTTTTGGAGGTTACAATGGCAGTAAATCCGAAAATAATAATGATGGTCGCGCAGGCGGCAAAGAGCCATAAAGTCCGTGAAGTTGTTCTTCATGTCGTGTTCTATTCACTTGGCATAATTCTGTTTATTTTCACTGCTTTTATAGCATTGATAAGCGGACTTCTGGCAATCGTACAGAATAACAATCTGAGGAACCACTGGAATTACTATCGCACAAGCATTTCTGAGTTGTTTAACGGAATAGAATCCGATATCAACACAAACGTGAAAGATGAAGTATACGACTTCATGCCGGAATTCTCCGTGAACCTTTCCAAAGCCACGATAGCCAACAACTTTGATGGCAGCTCTCTCATTCTGTACGACGATGATGAGATATCTCGTGCCGAAGATATTATGCTCAATTACGCAGGACAGCTCCGTGCCATAAAGACCCAGGATGAATTTGACTCCTTTATCTCTGATTTCGACACAGACCTTTCTTTTTCGGATATCAGCAGCATTCGTTTTACTGATGATACTGGAATAGATAATCTGTCTGAGTACGGCGAAGAGCTGAAAGTGTTTTTATATCATCGTGCCATGGAACAGATGAGTAAATATAACTACACATTTGAGAATGTTGTATTGGATGACGGCAAGAGGGCGGACCGCCAAACGCTTGTTGTTACAGCGGCAGACGGAAGCCCCCAGACAGTGGAATACACCTGCATAGGTGGCGGTGAAGTTTATCTACCGGAATTCCTGGCAATGTACAATGTTCGTCAGGGGCGTGAATACCTTATCAAAACCACGCAAAATCAAGCGCCGGACCTTAATTCACAAATGGAACAGGCTCTTGGAGATATCCCCGAAACTGCCGAAGACGCTCAGGAATACATCAACAATTCATGGGGTAGTATGATTGACGGCAGAGGGGCAATAAACTTAAACCTGTTTCAGATGTCTAACCTCAAGTCGATAATCGAAAATGCCAATATGAGTGGTGCCGCCAAGATTGAAACGGAACGAACAGCTGATAAGCTGTCTATCACTCTTGAAACTGTTGGTGCAGACGTTTGGAGGGATATTTTCGGCATTGAAGAGGAGTTCGAACAGTATGTCGAGCAGTCCCAAATGGCTATAGAAATGGCTCTGTCTGAAGCAGAAATACCGCAGGAAGAGTGGACTATATCCCTGGACAACATGGTTCAGCTCGCGCTGTTCGTCTATTTCGAAGGCTTCTTCGAACTTCCGGTCAGCAGCTCAGACCTTGCACCGGGCGGTAATGGTATTCTGTCGCAATGCGGTGATGTGTCAGAGCTGCACCAGTACACCTACGGCACTAAGGATATGGGAGTACCTGAAAGAGGCATTACGCTTGAGCTGACAGGCAGGACAGCGGTCCATGCAGATTTGCTAAACTGCGGAAGCTGTATACAGGACGCATTTATATATGATGTGTGGAACATGAACGAGCAGGATATCGCTAATGATACCAATTCCAAAGTCTTTAACCAGAGTGCAGTCACTATCGCATACATAATTGATACCGACCAGTTTGAAGATGATTACGGTTTTCCTTTCCCGACAATAAACGGGTTACGCCACGGAAGCACGATTACTCTTTTCCTGGAATTCACCTGTCTGAGCGAGGTGGAGTTTGAAGACCTGGATATTGGCAGTTCCGTTGACCTTAATAATCTGATTGTGGGTTATTCGCATGACGGGTATTACAGCGACACATACGACAAGGGACTATGGCGTCACCATCTTAACCGTGATGAATGCATTCCGCACGTCGGAATAAAGACCTATTTCATGTCTGGCGAAGCTGCTGCCCCTGATCCGCCGCAGGGAACGCATTACTATGGCGGACCCAGTGCAAAGGATATTGGCGTAGTTGCCAATCCCCGACTTTGGTTCAAGGCATTCCGCACCGGTATGAGCGATGAACTGTTTGAAACTATCAAGGCAGTTGAGCCGGAATAGCAATATGATAAGAGAAAGGAACTTCTACCATGACCAACCCGTTACTTATTTCCCGAAAAGAAAATGCCGGCATTCTGAGAAAGATATGTTCGGAAATAGGAGCAACTCCCCGCGAAATTTCGGGTGATGAATGGTCGCTTGCACTGTTCATCAAGACAGATCTCAAAAACTATATGTACCAGTCGCACTACGTCCTCGATGTTTCAGCATTTCTGGAAAAGGGCGATGATTTAGTTGCGCTCTGTGAGGGCATTGCGCTCCAGAAAGATCCCAACAGTATAATCATCTATGCGGATCATTTCTTCCCGGGAGATGATTTCCTGGACAAGCTGGTGCATAAGGGTATACACAATATCGTAGCCAACTACCCTGATGTGGACGAAAAGACAAACGTCACTAAGATGATGGAGGATCTCAAAGAGTGCCTTACCACCGGCTTATCCAGGCAGAAGTGGCGTAAGTATGACAAGTCATTCGACGCATTTGCTGAAGCACGGGAAGCTGCTCTTATCGCTGAAAAAGAAAGCGAGAAGCCGCGCTATTCACAGGCGAGCCTGCATATTGCGGTCGTGGGAGCGCAGAGCAGAATAGGCACGACATCATTTGCACTGCGCATGGCAGAGTATTTCCGCAGCCGCGACGGTGAAAGCGTGGTCGTATGCGCCAGCAGGCGTGGAGCCGAGCAGCTCGAAATGATGGAAACCTGCTATGAAGAAGCAAAGCTGCAGGACGGAATTTACACGATCAACGGCATAGACATTTGCAGTTCTGATACTGATACCGCAAAGGTCTACAACGCTGAGATATATGACTTTGGTAGCAAAAAGCCAACGGACTTTTCCGGCTTCGACAAGATATATGTCGTAGGCGGCACTTCGTGGAACGAGCTGCCGATGATATATGATATCCAGAATGACCTCAACATGGTGAACTACACCGTTGCCGTCAACTTTTCCGATGAAACATCTGTTGAAAAGAACCGTGAGCTGCTCTCCGTCAACCTCAATGATGTAATTTGCCTGCCTTATGCGCCGGATCCGTTCTCACTGACCGCCGGATATGAGGAGATTTTCGACAAGGATTTTGTCGAGTGGGCAGACAGCCCTGCTGAAGAAGCTGATTTATCAGCCGAAAAATAAAGATATGGAGCAAACAAGACATGAAACAGAACAGACAGTTTGTCCGGGTTAATTTGGACTTTATAAACAAGGACCTGTCAGCCGGCGCTGTAAAGGTTCTGTTTCTGCTTGCTTCGATAGCCCAGGCTGGCGGCAGTGATACTGCTGTCATATCCAATGCAAGAATCGCTGAGCGCACCAAGCTCACGAATATAACCAGAATAATCAATGAACTGTACGCCATAGGTGCAGTAACTGAGCGCATTCAGCGCTTCAAGAGCAATCGCCAGAAGTGCAACGCTTACGTCCTTTCAGAAGCCGTTTCAGCGCCGAAAAATTATGTTCTTGTTCCGGTATCCGCGGTGGAACTTCCTAAAAGCTGTCTTAGGCTGTTTATGCTGTACTGCATACACGCTAGTGCCGTGGGACGCTGCCTGCTGTCCCTTTCAATGATACAGGAGCTATCCGGAATGGCACGCGGAACGATCATTTCCTGCAATAAGGAACTTACGGAGCAAGGATACATAGCCAAGCAGCAGTACGTTCGCAGAGAGGGAGATTTCGGATACAACCGAGTATACATCTCTCATCTTCTCCGGCGCAGGAGCGAAACCAAACGTGCTGAAACATTCCGTGTTATCGTCAATTCCGGTGTTCTCAGCTTTGAGAGTAAGTGCGCTGCTGAGCGCTCGCTGTCCCAGGAACCAACCACGGAATTTGCAAAGGTAATGCGATATCTGTTCCGAAATACCAGAGTTGCACATTTTATCAGGACTATTCTCCGCAGCACAAAAAATGCTGCGGTTTTTCTTTACCAGAAATGGGGTAGTCGAAAAAAGAATACCCGATTTATAAATCTAAAACCTGTTTTAATAATTTAAATATATATTCCGAAAAAAGAATTATTATACTTTCGGTAATTTGAAAGGAGCTGCTTATGTTAAGCATAGAAACGATCTCTCAGCGGCTTGTGGACGCCAAAGGCAAGCGTGAGCGCCTTATATCCACCCTTAACCGGCATACTGCCGCCCTGGAGAAAAAAGAACGTGAATTTGAGAAAAACTACAAGCTGAAGCCGGAGCTTAGCAGCGAGGAATCCCTCAGAGGAAATGACAAGGCGTTCTGGGATTTCTACTCAATCAAATCGAAAAAGAGCGATATTCTGTCCGTGAACAAACGTATCCAGGAAGCAGAAGAACGAATTCAGGCGCTCCAGGCTGAACTTTGCTCTGCCGAAGCACAGCAGGCGTTTATGGAAAATCAGATTCCTAATGTTATAAAAGACTTCTTCGTGCGCTGGAAAGAGGACAGTATTTCTTTTTTCAGCAATCGTTATGAGCAGTACCAGGATTTTGTCCAGGAGCTCCGAACAAAAGAGCTTGCAGCCCGGAAAGAAGCAATCAGGACGCTTCCTGCATATTCTCAATACACAGAACGTGTGGACAGAATGAGCGATTACGATTTGCACAACTTGTTCCCCAGAAAGCCAATGGAAGATTTCCTGAAATCGCTGAATCTTGATTACCGCAGCATCAGCGAAGCTAAGAGCAGCTTCGCCGGTCCGATCGTTTTTGCGATGTGCAAATACAATGACCCGGAGCAGCGGAGAGTATTCCTTGAGCGAACCATGGACCGCGAAATGAGAAGCAAAATGCTCGACCTGGCTCAGCGCATAGGGGAAAAGGTCGGCAGGATAACCGATGCTGCTGGTCTGCACGTTCAGAACGGCGAAATTGCCGGCGTGATTTACGGAGAGAACGGCAGTGCGACCATTCAGACAATCGGAGCCGGCGGGTACAATATTCAGCGTTTTCATTTCCGGACGCTTGTTCATGAACTGGAACAGTACGAAGTTCAGGGTCAGGACGAGCAGCCTGAGCAGGAAGAAGACGGCGATGAGATGGAAATTTGAATAAAAATGCAGGTGCTTCATGATGAAGCACCTGCAAGTTTGACAATGATCTCTTTGCTATTAATTTAAATTGATGTGGTGTCGTATTATTGGTACTATAATGGTTATAATAAGAATCTTCTATGAATACAATGGAGTTAAACCACAGCAATACCAATAAATAATATAGAGGGATAGTAACATGATAGCCAAAAACATGATGAGCATAATGAAAGAAAACCACAGAAATAGCGTTTGGTATGGAGATATATATTTAATTGAGAAATGTGCAATCATGTCTGGAGTAATAAAAAAACATCCCCAAGATACCATTCAATGTATATTGAATGCATTAGATAAATCCCCTTTATTTATTAAAGGGTATATAGTTGCTGACGTCAGCGGAAAAAAAAGAAGATACAGATGTTTTACTATTCGTGATCGGAAGTAGTTTCACTATCCAATTGTGATAACATATCAACAAGTGGCTGAGAAGTTTTGTTGGCTTCAATATACTCATTATATGCTCTCAATGCATTTTCAATGAGTTGTTGATAAGTAACGATGCGTGCATGATAAGGCTCCAATGATTTGGCTAAGAGTTGTTGATCATCAAAATTTGTGTTATTATCAATTGGTCTCCCAATTATAAAGAGAATTTCAAACGAAAAGCTTGATCCACAAGTTTGATTCAATGCTTTTGACAGTGCATCATGATATTTAACTATTTGATTAAATGCCTCTGATCTTTTTACAACCCTATCAGCCTTTTTCAATTCAATTACAATGTGCTTTCCAGCCGCCTGTCTATACCCCAAGTCAAGTCTACCTTTTTTTTCCTCATCGGTAAGAGAATCCACTTGCACATTCAAAGCATTTAAAACTGTTTTTTCCATATATTCGGTATGATCAGCCCGTTCCCATGAAGGATCTAGTAGCCATAGATGATTGAATAAATATTGTTGTATTACTTTTTCGAGAGATTGATCGTCTTGGGTTATCTCTCGAAATTTGTTAATTATTTGAATTCTTTCTTTAATAATTTGATAATACAAAGTTGCTTCAATATCATCCATACCTATACAAATATCTTTAAACACCTCAAAATTTGATGGATCAATCTTATCAATAGCACTGAGATGTTGCGAATATCTAAGTTTTTCGAAAGCAAGTATGCTGTATTTTAAGATTTCACGCTTCTTATTATCATCGGCAATAATTTGATTGATCTTACCAAACATTTTTTTGGCATAATCCTTGTCATCGCCTTTTAACTGTTCAAGCCATGTATCAATTACTGGCAACAATTCTCTGGCTTTGTTCTCTCCAAAATTATTACGGAGTTCTGTCCACTTACTCTGAATATATTTTAACTCAGTGTAAATAAAATTTCTAAGAGCAATAAATCTCTCGTCATCATGTCTATATTCCTGCCGATTACTTGTTGCCATATCTTCAAAATTGTCATCATCAAAAAAATCAGCATTTATCTCTCCAATTAAGTATTTTGAATATAAACCACCTTCAGAATACTCGGAAAGAATATCTTCCTGACCTAATTTTCCCCTAACCAATATTACTATTTTATTTAAATTATCATTTCCGTCTTTCAAGTCACCTGACGCATCAACTGAGCCTATCCAGCCTGAAATGGTATATTGTTTATTATTTATGGTAATAACATTATCGCGGCATTCATTATATGATAGATTACTACAAAATCCAGAATATTTTTCACTTTCCTTTCCATAATACCAAATATATCTCAATTTGCGAAAATAATCTCTATCGGTTATTGTTACTTCATTATTATTTACAAAAACCCTAAAATTATTTTCTACACCAATGATTCCAAAACGCCTTGCGACACGCTTTTTAATATATTCTACTGTCAAAGAAGATGTATTTTTCTTAAGCTTTTTTAAAACAATTTTGGTTCCCGAATGGGCTAAGCAACTATCATCTATTTCAAGAACTTCCGGATAATATGCTGTAGACTGATTAAAATCCCCCTCACCTTTTATTGATGACTCAATTTTTTCACTATCCATTCGTAATGCGTTAAATTCAGAATTTTTGTCATCTAACATTTTTCGGGAATAAACATCAATTTCTTGAGATATAGAAAACATAGAAAGTTTTCCGATACCTTTTCTGCCCATATATGGGCGATTGTAGACTGGGGAGACAAGTGAATTCTCTCTTTTCCTATGACCAACATACAGAAACTTTTTGTTTATGTCATCAGCACTCATTCCGCACCCATTATCTTCAATCGTTATTTTATCATTGTCGACATTAATTTTAACCTCTGTAGCATCAGCATCCCAAGAATTTGCAACAATTTCTGATAAAACAGCTGGAATATTGCTATATAAGTTTATTCCAAGATGATTAAGAACATTTAAGCTAAGTGACATAGTAAATTTATGATTCATAATTAATTCCTCCCTAAACGACCAAACCATGTTCGGTTAAATGACGACTTATAGAAATACCTATAACTTCTCCCAAGCGCACTGGAACTGCATTTCCGATTTGTCTTGCAATATCGTTAAACGAATAATTGCATTCCGGATTAATAAAAGCATAGTCCCGTGGAAAGGTTTGTAACAATGCACCCTCTCTCAATGATAAAGCTCGATCCTGTTCAGGATGTCCATATCTACCAGTTCCATAATTATAAAATTGTGTTGTAATGGTAGGACCGATCTGTCCCCAGGTCATTCGTCCATATACTGAACTATATGATTGACCAGAATCTTTTTTGTGGCAGTTACATCTCAAGTTTATTGGCCAATCTCTCCATGTTCCTCCTGGACGAGAATGTCGTATTCTTTGTAAATTCAAATCTGAAAGTCCAGCTGCTCTATGTAATGGGTCATTCTTATCTGTTTCTCCAGCTGCTATTGGAGGAAGATTCCCAATAAAATCACGGACATGAATATCCTTTCTATTATGGGTCGGCTCTATTAAAGAAATTGGTCCGAGAATTGAAGCAACAAGGACAAACCTTCTACGGGTTTGCGGAATTCCATAATCAGGGCAATAAATTATATGATAATCTTTTTCATATCCGTTTTCATCAAGTATATTAAGAAATTCTCTAAAAATACTTGTGTTTTCAATTTGTGGAACATTTTCCATTGATAATACTTGTGGATGAACTTCCCGAATGATCCTACCATATTCTAAGAGCAAATCGTACTTCTCGTCTAGTGTATTAGCTTCTCCATATTTTGAACGCAATTGCGAGAAAGGCTGACAAGGAGCACACCCTACTAATATTTTTGTTGCGTCGTCAGAGTACAAATTATTTATTTGATTGCCGTCAATATCACGAATATTTCTAATATTATATGAAACGTGGTTGCTATGTTCGTAAGTGTACTGGCATGTAGGGTCAATATCAAAACCTGCAATTACATTTAACCCAGAATTAATTAAACCTCTAGTGAGCCCACCAATTCCACAAAACAAATCAACAATTTGTACTGGCATTTTTTTCCTGCCTTTCACCAATAATAAAAAGGTTTAAAAAATCTTATTTTCTATATATTATAACATATTTATATTGCCAATGCAACCACATTTTTTTATTTTGAAAAAATATAATACACAGGTGCCTCATGGTGAGGCACCTGTGTGCTCCGTAATGTATATATTGCACAAAACGCACAACAAAAAATTGTTATTAATTGTTCCGCCATTGACATTGACAAGCGGAGAATAATATAGTATAATAAATAAGGTGATTTAGCAAACACCAATAGGCTTCCATGAATTCCATTTTTCACGCAAGCCTTGAACAATATTCAATTAACACCCGCAATCCTTGCGTGCGTGTACACACACACAAGGACGACCGAGAGGATGTTACCAGCATCCAAACGGCTTTTACAGGTGCCATCTCTGCGCTTGATTTTGACGGTCAGCGCTTAGATATACTTTGTGAGAGCGTTTGGACATATGTTCAAACGCTTTTACTTATTTTCTCCGAGGACCTCTTATTGTTTCATATTCAGAATTGAGGGCAATAAAATCCTCAACGGAGAGTGAGAAGTAGTGGGCGAGGGCAGCGTATTTGTTCAATCCATTGCCTGTTCTTGTCCCACTCAAATCTCTATTACCTCGCATTATACCTCGTGCATGACCACGACCACATTCACAGATTTTTGTTAACTCAATAATCTGCTCGGTGTAATCGCTTATGCCTTTCTTGCAAAATAAATCTGCGAGATAATGTCGGTACTCCTTGGGTAAGGAGTTCTCATCGTGTCTTGCCATGATAGTACCATCCTTCCTACTTTTTCGGAACAGCTGAGCAATCTCAGCTGAATTTGCTTAAACCCGCCTTTGACGGTTTTAATACAAATTGAATGCCACCATGCAATAGCAAATGTTATCTTGTCCTTAGGACTTCGCCATGAAACGAGCGAGTGTGACGGCTGTGAAGCCGACTAAACAGAGGGATCACATCAACGTCAGTGTTTTCTTTCTTCAAAGGAAAACCCTCAGCTTGATAACGATAGCTGATGTCCAAACTGATGGAAAGATAAGATGAACGAGCAGGTAACTCCTGACTGCGTTCTGCGAATGTGCGTATAGGTGGAAGCACTCAAAGCAATATTCTCGTTGCTGCGGCACTGAAAGTTCTAACACCAAGGTGCTGCGGCAGCGTTAAGATACATCTTTATATAACAAA
>ENA-OPTB01002157-OPTB01002157.1-human-gut-metagenome-genome-assembly--contig:-NODE-2157-length-13154-cov-3.477670_pt1 | contig 13154 bp, 10 predicted proteins | sample MGYA00241810_ERZ501911 | MGnify/ENA primary metagenome ERZ501911 (study PRJEB25962, sample SAMEA2042304) | human gut metagenome | biome: human gut; feature: human-associated habitat; material: faeces... | reverse complement strand
ACGGCAGCCACAGAGAATCCGAATGCTCGTTTCCCGCGTATGACTTATGGCAGTAATAAGAACAATAATCAGGCATCAACATATTGGTTGGCAGACAACAGCTATTTGCGTTTCAAAGAACTGAATATACGCTATACCTATCGCAACCCCTGGCTGCAGAATGTACTGGGTGTCAGTTCAATGAGTCTGTCGTTCATTATGCATAATATTTGTACATGGGACAGCATCAAGCTGTGGGACCCGGGACAGGCATCTGCGAACGGTGCTGCTTATCCTATTCAGCGCACTTATTCAATGCAATTGAGTTTGAACTTTTAAAATTGAACGAATTATGAAATTAAGGAATATAATGATGGCGGGTGTTTTTATGGCGTCTGCGATTTCAACCACTTTCACATCTTGTGAGTCTTTCCTGGATATTGATGAATATGTATATGATATGACGAGCCTTGACTCTATTTTTACGAGAAAGAGTCAGCTTGAGAAGTATATCAGTGCTGCAGCCAATAACTTCCCTGCTTTTGACAACGTATGGAAATCGACTCCATTGCCTTTGGGATTCGCATCCGATGAAGCGTTCGCATCTATCAAGGAAAGTGAAAAGGATTCATGGAAAGGTCTCTTTTTTGCGATGGGGCAGATGGTAGACAAATATAGCAACGATTTTTTCCGTTGGGGAGAACTCTATGTATCTATCCGAATGGCGAATATTGTGATTGCCCGGATCGGAGAGTGTACGGATATTACAGATTTTGAAAGACGTGACTTCCTGGGCCGTGCTTACTTTATCCGTGCTTATAGCTATTACACTTTGATGATGCAGTATGGTCCTGTGCCTATCGTTCCCGATCAGGCTTTTCCTCAATGCGAGTGTAGATCAGATGTCTTATCCGAGAGCTACTTACACCGAATGTGTGGAAAAGATATGCAGTGATTTCGAGCAGGCAGCTTCTTTGCTGAAGGCAGCGGACGAACGCGATGCGTCAACCTATCGCATCCCTACGTCCGGAGCTGCATTAGCTCTGATGTCACGTGTACGGCTTGAAGCGGCAAGCCCCTGGTTCAATGGAAATAAATACTATTATGACTTCCTGAGAAGCTCGGACAATCAGCCCTATTTCCCTCAGAATTATGACTCGCATAAGTGGGCTGTCGCAGCAGTTGCCGCCAAAAGAGTGATTGATTTGAATTTGTACAACCTTTACACAGTTCGCAGTACGGCATACACACCTGAATTGCCGGCCAATACTTATGCCCTCAAATTCAATAACAAAAACAATAAATTCCCGGAAGGCCCTCATGGTATAGATCCGCTTAAATCTTACAGGGATATGTTCACGGGAGAAGAAGAGGGATTCAGCATCTCCGAATTTATCTGGACCAAGAGTCAGACGGAAAACAATACCAGACTTGTTTTCCCTTATGCGATGGACGGTACGAATGCTATCAGCGTGAATGGAGAGTTGGCGGATGCATACCGCATGATAGACGGACGGGATATCAATGCTTCCAGCGCTGAATATCCTTATCCAACGGAAGAAAAGGCATGGCAACCCATCAGTAATCTGGATGATGCACAGAAAACCTTGCTGGGAACCTCCTTCTCAGGATTCGACCTGGATCCTGAAATGGCACAGATGGATTACAACCGTGAGATGCGTTATTATGCTACGATAGGATTCAACCATAGAATATGGCCGGCTTCTTCTTACAATGGTCCTGACCCGGCGAATAAAAAAGCGTTGAAAGTGACTTATTATAGCGATGGAACGGGCAAACCCGATCAATACCAAAAAGAGACGGTCTGTGTCACCGGCTATACTTGCGTGAAGTATGTCAATGAAATGGATTCCCCCGCAGGAAGCGGGAAAGTATTATCTAAAAGTTTTCCGCTTATCCGCTATGCTGAAATCCTGCTGAATTATGTAGAAGCGATGAATGAGATGGGAGATGGTGATAACTACACTGACGAAACGACCGGAATATCTGTGTCACGCAATAAGGAAGAAATGCGTAAATATTTCAATATGATACGTTATCGTTCCGGTCAGCCGGGTATCACCGACGAAGAACTGGATAATCCTGAAAAGATGAGAGAGGCCATCAAGCGCGAAAGACGAATAGAACTGGCATTTGAAGGACGGCGCGCATACGACCTCCGCCGTTGGGGAGATTTGGTAAAAGCGACAAGCAGGCCCTTTACCGGTATGAATATAAAGGCGATGAAGAAAGATCGTAAGAACTACTATATGCGTACGATTGTCACTGAGTCGGATTGTAAGTTCTCCAAGTTCAATATAACCCAACGGATGAATTTCTATCCTATTCGTCAAGGTATTATCGACAAGAATCCGCGGATAGACCAGAATCAGGGTTATTAAATGAAAACAGAGAAGTGATTCAAGAAAAGATAATTCAAATAGAATAAAAGATATGAAACAATATAATAATGACTTTATTCGACTGATGCTGGGTGGACTTTTGTGTTTGTTCGTGTCGGCTTGCGTGAGCGACCCTTTGGCTGACGAGCAATATACTAAAAAGTTGACTTTAGTAGGTGCACAAGATGAGTTGCAGGAGAAAGAGGTAAAATATGGAAGCGACGGAGAGTTCTTCGTTACCGTCTATTGTGGCGGAACAAAGATGCACGAAGATGACGTGACAGTGACTTTGGGAGAAGCAGATCAAAGTAACATCGATAATTACAACTATAAAAACGTGTTGGAAGGCGAAATCGAATATGTGGCGCTGCCTAAAGACTGGTATACGATTCCTTCCTACACAAGCGTCATTAAGGCCGGCGAACGTTATGTGCGGTTCCCCGTACGTGTAGATACCGAAAAAATAGATACAGATGCACGGTATTTGATTCCTTTGAAGATCGTAGACTCAAGCCCTTATCCTGTGAATGAACAGGCTGACACAGTGTTGCTGGTGAAGGTGAAAATGATCAATGACTATTCGGGCAATTATATGATGAAGGGCACCGAGTATCCGATGAAAAATGGAGCTCCGGATTTGTTAAGCGGGACTCCGATAGAAATAGCCCGGACTCTGACAGCAGTGGATGAAAACACGGTTCGTTTCTTCCATAAGTCGGTCAACGAGGAAATGCCCAATCTGGATGATAACGGTATTACTCTGACGGTGGATAAGAGCACCGGAAAAGTAAGTGTCAGCCCCTGGAAGAATCTGCCGGTTGTAGAGAATAGCGGAAGTGGTACCTATCAAGTCGTATCGGGAAACTATGGAATCAATACACGGAGATATGTGATAGAGTATAATTATATCAATAGTAGCAATAAGGAAATGTATGTTTCTGTGACATTGGAGACTTCTGAAAATTAAAAGGCTTCATTGTCCGAACGGTCTGTTTCCAGGAACAACCCATTCAGTAAGCTCCATGGCGTACATATAGGTATGTATGCCATGAGCAATGGGGCGTTCCCGGAAATCAGGCATTATACGATTGGTTCGGATGACTATATTAAGATCAATTTTCCGCAGGACTTGACAAAGGCCTTTTTTTGTTGTATATTTGCAGGTGTCATACAGGCAATAAAGTAACAACCCATTAAAAAATGAAACGAAATGCACCTTATCAATCATCTTAACCGAACCGAAAGAATAGTGTAACATTATAACAAAATACACAGGGGATCATATGCGAATCAGCATCTATGTGAACCGGTGATAAGCTTGAGGCTGCAACCTTTTATAGAGTTTGCAGCCTTTTTTGTTGCATAAAATTAAAGAATATGTGCTTAAAAGGTGTATTTGAGTTTATAATAAATGGGGAGACCGTTTATAATAAACGATGAAACTATTTATTATAAACTCAACTGCGATTTTAGTATTAAGGGTAAAAAGTTTTCTATATGTCAGAAGAGACCAAAGAGAGTTTTCTTTTATTTGACTTGGCAGACAGCGAATTATTGTAACACAATAATCTTTTACCTTATTGCCCGATTTACCCCCTATATCTGCCCGATTTACCTCCTGTCTCATTGTGCTCTTCTCCCTATTTTTGTGCATTAAATATTCTTATTCTTTTCAATGATGAAGTATGCTGCATGATATGCGCGGCGGAGGTGAAAAGTGCGTGGCTGCTTTGCGGGATGTTGTTTTGAAGAAGAATAGTACAATATTCCATGCTTGTTGTATTATTCTCCATAGGAATATAGATAGTTAAACGTAAATTTGTAATTTAATTGTGCCTTATACTTTTTATAAGAATTTATAGAAGAATATCATGAAATACTGGATGTTATTATTTGCCTTTTTGTGGGTATCTTACGGAACGGGCATGGCTCGGAAAACCGAAAAAGTAGTAAATAACGGAATTCCCTGGTTTGACGACAGGGGAGAGATTGTCAATGCGCACGGTGCCTGCATTGTGGAAGAGAATGGCAGATATTATCTTTTCGGGGAATATAAGTCGGACAAGAGCAATGCTTTTCCGGGTTTCAGTTGCTATTTATCTGATGATTTGGTGAACTGGAAGTTCGAACGTGTTGTACTGCCGATGCAGCCAAGCGGAATTCTTGGCCCTAATCGTGTAGGCGAACGTGTGAAAGTCATGAAATGCCCTTCTACCGGCGAGTATGTGATGTATATGCATGCAGACGATATGAACTATAAAGATCCCCATATCGGTTATGCTACCTGCAGTACTATAGCAGGTGAATATAAACTTCACGGACCTCTGTTGTATGAAGGCAAGCCTATTCGCCGCTGGGATATGGGGACTTATCAGGATACGGACGGTACCGGATATCTGTTGTTGCACGGAGGAATTGTCTATCGTTTGAGTAAAGACTACCGTACGGCAGAGGAAAAAGTGGTATCGGGAGTGGGCGGTTCTCATGGAGAGTCTCCGGCAATGTTTAAAAAAGACGGCACATATTTCTTCTTGTTCTCCAATCTGACCAGCTGGGAGAAGAATGATAATTTCTACTTTACAGCCCCTTCCGTCAAAGGCCCGTGGACCAGACAAGGTTTGTTTGCTCCCGAAGGAAGCCTGACCTATAATTCACAGACCACTTTTGTGTTTCCTTTAAAGTGTGGCGAAGATACGATTCCGATGTTTATGGGCGACCGCTGGTCTTATCCGCATCAGGCTTCGGCCGCCACCTATGTGTGGATGCCTATGCAGGTGGATGGAACAAAACTTTCTATTCCGGAATACTGGCCTTCCTGGGACATTGATAAGTTGAAACCCGTAAATCCTCTGCGCAAAGGAAAAACCGTCGATTTAAAGCAGATAACGTTCAGTAAAGAAGCTGACTGGAAAGTGGAGGAAGGAAGAATATCTTCCAATGTAAAAGGAAGTACGCTGAGTATTCCCTTCAGTGGCTCTTGTGTGGCTGTTATGGGCGAAACGAACTGTCATAGCGGATATGCGCGTATGAATATTCTTGATAAGAAAGGGGAGAAAATATATTCTTCACTGGTCGATTTCTATAGTAAGGCGAATGATCATGCAACGCGTTTTATGACTCCCCAATTGGCAAAAGGAGAATATACACTGGTGATTGAAGTTACGGGCATCAGCCCCACATGGACTGATAAAACGAAGAGAATTTATGGCAGCGACGATTGCTTTGTGACCATTACTGATATTGTAAAATTGTAATATTTATGAAAAATAGAATCTTATTTTCCGTCCTTGCTTGGGTAGCAGTGATCTTCTCCGTTCAAGGTAAACAAAAAGATTTTGTCTTGCAGTCCGGTCAGCCGGTTGAGATAGCTTGTAGCGGTTCGGAAGTACCGGTGGTGCGTACTTCGCTGGACTTGTTGTCCCGTGACCTTCAGACTGTATTGTCGGCAACTGCCCATGTAGACACAAACACCGGAAACATCATAGTAGGAACGATCGGACAGAGCAAGCTGATTGAGCAGGCAGGTATCGATATTTCCGCATTAAAAAACAAAAAGCAGGCTTTCATGCTCGCCGTCTCAGAAGATGGAAAGCTGGTAGTAGCCGGCAGCGACAGTCACGGTACAGCCTACGGCATACTTGAAATATCCCGTTTGCTGGGCGTTTCCCCTTGGGAATGGTGGGCGGATGTGACTCCGGAGAAGAAAGAGACATTCCGCCTTTCGGGCAAGTTTAGAGAGTTGCAGTCTCCTTCTGTGGAGTATCGGGGCATCTTTATTAATGATGAAGATTGGGGACTGATGCCTTGGAGTAACAAGACTTACGAACCGTCGGATGTGAAAGGAGAAATCGGGCCGCGTACCAACGAACGTATTTTTGAGTTGCTGCTTCGTTTGCGGGCCAATACCTACTGGCCTGCTATGCATGAGTGTACCTTGCCTTTCTTTCTGACGAAGGGCAATCGGGAAGCAGCGAAAAAGTATGGCATCTTTATGGGAGCTTCCCACTGCGAACCAATGGCGTGCAATGCTGCCGGAGAATGGAAAATACGTGGAAAAGGAGCATACGATTACGTGAATAACAGTCCGGCCGTTTATCAGTTTTGGGAAAATCGTGTGAAAGAAGTTGCCGGACAAGAGATACTTTACACGCTGGGTATGCGTGGCGTTCACGATGGAAAGATGCAGGGAGCCAAGACGGTAGAAGAACAGAAAGCCGTCCTGAACCGGGTATTTGTTGACCAGCGCGGCTTGCTCGAAAAGTACGTGAATAAAGACGTAACACAAGTGCCGCAGGTCTTTATTCCTTATAAGGAAGTGCTCGATATTTATCATGCGGGACTGCAAGTGCCCGAAGACGTGACCTTGATGTGGTGTGATGATAACTACGGCTATATCCGTCATTTCCCCACTGCCGAAGAGCGTGCCCGTAAAGGCGGCAACGGAGTCTATTATCATGTTTCCTACTGGGGACGCCCGCACGATCATTTATGGTTGAGCACCATGAGTCCATCGCTCATTTATCAACAGATGAAGCAGGCTTACGATCAGGGAATACAGAAAATGTGGATACTGAACGTCGGAGACATCAAACCTGCCGAGTATCAGATAGAACTGTTCATGGATATGGCATGGAATCTGGATAAGGTATCTTCCGAAGGAGTAACCGCACATCTGAAACATTGGCTGGAACGGGAACTGGGAACCTCCTGTGCAAAGACCATCCTCCCCGTTATGCAGGAACATTATCGCTTGGCACATATCCGCAAACCCGAATTTATGGGAAATACACGGGAGGAAGAAAAGAATCCGGTCTATCGGGTAGTCAAAGACTTACCGTGGAGCGAAAGAGAGATAAACGAACGTCTGAATGCTTACAGCGAACTTTCGGAAACAGTAGAGAAAGCTGCTTCTAAAGTACCCGCCGACAGACAGAGCGCTTACTTCGAACTGGTGAAATATCCCGTACAGGCTGCGACACAAATGAATCGCAAACTGTTATACGCCCAATTGGCACGCCACGATAAGGAAGACTGGGAAAAGAGTGATGCCGCTTACGACAGCATTGCTGCACTGACTCAACATTATAACTCATTGGAGAATGGGAAATGGAATCGCATGATGGACTTCAAACCCCGCAAGCTCCCTGTATTCAACCGTGTGGAAAGAAATGCGGCTACTGCTCCGATGACAGCGGACCGTAAAGCAGCCTGTCAATGGAATGGGGCGGAGGCAAAGAAGGGCAACGCTATTGTCTGCGAAGGTTTGGGATATGAAGGCAAAGCCGCAGAGATAAGAAAAGGCGATGCGCTGACTTTCTCTTTCGGTAATCTGAAAACGGACTCGGTAGAGGTGGATATCCGGTTACTTCCCAATCATCCGGTGCATGGCGATAAGTTGCGTTTCTCGGTTTCTCTGGATGGTGCCGAGCCTGAAGTGATAGCGTACGAAACGAAGGGGCGCAGCGAGGAATGGAAAGAGAACGTGCTTCGTAATCAGGCAATCCGGAAAATCGTACTTCCCGTTCTGGGCAGGAAATCACATCAATTGGTCATCAAGGCATTGGATGAGGGAGTGATACTGGATCAGGTAATGCTTTATGAGGTGAATTAGATATAATTCTATATTTTATAGTTTCAGACTGGCTGGGTCAGTCAGTCTGAAATACACTGTTTATTGTCCCGGCTTGATAATCAACCGCAGTACAAACCAAGCGTGATGTGCTGCGGTACTTATCCATCCATAATGTTTTGCCATAATGCGGAACCGTTCTTTAAGAGAAGCCTTCCGGTTCTGCGTAGTCATTCCTTCATCCAGATAGTCGATGATTGTCAGGTGCGTATTGTGCAGGGTACGCGCCTTTTTCATGATGCGGATGCACCAGTCGAAATCAGCGGAGTACCGGTAGTTTAAGTCATAAGGTTCCATCAGCGTATGTCTGGCAAAGAAAGCCTGATGGCAGACTAACATTCCTTGTTTGAAACTCTTCCAGTCCAGCTTTTTGGGCGTGGAAAGGCGGCGCATATGCAGAAAGTGCCTGTCTTTGTCAACAATCGCAGTTTCCCCGTAGATGACGTCGGGGAGAACGCTCCCATGAATGCTGTGCACCATTTGCTGCAAAGTATCGTCTTCGTGAAAGCAGTCGCCCGCATTCAGAAAACAGAGATAGTCGCCGCTGGCAAGGGAAATCGCCTTGTTCATGGCATCGTACAATCCTTTGTCCGGTTCGCTGACGACGGTAGTTATCCGTGGACGGTATCTGTCGATGATAGAGAGAGTACCGTCTTTGGAGGCCCCGTCCACGATGATGTATTCTACGTGGTGGTAAGTCTGCGAGATAACACTTTGGATGGTATCTTCCAGTACTTTCTCGGCATTGTAGGTCACCGTGATAATCGAGAACTTGGGAGTAGGATGGACACTATGCATATTTCCCTGTTATTTTGTTGTAAACGTCCGTGTACTTCTTCGCTATGATACTTTCCGAATAGTTGCCTATGGCCTTGCGGCAGGCTTGTGCGGAGAGTTCCGCATATTCGGGTTCCGTCAGTACCCAATGGATGCCGTTGGCCAGATCTTCGGAAGACTTGCGCTGAGCTACGTATCCGTTGTGCAGATGATCGATCATTTCCGGTATGCCTCCGGTGTTGAAACCGACGCAGGGCACACCGCAGGACATTGCTTCCATCACCATATTCGGCAGATTCTCTTCGAGAGAAGGGATGGCGAAGAGGTCTACGGCATTGTATATATCCACCAACTCATGCTCATTCTTAATATAAGGAAGCGGATAGACGCGGAAAGGAATCAGGTCTTGCAACTGCTGCGACTGGTTGCCGAAAACAACCACGCCCAATGAGTCTTTCCATTCCGGATGTTTCTCTGCCAGCAGTTTGCAGGCTTCAATCAGATAGTCGATACCCTTTCGCTTGTCTGTGATCTTGACAGAACCGAAAAGAATGAGCTTCCCTTCCTGCGGCAGCCTGCATTTTCTGCGGGCTTCCTGCTTATTGTGAGGCTTGAACAGATTCGTGTTGATGGCGTTCGGGATACTGATAACCGTTTGTCCGGTGAGCAGTCCGCTGACTTTGGCCTTCTCCGCCAGCCAGCGGCTACAGCCTACAAACGTGATGGATGCCTGACTATAAATCTCTTTTTTCTTCCGGAAGATTCGGGTGGATAAGTCCTTCTTGCCTCCTCCTCCGTAGATGTAAGGGCAGTGATGGCACTCCTGTTCGTAACTCTTGCATTCGCGTGCATAATGGCAGATGCCGGTGCAGGGCCACATATCGTGCATGGTCCATACTACAGGTTTGCCGGAAGTCAGAATCTTGCGGATGGTGTTGAGCGACAGCATTCCTTGGTTGATCCAGTGCAGATGGATGACATCTGCCTGCTGAAATTCGGGAAGCGAAGTGATGTCCGTGCCGGTATTGGCGATATCTACGGCGAAGAGATCATTCTTCTTGAAACGGTTGGCTTTCCAGATGACGATGCGTTCCCACATGAATTTCCATACGTGCAGCCAGCTGCCCTTTAGTCCGACGACGCTGATTTGGTCTGTTTGTTTGTCACGTACCAACATTTTCGCCTTGATGCCGTTGTTCTTAAGCGATTCCATCAGTCGTCCGGCAGCGACAGCCGCACCACCTATTCGTTCGGAAGTATTGATGATTAGTACCCTCATGCTTTCAAAATGTTTGCACAAAAGTAGTGGTTTTCAGTGAAAATCCGTACAAAGTCACATATTATTTGTACTTTTGCCACACTTATTAATAAGGAGATATTGAACATGAAAAAGGTTGTGTTTTTAGGATTAGGGTATATCGGCCTTCCTACGGCAGGCCGTTGCTGCCGCTCACGGTTTCGAAGTCATAGGAGTAGATGTCAATCCTTCTGTGGTGGAAACGATCAACCAGGGAAAGATACATATTGTAGAACCTGAACTGGGTCAGGTAGTCAGGGACGTAGTGCAGAGTGGAAAGTTACGGGCAGTATGCAAGCCGGAAGCGGCGGATGCTTTCTTTATCGTAGTGCCTACCCCATTCAAGCAGAACCATCGGGCGGACATCACCTATGTGGAAGCGGCCACCCGTTCCGTGATCCCTTATCTGCAGGAGGGTAACCTGTTTGTCATCGAATCCACTTCTCCGGTATATACCACCGAACGTATGGCGGAAGTGATCTATAAAGAACGTCCCGAACTGAAAGGGAAGATACATATCGCTTATTGTCCCGAACGCGTATTGCCGGGAAATACATTATACGAACTGGTGCACAACGATCGCGTGATAGGCGGCATCGATCCGGCATCCACCGAAAAAGCCATTGAGTTTTATTCCGCTTTCGTACAAGGCAAACTGCACGGCACCAATGCCCGCACGGCAGAGATGTGCAAACTGACGGAGAACTCCTCCCGCGACTCACAGATCGCCTTTGCCAACGAACTCTCCATGATCTGCGACAAAGCCGGAATCAATGTATGGGAACTGATCGAACTTGCCAACAAGCATCCGCGTGTGAATATCCTTCAACCGGGCTGCGGAGTAGGCGGTCACTGCATTGCGGTAGACCCTTGGTTCATCGTATCCGACTATCCGGAACAGGCGCAGCTCATTAAGCGTGCCCGTGAAACGAACGATTACAAAGCGGACTGGTGTGCGAACAAAGTATTGGAAACCTGTCAGAAGTTTGTGGAACAGAACGAGCACGAACCGGTCGTTGCCTGCATGGGACTGGCTTTCAAACCGAATATCGATGACTTACGGGAATCTCCCGCCAAATATATCGCTTCCCGCATCATCTCCGAATCGAGAGCGGACGTGCTGATTATCGAGCCTAATATAAGCACTCATAAGAGCTTCCATCTGACAGATTATCGGGAAGCATACGAGAAAGCGGATATTATCGTCTGGCTGGTTCGCCACGATGTCTTCCTTGCATTGCCCAAAGAAGAAGGAAAGATAGAACTGGACTTCTGCGGTGTGAGACGATAAAATGTAGTTTAATTGCGAAGAGGTTGTATAGACTCTATTAAATAAAGCAGATGAAAAAGATATTGCTCGTTTTCGGTACCCGTCCCGAAGCGATAAAGATGGCTCCGCTTGTAAAGGCGCTCCAGAAAGATACGGAACATTTTGAGACACGTGTCTGCGTTACGGCACAGCACCGGCAGATGTTGGATCAGGTATTGGAAGTGTTCGGCATCACTCCCGAATATGACCTGAATATCATGGCTCCCAATCAGGACTTGTATGACATTACCGCTAAGGTACTCCTTGGACTGCGCGAAGTGCTGAAGGACTTCCGTCCCGATACCGTATTGGTGCATGGAGATACGACTACCTCGATGGCGGCATCCCTTGCGGCATTCTATATGCAGATACCTGTGGGGCACGTGGAAGCCGGGTTGCGTACCTATAATATGTTGTCTCCCTGGCCGGAAGAAATGAACCGTCAGGTGACAGACCGTATCTGCACTTACTACTTTGCACCGACGGAACAGTCAAGGGCAAATCTGCTGCAAGAGAATATAGATGCGAAGAAAATCTTTATTACCGGAAATACGGTGATCGATGCCCTGCTGATGGCGGTCGATATCATTTCCACCACCGCCGGTGTGAAAGAAAAGATGGCGAAGGAACTTCAGGAGAAAGGCTACACGGTAGGTGATCGTGAGTATATCCTCGTCACCGGACATCGTCGCGAGAACTTCGGAGATGGTTTCCTGCATATCTGCAAAGCGATCAAAGAACTGGCGGCTCTTCACCCGGAGATGGACATAGTCTATCCCGTTCATCTGAATCCTAATGTGCAGAAGCCAGTGTATGAACTGCTTTCCGGTCTGAGCAATGTCTACCTGATCTCTCCTTTGGATTATCTGCCTTTTATTTATGCCATGCAACATTCTACTCTGCTGCTGACGGATAGCGGCGGTGTGCAGGAAGAAGCTCCTTCATTGGGCAAACCCGTGCTGGTGATGCGGGATACGACCGAGCGTCCGGAAGCTGTTGAGGCGGGTACGGTGAAGTTGGTCGGCACGGATGCGGAGGCAATTGTCAGTAATGTCACTGCCCTGCTGCAAGATAAAGAAATGTATAAGCGGATGTCCGAAACGCATAACCCTTATGGTGACGGACAGGCTTGCGAAAGAATCATAGCTGCGCTTCGATAACTTCAAAATAGTTTCATTGCTTGAAACCATTGGTTTCTCGGTGTGAAACTGTTGGTTTCAAGGCATGAAACTTTTAGTTTCAGAGCATGAAACAAATCATGCCGTTCGTTGGCGCCGATGGCGGGACCGGGCGAAACAAAAATTAATAACACTTCTTATCGGGAATGCCCTCTAACGAAAAACGGGCTGTCAGAGAATCACTTCTCCGGCAGCCCTTCTTCATTAGGATCAAAAAAACAGAGGAAGTATGATATTCTTTATTCCTGTCCTCCCCCTAAAGCACGGTATAGGTTAATTAAACTTTGTATTTCGGTAAAATGATTGGCCGTCTGTGATAGTTGCGCGCTGAGCAATGACTGTCGGGCGGTAAGTACTTCCAGATAGGTTGTATTCGTATGTTCCATCAGCAGAGAAGTACTTCGCACGGCTGTTTGCAGAGAAGCAATCTGCTTGTCGAGCAAGATTCTTTTCCCCTGACTGGTCTGATAGGCAGTCAGCGCATCATTCACTTCGCTGCCGGCGTTGAGCAATGTTTGCTGAAAGCCGAGAGCTGCTTCTTCCTGCTGCGCACGGGCGATGCGATACTGAGCCACCACTTGTC
>ENA-OPTB01002154-OPTB01002154.1-human-gut-metagenome-genome-assembly--contig:-NODE-2154-length-13190-cov-6.701180_pt1 | contig 13190 bp, 10 predicted proteins | sample MGYA00241810_ERZ501911 | MGnify/ENA primary metagenome ERZ501911 (study PRJEB25962, sample SAMEA2042304) | human gut metagenome | biome: human gut; feature: human-associated habitat; material: faeces... | reverse complement strand
AGCCATATTGAAACCATAGTATTGATGTCAAGGAAATAATCAAACAATCTATAATGCGGCTTGTTTGCTGACTTTTGCAGCAGTTTAAATTATACGCACAACTGCTGCAAATGCTTGGCTGTATCTTGCGGAAACATATCCAACACAAAATTTCGTTCAGGTTGTAGCCTCGGATTAGATAATGCAAATTGAGTGAGTGGATTAGATGTCAGTGTGTTTGGAGAGAATTTTATAGAACAAAAAGCTGACAGGCAATCCTGCAATTCGACCGTTTTGAGGGGTTCATGAACAGTGAAATAGATGTTAATAGAAATTAGATAAATCGGAATTTATGGAGGATAAAGCTGATGAACAACAAAAGGATAATTATAGGAGTCACTATCGGAATAACCGCAGCAATACTTTGGAGCGTTGTTTTTATAAATGTCTTAAATAGCATGGCTGGAATTGGAATCGGAATATGTCTGGGTATATCTTTTGGTATATCTAGCAGTCTTATTTTTTCAAAAAAAATAAAGATAAATGATGATACAACTTCCGATTTGTATGTCTCTATTATACCATAATGATACCATCATGAAAAATAAAAATAGTTCGTAAAACTGCTCTTTGGTGAAAGCAGCACACTTTTTATTTGCCATAAGTTCGTATTTTCTCCTCAAAAAGTTCGTATTTAAGTATGTTATAACACACAATGCCGTAAATACGCAAAAACAGTTCGTAAAATTGCACTTTTACGAACTGTTTTTATTTTGGGTCAGTTTTGCAAACTGGAAGTTTATGATTAATAAAAGCCTATCTACCCACATGTGTCAACTACTGAAATTACCTTGTACTAAACGGTATGCACAGAGGAGAAGGAGACGGTTAATTACCATCCCCTACTTAATTGCGTTCAGTCAGTATCAGTTATGGAATGTAAATATTGCATATTTCACTATTCAAAGCGATTGGAAGCCATTCAAGCTTTTGGAAAGATTTCATTATTTCCATTCCCCAGCGAATGCCAACAGAATCTATCTCTTTTTGAATATTGTCTTCTGTAAGCTCATCTGCCGAAAGATGCTTATTGTGTTGATTTATCCAGCCGTTCCATTCTTTGCTATTGATTAGGCATACTTTTCTTTCTTCAAAAGTTAAGGTATTAGGTATTTTCTTGTTTAAACGGTATTTTGCCAATTCCCCAATATGCATTACCCTTTGGTGTGGATCTTTTTTTTCTCTTTCAACAGCTTCTTGTAATTGAGCTTGAAAAGCAGGCTCACGCAATTCTGGTTGATTGATCCAATAATCGTTTAATGCCTGTTCCTCTTTCCTCTGCATTTCTTCAATGCGCTGATAGTCAGCATTTTGGTAACTAACAACATATGGGCTTTCGGTAATAGTCGGGCTATTTCCATGCCACAATTGATTTGCAACAGGAGGTTTTACTGTAAAAATTGCTGACCCCATGCTGTAATCAAGTTTAGATATGTCTTGATACTTAGTAACCCATGAATCATTACGGTAGTAAAGATTCAGCAAATAGAGAGCTGCTAAAGCGTGGATAAAAGCTTTGACATTCCCTTTATGTAAGGATGAGTATCTATCATGCTTAACCGCTTGATAAGCTTTTTCCCAATAAGTCCCCTGCCTTTTATGGGCTTCTTTTAACGGCTTTAGAATACGGTTTTCATCTTTAACAAAATTAAAAAACGGAGCAACAACCATTACGGTTTTGTTGTGTGTTTGCCATTTGATGTCAATCAGTTTCAGACAATCCTCATCGAACAAGATACTACTATCTCCTCTTGCCTTCGTGCCACCATTATCAAAATACAATTCTTTCGATATGGCTTCAATCTGAACACAACAACGCACCAGTAAATCTGCAATATGAGGCGAAAAAGTTTCAAGCTGTGTGTTACAAGACTGGGCAACTATACCGCCTTTGCCGTTTACCAACACTTCATCAGTGAAAAAAATATATTTTGATACTTCAATTGCCTCTTTTTCGAGATTTAAATATGTTTGCCAAAAAATATCTGATTTTTTCATTGTTCAGTTCTCCCTTTGAGTCTAAAACAAATTCTGATTTGCATGTCTCTATTATACCATAATGATACCAGCATGAAAAATAAAAATAGGGGCTGTAAAATAAGTCCCTTTTTTATGTCAGTGGTCTGGTGCTTTCTCCCTGGATGATAACAGGAAGCGTTGTATAGCTTTGGATGAGAAGTTCCGGGTTCTGAAGCTTACGGATCATCATGGAGCCTGCCTGCACACCGGTATCATAGACATTGATATCTACAATGGTAAGCTGTGGGTCGATGATGCTGGAATATGGGTAGACGTCAAAGGTAAGTATGGCAATATCATCAGGGATGGAAAGCTGCCGGTCTTTGACGGCCTGGATGACACCTAATGCGAGGGTGTTATTTTCACATACAATAGCGCGAGGCGGTACAGGCTGTGTCAGCATATCAGAAGTAACAGAATAAGCGTGCTGGCAGCTGGAATCGGTATTTCCGATACGGGCAGCCGGAATGTGAAAGCCTCTGTCTAACATGCCTGCTATAAATCCTTTTTGACGCTGGGCAGAAATATAATCGGTTTTGCGTTCTCCGATAAAGGCGACATCTGTATAACCACAGGCTATCATGTGGGCAGCGGCATATTCACCGGCAAGGGCGTGGTTGGTATCTACCCAGCATAAGCGGCTTTCAAAACTCGGATGCCCAATGATAATGTGTGGAAAGCCTGCATCCAGAATAAGATTTGCAATTTCTTTATTAATGGCAGAACCGTGGATGATAAGACCATCGGAGGAACCGCTTGTGATAACTTCACTGACTTTTTCTCCGGGATAGTGTTCTTCAGAAGTGTTGACAAGCGTCAGGGAATAGTTGTTTTCGGACAAGGTATGGTGTACGCCGCACATAATGTCAAACATATGCGGATTCCGATAAGCAGTATCTTTCTCCAGATTGGTAAGATAGACAATATTGGAAGTAGCACCTTTTGCAAAGCTTACAGCCCGGGAGTTAGGGGTATAGTGAAGCTTTTCAATTGCTGCATGAACCTTTTCCACAGTGGCTGGGGATATGGTGGTCCAGTGATTTAAAACTTTAGAAACAGTGGATTTGGAAACACCGGCTTCATTGGCAACATCATTGATGGTAACAGACATAAAATACCTCCTGAAAAAATGTATAAATTTAAAAATATAGTATAGCGGTTTCCTAACAAAGTCAATCATTTTTGACAAATAAACATTGTAAATAAGGGAAAAAAGTGATAAATATAGACTTAGCAAGAGGAACCAATTGCATGAAAAAAATAAGATAAAGAAAACGGTTTCCTAAAGAAACCGGAAAACGGAGGTATTTTTATGAAGAAAAGGGTGTTGAGTCTGTTGCTCTGTACAGCAATGACAATCGGCACATTATCCGGTTGTGGAAAAGAAGCAGGAAATGACGAAGGAAAGGCTACAGAAGCACTTGGAAATGATGCAGAGGATGAAATGACAGAGGTAAAAATCTGGCATGATGGGGATGAGAATATCATGCAGACCATTGCGGATTGTGCGAATGAGAAACTGGCAGAGGATAATATCAAGGTTACCTTTGAAAAGAAGAGCGGTCTGACCGACCAGCTTCAGTTATATGGAAATGATGAATCCAACGGACCGGATATGTATCTTTATGCACATGATTCATTGGGAACATTTGCAGAAATGGGGATTTTAGCTCCGATTACGGATGTTATCAGTGAGGATGTAATGGCGGATTTATTACCGATGACCGTAGAAGCAGGTAATTATAAGGATACCCAGTACCTGATGCCGGTTTATTATGAGACATTGCTCTTTATGTATAATAAGGCAAAATGGGAAGGTGATGTGCCGGAAACAACAGATGAACTGTATGATTATATGGTAGCGCATACCGATGTGGATGCGGGAACTTATGCGCTGGTAAATCAGCATTCTACCGCATACAATGTGGCACCGGTGATCAATGGTTTTGGTGGATATATTATTGATAAAGATGCAAATCCTGGATTAAATACACAGGAAACCAAGGATGCTATCGCATACAATAAGAAATTTGCAGCATTGGAAGCAGATGGAGATTACAACACAGTAACTGCATTATTCAATGAAGGCCAGGCAGCAGCAATCATTGGTGGACCATGGCTGGTATCCGGAATCAAGGCAGCGGGCATTGATCTTGGTATTAAATCCTTAGCGGATTTTAAACTTCCGAATGGAAACGGACTGGCACCATATTCAGGTGTACAGAGCATTGGTGTCTTAAAATATGCAGCAGAAAATAAGAAAGAAGCAATTGCAAAAGTATTAGAGACAATTGCAAGTCCGAAAGTAGGTATTGCACTGGCGAATAAATCAAACTGTGCACCGGCAAACAGCAAAGCATATGATGACGCAGATGTTGCTGCAAATGAGATGATTATGGCAATGAAAGCAACTGCAGAAACTGCACAGCCTATGCCAAACATTCCGCAGATGAGCGTTATGTGGGGTCCGGCAGAAGCATTTTTGGCGGCAGTCAACAAATCCGGGGAGGATATTGATACTGCAGCAGAAACTTATCAGCAGGAGGCATTGGATGCTATTGCAGATATGCAGTAAGAAGGAGTTTATTTAGAAGCAATAAAGAGGAAAATTAGGAAGAGAAGTGTGTATATGAAGAATAAACGGAAATTAACGCCATGGCTTTACAGTATGCCGGCACTGATATTGATTGGAATGGTTATCGTATTCCCAATTATTTATACGGGCTATATATCACTGACCAATATGAATCTTTTTCACTGGTCAAATTATGAATTTATCGGACTATCCAACTATAGCAGGGCATTATTAAAGGCAGACTCCGGTTTCCTTGGAGCACTGTTTACAACATTACTTTGGACCACATTAAATATGGTGATACAGGTAGTTGTGGCATATTTTATTGCATTGGGATTTCAAAGAGAAGATTTAAAGGGAAAACGTGTATACAAGACTCTTTTGATGTTCCCGTGGGCAATGCCTGCATATGTGTCCATTCTTTTGTGGAGGGTAGGCATTTATAACACAGAGTTTGGTCTTCTGAATAAGATTCTGGTGGCACTTGGCTTTGGAAAGGTAAATTTCCTTTCCACCAATGTGCCGGCATTTCTCTCCTGCATGACTCTAAACCTGTGGATGGCATTGCCGTTTATGATTATGATGATAGACGGTGCACTGTCCAGCATTGACCGCAGCTATTATGAAAGCGCAGAACTGGATGGAGCAGGTTTCTGGTCAAAGAACATCCATATTACCGTTCCGGCAATGAAAGGAATTATTGCACCGGCGGTTATTATGACGACATTTACCACATTTAAGCAGTTTGATATCGTATATCTTCTTACGATGCAGAAGGGAGCATATTCAGGGGCAACCTTACAGACCATAATTACTTATGCACAGCAGAATGCGTTCGTTTCAAATAACTATGGGCTGTCCTCTGCGGTATCCATTATTATCTTTTTCCTCATCATGGTATTTTCGCTGTTTACCAATCGAGGGGTAAAGGAGGAAAATTATGACTAAGAAAAAGAGAAAACAGATTTTACAGCTTAGCGGATTACATATTTTTTATATTATACTGTGTCTGCTGGCACTGGTACCGATTTTATATGCGTTGAATCTTTCCTTTGAAAGGGGGAGTGGAGCATTGTCCTCCGGATTATCTTTGTTTCCAAAGGAATTTACACTGGATAATTATAAAAATATACTGACGCAGAAGCCGTTTTTGCGGTGGTTTTATAACTCTTCCGTATTAAGCTTTTTTACAATGGTCATTGCTATCGGATTTGCCATGGTGTCATCTTATGCATTTTCAAGATACCGTTTTAAGGGAAGAAATGGCATTTTAAAATTACTGCTTCTCTTAAATGCATTCCCGCAGATTCTGTCCATGTTTGCATTATTCCGTCTTTTAAAACAGATGAATATGCTGGATACGAAACTGGGACTGGTGATTATTTATGCGGGAAGCATGTGCATTTTCTCTATCTGGAATATGAAGGGGTATTTTGATACCATTCCGATAGAAATCGAAGAAGCATCGAAAATTGACGGTGCATCGGATTTCCAGCTGCTGTGGAAGGTAGTAATGCCGCTGGCTCGTCCGGCAATCATTGTAACTTCTGTGATGGTACTTATTTTTGTATGGAATGAATATCTGTTTTCCACAACATTTCTACTGAATGAAAACAGTTATACGCTGGCAGGTGGATTATATCAGTTACAGTCCAACGATTACACCAGAAGCTGGGGAATGTTCTCCGCAGCCGCTATCCTGGTATCTGTTCCGGTGCTGATTATTTTCTTCTGTATACAAAAGTATATGGTATCCGGTCTTACTGCAGGTGGTGTGAAAGGATAGAAATAAAATGGAAAAAGAAGCAATTTTGCATATTCCACTGTCACAATTTGCTTTTGCAGAAAAAGAAGACCGGCTGGTAATAAGAATCCGTTGTAAAAAGGGCGATTTAAAACGGTGCGTGCTGCTTTGGGGAGACCGGGTGGCAATGGAAGAGCCACTTCCGGTGAAACAAAGTGAAATGGAACATGTGGCATCCGATATGCTTTATGATTATTATGAAGTTAAGATTACGTCTCCGTATACCAGGGTATGCTATTATTTCCGGTTAGAGGACGATACAGAAAGCCTTTATTATTATGGAAGAGGGTTTGCAGAGAAACTGTCCTGTGGCAGGGCAGAATATTTCCAGTTTCCATATATTAGAAGAGAGGATATTTTAGATATCCCGGAGTGGGCAGAAGACATTGTTATGTATCATATTTTCCCGGACAGTTTTGCAAATGACAGACGGGAACTGACGGAAAAAGCAACAAGGCATATGCTTTTGCCGGATGGAAAAAGCGACAGCAATGGAAAAATTTTACCGGATCGGATTTGCAAGAATCATCTGGGTGGTACACTGAAAGGAATTTGTGAAAACCTTGACTATATCGAAAAGCTTGGAATTAACTGCATTTATCTGAATCCGATTTTTGAAGCAGCGTCTTATCATAAATATGATACCATTGACTATTTTGAAATCGACCCCTGTCTTGGAAATAAAGCGGATTTAAAAGAACTGGTGCAGCAGTGCCACAAGAGAGGAATCCGGGTTATTTTAGATGGAGTATTTAATCATTGTGGAGCAGATTTTTTTGCATTCCGGGATGTGCGGCAGAAGGGAAAAGCATCAAGATATTATAACTGGTTTTATCGCCTGCCGGAAACGATACAGTACGCTGATCCGCCAGATTATGAGGCGTTTGCCTATGTAAAGGAAATGCCAAAGCTTAATACCGGAAATCCTGAAGTGGTGGAGTACCTTTGCAATGTTGGAACTTACTGGATTCGGGAAGCAGATATTGACGGCTGGCGCTTGGATGTGGCAAATGAAATCAATCATGAATTTTGGAGAGCCTTCCGTCATGCGGTGAGAGCGGTAAAAGAGGATATATTTCTAATAGGCGAAATCTGGGAAGAAGCAGGCATCTGGCTTCAGGGAGACCAGTTTGATTCTACGATGAATTATACTTTTTCTTATCTGTGCCGGGATTTTTTTGGAAAGGGAGAACTTTCGGTCAGTGAATTTGATGCCCAGATGCAGCGGATGATTTACCGCTACCCATGGCAGGTGAGCCTGGCACAGATGAATTTTCTGGATTCCCATGATATTCCGAGATTTTTAAGCTATTGCAATGGAAATAGAAAGAGAATGGAGCTGGCATTTTTCTATCTCTTTATGGGAGTGGGCGTGCCATCTGTATTCTACGGGGATGAAGTGTATATCGAGGGAATGAAAGAACTGGAGTATCGGGCAGCCATGGACTGGCAGGCAGTAATGGAGCAGCAGGCAGAAAACAACAGATTACAGGGAAATCTGGCAGAGAAGTTCAGCTGCTGGATTGCACTCCGAAAAGAGCATGTGGCATTACGCAAGGGCAATTACCGGACAATTTACTGCAATGATATGATGGGAGTATATGTATTTTTACGTAGTTTTGGGGACGACAAAGTCCTGGTATTTTTAAATACCGGCACCGGCAGTGTGACACTGACATCAGTGGAGGTTCCGCAGCTGCAGGAAAAAAGGATAATTCTTTCTTCTTGTGAAGGAAAGCTTTTGGTTGTTTTGTAAAACAAAAGATATATTGTGATTATGGATATAATTTTGTGGGCGATAAGCTCGCGAGGAAGCATTGGACGATGAGAGAGATGATGAAGAAAACTGGAATGCAACTCATAGCTTTAGTGGAAGGATATGGGGGACATCAGGTATTTTATGTATACTATGCACATTATATTTGATAAAATCTGTGAGTAAAGAAGCTTGCATAAAAGCTAAGTAAGTTATTAATAAAATTGTGTAATTTATTTCTCATGGAAATTCATCTCCTTTCTGGTTACGATGCCATTATAGAATACGAAAAGAATTATTACTTGCCAAAATAACAGAATATATAGTCAAAAGTTGCTTAATACAGTGACAGGTTAAAATATCCTGCAATACTGTCATTGGACAGTTTATTTATACAATTTAATATTGGAATATTTTACAACTATGACACAAGTATGCAACATAATAAACGAATGCTTTTGATAGAGTAATGATACACAATATCAGTTACAAAGAAGCAGGAGGGTAGAAAGTGGACATGACACAAAATAAATGTTGCAGACATGGGGCAAATTTACGTCGAAGGAGACGCAGGCGTAGAAAAATACTGCGTTCTATCATATTCTCCTGTAGTATCATAGTTGTGGCTGTATTTGTGGCTGTTGGAAGCAGTATGATAAGATCAGGTGATGGCAGGACAAATAGATATGATGTTGAAGCCGGAAATAATACATATGATAATGCTGTTATAGAAAATAGCAAAATCTCTGAAAATAATAAGATACAAAATGAACAGTCAATGCTTGATGATATAATGAACAGTACCCAATATCCAAAACAGCTACAGGACCTTGCTTTGAAGAATGAAGAGGCACTTGAGTTTGTGTATGATTATCCGGCGGAACATGTGAAGGAACACACAATTGATTTGACCGAAGAAGCGTCCATGGATAGTGTTCCGTTATTTGTGCAGTGGGATAAACGCTGGGGCTATGAAAAATATAGCGGCAATTTCTTTGCAGCAAGCGGATGCGGTCCCACTACACTTTCGATGGTAGTGGTTTATCTGACGCACAATAGGGAGGCATCACCTATTGCAGTAGCAAAGTATTCAAAGGAAGCCGGTTACAGTGTGGATGGATCGGGAAGTTCATGGACGCTTATAAGTGAAGGCTGCAGGCACTACGGCGTAAAAGCAAAGACAGTGGCGCTGGATGAGAGCAGAATGAAGGCAGAGCTTGATGCAGGACATCCTATTGTGGTAAATGTAGGACCGGGAGATTTTACAGATACAGGACATTTTATGGTTATAACAGGCTATGATGATGAAGGATTTTCAATAAATGATCCAAACAGCATTGAAAAAAGTGGCAAAAGGTGGTTATTCAAAAATATATCATCTCAGATTAGAGCTGTCTGGAGTATGTATGTGTGAGAATATATTTGTATAAGTGCCGGTAAAACATCCTATTATTGAGTTAAATAACAGGGTGTTTTTTACAACTATGACACATCTTTATGCTATAATAATTCTATCATAATCATAGAAGAGGAGCAGCTTATGACCAGTATTCTCATAGTGGAAGATGACAACGACATAAATAATTTAATATGCAACACCCTGAAGGCAGAGGGATATCAATGCGAAAGAGCGTTTGATGGCAAGGAAGGGGCGGACAAAATTGAGCAGAACAGATATGATCTGCTGCTGCTTGATATTATGCTTCCTGAGATAAATGGTTATGAATTGCTTGACTATGTCAGGAAAATTGGGGATACTCCGGTCATAATAATATCTGCTATGGGACAGGTGGATGAAAGGATACGCGGGCTTCGTATGGGCGCGGATGATTACATATGCAAACCATTTCAGATAGGGGAGCTGCTTGCGAGAGTGGAAACCGTATTAAGGCGCACTCAGCGTATGGCAGAGCGTCTGGAAATAGAGGATGTAGCTATAGATCCTAAATCACGTACAGTGACAAAGGCAGGTGAGCAGGTAGAGCTCACAGTAAAGGAATTTGATCTGTTGTATGAGCTTATGAAGAATAAGAATGTTGCACTCAGCAGGCGCAGGCTTTATGAACTTGTATGGCAGGAGGAGTATACCGGGGAGACAAGGACACTGGATTCACATGTACAAAGACTAAGGAAAAAGCTTGACTGGAATCAAAAGATTGTCACAGTTTTCAGGATTGGCTATCGTCTGGAGGTTCGCGGATGAAATTTTTCTATAAAATGTTTCTTGGAATGACAGTGATACTGGCTGTTGCCCTTGGAATGATAGAATATGTGACTCTATCATATTCACTGGAGCATGCAGTGAAAAGGGAGCAGGACAGTGCACTTTCACAGCATCAGATGATAAAATACTCGATTGAAACTGTCATACTTAATATGAAGAGTGAGGATGTGGATAAGGAGCTTACAGATATGATGTCGCAGTCGGCAAAATCCATTGTTGGAGATGAAGGAGGAATGTATCTTGCTGATGATGATGGAAAAAGGATATATGCCAATTCATGTAATTATGAGCAAAAGGATATAAAGGTAAAGGATGGTACGCTTACATACAGTATAGTGTCAAAAGAGAATACTAAAGATACCGGTGAAAAGCAAAGCAGCAGATATATCCATGTCAAAAGCAGCTTTAAACTGAATGATAACAGGTATATTCTGATAACGGAAGGTGATATTACACCGGTTTTCGATGAGTCAAAGGAACTTAGGTATAGATGCAGCGTGTACTACATTGTTATACTTGCTGTTGGTATGATGGTCATATTGATACTTTCTTGGATGATTACAAAGCCTCTTGCCGGATTAACAGCCACAACAAAAAAATTTGCAGATGGTGATTACACAGCAAGAAGTGATGTAAAGACAAAGGATGAAGTAGGTGAGCTTGCTAGGGCTTTCAACGAGCTTGCGAAAAACCTTGAAAGCAAAGTTTATGAACTTCAGATGGCGGCAAAGAAGCAGGAGGATTTTACTGCAAACTTCGCACATGAGCTCAAAACCCCAATGACATCAATTATAGGATATGCCGATACCCTGTATCAGAAAAAAATGTCCGAGGATGAGGTGCACAGTGCTGCCGGAGTCATACTGAATGAGGGCATGAGGCTTGAAGCATTATCATTTAAGCTGCTGGAGCTTATCACTCTTGATAAAAATGATTTCAGGCTTGAAGAAACAAGAATATCTGAGATTATAGCAGATTGTGTGGAAACCGCACATGAAGCGGCAAGAAAGCATAATACAGAGATTGTGTACAGTGCGGATGAGGCATGGGTGTGGCTGGAATATGATCTGTTTAAGACTATGCTTCTTAATCTGATAGACAATGCAGTGAAATCAGGAGGCAGCAAGGTAGATGTATCAGGCAGACTTATTTCGCACAGTATTTATCGTATTGCAGTTTCGGACAATGGAAGAGGAATACCGCCTGAGGATATAGAGCGCATTACAGAGGCTTTTTATATGGTTGACAAGTCACGATCAAGAAGTGAGCATGGAGCAGGGCTTGGGCTTGCACTTGTATCAAGGATTGCTAAGCTGCATGATACAAAAATCCATTATGAGAGTGAGTCAGGTAAAGGAACCAAGGTGTATTTTGACATGAAAGCGGAGGCATTGGATGAGAAGTAAGCATTTATCAGTGCGCAAATGTATTGATAAAAAACCGGATAAAATCAAGGGAATAATGTGTATATGCATTATTCTGGCAGTTGTATGTGCGGGAAATATGATACCGAATTATCTGATTTCACTTAAAGCAGCAAAAATTGCCAAAACGAGTACTACGATAAGCAACGCAGATATAAGCCCCTACAGCCACTCTATTTCAGCTGAAGAGAGGCTTACAAAGATGATGTCTCTGATGCAGGACAATGTAAATGAGCTGTGGAATGAGAAATATAATGAGATAAGGGAACCGTTGGATACTGAGATTCCGGTGGGACAGGCTTATACGGCTATTCAGACTTTTCTGAAGGGTGCCTGTGAGCTGCAGAAGCAGTCAGGTATTATGCAGATGCTCGGTGAAGACGATATAGTTATGCTCCAAAGCCTTGAAAGTAACTATTCAAAGGATACAGACAGCGAAACAGAACAGACATATGAAGCAGCTCCTTGGCAATATGAAGCAGCAGTTGCTTTGGGTGATAGTATTGACAACACAATATCAGATTATTTTGTAACATCGGATATAAGCAAGGAATTGTCGGCGTGGGTATTTATAATATCATTTGAAGATACAAGAATGCTGGCCGCTGTTGATGCGGTGCTTGGAGTACCGTTTTATATTACATATTATTGTGCAGATGTGGATAGTCCTAAGGCACAGGCTGCAGTGATGAGAGATTTATATGCAAAGACATATGGCAGTGATTATTCTATGGGTGATCCAAAAGAGTCTGAATCAAAAATAGATTCTTCCTTTGAGACAAATATAATAGAGAATTTTTATTATGGGAATAATTATACGCAAGGGGATGATGAATATACCGGTTTTGAACCTTGTGTATACTCTTGTTCATCGGACAAGCTGCAGATGGAATATCAGGTTATTACAAGAATCCAAAGATTTGAAAAAAAGGGAAAGCAAGTGTCATCATATAATTCGCGTGTTAATATATGTTTGTACTAACCAGACTAAAAAGCTCTCTGTGCAATGCACGGGAGCTTTTTAAATTGCATGCAAGCATCAATGATGCCTTTTGACCCTCATTTTATAATACAGTAATTATAACAGTATCATTTAGTGCATGATTTGTACAATTTATTACATTGCTCTTTGCAAGGGTTTTGTTATATCTTAGATACAACAAAGCAGTTATTGTTCTTGGTTTTATATATTAATAATTGGAAAGTGAGGAAAAATATGAACGCTGATATGAAATGGCTTGATAATCCGGAAGTGTTTAAGGTAAATCAATTGAAACCACATAGTGATCATTGCTATTATCTGGATTATTCAGACATGAAAAAAGAAAAAAATCCATTATTACAGTCAT
>ENA-OPTB01002151-OPTB01002151.1-human-gut-metagenome-genome-assembly--contig:-NODE-2151-length-13257-cov-6.114907_pt1 | contig 13257 bp, 15 predicted proteins | sample MGYA00241810_ERZ501911 | MGnify/ENA primary metagenome ERZ501911 (study PRJEB25962, sample SAMEA2042304) | human gut metagenome | biome: human gut; feature: human-associated habitat; material: faeces... | reverse complement strand
GTGTATTGATGGAAAATGAAATTTGCCGAAAGGTGTGTGAAAAGAATAAATATAATAGTTGGATGAAACTGATTGGAAATTATTGTTTTCAAGTGGTGTAGGATAAAATAGTGGCTTGTGAAAAGCTGATTTTGATGTTAAGATGAAATTGGGATAGGAGACATTTAGGAACCTATCCTGACATAGCAAAGAATGGAGGCGAGAATGGACGTGGCGAAAGAAGAAATCGTGAAAACAGAAGAATTGGAAACACGTTACGAAAGATACAAGGGTATCTTAAAAGACCTTACCATCATGAGCGATGTGTTTATGCGGAATGTATTCAAGAAACGGGAATGTACAGAATATGTTCTGCAGGTAATTATGAATAAAAAGGATCTGAAAGTGATTGATCAAGTTCTGCAGAAAGACTATAAGAATTTGCAGGGGCGTTCAGCTATTCTGGACTGTGTTGCCAGAGATTCTGAAGGCAAGCAGATGGATGTAGAAATCCAACAGGACAACGAAGGGGCATCTCCCAAAAGAGCAAGGTATCATAGTGGTCTGATGGATATGAACACATTAAATCCAGGACAGGATTTTGATGACCTTCCGGAAAGCTACGTGATTTTTATCACCAGAGACGATGCACTTGGATACGGACTTCCGATTTATCATATAGACAGGAAAATCGAAGAAGTCAGTGAGAATTTTAAGGATGAAGCTCATATTATCTATGTAAATTCTAAGAAACAAGAGGATACAGAATTAGGCAGACTGATGCATGATCTTCACTGTAAGAATGCAGAAGATATGCACAGTAAGATACTTGCTGACAGAGTATACGAATTGAAGGAAACACAGAAAGGGGTGGAATTCATGTGCCGTGAGATGGAACAGATTTACAGTGAAGGTATTGAAAGCGGTGAAATGCAAAAAGCAAAAGAGACAACGATTGCCCTTGCAGAGATGGGTTTACCTGCTGACAAGATTGCTAAAGCCGTTAAGATTGGCGTCGATGTCGTACAGAAATGGATTGATGAGAGCATGAGTGTTGCACATTAACAAATACTGAATTTCAAAGAAGCTGCCAGAAGATATGATTTTCTGGCAGCTTCTTTTTAAGAAATTGGAACACAAAGAAAAAGTGCTTTCTCAGAATTGATGTGAATAGAAATTAGGAAGCAAAACAATGCGAAGAGATTGTTCACTCGTGCAACTGGAAGACATGTTGGATAGAAATTTATTTATAAGAATTAGTAAGAGCGGCATTGTAAATTTAATGAATGTTGATTCTTATAAAAAAGGAACAATAAATATAAATGGATAAGAAATAAATGTTGCAAGAAGAAGACGTAAAGATTTCGAAATCGCATTCCAAAGATATGATCTTGAATTTAGAGGGGAATAAATGGAAATAGGAATATTATATTTATAGTAGTAAATAAAGCTTTTAATGATTAAGCTTAATGGCATAATCGACATAATCTAAGAACATTGCAGTAATTACTCATGTAAATGTCGTAAAGCTAATATATAATTTAGTCACTCGATAACAAAGTCGAGAATATACATAAGGAGGAAATGCCATGAATCCTAGTATTTCACCAATGGGAAACGGATGTAAATTATGTGCAGGATGTACAGGGTGTATGTTCTGTGGACCATCCGCAATTGCTGCAGCGGGTGCAGCAGGCTTTGTTGGATTTTTCTGAGTAATAAATCATAACAAGCAGAAGACTGGAAGTGAGATTTTACCGCTAGATAGTAATAATTCTCACTTCCTGTTCTTTCTATAAAATAATTACAGATGATAATAGAAATAAGATTGATTATATTGTAGGTTAAACAACAATAAGGAGAAGGTATGTATCTGAGATTAATTAACGTAAAAGCAATAGAAAGACAAAGAGATTCTTATATTCTTGTAATAAATAACCGTTATGAAAAGATGGGTGAATCATTGTATCGCATTAACAAAGATGCTTTAGAAATTATACGTAACCTAAATGGGACAAAAACATTTGATGATCTAGTTGACATGATGATCAGTTGTCATTTAGAGAAGAAAGAACAGGCTAAGTATAAATTAAATAATTTTTTGAATGAATTGGAGAAAAATCCAGGAATTTCTGTGGAGTATTTAAAAAAAACAAATCCAATAGAAATACCAATACTTGGAAATGGAAAAACACAGTATCCATCAGCTATTTCTGTAGAAATTACACATAGGTGTAATGCAAAGTGTTTGCACTGTTATGGAGAATATTGTGCAACGAATGCATTTAAAGATAATACAGAGGAAATAAAGAAGTTACTTAAGGATGCACGTAAAGCAGGGACAAGAGTAGTAGAATTTACAGGTGGAGAAGTCACGTGTCATCCGAGGTTTTTAGAAATCCTGAATGAAGCGTATAATCTTGACTATTCATTAGTAAGTATACTATCGAATGGTTTATTTTGGAATAAAGAATTGTTCGCACTGATTGCAGAACATAAGGAGCAGACAGTTGTACAAATCGATTTACACGGAGATAATGATGATTATATAAATTGGTTTATGGGAACACAAATACCCAATATTACTCACCGTGTTAAAGACACAATTATGAGAATTAATAATTCAGGAATACTGATGAGAGTTGTTACAATGGTAACACCGCAAAACATTGACCAAATTGAAAATATTGCAGGATGGGTAAAAGAAGCAGGTATCGAAACTTATGGTATATCAGCAATTACTCCTATGGGAAGAGCTGATTTAGAGGATAAAAATAATTTGCTTTTAAAGACATTAGAACAACATGAAAGGGTTGGTAAAGTAATAGAAAACATTAATACCCGATATGGAAAAGGGTTTTTATATAAAATTAAAGACGGAAATAGCAACGCAAAGAATTGTGGAGCATTTACATCGAATCCTTCAATAACGCCAGAGGGAGAAATCAAATTTTGTGCAATGGATAACCAGACAGTGATTAAATCTTTGGGAAATGTATTTAAAGAGGATATCGGACAGTTGTTTTCAAATAATTATCAATTAATGAATATGATTCGTGGTATACAAGCTCCAGATTATACAAGTAAAGAATGCTCAGGGTGTGAAAAAAAGTACTTTTGTAGTTATTGCATAATACGTGGGTTAGTAGCTGCTAAAGAAAAAGGCTTTGAAAATTGTGCATGGTATTCCCAATATATACCAAATGAGTTTAGGAGGCTGTTAATATAATGACAAATATTATTTCTATTTACAATCTTTCAAAAGCGTTTGATGGTAAGAAATTATTTCAAAATTTTAATTTTACTGTCAAGAAAAATTCTGTCCATGCCTTGATAGGAGCAAATGGAGCAGGAAAAACTACACTATTGCGTTTACTCACCGGATTATACGAACCAGATGAAGGAAAAATATCTGTATCGGGTAAACATGCAATGTTGCTTGAGAATGATTATTTATATGAGGATAAAACAGGTTTGGAGAACTTGAAAATCTTTGGGTTGTATTTTGGATACTACGTAAAGGACTATAAGAAATATAGTGATTCATTAAATATTACAGAACATTTATTGAAACGTGTTAGTACGTATTCAAAAGGAATGAAAAGAAAATTGTCAATTCTAATCGTTATACTAATCAACAGTGAGATTATTTACCTTGATGAGCCAACATCAGGGGTAGATCCGTTGTCTCGTGTTGAAATAAGAAAGATTATCCAGAAACTAAAGGAAGAAGGAAAAACAATATTGATTACATCTCATGATTTAAGTGAAATTGAGAAAAGTGCAGATTATGTCACTATGATTGAAAATGGTAAGGTTGTTTTCAATGAGGATATAGATAACATAAAAGGGACAACACTGGAAGAGTTATTTATAAAAGAAGGTGGAGATTATGAATAATATTAAAAAAGCTGTTTTTTATATTATATTTAAGAGTAAATCTACAATTTTTAATATGTTAGGAGTAGGAGTGCTTGGGACACTGATGTTGGTTGTATTTCAACAGGATCAATTTTATTCAAAAGGAACAGATTATCTTATTTTAGTTTTTTTTGTAGTTCTTTTAGGATGTACTCTTCTTCAGGCAAATTCTATAATAATAGATTTGACAGTGAAAGATAAAATGAGTAAACGGATGGAGTTTTTTTTAGCATCAGGGATTGATTTAAAGTTTATTATTAAGGCCTACACAATACAAATTTTAAAAGCATCAATTATAATTCCTTTTATTATATTTGTATTAGGTTATTATCTCATAGATTTTAAAATTTCATTTTTTGGTATTATAGCCTTTTTTATATCGACAGTAATAATGAGTTACACTGAAGTTCTATTTTTCAATACAATTACATTTTCTGTAGAAAAATATAAGTTATTTAAAAATATGGTCTTTTTTGGAAATTTTTTTCTGATTTATATTAGTGCTATGTGTGCGAATGAAATTGTTGAATTTGTATCAGGTTTAAATATTAGTATGTATATTTTTATTATTATTCTGAATATAATTGGTGCGACAATTTTAGCTGTTATTTCTTTCAGAAAGATTTCTAAATTAGACAATGAAAGTGTTGTAAGGAGTGTTGGACAATGGATTTGACTATTATTAGGATTCATGTGAAAAAAATTTTAACAGGTAATTTTGTTTTTATGAGTCTAGTAGCAATTATTTTTGGTATATTAACCTTATTTAGTAAAGGGCAGGAAAAAATAATTGGCTCATATACTTATATTGATATGCTTTGGAAGGGGTATATTTTTTTATATATTATATTTGCCTGTGAATTAAGTAAAGATTTACTACAAATGGAAAAAATCACAAGAAGAATAGAGTGGTTGATTGCAAATGGGACTAGGCTTCAATCTATCCTTATTAATCATACAGTTTCTTTGTGGATATCAACTCTCTTACTTCTTATGCCACTGTTAGGTATTACTATATACAAAATAGGATCACCTGATGTTGCCCAAATACTTGATTTCTTTACATTTACCTTATTAAGCAGTATAATTATTAATGCAGTTATTTTGGTTATAAGAGATATGAATAAATATAAGGGAATTTCTTTGCGTATATCAGTATTTTATTTTTTTATTTTAATTATTGAGAGTATGTTTTATTCCTGGAGCAATAATTTTATTTTAACTGTTATAATAAAGTATGTAATAAGTTTGTGTGTTAGTGTATTTGTTCTGCGAATGGCCACTAAAGAGAGAATTGTAATGGCATACTACTAGATACGGTAAATGATGTTTCAGTGATGTGGGTGAAAAAGAGTATGAAGAGTAAGTACAGCATATATATTCTGCTCCATATAGCTATAATTGTTATGTGGAGTTTTTTTTATAAATTTAATTTGATTACAAATGATGCTGTAGAGATAAATGCATTATCTATGATATTGTTAGTTTGTTTTATTAGTGCATTATATGTATATATTATGACATCACAAAAAAAAACAGATATAGTGGATAGTATTGATTATACAGTTCCTATATTATTCTGTAGTTCCATGATACATAGAACAGGTATTATAATTTTTGAAATCGCATTTGTATTATTTTTATTGTATAAGGCAAGGAATTTATTAGCCAGGAAAAGATATAAGGAAGAAATAACTGTTCTTATTTCTTATTTTTTGGGATTGCTTTTTTACATTAATCGGTTTGTCCTTTTTTCTTCGTTTATGATAGTATTGGGCATGGCGGTAGATATTTTTGTTAAGTATAAATGGATAAATTTCAAATATGTACATATACTTCCGACTTCTGCAAAGAAGTCAAAATATATTTTAACCTTATGGATACCACTAGTAGTATATATATCTTATATTTTTGATTGGGATTCATTTTGCCTTAATATGATTTTCCAGGTTTTTATGCTATTGTTTGAAATATTAACTATGATACATATAGAGGATAGGCAAGAATTTTATAGAGAAATAAGTTCCTTTTTTTTCTTAACAAAGTATATAAATACTGAAAGAGAGAATTTTTCAAGAATACTTCACGATGATATTGTCCAGGATATCAGAGCATCTTACAATTTATTAGCATTAGAACAACCGGATATTGTGCTATCGAAAAAGATTTTATTAAATCTGGAAGATCGTGCAAGGAAAATGATGAATTTTTATTCGGCAAATATTTTTCTGGAATATGGTGCCTATATTAATTTAGAAAATATGTTAAATTCTATACAAGCCATATATCCAAATAAGAAAGTTCAATTAAAAATTGATATAAATGAAAAAGCAGAAAAATATCTAAAAAATAAAGTGCATTTAGAAATGCTGTTACAGATTAGTAAGGAATTGATTAACAATATTTTTAAGCATTCCAATGCGACTTATATCAAATACGAAATAAAATTGGACGAAAATATGGTGTTAATAATTAACTGCAAGAGTGATGGGGCGAGTGCAATAGATTATGAAAATATTTTCAAGTCTAAAGGTGGTGTGCTACTTTTGAGGGTGCTTGTAGAGGCAAACAATGGGAAATTGACATATAATTATTCAAATGGCATTTTATGGTCTAGTGTCGAGCTGGAGGTAGATTAGTGAAAATTTTACTATTTGATGATCATAGATTATTTGGAGAGAGTTTAAAGAAATTACTGATAGAGAGTCAATTTGTATCACTTTGCTACTATGTTGAAAGGGAGAATGATTTTTTCCGTACGTTTCGAGAAAAAGAATTTGATATTATTCTATTGGACATAAATTTAAAGAATAGTTCTGAAAAGAATGGATTTGAAATATTGGCAGATATATTATCAATTAATCCAGATTCAAAAGTAGTTATACTTTCTTCGTATGATATGCCTATATACAAAAAGATGGCATTTGACAAAGGAGCTGCGGATTTTATAAATAAGTCTGTTTCTATGGAGGAATTAGTAGAAAGATTAAAGAGAGTTCTTTGTAATAAAACATATTATAATAAAATTCCAGATATTGAGGTATTAACAGAGAGGGAAATTGAAATATTACGAGCAATTTGTAAGGGGGATATAAAGAAGAAAATAGCAAAGAATCTTTTTATAAGTGAACGTACATTATATAACCATATTCAAAATATTTATGATAAACTTGAAGTATCTAATACAGTTGAAGCTTATAACAAAGCAATAAAGCTAGGATATATTGAGCCATTAATGTAATCTGTTCCGAATTTAAGTATTTTTTACTTTTTTTGATAGAATTGTAGGCAGATAATTAACTATAAATGAGCAAGTTCGTGATTTTGCATAAAAGAGAGACACCTTGATTCCGTGTGTTGTATAATGAAAGTACCTAAACAAACATTTGCAACATTTACGAAAGAAGGTGTCTCTCGCAAATACTATGCATCATTCTACATTCATATACAACCAGCTTAAGAAATTAAACTTATACAAATTTTATTCCAATCGAGTGATAAATCATCTTATGAGCATTCTGATCAGCATATTTCTTTTAGGATACCATGGGAAAACCACGGACTTTGCTAAAAACAGTTCCTGTCACAGGACTACGATCGCACATTTCCTTAATTCAGGAAAATGGGATGATTCCTCACTTTCAGATACGTTAAAACGTTCTGTTATAGAGATTATTTATTCAGAAGCAGCTCGCACCGGAAAGCCTTTTTTCTGTATTGTAGATGATACGACAGCTTCAAAAACAAAGCCTTCGTCACAGGCTCTGCATCCAATTGAAGACGCGTACTTTCACCAATCCCATTTAAAGGGGAAACAGGATTACGGACACCAGGCAGTTGCTGTTATGCTTTCCTGCTGGTATACTTCTGAAAAAATAATCAACACTTTCGCAGCCGGAGGATTTCATACCATAGGTGCACTGAAAACAAACCGGATGCTTTATCCATTTGGATTCAAAAAGAAACTTAATGAGTTTGCTGCTTTTTTAACGTCCACACGTTCCAATTTTCGCCTTGTGACAGTGAAAAAACAAAAATATTACGTGTATCGTTATGAGGGAAAACTCAACGGTATTGAAAATGCCGTAGTTCTTTTAAGTTATCCGGAAAAAGCATTTGGAAATCCAAAAGCACTGCGTGCTTTTCTCAGTACAGACGTTTCATTATCATTGGACGAAACACTGTCTTATTATGTCTGCCGGTGACCGATAGAGGTATTTTTTCGCCAGTGTAAGAATAAACTGGCACTGGACAGCTATCAGATACGTTCTGCACAGGGAGTCCGAAGATACTGGCTTCTTATGTCAATGGCACATTTTATGTGTGTGACAGGGACTGGTGAATTCTGTTCTTTTGAAAAAGGCTACCACCGGATTGGAAGCATTATTCAGACAGAAAAGTATCAGTATCTCTTCCAACTTGCAAAAGGAAGTAATGATTTTAAGGCATTTATGAAGTTAGCAGGATAATTTTGTGCAATTTTTCAAATTTGCTCATTTATAGTATATTTCTTAACTTCCTGTAAAATTAACTCTCGTTCCAAATAAATGGCTTATTTATGCGGTTTGTGCGTGTTATATCGTTAACGACACGAGAATTAATTAACTCTCGAGAGTTAACTTATAAAACAGTCACAAATCCATTATTATAAGGTTCTCGTACAGTCGAGAGTTAATTCATCAGGAAGTTAACAATATTATACACAGGATCTGTTAATGTACATATCAGGATAACTGCTTCTGGATTTAAGCTCGAGATGTTCATGGAAAGTTTGTATTAAGAGGGCCTCTGAAAATGAGGTCCTCGATATTTTTATCAGAGTATTATAATTGAAAAATAGTAACGAATTTATGAAGTATCTCTGATTGTGCAGATTATGTACCAGAAGTTTGGGCTGGGATTACTGCTTGCAAGAAAGGGAAAAGACTGGTATCGGATAGGATTAGTATTAAAGAAAAGTTCTTTTATTCGATAAAGTTTTCTACGGACAGAGGATATGCGACGAGCCTTGGTATGAATATATATCTATGGAAAGAGGATATTGAAGACGGAGCGTCGGTGATGACAGTCGAATACAGACCTGTAGAATATGGAAAGGATTATGATGTTGTCAATAATCCTGATATATTTGAACTCTATATAGATGGAAAAGAAGTAAAAGAATAGCAGGGTGAACTTTTAACACCGAAATATGTACGATTTCTGTTATGACATGAACTTATGGGAACGTATTGCGGATACTTTGTGAACTTTATCCTGATACAATGATTATGCTGATGAAAGAAGGCATAGATAACTGAATACAAGAAAGAGACGAAAGCCTCAGTAGTTAAGAAAAAACTACTGGGGCTTTTTTTCGTGCCTGAATTTCTCAGCCAATAACTGCGGGCGTATCCCGGCAGGATAAAGGCGGAGCAGGCATGATCCTAAACAGAGGTCCGCCTTCTGGATTTGAAACGAGCAACAAGATTTCAAATTCAGGAGGAACGGATATGTATATTGAACACCCATATTTTTACGAAGGAAAGTATTACGCAAATATTGATGGAGAAATGATCGAGATTACAAAAGAAGTTGCGTATGCGATGAATAATTTTTACAGAAGCAGCAAGGCAAAAAAAGTTGAGATTAAGAATGAACTGGGTGAGGTTGTGGATAAGATGCTGAGAGAAGTACCTTACAGCGGTCAGTCCATTGATGGAGAAGGCTTCATGATTGAGGATTTTCCAGATCTGAACTGTGATGTGGAGCACTGTGTACTGACAAAAATGGAACAGCAGGATATTCACACAGTGATCAATCAACTGAACTCAGAGGAACGCATGATTATTTATGGCATTTTCTTTGAAAACAAGACACAGACACAGATGGCGGAGATTATGGGGATTTCCAGACAGATGCTGTCATACAAGCTGAAATCCACTCTTAATAAGATGCGTGAAATGTATATGAATAAATTTTTTTAAAAAATTTTTCAAAATCTTTTGCATCTGCCAAAGTCATTTGACTTTAGTAATTAGAGGAAGTTAAAGGACTTCCTAAAATGAACCATGATAACTGAATATCCAATAATAACTGACGTGACATTTCATGCAAAGAGCACGAGGAAGATGCCGCTATAGGATTATAAGACAAAACAAAGATTTTTAGTTCAGTCCGTAATGCTGCGAAAAAGCACTGACCGAAGCCAGCTGGCAGGCTGGTGATGCGATGATATGTATGAGATGCGATACACTTGCAGATCCTGAGAAGTCTGTAACTGGTAAACCTATGAACTGCTGGAGCCTGGAAACGAGAGTTTCCGGGTTGTGGTCCGGAGTATGCATCCGGGCAGGTTATTATTCCCTTCCTGCATATGCGGGAGTAACGATTCGGGGTATCGAGGATAAATAGAATCGAGCGAGCACTGTTTAATAATCAAATTGGCTATAGAGGTTATGCGGCAGAGCTTTCCTTATGGGAAAGAAACTCTGCCGTATTCCTGTGGAGCCAATATAGCGCTATGGATGCTTTACAAATAAAAATAATAGATTGGAGAGAGGACAAATGACAATCCGCAGAGGAGATATTTTATGGGCAGATCTCGGTATGTTTCCTACAACATCTGTTCAGGGTGGAATAAGACCGGTGATCGTAGTGAGTAATAATAAAGCCAATACATACAGTTCAGTCATAACGGTAGTTCCGCTGACATCAAGAATTTATAAGAAACGGTATTTGCCAACACATGTATTTATCAGCAAATATGATATGACGGGAATCCGAAAAGGAAGCCTGGCACTGGCTGAACAGGTTATGAGCATTTCTACGAAATGTATTATTGAGAAATGCGGAAGAGTGAACAAGTGGAGCCTGGATCGGGTACTGAAAGCAGTACAGATTCAGATGGGAATGGAAGGAGAAGGGCATGACGGCAGAGGAATATAGAAACTATCTGGAAACGGATTTTGATGATGTAGATCTGAAGGAATTGAAGGATATCCGAAAAATAAGGATTGACCGGAATCAGACGAAGGAAAAAAGAATAGCTCAATATCTCAGACAGGTGGGAAATCCCTATCTTGTCTGTATAGGAAATGTAAAAGTGAAAATAAGGTTTGCAAACAATGGAGTATCTTTTGAAGATGCATTTGAGGAACTTTTGCTTTCTGTATAAAAAGTGGTGGTAAAATCTGAAGAGTTATGTTAATATGGAGGCGAGGAATTCAGGACTCCTCATTTCTATTAGGACAAAATCGACTCACCCTCTGGGTTTTACCAATGTTGATGGAAAGGTAAAACTAAGGAGGATGAAGATGAATCAAATTAACAATTCAAAGAAAATCTATCATGCAGCCATTTATGTTCGTTTATCGAAAGAAGATGGCGATGTTGCTACTGCTGGAAAGCGTGAAAGCAACAGTATCTCAAATCAGAAAGATCTGATAAAAAATTTCCTAAAAGATAAAAAGGATATAGTTGTTGTATCAGAACGGGTGGATGACGGTTACAGCGGTTCTAATTTTGAACGTCCTGCATTTCAGATGATGCTGGAAGATATCAAAAAAGGAATTGTGGATTGTGTCGTTGTAAAAGACCTTTCCCGTTTTGGACGTGAGTATATTGATGCCGGAAAATATATCGAAAGATTATTTCCGGCACTTGGCGTGCGGTTTATTGCGGTCAATGATCATTATGACAGCCTGGAAGGGAAAAGTCAGGCAGACGAAATCGTAATTCCCTTCAAGAATCTCATTAACGATGCATATTGCCGTGACATTTCTATCAAAATAAGAAGCCACCTGGAAGTAAAGAGAAAAAATGGAGAATATATTGGAGCGTTTACACCGTATGGATACCAGAAAGATTCAGATAATAAAAACAAACTGGTGATAGATGTATATGCGGCAGGTATCGTCAAAGAAATTTACCGCATGAAATTATCAGGTATGAGCCAGACAGCAATTGCCAATGCATTGAACAAACAGGGTGTTCTTTCACCAATGGAATACAAGCACAGTCTTGGAATAAGGATTCAGGATAATTTTAAAACACACGAACAGGCAGAATGGAGCGCCATGTCGGTAAAAAGAATCCTTGAAAATGAAGTATACACTGGAACTCTGGTGCAGGGAAAAAGAACAACACCAAACCATAAAGTAAAAAAATTGATGAAAAAGCCGGAGACAGATTGGGTTAGAATTGAAAAAAACCATAAGGCTATCGTATCAGAACGAGAATTTGCACTGGTGCAGAGATTATTAGGGATAGATACAAGGACTTCTCCGAACGAGGAAAAGGTATATCCATTATCTGGACTTGTGGTTTGTGGAGACTGTGGGGCAATGATGATCAAACGGGATGTTCCGGCAGGAGGAAAGGTATATGCTTACTATATCTGTTCCAGACATGCGGCTACGAAAGCGTGTGCAGCACACAGAATACCAATGGGTAAACTAGAAGAAACAGTATTGGAACTGGTAAAAATCCATATTGAAAATATCCTTGATATGAAAAAAATCATGGATTTTATCCATGAAGTACCATTTCAAGAATTGGATATAAAAGAACTGGAAATTAGAAAAGAAGCAAAAGAAAAAGAAGCCGTGCGATGCCGGGAGTTAAGAGATTATCTATATGAGGATTTCCGTGAAGGAATCATTTCAAAAGAAGATTATAAAGAGCTTCATGACGGGTACACAGAAAAACGGAAAAAAGCCGAGGAAGCAGTCCGAAGCATTGATCAACAGATCAGTGAAGTCCTGGAATCAAAAAGTGATAAATATCATTGGCTGGATTATTTTGCCGAGCATCAGAATATACAAGAACTTACAAGAACTGTTGCTGTTGAACTGATTGACCAGATATTGGTATATGACAAAAAACATATTGAAGTCAGATTTAATTTTGATGACTGTTATCAATCCCTGTTACGGCAGATACAGTCGGTGGGATGTGATGTCAGCACAGGTATGGACGGAAGAATAGAAATTCAAAAGAGGGAGGTCGTATAAATGGCTCGAAAATCAAGAAAAGTAGATTATGTGAATGTTGGAAATAAAGAAAATTTGGTTACAGAAGCTGAAAACCAGTGTGAAAAAGTTTCACATGCAGCCCTTTATGCAAGGCTTTCTTATGAGAGTGAAAAGAACAGAGAAAGAAATACGATAGAAACGCAGATGGTTTTGCTTCATAATTTCGTAAAAGAACAGAAAGATATCGTGGTTGCAAAGGAATATTATGATATATCTAAAACCGGAACTAATTTTGAGAGAGATGGTTTTAATGAGATGATGCAGGACATCAAAGAGGGAAATATTGACTGTGTTATTGTTAAAGATCTTTCTAGGCTTGGAAGAAATTATGTAGAGGCGGGGA
>ENA-OPTB01002147-OPTB01002147.1-human-gut-metagenome-genome-assembly--contig:-NODE-2147-length-13276-cov-4.503895_pt1 | contig 13276 bp, 9 predicted proteins | sample MGYA00241810_ERZ501911 | MGnify/ENA primary metagenome ERZ501911 (study PRJEB25962, sample SAMEA2042304) | human gut metagenome | biome: human gut; feature: human-associated habitat; material: faeces... | reverse complement strand
ATGTCGCCGCAGCCGGATACACAGCAGGTACCCATACCACGAGCAACAACGGCAGCGTGAGAAGTCATACCGCCGCGAACGGTCAGGATGCCCTGAGAAGCCTTCATGCCGGTGATGTCCTCGGGAGAAGTCTCCAGACGAACCAGAACCACCTTCTCGCCTCTCTCGTTCCACTCCACAGCGTCATCAGCGGTGAACACAACTTTACCGCAAGCAGCGCCGGGAGAAGCGCCCAGGCCCTTACCGGCCGGGGTAGCAGCCTTAATGGCGGCAGCGTCAAACTGCGGGTGCAGCAGGGTGTCCAGGTTACGAGGATCGATCATAGCAACGGCTTCTTCTTCCGTTCTCATGCCCTCGTCTACCAGATCGCAAGCGATCTTCAGAGCAGCCTGAGCGGTTCTCTTACCGTTACGGCACTGGAGCATATAGAGCTTCTTGTTCTCAACGGTGAACTCCATATCCTGCATGTCGTGATAGTGGTTCTCGAGGGTGTCGCAAACCTTGATGAACTCTGCGTATGCCTCGGGGAACTCCTTCTCCATCTGAGCGATGGGCATAGGGGTACGAACACCGGCAACAACGTCCTCGCCCTGAGCGTTGATAAGGAACTCGCCCATGAGCTTCTTTTCGCCAGTAGCAGGGTCACGGGTGAACGCAACGCCAGTACCGGACTCGTTGTTCAGGTTACCGAATACCATCGGCATTACGTTAACAGCAGTACCCCAAGAATACGGAATATCGTTGTCACGACGGTAAACGTTTGCTCTCGGGTTGTCCCAGCTACGGAATACAGCTTCGATTGCAAGCTTCAGCTGTTCAACCGGATCAGACGGGAAGTCAGAACCCAGCTGCTTCTTGTATTCAGCCTTGAACTGTTCAGCCAGAGTCTTCAGATCAGCAGCAGTCAGTTCTACGTCGAACTTTACGCCCTTTTCTTCCTTCATCTTGTCGATCAGCTGTTCGAAGTACTTCTTACCAACTTCCATAACAACGTCGGAGAACATCTGAATGAATCTTCTATAAGAGTCATATACGAACCGTTCAAAAGCCGGATCCGGATTGCCTTCGATCATTGCAGCAACAACGTCGTCATTCAGACCGAGGTTCAGGATGGTGTCCATCATACCCGGCATGGAAGCACGAGCACCGGAACGAACGGAAACCAGCAGCGGGTTCTCGATATCGCCGAACTTCTTGCCAGTCTGCTCTTCCAGGATTCCCATGTACTTGAAGATGTCAGCCTTGATCTCATCGTTGATCTCACGGTTGTCAGCATAGTACTGGGTGCAGGCTTCGGTGGTGATGGTGAAGCCCTGAGGAACCGGCATGCCGGCATGGGTCATTTCTGCCAGACCAGCGCCCTTGCCGCCCAGAATGTTCTTCATGGTCGTCTGGTCGCCGCCAAATGCGTCATGGCCCTCTTTGAACAAATACAAAAACTTCTTGCTCATAGGTTACCTCCAACAAAATTACGGTTTCTTCCCGGTGTGCCGCGCACACCCGCAAAATAAGAATTTTCTCTCTTGCAAAGTCCATTATAACAGACTCAGCCCGGAATTTCCAGTACATTGTTAAATAAATGGCGAATATTTTCGCCGAAAATCTTACAAAGTTTTGGGGTCAGGCTCTTGCAATTTGACCAAAAATGCGGTAAATTATAATGGGTGAGAAGTTGGGAAATATTATTTTATTACATCCTGCAACACTTTTTTCAATTCATCCCGCCCTGGCAGGCTTCAGCCCTGTTCCGGGGCTTTTTTGTAGGGCCGTATACTCTTTTGGCCCAAAACAGAAAGGGGTATTTTTATGTCCGAAGCGAAAGCCAAATACCTTGCCGCCAAAGCGGCCTTTGAAGAAACTTTTGAAAAGCACCTGCAGAACGGTGTGGAGTTCATCAGCGACCAGGTTTTTATTGACCCCGAAGTTGAGATTGCACCCGGCGCAGTGATCCTGCCGGGCTGCATCCTGCGCGGCAAAACTGTCATCGGGGCAAACTGCGTCATCGGCCCCAATACCTTATTGGAGAACACCATTGTTGAGGCCGGTTCCACCGTGAACGCCAGCCAGTGTTATGACAGCCATCTGGGCCCCAACAACAAGATTGGCCCCTTTACCCATGTGCGCACCGGCACCGTGACGGATGAGGGCGTGCACCTGGGCGCTTATGTGGAAACCAAGAACGCCAACTTTGCCGAGGGCAACACTGTCAGCCACCTGACTTACATTGGCGATGCCGATGTGGGCAAGTACTGCAACTTTGGCTGCGGCACCGTAACCTGCAACTATGACGGCGAGGACGAGTCCCGCACCGCCATCGGGGACTACTGCTTCATCGGCTGCAACACCAACCTGGTGGCCCCGGTCAAGTTGGGCAGCCGCGCCTTTACCGCTGCCGGTTCCACCATCGGCCACGATGTGCCGGACGGTGCCCTGGGCATTGAGCGCGCCAAGCAGGCCGAAGTTGCCGCCTGGGGCGCCAAGAAGCTGGAAAAATACGTTGCCAAAAAGCAGAAGCTGGAAGCCGAAAAGAAAAACGATTGATGCCCCCTGACCTGCTGCAAGGAGGATTGCTGCCATGGCCATTTTGGAACGCACCCTGACCGGGGATTTTACCACCATCCTGACCGAGCTGGACGCTGTTGTAAAACAAAGTGTTTCGGCCACGCTGGAAGGTTCCAGTGATTTCAACTTCAGCACCGGCCGCTGTGCCGTACGGGTATACGAACGCTACAGTGCCATTGGCAATGGCCGTGTTACCATGAGCCTGACCCTGCTGGAAGCTGACGGGCAGATCCGGCTTTCCGCCATCACATCCGGCGGCAGCCAGGCTGTGTTTTTCAAGGTCAACACCTTAGGTGCAGAATCCTTCCTGGATACCATCCGGGACACAGTGGAACGCTTTGCCCCTGGTGCACACTAAAATCACAAAATTACTATAAGGATTTTTACTATGGGACTATTTGGAGGTGGTTCCGGGGCAGACTGGCTGATTGCCGGTCTGGGCAACCCGGAGCCGAAATATGACGGCACCCGCCACAACACCGGTTTTGCCGCGCTGGATGCGTTGGCCGAAGCCTGGGGGTGCGAGATCAACAAAAGCAAATGGCAGGGCCTTTACGGCATTGCCCAGGTGGACGGCCGCAAAGTGATGCTGCTAAAGCCGCTGACCTACATGAACCTGAGCGGCCAGAGCATCGCCCCCGCCGCGGCATTTTACAAGATCCCGCGCAACCACATTATTGTGTTGTGCGATGACATTGCACAGGAGCCGGGGCACATCCGCATCCGGCCCTCCGGTTCTGCTGGCGGGCACAACGGGCTAAAGAGCATTATCGCTTCCACCGGCGGCGAGGATTTTTACCGCATCCGCATTGGCGTTGGCGCCAAGCCGCGCCCGGATTATGATCTGGCTGACTGGGTGCTGGGCAAGTTCCCGCCCGATGACGCCAAGCTTGTGACCGGCCGCCACACCGACGTGGAAGCCGCCTGCCGCCTGTTGATGGCCGGCAAGCTGGGCGAAGCGCAGAATAAATTCAACCACTGAGCGCGGATAGGCGTTCCGTAGGGGCGCACAGTGTGCGCCCATTCCTGTTTTCTGTGTAAGATGCCCGCAAAGGAAGTGTTCTCACTTCAAATTTGCAATCCATCATTACACGGGATGTGGTTTAATGGAACACCTGCAGGGGTGTGCGCACTGTGGAAAACTTTGCCGATGGTGATAAACGCTGCAAATGATTTGTAGGGGACGATGCTCGTCATCGTCCCGCATGACGGGTCTTGCCACATATTCCACCCTGCATACGGCCAACGTCCGCGGGCGAACAATGTTCGTCCTCACATTCTCTACAAGATAAGAGCACAGCTTTTCCAATCATACAAATGCCAAAGCGGGCGGCCCATCTGGGCCGCCCGCCATTTGTCGTTTCATGCAACGCTTCTCTCAAAATTCACTTTGCCGTTTTGCTGCAAATATAGTACAATGGTTACGCAAAGCGCTGCTCATACCGGCGCACAAAAAGCGTATACAGCGCATAGCACACCATCAGGCAGACGGCATATACCCCGGCGAAGCACAGCCACGAGGCTGCGCCGCCCATCGCGGTGTTGGGCAGCAGCTCCAGCACCAGCGGGTGGGCCAGGTACAGCCAAAAGCTGCCCGCCCCCACAAATTCCACGGCCTGGGCGAACTTCTGATTTTCCGCCAGGCCAACGCCCTGCGGGTTCTGCACGGCCAATAGAACAAGCACCGTAAACACGCACTCGAACCCCGCCCGCTGGAAGTTGGTGAGTACTGCCAGCAGAATGCAGAATGCCCCGTATAAAAACTGCTTGTTCTCCCGCACTGCCGCAAACGCCGCCATGCCAAAGATAAAGCAGTACAGCGTCATGACCGGCGTTTTTGCGCTGAACTCGCTGATGTTGGCTTCTGCCGGGAAAGCCGCCAGACTGCTTTCAATTAAGCCGCCGATCCTGCCCTTCACCGCAAGGCAGACCACCAGCAACGCCAGCGCACCCCAAAAGCGTTTGCACAGCCGGTACAGCCACGGGGCCAGCAGATAAAAGAACGCAAAGGCGCTCATCGTCCACAGCACGTTGCGGTTGTTCCACAGCATCCAGTTATCACTGGGCAGCCACATCTGCAAAAATACAAAGTACCGCAGGTAACCCGGCCCGCACGGCCCGCCGGGGCCAAACAGCTGGGCTGCACTGGCGCCCGCCGCCAGATAGCGTACCGCATCGAACAGCCAGCGCAGCACCAGCACCAGCCAGTACAGCGGCAGGATCCGCCGGATGCGGCGCTGGTAATACGGCAGCGGCTCCGGGTGGCGGCTCAGGCTGGCCGCGGCCAGGTACCCGCTGAGCACAAAAAACAGTTGCACCCCCTGCGCGCCAACCGCGGCGGCATCCCCCAGGCCAACTTTCTGCCCGGTATGAACGCCCAGCACCATCAGCGCCGCCAGAATACGCAGCTCATCCAGCGCTACATTTTTATGTTTTGTCATCTTTCTATATTCTGCTCCTTATTGCAGCATTATTTGATTTCTTTATTCTGCCGAACTTTTTCGATTTCTTCTTTTCAAAGAAGGGGCAAAAACTCTCGTATTACTCGTATCCTCAAAATTATACATCACCCGCCCTATCATGCGCAAGCGCAGGAGGCACCATGTTTGACGCATTGTTTACCACCACAACCGAATACCAAAAACTGAGCCACGCGCTTTCCGGCAAAGGTGCATGCGCCCTGTTTGGGCTGCCCGCATCCGGCCGCGCACAGGTGTATGCCGCGCTGTGCCGCCAGCTGGATAAGCCGCTGTGCATCGTGACCCCCGGCGAGGCCGAAGCCACCCGCTTTGCCGCGGACCTGAACACGCTGGGCATTCCCGCCGCCGTGTTCCCGGCGCGAGACTATGTGTTGCGCCCCATTGAGGGCACCGCCCGCGAATACGAGTACCGCCGCCTGGCTGTGCTGGGCGAGCTGGTAGGCGGGCGGCTGCGCGCCGTGGCTGTGCCCGCGGAAGCCCTGACCCAGTTCACCACCCCAAAAGAGGATTTCTGCGCCAACACCCGCACCCTCCATGCGGGGGATACTCTGCTGCGGGATGACCTGCTGGCCGCTTTGTTTGGTGCCGGCTATACCCGCCGGGCCCAGGTGGATGGCCCCGGCCAGTTCTCTGTGCGCGGCGATATTGTGGATATTTTTGCTCCCGACCAGAAAATGCCGGTTCGTATGGAATTTTGGGGCGATGAGATCGATACCCTGCACACCTTTGACCTGACCACCCAGCGCCGTGAGGATGCCATTGATAAGTTTTACCTGAGCCCCGCGCGGGAAGTTCTGTTCGGCAAGCCTGCCGATGCCGCCGAGCAGCTTCAGGCCTTTTTGGGCAAGCAGCGCGGCAAAAAGAAAACCGCCATGGCGGACTGTATGGCCGCCGATCTGGACCTGCTGGATGGCGGTGCCGTGCCGGTCAACATGGACAAATACCTGGCCGTGCGCTACCCCCATCCCGCCACCGTGCTGGATTATTTTGACGACCCGATCCTTGTGGCCGAAGAGCCTGCTTCCATCCGGGAAGCCGACCGCGCGACCGACTACCGCCGGGGCGAGGAACTGAAATCCCTGATCCTGGACGGCGTCCTCTGCGCTGGGCTGGATAACCTGTACGCGGACCCAAGCTACCTGTGGTCCAAAACCGGACACTACCGCACCATCTGTGCCGAGAACTTTGCCCGCAGCATGCCGGATCAGCCGCTGAAAGATATCATCAACGCCCCGGCTCACACCCTGCCTGCCTGGAATGGCGAAGTCGCCGGGCTGCTGGAGGATTTGAAACCGCTGTGCGATGCCGGTTATACCGTTACCCTGCTGGCCGGCACCGACCGTGCCGCAGCCGGTCTGGCACGCGACCTGCGCGATAAAGGCATTCTGGTTACCACCGATGCTGCAGCAGCCCCCGCTGCCGGGCTGGTGCAGGTTCTGGCGGGGCACCTTTCCGCTGGGTGCGAATTTCCGTTTGCCAAGTATGCTTTGCTGACAGGCCGTGCCTTTGGCGAGACCAGCTCCCAGAAGAAAAAGCGCAAAAAGGCCAAGGATGCCCTGAACAGCCTGACCGAGATCACGCCGGGCGATCTAGTGGTGCACCAGAACCACGGCATTGGCCGGTATGCGGGCATCCAGCGAATGGCGGTTCAGGGCGTTACCAAAGACTACCTGCGCATTGAGTACGATAAAAAAGATGTGCTGTATGTTCCCGTCACCCAGCTGGATCTGCTCTCCCGCTACACCGCGCCGGGGGATTCGGAGAATGTCAAGCTCAGCCGTCTGGGCGGGGCCGAGTGGACCAAGACCCGCAAGAAGGTGCGCGCCGCTACCGAGCAGATGGCCAAGGAACTGATTGAGCTGTACGCCCGCCGCAAAAGGGCGCACGGTCATGCCTTCCCGCCAGATGATACCTGGCAGGGAGATTTTGAGCAGCGCTTTGCCTATGATGAAACGCCGGACCAGCTTTCCAGCGCGGCGGAGATCAAACATGATATGGAGCAGCCCTGGCCGATGGACCGCCTGCTGTGCGGCGATGTCGGCGTGGGCAAGACTGAGGTTGCCCTGCGCGCCGCGTTCAAATGCGTGATGGGCGGCAAGCAGTGCGCCATCCTGGCCCCCACCACCATTCTGGCGTGGCAGCATTTCAACACGGCCATCGCCCGCATGGAGGCCTTTCCCATCCGCATCGGGCTGCTCAGCCGTTACCGCAGCGCCAAAGAGCAGAAAGAGACCATCCGCGGCCTGAAAGACGGCACAGTGGACATTGTGGTGGGCACCCACCGCCTGCTTTCGGACGATGTAAAGTTCAAAGACCTGGGCCTTGTCATCATTGACGAGGAGCAGCGCTTTGGCGTAAAGCACAAGGAAAAGCTGAAAGAGAACTTTATCGGGGTGGACATGCTGACCCTTTCGGCCACGCCGATCCCCCGCACGCTGAACATGGCACTGTCCGGCATCCGGGACATGAGCACCATTGAACAGCCGCCCTTTGAGCGCCAGCCCATTGAGACCTATGTGCTGGAATATGACGATGCCATTATTGCCGAAGCCATCCGGCGTGAGCTGGCCCGCGGCGGGCAGGTGTATTACCTGTACAATCGAGTCGAAACCATTGAGCAGTGTGCCGCCAAGGTGCAAAAGCTGGTGCCGGGTGCGCGGGTCGGCATCGCCCACGGCAAAATGACGGAGGAGCAGATTTCCTCGGTTTGGCAGCAGCTGTTGGACAACGAGATCGATGTGCTGGTCTGCACCACCCTGATTGAAACCGGCGTGGATGTGCGCAACTGCAACACCCTGATTATTGAGAATGCGGACCGCATGGGGCTTTCACAGCTGTACCAGATTCGCGGCCGTGTGGGGCGCTCCAACCGCAAGGCGTATGCCTATTTCACCTTCCAGCGCGACAAAGTGTTGACGGAAATTGCCTCCAAGCGGCTTTCAGCCATCCGGGAATTTACCTCTTTTGGTTCCGGGTTCCGCATTGCGATGCGCGATTTACAGATCCGCGGCGCGGGCAACCTGCTTGGACACAGCCAGCACGGCCACATGGAAGCGGTTGGTTACGAGCTGTATGTAAAAATGCTGAACCAGGCCATTGCAGCCGCCCGCGGCGAGCCTGCTGCGCCGGACAAGAGTGATTGCCTTGTTGACATTACGGTGGATGCCTATCTGCCGGAAAGCTACATTCCCGATGCCGCCGGGCGGATCGAAGCCTACAAGAAGATTGCGGCCATCACCACCCGTGACGATGCCACGGATGTACTGGATGAGTTGATTGACCGTTACGGCGACCCGCCGCGCAGTGTGCAGGGGTTGGTGGACATCAGCCTGGTGCGCGTGACAGCCGCCCGCGCAGGCATTGTGGAGATCGTGCAGCGCAACGACAATCTGATTTTGTACACCGATGTTGTGACCCCGGCGCAGATGGGGGCCATGATGGATGCCATGCCGCACCGCGTGATCTACAACGCCGTAGGCCGCCCCTACATCAGCCTGCATGTCCTGCGCGGCGAGGACCCTCTCACCATCCTGCGCGATGCCGTTGCCCTGCTGCCGGGTGCGTGAGTGTTTTACGGGAGTTTTTGTTCCTTCTTTGAAAAGAAGGAACCGAAGAAACTTTAATCGTAATATAACAAAATAAATAAAAAATCAGGCAGCGACCCTATTTTGTGGGCTGCTGCCTGTTGTCATGTGTTGCTTTCTATGTATTTTTGCTCTGTAGGGAACGGTCTTGACCGTTCCCTACAAATCGTTTTAAATCGCGTTACAAACCTGTAAAACTCTCGGTAGGGCGGGGTCACCCGACTCCGCCGGGGCCTAATCCGATTTTTCATTAAGAATGTATAACGAACCAACAAATTTGTTGTAAGGGCGGCGTCCCCGACGCCCCGGACGGGCATAAATCTTATTGTACGGATCGTGCGGCAAGGAAGCGAACAACAGATCTCTTCAAGCACTTCCGCCCCTTTTCAAATTTCTAATTTTATCATTTCCGGTCTGGGGCCAATCACACCCCCACCACGCTCCAATGCTTATCCACATGGTTCAGCACTTCGCAGCCGGTTTCGGTCACGATGACAAGGTCCTCCACGCGCACGCCAAACTTGCCCGGCAGGTATACGCCCGGCTCAATGGAGAAGATCATGCCCGGCTTTACGGTATCGGTGTTGGCGGCGCTCACATCGCCCTTTTCGTGATCGGTCTGACCGATAAAGTGGCCCAGGCGGTGGTTGAAGTACTCGCCATAGCCCGCTTTGGTGATCAGGTCACGGGCGGCGGCGTCAATATCGCACAGGCGCACGCCGGGGTGGATCATCGCCTCGGCGGCTTCGTTGGCCTGGCGCACCAGGTCATGGATGGCGGCATACTCCGGCTTCGGCTCCCCGCAGAAGAATGTGCGGGTCATATCGGAGCAGTAACGGTTCTTGCAGCAGCCCATATCGATCAGCACACACTCGCCTTTTTCCAGCACAGTATCGTCCGGCTCGTGGTGGGGGTCAGCGGCGTTTGCACCAAAGGATACGATGGTGGTAAATGCCGCACTCTCGCAGCCGGCTTTCTTGTACTCGTTGTCAATGTACTCGGCAACCTGCTTTTCGGTCATGCCGGGCTTGACGTAGTCGCGCGCTTTCAGGATGGTTTCATCGTTGATGCGGGATGCTTCCTTCATCAGCATCTGTTCTTCGGCATCCTTCACGGCGCGGCAGGCATCCACGCAGTCGGAGGCCAGCACTACCGGCATACCGGGGCACAGCTCCATCAAAGGGATCAGGAACTTGGCAGGCCATTCCTTGTCGATGCCCAGAGTCTTGGTCTTGTCCACCACTTCGGCAATCTGCTCCACCGGCTTGTCCGAGTCCGTGTGCCACACTTCGCGGCAGGGGGCCTGCGGCACAAAGAACAGCTTGTTCAAAAAGATGACCGGCTCGCCCTGCACCGGCAGGTACAGCGCCATCAGGCGCTCATACGGCTCCACACTGGCACCAGTCAGGTACCAGATGCTTTTGGAGTCGCTGATGATCATTTGGGTCAGGCCGTGCGCCTGCATTTCGGCGCGCACGCGCGCTACACGCTGTTCGTTCATATTATAATCCTCACCTTTCAGGTAAATTCAACTAACTGCCCCAATCATAGCACGCTGCACCAAAATATGCAAGTGTATTTGTGCAGTTCCACCGTACCAAAAAGCGCCGCTTTCCGGGCGGGAAAACGGCGCTGGTATCTGGGCTTGTTACAGGGCTTCGATCGCTGCGTTCAGGCGGCGCAGGGTCTCCTCCTTGCCCATCATGGCGGCCAGGTCGGTGCCGCCGCCGGGGGTGCGGGCCTTGCCGGACAGGGCAATGCCCAGCGGGAACAGCAGCCAGCCGTTCTTCTTTTCCATTGCCTCGGCTTTCTGCTTGCAGGCTTCAAAAATGGCGTCGCGGCTCCAGTCGGTCTGGGCTTCCAGCACGGGCAGCAGGGCGCTGAGCGCTTCCTTGGCGGATTCCGGCGTGGTTTTCTGCTTTTTGTTGCGGTACATTTCAGCATCAATGGGCAGAACTGCATCAAAGAAGTCCAGCTGCGGCGGGATATCCTCCAGCACCTCGCAGCGGGGCTGCAGGTTCGCGCACAGCAGGTCGCGGTCGATCTGTACATGCACCGCCTGGTCAATGAATGGGTCCGCCAGCTTGCGGAACTCTTCTGCCGGCAAGGCGCGGATGTAAGCGGCGTTGATGGCACGCAGCTTGAGCGGGTCAAAGATAGCAGGAGACTTGGAGATGCGGGCGGGGTCCCAGATCTTGATCATCTCGTCAAGGCTGAAGATTTCCTGTTCGCCTTCCGGTGCCCAGCCCAGCAGCAGCAGATAGTTCAGCACAGCGGCGGGCAGATAACCCTTTGCCACCAGGTCCTGATAGCTGGCATCGCCGTTGCGCTTGGAAAGCTTGTGCTGTGCGTCTTTCATGACCGGCGGGCAGTGGATGTAGGTGGGGACCTCCCAGCCGAATGCCTGGTACAGCAGGTTGTATTTCGGCGTGCTGGAAAGATACTCGCTGCCGCGGATGACATGGGTAATGCCCATCAGGTGGTCATCTACCACGTTGGCAAAGTTATAGGTCGGCATGCCATCCGTCTTGATCAGAATCTGGTCATCCAGTTCGGAATTATTGACCTCAATGTGACCGTACACCACATCGTCAAAGCCGGTCACACCCTCGGCAGGGATCTTCTGGCGGATGACATAGGGCACACCGGCAGCCAGCTTGGCGTTGATCTCCTCCTGCGGCAGGTCACGGCAGTGGCCGTCGTAATGGCTCATTTCGCCGTTGGCTTTTTGCTGCTCATGCAGGTCGTTCAGGCGTTCCTCGGTGCAGAAGCAGTAGTAGGCTTTGCCCGCTTTGACCAGCTGCTCGGCATACTGTTTGAACATGCCCATGCGCTGGCTCTGGACATAGGGGCCGACGGGGCCGCCGATATCCGGGCCTTCGTCCCAAGTCAAGCCGGTGGCGCGCAGCGTGTTGTAAATAATATCGGTTGCGCCCTCCACCAGGCGGCCCTGATCGGTATCCTCAATGCGCAGGATAAAGGTGCCGCCGTTGTGGCGGGCCTGAAGATAAGTATACAGTGCGGTGCGCAGGTTGCCCACATGCATATAGCCCGTGGGGGACGGTGCAAACCGGGTGCGTACAGGATTAGCCATGGTAAAATTACCCCTACTTTCGTGATGATGTAACAGCATATGCAAACATATATAAGATAAGTTTACCCATGTTGCTCTTTCTTGTCAACGCCGTTTTTGCAAATTCATTGGTCAGCTTCTTTTGCACAGTTCCATCTTGCAAATTGTTTGCCCGCGTGATACAATACATGCTATAAACCAGTGATGCGAAAGTAAAACCGCCGGCGCACGCACAGAGAGCCTGGACAGCTGAGAACAGGCCGGAACGCGGGGCGGCACAATGGTTCGCAGAGGGCACGGGGAACGGCGCGAACGCCCAGTATCCGTTGACGGCAGCCACCGTTATCCGGCGGGGATGTTATTTGCATCCCGGTAAGCGGCCGCAGTTTGCGGCAAGCAAGGTGGCACCACAGGAAAAACTTTCCTGCCCTTGCACAGAGGCGCACCCGCTTCTCTGTGCGGGGGCAGTTTTCTTTATTGAAAGATGGAAAGGAAGTATTCACCATGGCAGAACAAATTGAAAAGCGCAAGCGCATTCTTTCGGGCATCCAGCCCACCGGCATCCCCACGTTGGGCAATTATATCGGTGCGGTGCGCAACTGGGCCCTGCTGCAGTCGGATTATGACTGCCTGTATATGGTTGCTGACCTGCACGCTTTGACCGTGCGCCAGACCCCCGCCAACCTGCGCCGTCAAACCCGCGAGATGGCCGCCCTGCTGCTGGCTGTGGGCATTGACCCGGAACAGCATGTGCTGTTTGTGCAGAGCCATGTTCCCGCCCACTGCGAGCTTTCCTGGGTTTTGGCCTGCAACACCCAGTTTGGCGAACTTTCCCGCATGACCCAGTTCAAGGATAAAAGCGCCAAGCACCCGGATAACGTCAACGGCGGTCTGTTCACCTACCCTGTTCTGATGGCGGCCGACATCCTGGTTTATAACGCGGATCTGGTGCCCGTTGGCCAGGACCAGACCCAGCACCTGGAAATTGCCCGCACGATTGCCAACCGTTTCAACGGCATTTACGGTGATACCTTTACCCTGCCCGCCGGTTACGTTCCCAAGGCAGGCGCCAAGATCATGAGCCTGGCCGAACCCACCAAAAAGATGAGCAAGTCCGACACCAACGCAAACGCCTTTGTGCTGATGACCGACGATAAGGACACCATTGTGCGCAAATTCAAGCGCGCCGTAACCGATTCTGACGGCGTTGTGCAGTTTGACGCCGAGAACAAGCCCGGTGTTTCCAATCTGATGACCATTTATTCCACCTTTACCGGCAAGGACCTGGCCGCTATTGAGGCTGAGTTTGCTGGCAAGGGTTACGGTGATTTCAAGCTGGCCGTTGCCGAAGTGACCGCCGACGCCCTGGCCCCCGTGCAGGCCGAGTATGGCCGCATTCTGGCTGACAAAGCCTATGTGGACAGCGTGCTGAAATCCGGTGCCGAGCGTGCCGCCCGCCTTGCCAACCGTACCGTCAGCAAGGTATACCGCAAGGTCGGTTTGATGCAGTTGGACAAATAATTTTTGGGCAATACCGCATAATTCTAAGTGCCGATACGGCGAGCGAGGTGCGGCAG
>ENA-OPTB01002140-OPTB01002140.1-human-gut-metagenome-genome-assembly--contig:-NODE-2140-length-13297-cov-4.648240_pt1 | contig 13297 bp, 12 predicted proteins | sample MGYA00241810_ERZ501911 | MGnify/ENA primary metagenome ERZ501911 (study PRJEB25962, sample SAMEA2042304) | human gut metagenome | biome: human gut; feature: human-associated habitat; material: faeces... | reverse complement strand
GCGGCACCATTATCCGCAACCCGTGCAAGACCTGCCGCGGCACCGGCAAGACCGCCGCGCGCAAGAGCCTGGAGATCAATATCCCTGCTGGTATTGATGATGACCAGAACATTGCACTGCGCGGCCAGGGCGATGCCGGTTCCAACGGCGGCCCGGCCGGCGATGTGATCGTGCATGTTACCGTTAAGGCCGACCCGATGTTTGAGCGTGACGGGTACGATGTTACCATCCATGTGCCCATCACCTTCAGCCAGGCTGTGCTGGGCGATGACGTTGAGGTGCCCACCGTGGATGGCCGCATTGTGCAGCATATCCCCGAAGGCACCCAGAGCGGCACCAAGTTCCGCCTGCGCGGCCAGGGCATCCAGTACCTGAACGGCCGCGGCCGCGGCGACCAGTATGTGATCGTCGATGTTGAGATCCCTAAAAAGGTCACCCGCGCCCAGCGCGAAGCCCTGAAAGCTTTTGAGGACAGCATGAAAGAGGATAACTACGAAAAGCGCAAGGGCTTCTTCAAGAACCTGCGCGATCGTTTCTCGTAATGCAATAACATGCCCCCGCCTGGTAAGCAGACGGGGGTGTTTTTGTATCAGTTAATTATAGCAATATCACGACCTCTTTATGTGATTTTTACATAGATGATATCATTCTCTAGCCTAAAAAGCTAGAGGAAAAATGAGAAAAGTAAAGTGCAGTAAGGCTAATATTGCACTTTCGCCAATCATCATGTATAATAAAACTGTTTGTAAGCAACCTAAAGCAGGGGAGGGCTTCATGCAAAAAATCAAAGATTTCTGCAAGCGGCACCGCCTGCTGTGGCTGACTTTGCTGGTGGCGCTGGCTGCTGCTGCTGTGGCCGCGTGGGCCGGGTTTGACCTTGGCCAGCGGGTGGATAACCAGCCGGTGTATGAAATCGTCAACGATGATTATACCCGTACCGTTGTAATTCCTGCCACGGCGGACGCTGCAACGCAGGATGACGGCACAACCGGGTTGTACCTGCCCGTTCCGCTCAAAAGCGGGCAGCGCATTTACGGGGTTCGACTGGACCTGACCACCCATAATTGGGCGTTCCGGCATGGCACCCTGTACGCTGCACTGCTGGATGCCGATGGCAACGCCGTGGCGAACGGTGAGCTGGACTGCATTACCATTAAAGATGACACCTTTGCGGCCATCACGTTTGATGCGCCCTATACCGCCCCCGGCACAGCCGATGCCGAAGCGGACTATGACCTGGCAAACCCCAACATGACCCTGCGCCTGTGGTATACCCCCGGCGATGACTGGGATGTGTACCACCTGCTGGGCCTTTGGACGGATGCCGACGCCAGCCAGCAGATGACCCGCCGGAATGCAAACGGCACAACGGATTCCATCGTCGGGCATCCGGCATTGCAGTATGTCGTCAATGATTCCGGCAGCTGGTCCCATGCGATCTCCCGCCTGCTGGGCGTGCTGACCTTTGCGGCGGTGGTGGCGGGCTTTATCCTGCTCACCCACCGCGCCAAGCTGTGGCAGGTGGTGCTGGTGTGCGGTGCGGTGCTGGGCGTGGCGTTTGCCTTTTTAACGCCGCCCCTTGTCGGCCCCGATGAATACACCCACCTGGCCAAATGCTACCGCCAGTCCAGCACATTGCTGGGCCAGCCGGTGGCGGACGATGATGATATGCTGCTGGTGCGCAGCTGCGATGCTCCCTATTTCAAAAATCATACCGGTGATATCGGCATTTACGCTTACAAGGAAATGCTGGAACACCTGGGAGATGCGGGCTGCAGCGGTGAAACGACTGTCAGCTCCGATACCTATGTAACGGCGGACCCCATCAACAATACGCTCTACCTGGGTCAGATTGCCGGCATTACGCTGGCGCGCATGATGGGGCTTGGCTTCCATGGCATGCTGCTGTTGGGGCGGCTGTGCAGCCTGGCGCTGTACCTGGCATTGGCTGCGGCTGCGGTCAATATTGCACCCCAGCGGCTGCGCGGCATTTTTGCCGGTGTGGCACTGCTGGCCCAGCCCTTGCAGCTGGCGGGCAGCCTTTCGGCGGACGCCGCCGTGCTGGGGTATCTCTTCTGCTTTACTGCGCTCTGCCTGACCCTGCGCACCCGCCCGGCCCGCTGGCCGGAAACGGTGGCTGCTGTGGTGCTGGCGGCGCTCATCGGCCCGGCCAAGGCAATTTATCTGCCCGCCGTGCTGCTGATCTTTATGATTCCCGATGCCAACCTTGCCTTGCCCGGCAAGCGCTGGCCGGTTGGCCCCATTGCCAAAGTTCTGGCGCTGGTGCTGGCCGCTATCGGCTGGGTGCAGGTCAATATGGGCGCTGCTTTATATGCAGCCCGCGATGTGGATACCGTGGGCATCCTGCGCGCCGGTGGTGCCGCCGCGGCTGGTGCCGCTTTGCTGGCGCTGCTGTACTGGAAGATCCGCCGCGACCCCAAAAAGAAGAAAATCTTTTTGGGTGCCATTGCCGCGGTTGTGGTGCTGGCCATCCCGGTTGGGCTGTATAAGCTGACCCACATGTGGGGCGGCTTAACGCCGGAACAGCTGGTTGGCTCCATTCAGGAAAACGGCGATTCCATCTACACCTATTCCGCCGGGTATATCTGCCGCAACCTGCCCAACACGGCCAAACTGCTGCTGCGCTCTTTCAGTGCGCAGGGGGCGCAGTGGGTGCAGGGCGTGCTGGGCACTGCCCTGGGCGAACCCATTGTGTATACCGTGGATGCCAGCTGGGTGCTGGGGGTTGGCTTTATCCTGGCTTTGCTGGCCGCGGCGCTGCCGCAGGCGGGTGAGACCGTACCTCTGGGCCGCCGCACCAAAGCGGGCGTTTGGGGTATTGTTCTCTGCGTGATTGCCCTTTCGTTCGTCACGGCGCTCAACTGGACCCCCATCAATTACACCACTATTTTTGGCCTGCAGGGGCGCTACTGGCTGCCCGTGCTGCCGCTGGTGCTGGCGCTGGTGCACCACAACCGCACCTTTGCCGTGCAAAAGCCCGCAGAGCGCAAGGCGGTATTTGCCATGCTCTGCCTGACATCGTTCGTCATTCTGCAAGGCGCGGGTTTGTACGCGACCTTCCAGATGCCGTCATAAATTATCATTTTATACGTTTTGTATAATGCAGAAAGGAACATTACCATGACTGTTACCCGTAATACCATCATTGCCGAAATCCTGCAGAACGATCCTTCCCAGGGCTGCGTGCCCATCTTTTTGAACACGGGTATGCACTGCCTGGGCTGCATGGCTGCCCATGGTGAGACCGTGGAGCAGGCCTGCATGGTCCACGGTGTGGACCCCGATGAACTGTGCGCCGAACTGAATGACTACTTTGCACACCTGTAAGCCTGTGCCGCACCTGGATGCGCGGCTGGCCGCCGCGGCTGCCTATGTGCGGCCCGGCCATATTGCCGCCGATATTGGGTGTGACCATGGAAAACTCAGTGCATGGCTGGCGGGCAGCGGTTGCTGCCCGCTTGTTTTTGCATGTGATCTGCGGGAAGGCCCGCTGCAAAAAGCCCGCATGACCTGCGCCCCCTGGGCGGATAAGATCCAGTTCCGCCTCGGTTCCGGCTTGAGTGTGCTGCAGCCGGGGGAGGCAACGGAGATCATCATTGCCGGCATGGGGGCCGAAACGGTGCTGGAAATCCTGGATGCCGCCCCCTGGGTGAGGAACGAACAGTATAACTTTGTTTTTGTACCCGCCACCAAGCACAGCGTTTTGCGCAAGGGCCTTGCCCAGCGCGGCTTTGCCTTAAAAAGCGAGACACTGTGCCGTGCAGCCGGGCGGCTGTATACCGTGATCAACGCGCAGTATACCGGCCGGGCAGCGGAGCCCACCGGCCTTGCCTGCCTGTGCGGCAAAACGCAGGGCCAGCCCGAAGCCCAGGCCTACCGTGAACAGCAGCTGGTCAAACTGAAAAAATACCGCCTGGGCCTTGAACCCGGCCCGCAGGCGGATGGGGTGGATGCCCTGATACAGGAAATGGAGGATGGACTATGGCCGTAAAAGTACAGCAGGTACTGGAAATTCTGGAACAGATCGCCCCGCCGGAGCTGGCTTGCAGTTGGGATAACGTGGGCCTTTTGGTGGATGCCGGACGCCCGGTCACCTCCATTATGACGGCGCTGGATATTACCGCCGATGTGGTGCGCGATGCCGCCGAAAGCGGGTGTGAGCTGATTGTAAGCCACCACCCGGTCATCTTTGACCCGCTGCGCCGCGTGACGGCGGAGGATGTGCCCGCGATGCTGCTTCAGAACGGCATTTCGGCCATCTGCATGCACACCAATCTGGATGCCGCTCCCGGCGGTGTGAACGATGTGCTGGCAGATCTGCTGCGCATTGAGAACCGCCGTGATTTCGCCGATAACTGCGGCCGCATTGGCACGCTGAACGTGCCCACCACGGCCCAACAGCTGGCCGAAACCTGCAGCCGGATGCTGCACACCCACTGCAAGTTTGTGGAAGCCGATCGCCCGGTAGAAAAGCTGGCCGAAGTGAGCGGCGCAGGCGGCAGCTATTTGCAGCAGGCCATTGACGAGGGCGCAGACTGCCTGGTGACAGGCGAAGCCGCCCACCACATTGCCATTTTGGCAAAGCAGAAAGGCGTGGGCCTGGTTGTTGCCGGGCACTGGGGAACGGAACACCCGGTGGTGTTTGCCCTGACGGATGCCCTGACCGAGCGCCTGCCCAAAGAAGTTACTGTGGCCCCCAGCCTGGCCGATGTTGACCCTTACAGCTACCTGTAACCCCTGCGGCGGCTGAACACTATGGGGTGGGATGAACCCATCCTGCCGCGTGAGAAGAATGCTGTCGTTTTCATAAAAACCTGCCCCAAAAGAAAAGGAGTACCACCATGGCATTGGATGCCGCGACCCTTGCGCTGGTCGCAAATGAACTGAACAGCACCCTGCTGGATGCCAAAATTGATAAAATTTTTGAGCCGACGCGGGATGAAGTGCTGATGACCCTGCGCACTCGCACCCAGACGTTCAAGCTGCTGCTGTCTGCCCGCAGCGGCTCGGCGCGTGTCTGCCTGACCAAAGAAAGCTTTGAAAACCCGCTCACCCCGCCGGGCTTTTGCATGCTGCTGCGCAAACACCTGACCGGCGGCCGTCTGACAGGGCTGCATATGGAACCCGGCGACCGCATTGTGTTTTTTGACTTTTTGTGCACCAATGAGATGGGCGACCTGGTAACCAATACCCTGGCTGCCGAGCTGATGGGCCGTTACTCTAACCTGGTGCTGATCCAGAGCGGCAAGATCATCGATGCCCTCAAGCGCGTGGATTTTGAGGACAGCGAGATCCGCCAGCTGCTGCCCGGACTGCCGTATACGCTGCCGCCCAAACCCAATAAGCCGGATTTTCTGGCAACCAGCGCCGCCGCCATGGTGGCCGCTGCCTGCGAAAAAGACCTGCCGGTGGCTTCTGCTTTGGGCAAAGCGGTTGGCGGTGTCGGCCCCGTTGTTGCGCGGGAGGCTGTGTGGCGTGCCTTTGGCGGCGAAACGCCCCTGCTGGCCTGTGACCTGGACGAAGCGCAGAAGCAGGCCCTGTGCGCCGCAATCGAAAACCTGAAGGATGAACACGCTGCAGGCGGCACCCCCACGGCGGTGCGCATCCCCCAGCCGGACGGTGTGAACAAGCCGGTAGAGTTCAGCTTTTTTATCCCGCAGCAGTACGGCAGTGCGGCCATTTTAACGCAGTACCCCACCTACAGCGAGCTGCTGGAGGATTATTACGCCACCAAGGACCGCGCCGAGCGGTTGAAGCAGAAGAGCCGCGAGCTGTACAAAGCGGTGCATAACCTGTACGAACGCGCTGTGCGCAAACAGTCCGCCCGGCGGGAGGAACTGGCCCAGAGTGAAAAAGCCGATACCCTGCGCCTGTACGGCGAGCTGCTGCAGGCCAACCAGTGGGCCATCCAGAAAGGCGACCGCCAGGCCACCGTGCAAAACTACTATACCGGCGAGGATGTGACCATCCGCCTGGACCCCCGCCTTGGACCCAACGAGAACGCGCAGAAATACTTCCGCGATTATAAAAAGAAGCAGACCGCCGGCCAGATGCTGAAAAAGCTGCTGCTCGAGGGCGAGGATGAGATCGAATACCTTGCCAATGTTCTGTATGAGGTGGAGACTGCCCCCGGCGAGCAGGCCCTGAACGAAGTGCGCGCCGAGCTGAAAAGCCAGGGCTACCTGAAATACTATAAGCAGCGGGAACGCAAACAGAAACCGGCGGATTTCCTGCGCTACCGCTCCAGCGATGGCTTTGAAATTTTGATCGGGCGCAACAACCTGCAAAACGATAAGCTGACCCTGCACACTGCCCGCGGCAAGGATGTCTGGTTCCATGTACAGAAAGCCCCCGGCAGTCATACGGTGGTTATGAGCCGCGGCGAGGATGTGCCAGACACCACCAAACAGGAGGCCGCAGAGCTGGCTGTGCTGCACTCCAGCCAGAATGGCGGTGCCAAGGTGCCGGTGGATACCACCGAGGTGCGCAACATCTGGAAAGCTAACGGCGCCCGCCCTGGCATGGTGCTGTATAACGATTATACAACGGTCTATATTACCCCGCGCGACGGGCTGGAAGAGCAGCTAAGGGAAAAATAAAGTAACATATGTTAATGAAATGACCACGTTAAGTGCGAGCGTGGTCATTTTTTTTGAATAAAGTAGGATATTTTTGTAAATAGGAGTGAAAAATGAAAAAACGTGTGGTATAATTTGAAAAGATGAGGAGAGGGAAAGTGAAATGAAAGTCTTAGTTACAGGCTTTGACCCGTTCGGAGGGGAAAGCATCAACCCGGCTTACGAAGCTGTTAAAATGCTGCCGGATGAAATTGCCGGGGCGCAGATCATCAAGCGGGAGATCCCGACAAGCTTTACCCGCGGCACCGCAGAAGTGGTGCGCCAAATCGAACTTTGCCAGCCGGATCTGGTGCTGAATGTGGGCCAGGCAGGCGGCGCTGCTGGTTTGCGTGTAGAACGGGTAGCCATCAACCTGGCGGATGCCCGTATCCCGGATAATGACGGCGCACAGCCGGTGGACGAACCGCTGGTACAGGACGGTGCCCCGGCATATTTTGCCAAGCTGCCGGTCAAGGCCATGGTGCGCGGGGTACAGGCAAAGGGCTATCCCTGCCAGCTGTCTTACACGGCAGGTACTTACGTCTGCAATGCGGTCATGTATACCGTGCTGCATACCGTGCAAAGCGATCCCCATATACGGGCGGGCTTTGTGCATGTGCCGTATGCAGCCAGCCAGCTGGAAGGCAAAGCTGCGGGTACCCCGGCCATGCCGCTGGCAGACATTACCGCGGCCCTGGCAGCTGCCATTGAAGCCGCTGTGCAGAATAAGACCGATTTGAAAGAACAAATGGGCAGGCTGGATTAAAAACAGCGACTGCTCGAAATAAAAGGGGGGTAAGCGTTATGCTGACCAATAAAGAAATTGAAGTTTTGTGCTACTGCCGCGGCTGCCTGAACCGGAAGTGCGGCCTTGATCTGGAACGGAGTGATATAAAGCATTTGAAAATGCAAAAAATATCATTAGAAAAATCATTGACAATGATTTGGTAGAAGAGTTTGGATATACGGTTTGCTTTGAAACGATTGAATGAGGCATACCCAAATAAAATCCGGATGAAAACTTATTGATGGTGAAATAAAGACTTCGCTGCCAAGGGCTGAAAATGCTCTTGGCAGATTTTTGTAGAAGGGCGGGGGAAAATCTTTAAAAAGATGCGTGAGTGGCTTTGCTGGTTGGCGCGCTGAGAGTTTTTCCGCGGACTGTTTTGCCTCGGCACCGTCCAAAGAGCTCTATGCGGCAAACGGGCGCGGATTCTCCCGCACCCTCGCAAACAGTCTACTGGACTGTTTGTGTCCCGCTGTGGCGAGAGCGGGCTGTTCGAATCCCGTCATTCCGTGAAAAACAAAAAGCTCTTTCACCAGACGGTGAAAGAGCTTTTTGTGGTCGGAGTGTAATTATAGGATCTGGAAAAATCCAGTCATATCAATGGTTTTAGCGCATCAAGCAAGAGGTTTTTATCCTAATTTCTTTTCAATGCGGCTGGAGAGTTATGATAAAAGGTTTTTCCAAATGATGTAACAATTATATCGTTCTGTTTTTCTGGATCATCTACAAAATCAAGCCAGACATTACCGCCAAGTCGATTTTGATTTTGTAATAGTCCTAATGAGATTAACCGATCCACTTGATATAATTCTCTATTTTGAATTTTCAGGCCGTCATTGATGGCGGCTTCAAATAAAATTTGATAGTCACTAATAAACATACGACGATTGGCTTCTGATAGCTCACAAAATTTTTCCCAAGAAATAGCACCCTTAACATAGGCGGCATAGAAGCTGCCCAAAACCTGAGATTGGATTTGTTCGACCTGGTTACCTAAAATAATTAGAACTCGCCCAAGCTCCTTTTCTGCTTCTTTTGGATTTGCTTCAAGTTTTTCTCGATGCTCATTCAACTTTCCTTGTGATATGCTACCCGAATTAAATTCTGTGATAAAGGCAAGGGCCTGTTTTATGAGGTTGCGCTCATGCAGATTATACCCGATTTTACAAATAGATGAAAGTGTGCTAACAACGGGTATTCCTTTTAGAACTTCGTTATCCAAAAGGGCATCAATTCCAATCTCGGCATATTCAGCAACTATTTCATAGGTTGGAGAAAATAAAGTGTCTTTAAGGGCGGGGACTAACTCGCTCATATTTGCACCATCTTTCAGTCAAATTATAAATATATAATTATCACAAAGTCATTCGTTAAAAACAAAGTCAACTTTTTCCCAATCAAAAATGTATCTTCCAGTTTTTATTGTTTTTAAGCAACGGCTGCAAGTACATTTGTTGCTAATAAATTTCAACATCTTTTTATCAGTCATTTTCATCTTCAGACCGCATCGTGGACAGACTATTGGCACATTGCCACTTGAATAAAGCTTTTTTGCATCGTCAAAAGAAATTGTTTCAAGCATTTCAAATGAACGCAGTGTACGGTTTAGCTTATTCATAAGAACGGTGTACTTATTGAGCGGTGCAAATTCTTCAAACATTTCACAAATCAAATTTACTGCATACGACATAATAGCCGGAACAGTAATATAGTAATAATCCGAAAAACTTCTAAGAATGGCTTCATCCGCAAAAACAAAGTTAAGATTACCCGGCTCGGTTTTGGAGAGTTTATATTTAGTGGTTATCAAATGATTGGCGTTGTTCCATATATGCTCTAAACTTGTTTCACTCGCCTTGTTGTAGCGAAAATCGAAAAAACTGCTCATCTTGCAGTTTCCTTCAATCAGTGAAGTGTGTTCAAGGGCTTTCTCTTTTGTGATAACCAAGTCCTCTGGTTTTCCGCTTGCAAGCAAATCAAGCATACCATTTCTATCAACACGCAGCCATTCAATATAGCCGAGTGTATCTTTGAGGGGCTTTCGTAATAACGCATAGGAAACAGCAACTTTCATTTTTGCGGCACAGTTTATCGACTCAAGCATATAGCTACAAAAATCCGCAACAAGTGAAAAGAAAGTGTGCCTATAATATACTTCGTACATTTCTTCACGGTGCCCATGTGTTATGAGCCACTCTTGCCATTTTTCATCTTGTTCAAATTCTATATTTTCACCATTACCAAGATCAATACTGACGCTTGCCATTTTTTCTTCATCTGCATATTTTAACATACTTACCAAAACATCATTACAGTATGTCAAATAGTTGTGCTTAAAATAATGTTTGGGTTCAATTTGAAAAGTAAATTCCGAATGAAGCTCTTTATTTTTCATACGGTTAGCTCCCCAATTCAGTTTTGCATATTTTGCATCCACAAGGTCGTTTGGAGAAAATCCACAAAAAATCGACTGAGTATATCAAAATACTACAATATAATTGTAGCAATCATTAAGGAAAAATCAAGCAATCTTTTCGCATTACGCTGCCCAACAGGACAACGGGTGGCGTTTTCATATACCACAACGGAAAGGAGGAGTTACCCTATCTGCGGCCAGCCATCGGGCTGGCTTTTTTCATTTCACAACAAAGGAGGTTTTTTAAGTGGCAGACGATAAAAAGACCATCGGCCCCGATGTGAGCGCTCCCACAGAGGCCCCAGAGCGGTCCGGCCCCGCTCCCAATCTGTCCGACACCGCCGCTCCCGCCTCGCTGGGGCCGGAGGAGCTGACCGTAGAGGAACAGCTTATTCTGGAGCATGAGGGGCAGGCTGCCCTCTTTGAAATGGGCGAGGCTATCCCAGATGCGCCTGAGTCTCCCAGCGTGACCATCCCGGAACAGCCCGAGCCGGACAAAGACGATAAGCAGACCGCCAGCCCCGGCAAGGACGATCCCAACCCCGCCCCTACTGGCAAGGTGGTGGATTTTGCCGCCGCCCGTGACGAGGTGGCTAAGGAGGAGAAAAAGGCGCTCAAACAGAAGCCGCCCACGGAAAAGGACAAGACCGCCAAACCCGGCAGAGGCCGACCGCCCAAGGATGGCAAGGCCGCTCCCGATAAGGCAAAGCCGCCCAAACCTCGGGACAAAAAGTCCCAAAGCAAGCCCGTCCCGGAGAAGCCTGCCGTGGATAAGGGCGGCGCTCCCGCTGGCACGGAGGTCACGCCGGAGCCGTCTGCGCCCCGTGACGCCACCCGTGCCGAAAAAGAGGAGATCGTCTATCTCAATCTGTCTGACCTGCATCCGTTCAAAAATCATCCCTTTGGTGTCCGGGACGATGCGGAGATGCAGGGGCTTGTGGAGTCGGTCAAGGCAGCGGGCGTCAATCAGCCCGCGCTGGTGCGTCCCCGTGAGGATGGCGGCTATGAGATCATCGCAGGCCACCGCCGCCAGCGGGCAAGCGAGCTTGCCGGATTTGCGAATATGCCGTGTATCGTCCGCAACATGACGGACGATGAAGCCATCCTCGCCATGACGGATGACAACCTCCGCCACCGTGAGCGCATTTTGCCCACGGAAAAGGCGCAGTCGCTCAAAATGCAGGTGGAGGCCATCAAGCACCAAGGTTCCCGCCCCGGTGAGGAGGACAAGGAGGCCGGAAAACGCTCCACGCAGGTCGTGGGAGATCGCAACGGCATGAACTACAAGCAGGTGCAGCGGTATATCCGCCTGACCGAGCTTGTGCCGGATTTGCAGAAAATGGTGGACGAGAAAAAGCTGGCGTTCACCCCGGCGGTGGAGATCTCATTCATCCGCCCCAAAAATCAGAGGTATATCGCCGTGTCCATTGAGGGGCAGCAGTCCTCGCCCTCGCTGTCGCAGGCACAGAAAATGCGGGAGCTGGACAAGGACGGCAAGCTCAACGGTGATGTGATCGACGGTATTCTGTCGCAGGAGAAAAAGGAGGTAGACAAGGTGATCATCAATAGTGCGGAACTGGAAAAGTATTTCGGCAAGGACAAGTCCCCGAGGGAAATGAAAGACAAGATCATTTCTCTGCTGGATGACTGGAAGGCCAAGCAGCCGCCCGAGCTGGGCAAGCCCGAAAAGAAAACGGATCTGGAAAAGTGACCTTGGGACTTTTTGTCCCGAGGTCGTTCGTTTATGAATGGAGGTTTTTACAATGAAACGACCCCTCGCATATATCACCGCTGCATGGTGCGGCAGCGACCACGAAAACACAAAGCTGGCGGCGCAGTATTGCCGCACGGTGTATGAGGCGGGCTTTTCGCCTATCTGCCCGACGCTCTATCAGCCCCTTTTCCTCAATGACGCCGTTCCAGAGGAACATATGCCGACCTTTGGGAGCCGTTGTCCGAGCTGCTGAAATTATTATCAGAAATAATTGAGAAATAGTTGAAATGCGGAGGTTGTTTAAACCTCCGCATTTTTTATGCTTATATATCAAACTTCAATTGTTGAGCACCATTTACTGGCAATGGCTGCGTTTCTGAACGTGGATCATTCTTAACAGCATCTAACACCTTAGTGATATTAGGAATTCCATTCTTGCCTCTTATTGGCTTTCCTCCTGCAGCAATAAAGTATGGATTTGCCTCTGCGGAAACCTCTGGTTGGGCAAAGTCAATAACAAACAATGGGCAACCGACGCGTAAAGCTTCTTCGCCGGCGGCAAAGGTTCCACCTGTTTTGCCTGATTCGACCAAAATCATAGCTCGTGATAACCCAATAATGACGCTATTTCTTCTCATTGCATTTCCTGCATTCCATGTTGTTTTAGGCATGAATTGTGAGATAAAGACATGATTGGAACTATTCAAATAATCACGTATTTCGCGCTTTTTGGAATATCTTAGGATGCCCTCTGCCAACACGAAAACTGTATTTCCACCGTTTTCAAGTGCAGACTTATGTGCGGCCAAATCCGTACCTGCAGCATATCCACTTATAACTGTAATATTTTCTTTTGTGAGTTGCCGCGAACAATCAGCAGCTATACCAATTCCTTTTGCAGATGCCTTTCTTGAACCACAAAAGCCTACTGCGATACTATTGAGCAAGTCGATATTGCCTGAAACAAATAGTATGGAAGGGCATTTGTCCTGTAACATCTTCTTTAGATATTGAGGATAAGCAATATCACTTTCGGATAGAATTTTGACCCCTGATAGTTCTAATTCTTCATAGAGAGCGTATGCCTGAGATTTAGTTGTCGAAATATTCGTTATAACATTGTCTTTAAGTCCGAAATGATATAATAAATTACGATCCTGTATAAAATCATCCCAAGACAAATTGTTGCTTTCTATAAATGCAATTGCCTTTTTGATAGAAACTTCTCCTATTCCTCGTGCCAAGGCAAATTGTAGCATACTACATCTGTTCATTTATTTCCACCATCCTTCAATGCCTTAACAGGGGTGATGGCTATGACAGTTCTTGCGTCACAACATTCTTTTAAGTATTCCGCAAAACACCAAATTGATGCACCTGATTGATACAAGTCATCTATGATTAAAATATTTGCCCCTAAAATATCATCGGAAAAATCCAACATATCCTCGTCACAAAAAATTTTTCGCCAAATCCGAACTTTATCTTCGACAGTTTGCTCTTTCATTTGAGGTTTTTCGCTTTTTAACGTTGCTTTGATAAAGGGACGTTCTATTTTTTTTGCAACATGTTTCGCAAGTTTCCACGCTAGTTTTTTTTGTTTTTCTTCTGTCGCAGGTATGGCTTGCCATCAATGAAGCTCTTGCTAAACGCCCCGCCGATTTTGATGCTTTCCTCCGGCTCATGGAGGCGTCCGGCTTCACGGTCAAGCATGGGCGCGGCAGCGCAATCTCTTTCCTTGT
>ENA-OPTB01002135-OPTB01002135.1-human-gut-metagenome-genome-assembly--contig:-NODE-2135-length-13324-cov-6.331072_pt1 | contig 13324 bp, 14 predicted proteins | sample MGYA00241810_ERZ501911 | MGnify/ENA primary metagenome ERZ501911 (study PRJEB25962, sample SAMEA2042304) | human gut metagenome | biome: human gut; feature: human-associated habitat; material: faeces... | reverse complement strand
AGAAAATCTTCCCCATCCGTATTATTCAATAAATCATAAAATTTTCTCCGGCTCAAAACAAAATATTCAATTGTCTCAGAAGGATTCAAAATATCCTTTTCTGCTAAACTTGGTCTTGCCACAAAAGTACTTCCTTTCTGCCAAAAGTGGCTGTTTTCAAGGTTTTTCGAGGTCATACTATATATCACTCTGAACGCTGATAATATCAACTACTTTCGGCAGACAAACGGAATTATATCTCCGAAGAAGCACTGATAAATTTTTCAAACTGCGGGCGGATAATCAGATACCTGTTTCCGCTGAATACCGCAAATCTTCCTCTGTTATCTTCTGCCAGTCTACGCATTTTCTTTGTCCCGATATTAAAATACGATGCTGCTTCTTTGATTGTCAGTGTGTACTTTTCACTCACAGGGACAAGTGTATTTTCCGTAGTATCATGTTTTTCTATTGCCATGTGCAATCCTCCTTCCATACGGGCTGCAGTATTTCCACAGCCCCAACTGCTTAGTCTGCTGCCATCTGAAGTACCTTGACTGCATCCTTACGGATCAGCTTTCCATCCAGATACTCACATCCCAGATATCCTACCTGTCCACGCATGGCAAACTTTTCTTTCAGTGTGCGGATAGTCAGCGGAAAACGCTGAACGAGCCAGTAATTGCTGAAATCTCCAAATGCGATTACTTTCTGCCCCTTTCCGATAGACGGCATGGAATCAACAATCTGCACAGGTTTTGAGAAAATCGTTTCATCACTTTCCTTCCACAGATAGTTTCCGGCTGAATCTTTGAGGGTACGGAGTGCCAGAGCCGTTTCGTCATTCATAAGCCATGTACCATGTTTACGGTATTTCTTATCCACGGATAGATACAGTTTGATGATTTCATCATAGCTGATAGCAGAATCACTCTCTGCCGTCACGCCCGTTTCTGCTCCGTCAGTGGCGTGCAGAATACCTGTCGGCTGATTTTCCCCTGTTCCGTTGATAAACGCCTGTTCCTCGCTTGTGCCAAAACAACGTGCCATTTTCCTGATTACATAATCCTCTATGGCAAAGGACTGGTCAGAAGCGAACTCCAATCCAAGTCTGACAAGCTCGGACAATCGGTATGCCTGTACTTCAAATCTCTGAAAATCGTCCTCGTTATCCATGCCCTCCAGATTGACCATATCGCCCCATTCAGCCTGACCTTCACAGTCAAATGTCCAAAGACGGCTGTCACTTCTGGTCGCATTCACAACGGTTGCCAGCTGACGGACTGCACTTTCTTTCTGTAGTACTGCCATATATTTTTTATTTGATTCTCCGGGCAGATGGTACGCATTTGTCTTGCTTTCACGGTTGTTATAAAGGCTGTCCGTAACTGCCTGTTTTCCTCTCATTTCGTTCCAAAAATCGTTATAATAAGCTGTACTGTTAATCATAATAAACCTCCTGAAAAATTATTTTTGTGTCATATAACCACTCTGTCTGCAATAATCCACTGCTTCAGAATAGGACAGATAAAACATCTCCAATGACCCGTCAACCACACGGTAATAAGGCGGGTCACAGGATTCGCTTGCCATGATAATGACCGGGCATCTGTCCCTTAAATTGATGACATTCACACATCTGTACTTGTCTGTTGAAAAATCCGATGGTTCAAACCGCATCGGTGGTGCTGCTTTCTGTTTTCCCATGTATACCTCCTTTTTTCTCAGCAGAGGAAATCTCTGCACAAGAGCCGATATCCTGTTAAAAGTGTGGTTTTTTCTCCACCATCCCTCGGACGCTTGCGGACTACCGTACCGATTGTGCGGAGTGCCTGATTAAAATTCCGGCTGTTCTCCGCAAAATATCCATTATCATTGCACCAGTTGCGGTATGCCTGATACACGGCTGATGTACGACATTCCGCATCCTTCTCCTGTTCCAGAAATTCCTCTACGAAAAGTTCCATCTTATCGCTGTCATGCTGATAAGACATGGTGGCATCTTTTACTGCTTTGGGCTGTACAAGTCCTTCCTCCCGTAAGAGGGTGTATCCTTCAATCAGCCAGTTTAAGATGGCACTTGCTGCCTCCTGCTTGGAAAAATCTGCTTTCAGATTCTGTTCCTGCTCCCATTCCTCAAAATGCCTGTCAAATGGAATGATTACGATACGTCCGCTCGAAAACAGGGTCATGTCTGTAATAGCCGGAAGATAATTTGTATTCACATACAACTTGAACTGTGGTTTAAAATCAAAACTGTTTTCATGCAGGAATCTGGCATTCAGTGTATCATTTCCCGTCATGCTTTTGATCTGTGCTTCATTCAGCACCAATCCCCGCCTTGGCTCTGAGATATTGGCGAACCGCACTCCGGCAAGCCGCGCAATATCCTCTGTAGGATTCTGGCTGTTGGCAGACGGCTTTGCAGCAATCGTTTCCGGGCGGACAGTCAAACCGTAATCTCCCATCACATGAAGCGTACTTTCCATCAGCGTCCCTTTTCCATTTCTGGTAGTTGCACCATAGTAGAAAAACATACATTCATAGCGGGTATCACCTGTCAGACCGTAACCAAGGCTTTTCTGCATGAACCTTGCTTTCTCCGTATCCCCACTCATCACCTCTGAAACAAATCTGGTAAAACGTGGATTCTTGGCATTCGGATCATAGGCTGCCCTGGCAATCTTGGTCAGCTTATCCTGTGGTGTGTGTGGATGGAACTCTCCCGTCTGCAGATCCAATGTTCCGTTCTGACAGTTCAGGTAATAAACATTGCGGTCGAACTCAGACATTGCAATCGGATACACACTCTGGGCATCACTGATATACGTGTTGCGGTAATTCCGGCTCTGCCATTTCGCAGAAAATTCCAGATAGTCCTTTCTTCTGCGCTCATCGGTAATTGTCAGGGCATATCTGACCAGACTGTCCGCAAGGGATTTTGCAAGCTCCATTGTTTTCAGTCCGCCAATGTCCGGAATCCACCGGGTTCCGTCATACACATACCACTTTTTCCTTTCCGGCACATACCTTGCGATATCTTTATACACATCCGCAAACAATCTGCCTGAGCCGTTGTCATTCCACGGGTATCTGCTGTTATCCGACACGTTCAGTTCTATCAGCTTCTGCAGCATATCATCGAAATCGCTCTCCGCTGATGATTTTGCATAAGGCCTGTAGAAATCCAGTGCCTGTGCCACTGCCTTTTCCAGCGTCAATGCACCGTAGGTTGATCCACTCTGCACACGGTCCCACTTGCTCCGCATCAATCCCGATCTTCGGAACAGCCTGTCCATCTGCTCTGTGTCACCGCCACACCAGAATGCAAGGATACTTGCAAGCGACATATCTGCATCACTGTGGGACTTTCCATCCGGGATTTCGCCATTCCATAAGGCTTTGAACTTTTCGCCCTGTCTGGAATCAGATGCCAGACGAATTACCGAATCATCCGAAAGATAACTGCCCGGAATATCCAGCATCCTATTCTTTTTCTCAGGAATCGGACGGAGCATATACGTTTCCAATATTGTGCCAAGTTCAGCACTCCGTTCCTCAATACCACGATTCCGGATTACATTTCCTGTCAGGGTACAGAATTTTCTCGTCACACCTGTTGCATAAATTTCCAGACCAAGTTTCTGATTATTGATGTAATATCTGTCCGTATCATAAGACAGGGAAGAAGCCTTACACACAATGCGGACTCCCATGCCTGATGGACTGATTTCTGTATAAGAATTCATTTTCTCCACGATGTCCTCTGCCATCTGTGTCAGCTTTCCACCAAACACACAGTGGTCAATATCGACCATACAGAAATCATCAAATGCTCCCATACCGATTCCGTCATACCCATCCATTGCACTGACTGCCAGTCGAAAATCCGAAAAGGTCTTTTTATCGGCACTGCTCGCTCTTTTGCCATTGATCTGATACGGCACTTTGGTCATGCGTCCATTTCTTTTTTCATATTTCCACAGACAGAACCGTCCGTCTTTTTTCAGCTGCTCTGGAAGTTTCTCGTACATCCTTTGCTCCTCCTTGCCCGTTTTTTCCCCGGTGCATCATTTTTCTGTGGCTCTTGCCGATAACCACACTTTAAATTCGGAAACCGGAATCAATACCCGCTTGCCGACACGGACGATTGGGAAGTCCGCCTCTCTGGTCAGAGCATATGCTTTGCTCAGGCTGATTCCCATCTGCATCGCCATTTCCTGTACACTCATCGTGACTTTATCCATAGCCATCCTCCTCTCTGCATATCAAACATGAATTGCTCTTGTTTTCTATCACAGTATACTTTATAATGTTACCAAAGACCATTTTCTATTGGTAAGAATCCATACTGGAAATAAGTTCTATCGGTAAGAACGGAGGTAGAATATGAATGAAGATTTCAGCTTAGGACAAATGAGTGCGGATGCAAGACTGACCGCAACTTTCAAATATTATGAAAAAACAGAACAAGATGGAGAAATTATAATAACCGCCTGTCTGGGGGATGGAGATGTGCCACGGCTCAATCGTGGCTATGGCTTGGACGGAAACGGACTCTGGCTTTCCCTGAACAACCTGTATCAGAGCATCCGTGGGAAAGATGACAACACTGCTGCCGATGATATCATTTCATGGTGTCAGCAGTACGCACATCCTTACTACGCATCCGGCGTTATTGCTGAATATAAATGGGATATAGATAAAGATGCAGAATATTGGAATGTGTCTACCAATATACTTGGAAGTTTTACTTTCGCTGTAAAAGAGATGAGGGATGATTTAGAAAAACTGTACCGTGACACTCTTGTTATCCTTATGTTCAAAAAATGTCTGAATCAGCTTGATATTTCCGATGACCTTGCACGGATCACATGGACAAATGAATTTGCAGACTTTAATTCGTTTCTTACGCAGACACATCTCGGTAAAATATCTGCTTATCTAAATGAAATGAGCGGGGTGACCATGAAACTGGGACTGGATGATAATGGTGAATTGAAGGTCATGCCAGATTTCCACTCTGTTTTTGATGCTGCCCGATTCGCCCTGTCGCAATATGTATCTATCCCTACAGATTATCCGATTGCCTATGCAGACCGTGTGGGCGTAGCCACCTGCGAGTGTTGCGGCCGCCTGTTCATCAAAAATGGTAACAGACAAAAATACTGTGATAACCCGGAATGCAAGAAAGAGCGTAACCGCAGAAAATCCCGCACTGCTTATCGCAGAAAAATACAGGAAGAAAATGATAACCGCTGGGCGTGACCACGGCTGTTTTCACACTGGGGCAAGATGTGGCAAGTAATATAGGTTATTTCCTATATAGGTTCTATAAGAATAACCTAAATTATCTGCCACAAGCTGCCCCAACTGTTTTTTCATAGAAAAAGGGCATCGGTCCGCACCGACACCCTAGTGTGATTTTATCTTTATACTCCATAGCGAAATGCTGAATTTCCCGCAAGATTTCTAAGCAGAATCTTTCTTGCTGTCTTATATTCTTTCCCGATAAATCCAAGTCTGAGCAGGAAACATCGGAAAGCATATTTGTCATTGTCTGTTTCGGTCGGCTTTGATGATACCCTTTTTGCATCTTTTGCCATATCACACAGTCTTGAGATAAATTGCGTATAGGCTGCGATCTCATCGACATCCGTTGTGTATGGAAACCATGTGAAATTTATTTTTTCCTTTGTAATGCCAATTTCTGTGCTGTCCGTCCGAAATGCACGTTGAAAAAGTATCTGCTTATTTGCTATGATCTTCTGTAAATTTTCCAATGCCGTATCCGTAAGGATTTCTTTCAGAACAGCTATTGTAAGCTTGTCCTGCTGCATTGGCACTTCTTCAGTAAATTCCGCATCATCTTGAAAACCACACTCTCGTAATTGCCGAATTAAGTGTTCTACCATTTCTACCGCTACTCCCTCCGGGATGTACAGCACTCCCTCTTTGTCCAGTCGGTATCCTGCAATATCGTAAGCACAGCTTGGTACTCGCTCATAATGTGGTACTGTTCCAAGTATTTTTCCAATCTCCTGTGCCAGCTTCGGTCTCTGCTTCGATTCCAATGTAAATCTGATTTCATTCTTCATAATATGTACCCGCCTTTCTTTTTCGGTAGTACATATATCACTCTGATGGCACAGAATAGCAAGACGTTTTTAATTATATTTCTACAAAAAATACGCATAAAAACTGTGCTTTTTCTATCGTTTTACACATGGTTTTTATGCGTATTTTGGTATTATCCGGCAAAACAAAATCGGCTAAAGAAGCGGTATTCTATGGGAATTTTCATATAATATGGATTCTATGGGTATCCCCCCTGTTTAATTCTGCGAAAATTCGCACGAAGGGGGCCATCGGTCTTCAGGCAGAAAGGTTGTAGAGATTTGGATACCCCTGTCTCATTTTCATGTTTTTATTGATTTTTTCACAGAAATGTGATACCTTTATTTTATTCTGGAGGTAGGAACATGAGCGTAAGCTATAAAAAATTGCAACACATACTAATTGAGCGTGAAATATCGCATTCTCAGCTAATGAGAGCCGCTAATATTTCTGCTAATATAATTTCAAAAATAAAAAACGGACAATACATTGCCCTTGATAAAGTTGAAAGCATTTGTACTGCCTTAGATTGCACTCCAAATGATATTCTTGTATTCCTTCCCGATTCAGAAGTCAAAGATGATACACATTCAAAGAAAGCAGAAAAATTTTCACAGGAGGGATAATTGTTTAGTACTAATTCAAGCGCATATAAACTTTTTAACGAAAACAACCTTGATTTTATGAAAAGATTGCCAGACTCATCTATTGACCTAATTTTGACAGATCCCCCATACAATCTATCCCAATTTTCTAGAGGAAATATTCATTTAAATAACGGTAAAACAATCAATAACAAAATCGCCGAATGGGATAGCATTCCTTTAAATCCAAATGACTATATAGAACCGTTTACCAGAATAATAAAACCCACGGGGAATATATTCATATTCACTAGTTATTCATTACTTGGCAAATGGTATGATGCATTTAACCCGTTATTCTCAACATTTCAGATATTCGTTTGGCATAAGACAACTCCCACACAAAGTGTATACCACAACAGTTTTTTGAACAGTTGTGAACTAGTTGTGTGTCTCTGGAATAAAGGTCACACTTGGAATTTTTCTTCTCAAGACCAAATGCACAACTTCTTCGAGTGCCCATCATGTATGTTTCCCGAAAAAATCATCTCTCCGAAACATCCAACGCAAAAGCCACTTGAACTTATTGAGCATCTTCTGTTAATTTCCTCTAACCCAAATGACATCATCTTTGATCCATTCATGGGAGTTGGCACTACAGGCGAAGCTGCATTAAAGAATAACCGACGTTTTATTGGAATCGATATAGATGAAAAATATGTAAAAGCATCTCTTAAAAGGCTGTCTATATACTAACATTTCTTATGACCAGCAAAAATACAAAAGTGACATGAACACTATCCCAAATAGTCTCATGTCACGTATTACTATGCTGTCTTTCGTTTAATAAGAATACGAAAATATGGTGCTTTACCATTTATTTTCAAATCTTTGTCATCATCACCTTTCCTAAATTTGATAATCTCAAACTGCTCAGGATCATATTTATTTAAGAAAGTAATCGGCACCCCCATTGCACCCATATAATCCATCGGAATATCTTGCGTTTTATTCACATTTATTCCCTGATAATTATCATAAAAAGGATATGATTCCTCATTTCCCTCATATTGCTTAACCAATTCAATGGGCTGATGTCTCTTCTCATTATCCAAAGAAGTTAACCACATACAATTATTCGGTGAAATTATTCTGTTTCCATTTTCATCAACCTTTGTTTCTGTTCCATATAATTCATAGCTTTCTGGAACAATAAACCCTGATATACCTCTTCCAAAGCAAACTCCTAACCATGCCTTATTGGATTGAATTAATGGAAAAACCTCTTTATAAGTAATCGCATTTATATTACTTATAACCAAAAAATCTTTATCATATTTATCTAATTGACTGATATACTCACGGAACAAAGAAAACGGAGGATTGGTTACCACTATGTCACTCTGCTTTAATACCTGTATACACTCATTGCTCCGAAAATCTCCATTTTCTTTTAATTGTGTAATAGTTATTTCTTTTCCATCATAATTGTAGAATCTTGCATCTTCTCCAAAATATGTTGCATTCAATCCTTTTAATCCCAATTCTTCAAAATGCTCATAAAAAAATTTCCAAAAATTTGAATACTCCGGATCGTCACAATTACAATAAACCACCTTATCTCTAAAGTGTTTTGTATAATAAACCACTTCTTTTTCAATATCTATTAGTTGCGTATAAAATTCATCTTTCTTATTAATCTTCGCCTTATCTAACAGTGAATGATCGACTTCTCTTTTTTTCATTATATTTTCCTACTTCTTTATAAGCTGGTTAAACAAGTCTTTACCAAGCATTTTTAGTGATGTTCTTGCAACATCCATCATAACTTCTATCATATCCTTTGCATCCCAATGACCGCCTTCGCCTTTGGTATATATTGAAGCTGCTTGAAGCATTATTGTTGCTCCATTACATTTAACAAATCTGTTTTCACACAAATTTGTGTTGATTGGCATACCATAGTTTGCTGCAGTTAATCTATCTAAACGATTTAACATTCCATCATTGTATACTAATGTTACTTTTCTTCCATCTGGTCTTGTAACAATAACATTTTGAGTCAAAAAATTTGACCCTTCAAGAAATAGAATATATGGAAAGTAATTTTCAGACAGCATAAAATTTGCAATTTCGTTTACATTTTTATAAGCTCTTTCTATAGCATTGCCCGCTGCCATGAGATCTTGATTATTATTTTTTCCAACAAGCTTCCCCGCCTTAATATTCTCAATATCTTTCCCTTGATGCTTAGCTTCAGATACAACTACAACACGCCAATTTCCATCATCATCTTGGACTTCAATAATTCCACCATCTGGTTTTATACTCGCACTTTCCACAAAAAGTGTTTGTCCTAAATACTTATCTACTCTTTTTAATGCTTCATTAATCTCTTTTTTTGATAAATCCTTTCTATATCTAAAAGTCAGCATCGGGAACTCATACTCTAGCTGTTTTTTTACAAATAAAGACGTATTTCCAACCTCTGCATCATGTATTTGAGCATCTTTATGAAATATTGTAACAGGTCCCTGACCTTCTTTTTGCTGCATTGTTAATCTGTTAGATTGTCCCTTTTTCATTTGCAGTATCTCCTTTTGTATTATATTCAAAAAAATCTTGTATATTTTCAACTTTTCTATATTGTGTATTCTGTCCCAGTTCTTCCATTAACGAAATATGCTTTGCAAAATATTCAAGAGATTTATTATCACTGTCACACATCAAACAGTTTCTTCCTTCATTTATGCAAACTCTTCCCACAGTTCCACTACCTGCAAAGAAATCTAACACGGTAGCTCCCGGATATGATAGTGCTTTTATAAATCGTTCTATAATAGCTACCGGCTTTTGAGTTGGATGACCTACACGTTCTTTGCTATTTCCATTTAATCTTCCAATTTCCCACACATTGGTTGGGTTCTTTCCTTTTCTTGTTGTCTCAGGATTTAATCTTTTATCTCTTAATGCAACTTTTAAATCTTCTTCTGAATATGGTACTCTGACTGAATCCAAGTCAAAGTAATAATCATTTGATTTTACCAGCCATATAGCTTCTTCATGCCTATTTGCAAAAAAACGATGTGCTGACATACCATTTTTATAATGCCATATGATTGTATTTACTAATTTAAATTTTGTATTTTTACGAATATACTGAATTATATCTAACAAATCTCCTGATTTTGCATCTCTAAACTGTATACCGCCAAAAATAACCATACTTCCATTATCGGATAAAACTCTATATGCCTCATCAATCCATTTTGATGCCCATTCGATATAATTTTCGTAAATATCCCACCCTGCCAATTCCAGATTATACGGGGGATCAATGCAAATCAATTGAATCGATTTATCAGGTAATTGTTTCAAAAAAACTCCACAATCAGATATACTATGTAAAAGCTTTATTTCTGCAGGCATCTCAAAATCAGAACCTGTTTTATTTTTTAGGCTTTCCTCTTTACGCATTTTATTCAAAGACATTAAAGCGTGATTATTATGGGATTTATTATGAATCGCCATGAGAATCCCCTCCCTATCCTAGTAACACGTTTTATATATCACCCCGTTTTTTCCTCCCTCTCCGGAGTTCTTGCGGCTTCTGAGTATTACTTGGAATTAGCCAAAGAATACCTTTTTGAATTGCACCTTCGACTCTCCCTTCACCGCACAGTATTCTAACTCTGCGACTTGAAATATTCCATTTTTGAGCTATTTCATTTGATGTTAAATACTCCATATTTTTTCCTCCAAGCACTGTAATATTATATTCCAAATTCGGAATAAATTCAACCAAAGATAACTTCAATCAAATTTCTGGTTATGAACTTAAATATTAACTAGCAATCAAGAAGTCACATCTATCAAATTTTTTTCTTTTTTATTTTATTCTCTTTATCTGTAATAAAATAATTTATCCACAGGTAATCAAGCAAAATACCTGTAATAAAAATCTTTATACCACCATTCTCATTGATTAAAAGCAATATAAAACTGACAGATGTTCCCAAAACTGTATACAGTTGAAGTCTTTGTTTTATGTATGATATTTCTATTTTTTTTGGATTTATATATAAATGAAATGCAAAATAGAAAAAACTAAAAGCAAAAAATATTATGCAAAACAATATCTCTATATTAGGAAAATATACTTCTCGTTCCAATATAATTTCAATAACACAGACAATAAAAAAAATGATATATTCTACATTAATAGAAATAATTATTCCATATATGTACGATAAATGCGTCATATTTTGTAATAACTGTCTTGGGTTATCATATTTACCTCTCGATATGAAATGAACAAATTTGGTACCTGAATCCAAATACATAAAAAACCACAATAGCCCAAATATTACCATAGAAAGCAATCCCACTTTCACTGCAATCGTCTCATTAAATTTCATCATTATCGCTCCGATTATAAAGGGTGTCATGAGAGCAATCGCAGCACGCTTAAATCCCCATTTTGTTTCTGTCATCCAATAGTCCATCATCTTTCTGTAATTTCTTACAATCGCACAAATTAATTTTTCCATTTTCACTCCTCGTATATTTGTACATATTCACAAAAGCCAAATAGATCAGCGGTAATTACTTTATTGTAAAATATTTAAAATTCCTATTTCACTACGTTCTGTCTATTTTCACAAAAAACTGCCGTGACACACCTTGCCTCAATTCAAAGTATAAAACAATAATAATGTACTCCGTTTAAAACATTTTTTCTCTGTCTGCAGCAAGTATCCCATTACTAACTTATCCCCATGTTCATCAAAGGTCAATGTTTTTTTCAAATCCATAAAATCTCTCCTTAACGTAAAAAAGCTGAGCACAAGTCTCAGCTTGGTCCCCAATGCCAAAAAGGCTTCGGGCAACTCTGTTACATATAGTATATTCAAAAAGCCACGAAATTGCAATAGTTTTTATTATTTTCATCATCAAAAAAGGGCGCTGCCCAACCAGGCGAATACGCAAAGTTAATACACTCCTCCACACCACAATCCCGGCGCTGCCCTTAAAAGAAGCGCAAGGGTGGAGTCCAGAGGAGGGACAGCGCTTTCTGTCCTTCCTCTGGGAACCTTCCGTCCCGGAAAGAGTTTATTTAAAATATTCCACTCCAGACTCAAAGATCTTAATATCCTGCTGGCCATAGATGTTGATTGCAACACCATCCCCGCGACGTTCGCTATGTGCCATCTTACCAAGGATACGTCCATCCGGGCTGGTAATACCTTCAATGTTCATATAAGAACCATTGACATTCCATTCTTCATCAACACTGAGCTGTCCATCCGGAGTTACATACTGAGTTGCAACCTGTCCGTTTGCGAAGAGTTTTGCGAGCCATTCATCATTGGCAACAAAACGTCCTTCCCCGTGGGATGCCGGGTTGCAGTATACACCGCCAAGCTGCGCTTTCTGAAGCCATGGAGACTTGTTGCTGACAACTTTGGTGTAGACCATCTTGGAGATATGGCGTCCAATGGTGTTGAAGGTCAGTGTCGGAGAATCTTCTTTCTGTCCGCAGATCTCACCGTACGGTACCAGTCCCAGTTTGATCAGCGCCTGGAATCCGTTGCAGATACCCAGCATCAAGCCGTCCCGATTCTGGAGCAGGTTATGAACAGCATCCATAATCTTCGGGTTGCGGAAGAATGCTGTAATGAACTTACCGCTGCCTTCCGGTTCGTCACCGCCGCTGAATCCGCCCGGAATCATGATAATCTGGGCATTCTTAATGCGGTCGGTAAAGGCTTCTACAGATTCTGTAATTGCAGCAGCAGACAGGTTGCGGATTACGAAAACTTCTGCTCTTGCACCAGCCCGTTCAAAGATTCTAGCGGTGTCATATTCGCAGTTTGTGCCTGGGAATACCGGAATCAGGACGTTCGGACGAGCCGTCTTAATGGTCGAGAACTGGTGAACCAGATTGTTATAGCTGTAAACCGGCGGCTTTTCTGTAGTGGTCTTGATTCTGCACGGGAAAACAGGTTCGAGTTTCTTTTCCCAGATTTGCAAGAGCTGCGGCAGCTGCATGGTGTAGTTCGGGCAAACAATGGTCTGTTCATTGGTGGTTGTACCAATCACGGTTTCCTCTGCCTTCGCCGCCGCGGTTGTCACGGTTATTATCTCTTCCGTCACGGTTGTTCTGACGGTTCTGTCCTCTGTTGTTATTGTAACCGGACTGTTCCTGCCTCTGCGGTCTTGCAGAATTGTTCTGTGACGGAGCCGCGCTCTTCGGTGCTTCTGCCTGTGCAGTCTGCGGTTTCTTTGCGGTTTCCTCTACCGGTTTCTGAGCTGCCTGCGGCTTCTGAGCCTGTGGCTTTGCAGCTGGTCTTTTGTCTGTATTGTTGTTCTGACGTTTCGGTCTGTTTTTGCCGCCGTCACTTGCATTCTGTGCATGATATACACGAATGATATTTTTTTTCTTTTTAGGAGCCTCTGCTTTGTCTGCTTCTGGTCTCGCTGTTACCGTCTTTTCTTCTGTTCTGGAATTATCCACCTTGGTAATCTGCTCCTTTCCCCTGGTTAAAAATTTTTGTTTTATTAATCGGATACTGGGTTCCTCAAGAGTACTCATATGACTTTTGACTTCTACCCCGTTTGCTTTTAGAAATTCTATGACTTCT
>ENA-OPTB01002131-OPTB01002131.1-human-gut-metagenome-genome-assembly--contig:-NODE-2131-length-13331-cov-5.253616_pt1 | contig 13331 bp, 14 predicted proteins | sample MGYA00241810_ERZ501911 | MGnify/ENA primary metagenome ERZ501911 (study PRJEB25962, sample SAMEA2042304) | human gut metagenome | biome: human gut; feature: human-associated habitat; material: faeces... | reverse complement strand
GTGATCGTCTTTACGATTTGTCATAGGTTATTTCTTTACTTTCTTGCGTGATAATATCTACTAGGCTGACCTTTAAACCTCATACAAGAGCTCTATTCCTACCTGTTGCCAACGCTCAACTAGAGCATCTCGGCTAGCTTGATCGAAGGCAAAGGCGATACCACAGTCGCCACCTCCAGCTCCAGAGGACTTAGCAATGGCATCGAGTCCTTGCTCTGCTTCTTTGAGTTTTTTCAGCTTGTCCACATAAATATCTGGACTCAGTGATTCTAATTGATCACTGACAGTTTGAAGACTGCTCTTAAGCAAGTTTTTATCTCCTGTTTCCAGAGCCTTGATGGCAGCTTGAACAGCCACTTCGGTTTCACCTAGATACTTGCTTGATATACGAGATTTGACCATCTTAACCATGTCTTTTGAGATAGCAGCTTGCTTGGTCCACCCCACCAAAAAATGAGCTTTGAGAGCTGGCACTACAGGTCTGATACGATAGCCCCAGTCTTTTTCCAAAAGCTCTGTTAGAGTTTTTTGGTCTATAAGCTCTGCTATTTTTGCACGGTCAAAGGAACGATAGGAAATTAGATCCTCGTATACGATACAAGCTAAATCTCCCATAGAACCATTATCTCCCTGCTTGAGAAGGGTGTAGCTAGCTAATTTAAAGAGAATGTCTTTGGATAAGTCTTTTTGAAGGGCTGCTGCCAAGGCCTTGAGGGTCAATACCACAACAGAACCCGAAGAACCGATACCAAATTTAACCCCATCTCGTTCCAACTTTCCAGTGATTGAAAGGTCCAGAGCGGGTAACTTCTCACCACAAAAGGCCTCAAAAGTATTCAAGGCCTCTTGAATGAGGGCGTAATTTGCGTCTGGCTCACGACTAACACTATAGTCAAACATGTCTGAGGACAACTGGGTAGTTTGTGCTTCCTTGACCTCTGCTGACATGAAAATAGGAATAAATTGGATTAGGGCTGTCTGCCTAGGTGTTAAGACTGAATATTCTCCAGCAATGTAGAGTTTCCCACCTGTTTTTACTGTGACCTGACTGACCGACTGCTTAGGCATCTGGCAACTCCTTAGTGCGTGAAACGATGACCTGATAGTCCTTACTGAAGTGGTCTGCTAGGCGGTCTAGGTCTTCTTCCAGACAGAGCACCTTAACATTTGGTCCTGCATCCATAGTAAAGTAACACTGCTCACCAGAGGCACGGAGGGCCTTAACCTTGTCCATAGCCTGATAAGAGGCTTCCGTTAGATATGAAAATGGTGGGTTAGCCGTGCTTGTGGTTTGGTGCATACGAAGGGCATTGGCTTCAGTGAGCTCACCCACCGCTTGGAAATCATTAGCCTTGAGGTAGTCTAACATATCCTTGTAATCCTGCTCAGACTGTTTAATCCACTCTGGGAAGGATGTCGATGTTTCGGTACACAACTTCATGCCATCACGGCTTGATACAGGTTTCTTTTGATCTGTTAAAACCAGCATAATCATGGCCAATTTGAGGTCTGTTTCAACCGGGTAAACCTCACCACTATCCTTGTCCCAGGCTGCCAATGGTCCAAAGAAGGACCGTGATGACGAACCTGAAGCAAACTTGGCAATTTGAGCTAATTCAGACTGCGTTTTTCCGACTTGGAAGAGCTCGTTAGCTGCTTTAACTAGGGCAGAAAGTCCTGAGGAACTTGAGGATAGACCCGCTGCTGTTGGCATGTTGTTCCAAGTTTCAATCTTGACATGTTGGTTGGGATTAGTACGGAAGAGATCTAAAACCTTGCTGGCCTTGGTTGTTTCTTTTTCCCCTTGGAGCTCATCATCGATATACATGACATCACCAGTCGCATCCTCAGGCAGAAAAGATAACTTGGTTTCCGTATACATATTTTCCAAAGTCAGTGAGATACTACTGGTTGAAGGAATCATACGCTCCGCATCCGCCTTACCCCAGTATTTGACAATAGCAATATTTGCGTACGATTTGACGCTTACAGGCTTTCTATCCACGTGTTTACGGCTCCTTTTTCTTGAAGTTTTTTAGCAATCGTTCGGGATTGGTCTTTAGTACTTGTCAGGGCAATAATACAGCCACCAAGTCCTCCGCCTGACATCTTGGCTCCCAGTGCACCATGCTCCAGAGCAGTTGCTACTAGAAGATCCGACAAATCACAAGACACCCCTAAAGATTTAAGGTGATTATGGGCTTGAGACATGAGCTGACCAAGAAGCTTTTGATCCTTGGCTTTGAGGGCGCGTTCTGCCTTCTGACTTAATTCGCCCAGTTGGTTGAGATCTGACAAGGCATCTAAACCAATGGCCTCAACCTTTTCCACAGCCTCACGGGTATTTCCATGGATACCCGTATCAGCAATGACCAGATAGGCACCTAAATTGACCTCGATTTCCTTGAAACCGATATTACGCGTAAAGCTAATAGCTTTGTCACTCAAGCAGGTCTTTGCATCTAAACCACTAGGTTTACTATGGGCAATGGTCTCCGCCTGATGAACTAGCATTTCCAAGGTCTCCTGGCTAAGCTCCTGATCAAAATAATCAAAGACCGCTCGAATTGCCGCAATGGCTACAGCCGCAGACGACCCCATGCCACGCTTTTCAGGGACACTAGACTTAATAGCATAGCTAATAGGCTGATTCTTGATTTCCAGATAATTAAGCGCTGAAAAAATCGCTGTCGTCAAGGGATCTTGAGCCTTGAGCGTCAAAGGAGTCGCAGCCGCCTGAATCTGACAGACAACCTCAATATCCTTAAGAGGGAGGGCAAGGGCAGGATGACCATAAACGACCGAGTGCTCCCCCATCAAAATAATCTTACTGTGAGCCTTGCCCACTCCTACTTTCTTAGTCATAAATTACACACACTCACAGACGAATTTGCAGGCGAGTGTCTTTCTAGATTTTTCATACAGATTCTAGTGGTGACTCAAGGTCAATCAAGCATTCAAAGGAGACAAAGAGCACCAATCTAAAGAATTTTCTTATAGCACTTCTATCTTATCATCAAAGCGCAAAAAAAGCGACATCTAACCTAGAGTGTCACTTGTTTACTGACTTTAATCCACCAAGAATTTTTGATCTGGTGTTTTTGAAAGGTATTTACGTTTTTGAGGCGCTGACCAAATGGCATCAAAATCAATATCATCCGCAAAACGTGAGTTGAAATCCACAAAGAGTTTTTCTTTCTTGGTATCCCAACCACGAGCAATATCATGGAAGTAAGTGTTGTTTCTGAAAGCCGGGATTTCGTAAAGGTCACGCGCATAACCCCAGATATTTTCATACTCAGAGATACGTTTCTTAATTGGACCAAGATTACGGTAATAATGCGTATCAAAACGTGCCAAGGTTACGAAGAGACGTACATCACTGTCTGTCACATAGTCACCAAAGAGGAAACGGTTGGTAGCTAGACGCTTTTCAAGCACATCCAAAGTAGTAAAGAAATCATCAAAGGCCTCCTCGTAAGCCACAATAGATTGTGCAAACATCATACGGTAGACCCCATTATTGATGAATGGGAAAAGAACATTATCATTAAGATTGTCAATATCCTCACGAAGGTCCTCAGGATAAAGGTCTGGTGCTCCTTCTTTATGGAAAGGTTTGAATGCTGTCTCGAAATAATTGGTCAAACGGTGATAATCATTATTGGCAACAGTATAGGTATCCAGATCTACCAAGGCTGGAACGGTAGAACGGCCTGTATAATCTGGATCCGCACGGTAATAAAATTCTGCCAAAAATTCAGCTCCTGTTTCAGGATCCTTAAGGTCTTCATCATAGGCAAATTCCCAACCATATTTACGACGTTCAGGATCTTCAGTGTGGCTCACCTGGTTAACTGAAATGACATCCTCCAACCCAAGCAATTCACGAACGATAGAAGCACGATTAGACCAGTGGCAACCACGAGCCCAAAAGAGGCGGTACTTGCCTTTTTCAGCCTTAAGCTGGCCTGAACCATCTCCAAATGGTGTTGTGAAGCGATTTGGTTGGCGTTGAAAGGCTCCTCGCTCGTCAATCTCCGTCTTAGTTTCAACGGGGCGAATTTTAAGTGTAACTGGTTTAATATCTTTTTTTGGCATAGCATTCTCCTTCTTCCATTTCTTTTACTGATACTGGCGACCAGCCCTATCCTGAGGTTCGAACCACTCATTTTCATCGGGACCCTTAGGTAAAATCTGATGTGGATTGTCAATAGCACTAAGATGGTAGTGTTTCTTAATATGATCAAACTTAGTGGTCTCACGAAAGGCTGGCAGCTGGTAGAGGTCACGCGCATAAGCCCAAAGATTGGGAAAATCAACCAGTCGATTACGGTTACAACGAAAACCGTTATAATAAGCCGCATCAAAACGAGCCAAGGTCACATAAAGACGAATATCTGAATCTGTCACTTGATTTCCAAATAAATATCGAGAGTGTGACAAGCGCTCTTCTAACTCGTCCAGACGAGTAAAGAGGTTGTCATAAGCCTCCTCATAAGCTTCCTGACTCCTAGCAAATCCAGCCTTATACACACCATTATTGATATCATTGAAAATAATTTCGTTAAGGGCATCAATGTCTTTGCGTATAGACTCTGGATACAAATCAGGTGCACCATCTTCATGCAAATCCTTCCAGTCTGTCTCCCAAATCTTGAGGAGATTATAAAAATCGTTATTAACAACCTGACCAGTTTCCACATCAACAAGGGCGGGTACTGTATAGCGTCCTTGATAATCTGGGTCTGTCTTAAGATAGATATCACTGAGATAGGCTGCCCCTAGCACAGGGTCCTTACCATCAGAATCTAAACTGAAAGCCCAATCAGTGCGTCCTAGACCAGTTGGTCTAACAGGATTAACAACACCTATGGTCACAGCATTTTCAAGTCCTAAAAGTTTCAGTGCAATCAGTTGACGGTGCGCCCAAGGACAAGCATAAGAAACAATAAGCCGATAGCGATCTTTTTCAACAGGTAGTTGGCCTTGTTCACTACCAAAGGGAGTTAGGAATTGTGTTTTCTGTCGTTGAAAACGCCCCGAGGCGTCTACCTCACCTTTTACAAAATCTGTTGCCATTAGCGAGCCCTCCAAGCATTCTCATAAGAGAAAAAAGTCATATCTTCTGCAAGATAGCCACTAATTTGTAAAGATTTCAAGTGATTCACCTCTAAATGAGTATCAAAGTCATGTTTAAATAAAGCTGTCCAAATTTTCTTCATCCTAATACCTCCCAATCTCACTTTCAAAACGATAACCTTCTGGTAAAAAGAAACCTTCGTCTTCCATCCATTTCAAGCCTTCCTCAGAGCCATGGCTAAAATGCGAGAAGGCTGTTTTATTGCGTCTAAAACCATATTTTTCATAGAGAGTCAAGGTCTGTGGATGGGTATAGAGAATAATGTTGGTTCCTTTCAACTTCTCCAGTAATAAGGTAATAATGGTATGACCTACATGCTGGCCCTGATAAGCACTATAAACAGCGACATTATAAATAGCAGACTGAGACACAAAGTCAGTCAAGGCACGGCCAACACCGATTACACGATCTCCATCCTTGATAAAAATGGTGATATCACTATTACGAAAGGCCTTTTCAGTGTTAGGAACATCTGTCTCCTTGGCTAGTCCAGTCGAATGAAGGACTTCAGCCACCTCCTGAAAATTCACCTTATCCACATCTGTCTCAATCTGATATGTGAATGTCATCTTTTTCTCCTATTTGTCATAGCTTGGCGAATAATCTGTGCCAAAGTATTTCTCATTAATTTTTTTAGATGTCCCATCTTCAATCACTTCTTTGAGTGCCTTGTTAACATCCTTGGTCAATTGTGTTTCTTCCTTACCAAGAACAAAGTAACTATAAGGCTCTGCCATGAGGTCAGTTGAAAGACTACCTGAAATATCCTTACCTACCAAGTCAAGGTCATATTCCTTTTGATAATAGTCGAACATAGGCTTATCCATAACCAAGAAATCGTACTTGCCGCTCTCAACGCCTTGTAACTGAGATTTGAGATCTTCTGAGCTGTAGTTAAGGGTAATTTCCTTGTCTGGATTGGATTTGTTGTATTCTTCGATGGCTGTTGTTGAGTTTACTCCAGCTGATCCTACTGTCGAAAGTCCCGCCAAATCAATCCATGTGCTAGCTTCCTTGGCCTTACTATTACCCTTCTTAAAGATAACAACATAAGAATTTTTGAAAATTGGATCTGAGAATTGGTAGTTCTTCTCACGTTCCTCATTTTTAGCTAGATTATTCACCGCAATCTGATATCGTCCTGAGCTAAGACCTGAAAACATTGATGGAAATTCAACCTTGGTAATCTTCAATTTATACTGTGGCAGTTTGTCAAAAACAGCCTTGAGCAATTCGATATTGTGTCCTGTCAACTTGCCATCTTCTTCAAAAGTAAAGGGTTTAGGATTTCCTCCCGTTGCTGCAATAACCGTTGTTTGTTTTTGCGCCTTCTCTGTTTTTGTCGCTGAAGAATGATTACCACAAGCGACAAGTAAACCTGTCACTGCTAGTCCTAAAAGACCAAAAAAAACTTTCTTTTGTAATTTCATAAGTCACCTCTCAAATAATGATGTACTCATCTTAACACCAAGATAAATACCTGCATAATCTAAATTTTTTATGGTTCGATATAAAAAATTCTTATAGCAACAAACCTAGTGTTTTCATGGTTTTTAGAGTACTATATAGGAAAAAAAGAGAGGTTAATGCATGGTTAATTGGACAAAAATTATTGCGCCCTATAAGAAAAACTTATTAATTGATTTAGAAAAACTATTACTGATTCCTTCAGTCAAAGACCTCGAAACGGCATCTCCAGAGGCCCCCTTTGGACAAGGTATTCAAGAAGCTCTCAACTATATGTTAGATTTAGGAAAAAGAGACAGTTTTATCACCAAGGATGTCGACCACTATGCTGGGCATTTAGAGATTGGTCAGGGTGAAAAACTTTTGGGAATCCTCAGCCAACGTATCTACCTCATATTTGGTACTGATGAAGAAAATAATTGACAGGGTGTTACTTACTATTTCAAAAAAAGAGACCACGCCTGATTTCGGCATCGTCCCCGATGGTGTCTCACCTACGATTTATGCAGAGAAATAAAAAAACTCTGAAACCCCTTGGAAATCCACCTAGATTCCCTTGATCAATTACCACAGAAAAGGAATAAAAAAGAGCCTCTCGGCTCTTTTCATTTTAAATCGCAAACAAATCATTTAGGTTCTCAGCCATAGTTGGGTGAGTAAAGATTTGTTTAGCCAAATCTGTATATGGAATGTGATGATTCATCGCTAGGGTAATTAGATTGATAATTTCATGAGATTCTTGACCAAAGAGGGTCACACCCAAGATTTCCTTAGTTTCAGGATTTACCACAGCTTTGAAGGCACCACGCAAATCGCCATTAACATGTCCACGAGGCATACCTGCAACTGGAAGTTCCTTGACAGCAACTGGTCCACCTGCTGCTCTGGCTTGGTCTTCAGTAAGGCCAACCTGTGCCAAAGGTGGGTTGAGAAACATAGCAGTTGGAACAGCTCCACGTGTTTCAAGGTTATAGCTACCATCACCAGTTAGGTAATTAAAGACAATACGGAAATCGTCTAGTGAGATATAGGTAAATTGAAGACCACCATTAACATCACCAACTGCAAAGACACCAGGAACACTTGTTTCCAAATGTTTATTGACCTGGATACCACCACGTTCAGTCAAGGCAATATCAGTATTTTCCAAGTGAAGAGGTTCGATATTAGGCTTGCGTCCTGTCGCATAGAGGAGTGCATCAAAACGGAACTCACCTTTGTCAGTAACAACGACAACTTCATCACCGTCATTTTTCACTTCGGAAGTTTTAACACCTTGCTCAAAGACAATGCCGTCCTCTTCCATGTATTCCTTGGCCAACTTAGCAATAGATGGCTCCACACGTGGCAAGAAGCTAGTCGCTGCATCCAAGACAGTCACTTGGCTTCCCAAACGGTTATAAAGGCCAGCAAATTCAAGGCCGATATTACCACCACCTAAGACACCTAAACGTTTTGGCAAGGCTTCAAGGGTTTGAATACCAGTTGAATCGTAAACATGCTTAGTTGTTGTCAAGCCAGGAATAGGCAAGACATTAGACACGGCACCTGTGTTGATGACAATAGTCTCAGCTGTTAGCTCTTGGCGATCATCACCAGCCACTACTTCAATAACCTTATTTGACACAAAATGTGCCTCTGCATCAATGACATCAACGCCATTGTCTGCCAACATTTTATAATTCTTAGCATTAAGACGACCAGTCACTGCACCACGTTCCTTCATGGTGTCGTCAAATGACCAGCCCTTCTCAGCCGCAACAATCATAGTCTTAGTTGGGATACAAGCAATATTAATGCAAGTACCACCATACATCGCTTTACTGCGCTCGATGACAGCAACTTTCTTACCAGCTGCATTCATCTTAGCAGCCAGAGTTTTACCGGCTTTACCGAAACCGATAACAATCAAATCATAGTTTAACATTTCTGTATCCTCCTATCTATTGCCATTCTATCATTTAATTTTTCAGACTGCACACAATTGAACCGGAAATAAAAAGAGGCTACAGCTTTTATTGTAACCCCTTTCTCATTCTATTTTAATAGGTTTCTATCAGTCCACTACCTAAGCATTCTTTCGCAGAAATTCTAATATCATTTTATTAAATTGTTTACTTTCGATAAAGGCGCGTGCCCCAGTTTGCTAAATTCATAATAGGAAGCATTTGGGATTCCATCGACAAGTTCCCTTGCACCATCCACTCCCAGAACCAAATCTTTTTTAGATCCCAAAACTTCAATATAGTTTAGCTAGAAATAAATACTTTTAAGCCTCATCCAGTATTCTTAATCACTTAGAGGGAAACAAATAATAAACGTACTGCCGACATCTTCTTTAGACTGAATATCAAGTTCTGCCCGGTGTAACTCTGCAATATCTTTGACAAAGGATAAACCTAACCCAACACCACTATTGAGCGATTTGTTTCGAGAATCTTCGACCTGATAAAAACGGTCCCAGATTTTATTGAGCTGGTCTTCTGAGATACCAATACCATCATCTGCCACTTTTAAAAGAGCCTGATTGTCCACCCTTTCAAGAGTAATGGAAATACTAGTACGAGTAAATTTCATAGCATTACTCAGCAGATTATCTAGCATTCGGATGACAAGTAACTTCTCACCCTTTATCCATAAATTGGGTTCAATAGCTACTTTAAAATCAATAGCTGATTCTGCCCACTTTCTTTCTTGTGCCTGGCAATATTCTGATATCAGGCTTGACAACGATAATCTTTCTAAATCATTCCAATTAAGCTTCTGAGTTTTAGACAACTCCAAAATTTGCTCCGTCATATTTTTCATTAATTTCGCCTGACGGTTTATGATAGTATGGGATTCTTTGGATTCTTCCAGACTATCAGCATATTTCGAACCAAACTCACTTTCAGACAAGATGACAGAAAGTGGTGTTCTAAGTTCATGAGAAACATTTTGATTAAACCGCTTTTCTTTCTCAAAAGTCGACTGGACCGATGATATCATGTCATTAAAAACTTTGGTCAATCGTGTCGTTTCAACATAAGACAGCTTATAAGAAGAGGAAACACGTTTAGTGTAGTCTCTACTTTCTGTAATCTCTTCCGCCATCTGAGTCACATCTTTAATTGGCACAAATGCACGTTTTAAAATTCGACGTCCTACCCATGCCATACCAAGAATTGAAATGGGAGCAAGAATAGCTATCGAAATTAAAAACAAGGTTAATTCCTTACTCAGTCCAGATGCGGTTCGCACACCACGAATCCACTTTCCTTTCTTGGCATTATAAACATCGTAATAATAATAGTTCATTTGTGAACTGCTATAGGTAGATAATTTACCAGACTTAAAGGAAGCATTCGCATCAAAATCACTTGGGAGTGCCCCTTTTTCAAACTCCTTATTTTGATTGTAGAGTGCAAAATAGATACCATCATCAAAGGATTCAAAATCATCAAGATCCGTAGACAATTCTACCGTTTCTTGTTCCAACTCACTTCGTGATTCATAGTCAGACCAAGTTCCTGATATGATAAAAGAGGCTACAAACATGACAATGAATAGTAAGGAGACAAACACTGTATACCAAAGTGTTACCTTCGAAATTATAGAGAGTTGTTTAGTCTGATTCTTCATTTTTGAAAACATAGCCCATGCCCCTCTTTGTCTGAATAATTGACGGATTCCCCAATTTCTTTCGAATATTCTTGACTAGCACATCAATGATATTCGATTCTCCCACATAATCAAAATCCCAAATATGCTCTCTAATTTGCTCCCGACTTAAAACAATATTCGGGTGTCTAACCAGGCATTCAAGAAGTTCAAATTCCTTAGAGGTTAAGTCAATCAGCTGGCCATTTTGAGTCAACGTTTTTTTCACAAAATCTAGACAATAGTCTCCAAAAACCACACTACTGGTTAGATTTTCCCTATTATCTCTTCGAAGCATGACACGAATTCTAGCTAACAATTCATCGAATTCAAAAGGTTTTACGAGATAGTCATCTGCACCAGCATCCAAACCCGTCACCTTGTCTTCTAGTGTATCTTTTGCCGTTAACAACAAAATCGGTGTCTTAATATGATGATTTCTCAAGTAGGACAATACCCCCAAACCATCTAATTTAGGCATCATAATATCTGAAATAATCACATCATACTGTGAAACTTTGATGTAATCCAATGCCTCTTGACCATCATAAGCCGAATCAACACTGTATTTTTGTGTCTTTAATAATTTCACTATGCTTCGGTTCAAGTCAACTTCATCTTCAATTACTAATATTTTCATAGACATCTACTCTCACTCTCTTATCCCATATTATATCATGTTCGTATGAAAAATCTCGGCTAGTAAAGGACTAGTCGAGATTTAGATTTTTAATAACTAAAATTAATCTTTTTCTGTTTCAATGTCTTCTTCTACAATTTGGCCTGTATTAGCATCAAGTTCAAGATCAATCTCTTTCTTGCCCTCAGTTAGACTAACGTCATAGACAAGTGTATTATTCTCAACATCTAATTGCAATTTTTCAATAGTAGACTTAGGATATTTAGATTTAACCTGACTTTCAGCACCAGCTAAATCAATCTTATAACTAGCATTAATCAATTGCTTATCATCCTTATCCTTGGTCAAGTCTTTCGTTTTAGACTTCAAGACATCCCCTGTCTGGCCATCAATTTTGTATTCTTTCTCATTTTGACCATCAAGTATTGTAATCTCAAAAACAGTTTTTCTAGACTTATTCTCTTGCTCATAACCAATTACCTGACCACTTTTCGATTCATTGAGGGCTTTTTCTTTGGCCTGTTCCACCGTCAAACTTGATTGGGTAGTTGACCCAGTACTTTTAGTAGCTTTAGTAGTATTAGCAAACACTACTACTGAACTACATGCGAGACCAAGTGATGCAAGTGTAATAACTGTTTTTTGTTTAATTGTTTTTTTCATGATATATTCCAACTTTCTTTTTGATTAACTTATCAAGTTCTTCTTGATGATTTTATTTTAGCTAAGAAAGATGAACCTAAAATGAATAAACAACTTTTTTACTACTTTTCTTGATTTTTCTTTGGAGTGAGTATCTGGTCTAGCTTTATCTATTCCCCTAAGTCCACTACCTAAGCATTCTTCCGCAAAAATTCTAATATCATTTTATTAAATTGCTTACTTTCAATAAAGGCCGCGTGTCCTAGTTTGTCAAATTCGTAATAGGAAGCATTTGGAATGCTATTTGCAAGTTCCCTGGCGCCATCCACTCCCAGAACTAAATCGTTTTTGGCTCCCAGAACAAGGGTCGGACAAGTGATTTTACCAAGCGAACTATAGCAATCAAAAGCTAGAATTGACTTGGCTAAACAGACAAAGCGATGACGTTTTTCCTTGCTTACAGACTTCAAAAATAATCTGTTAATCACATATAATTTCTTTAAAACAGGTGACGAAAATGATTTACTCATCGAATCCCTATTTAGCTGGTCCATATCGTTATTTTCAGTCATCGCTATCCACCCTCCGATGGTTTCTCTACTGACGGCATTATTGCGAGAAAGTGTCAGAGCTAACACCAGACTAGTCACCTTTTGAGGATACTTGATAGCAAACAGCTGAGCAATCATACCTCCCTGTGATATGCCTATGATAGAAGCATTATCAATATGTAATTCTTGCAAGGACTGAGAGAGGTCATCCGCCATATTCTCAATAGTAATGCCTTCTTCGATATGGTCCTTTCTATCAAAAATATAGACCGTATACTCCTTAGCGTATCGATAAAATAGCGAGTAAATGGCAAGGTTGGACATATCACCTAATCGTTGCAAACTTAATCCCGTAATGATAATAAGAGTTTTGTCTCCCTTACCAAAAGTGACATAATCTACACCTGGGTCCGACAAATGATTTCTTTGAATGCTAAACATTATCTACACACTTTCATTGTAAGATTTAAGTATTATCATGCGTCCGGGGCATTATTTGATGCCATGATGATAATACTTACCAAGACAACAAAGGTAACTTGCCAAAGAATGAAGGCCAAGAAATCCCCACCTTTAAAAATAAGCAGATCACAAAGTAAAATAGCCAACAGCACAGCATTTTTTCTAAAAAGTTGGTCACAGTTTTTCCAAAAAGTTTCAAAAGAAATATCGGATCCTATCTTACGAACAAGCTTCACATGATAAATAATCTCAACCAGAGATGCTACAGCTACTGTAGTTAGCAGTCCGGTCAAAGACACATCCATACGAAAACCAAAATAAAGAACGACAAGCTGAGAAAAGACAATTGCTGTGATTACACGAATATGGTTGGACACGATAAAACCTCCTAAAGATAAGCAAGAATAAAAAGCATTATAGGTGCTCATTACTGCCCTTAATATGTCTACTCATTATATCATAAAATAAGAGTAACATTAGAAAAAATCCATCCTATGCGAGAACTCGCCCATCAACTCGCAAAAAATGGTTCACTTCTTGCTCAGACCTCAAAAAAGGAGTCACCCTCTATCATGGTGCGACTCCTTTTTGTGTTTGATAAGTTACTCTGTTTAGGCCAATTCGTCAATTGATGTATATTCTCTGTTTAGGCCCTTTGCAACTGGTTTGCTAGTGATATGACCTTGGTAGGTTGTAACCCCTTGACGAAGACCTTCGTCGTCGTTAATTGCCTTTCTGAATCCTTTTCCTGCAAGGGCTTCGATATAAGGCAAAGTGACATTGGTAA
>ENA-OPTB01002126-OPTB01002126.1-human-gut-metagenome-genome-assembly--contig:-NODE-2126-length-13357-cov-3.754623_pt1 | contig 13357 bp, 27 predicted proteins | sample MGYA00241810_ERZ501911 | MGnify/ENA primary metagenome ERZ501911 (study PRJEB25962, sample SAMEA2042304) | human gut metagenome | biome: human gut; feature: human-associated habitat; material: faeces... | reverse complement strand
ATGGCGTCGAAGGCGGCGCGCAGAGCGTTGCCGTAGGTCAGGTTCGAAACGGGAGTGCCCTGATAGATGTCGCCGCCGTCAAGCAGGAGAACGGCGTCGTTTTCGGCATTGGCACGGGCCTCGTTCACGACATTGGCGATGTAGGCCATGCGGTACTGGAACGTGGACTCGTTGCCGGAGGATGTGTCGACAAGGTAGCCGTGCACGTCGGTGGTCTCAAAGACCTCGATGGTCTTCACGGGATTTGCTTCTGCGTGGACGGCCCATTTCGTTTCACGGCCCGGGGTGATGTCCTTGCCCTCGGCGGCATAACGCTCGTTGAGGCGATCTGCGGCAGCGATGACGGAATTCGGGATCGTGACAAAATCGTAGTTGTGAGCGATCTTGAGCGTGATCGTCTCAGCAGAAGCGGCTGCGCAAACGGTCAGCATGAGCGTCAGCGCGAGCAGGAACGAAAAACATTTCTTCATTTCAAGTAGTCCTCTCCATGTCGTATTCTTGTTTTGAAGATAAACACCGAACAAAAATCATTATATGCCTTTAATTGTTTGTTGTCAAGCTGTCAGCCAAAAACAACACGTTGTATTTTTGTAAAGAATTGTTAAAGAAAAGCGCTTGGAAAAGCTTTCTTTTTTTCAAAAGCGCGCTTCTTTTCCGCTTTATTTTTTCAAATACTCTCCGTTTACGATATCGCCCGGCGTATTAAGCGGTTCGCCCCGATCAAACGCCACGATATTGTGATAGACGTAATTCACCATGTTGATGTCGTTATCCTTGGTGTTGCCGCCCTTTGCCTTTGAAAAGTGCTTGCAGTCCGGCGAGAACCATGCAAGTGCTACCGTATGCCCTTTGCAGGCTTTTACCGGATCAACCGCCCAGACGTTTTCGCAGTAATGCTTCGTGTTCGGATGATTGGCCTTGTGCATCTTAATAGCTTCCGGATCATGGTTGATCGCAATATCAACGCTATAGCCAGTTGCCAGTTCTATACCGGTGGAAGCACCACCACCACCGGCGAAGTTGTCAACGATCAGTTCTCCGTTAATCATGGCATTACCTCCGGGAAGTCATCAAAACTTAATTGTTCATCCTCTTCAAATACAAGCATTTCATTTTTAGATCGACTATAAAAGTTTCTGTCAATCTCAAACCTAAAAGCATTTCTGCCTAGCTCTGCCGCAGCTCTTAATGTACTACCGCTTCCACAGCATGGATCAATAACCACATCACCCGGATCCGTAAAAATCTCAATCAACTTTTTTAATACTGCAACCGGCTTCTGTGCAGGATGTATTTTAGGAATATCTTTTCCGTCTTTTTCCCATGTAAACCAGTTAAATATCATATGCCCCGTACCTCTGATGGTTTTTCCATCGTCATCGAACTTCACTCCATTTCTAAACTTTGGTAGCTTGTCCCTGTATAGTACAAGTGCATACTCCGTTGCACCTACCACACGCATATTTGCCTTAAGCACCTGCGGACTATAATTTTTTACAAATACAAGCGGTATGTAATGTTCGAAACCATGTTTCTTTGCCGCAGTGATCAATGTCGACATCTGTTCAAATGAGCAAAACACGATCATACATGGTGCATCAGAACTTCGCCCTCTGGTTCCTGCTTTCTTCGGCTCTTTCTTGAGCATTTTCGAACAGAAGTGAAAATATTCATAGAGATTAAAGTTAAAATCTGAATTAAATGCCGCTTTTCCTGCAAACTTACTTTCTCCGTTTTTATTATCTCCGCCGTTGTACCACATCGGATTACTGCCATAAAAGTTTTTTCCTACGTTGTACGGAACATCTGCGATAATTAATTGCGCACTCGGTATTCCGTATTTTTTATAATTCTGCATAGAATCTCTGTAAATTTCACATTTTAATTTCTTCATTTTTCCCAAAAGGAACCCGATATATCGTTACCCCGGCCGGAGGTTCGGCTCCTTTCTGATTTATTTTTTCCTGTTCTTTTTCATTTTGAACTTATACACATCGTTTCTCTGCCGGCTTACCGCACTCCGGTAGCCGTTCAGCTTACTCGCTCTGCTCTTTCCCATGTGCACCTCCCTCTATGGCATCTAAGCATCCGTTCCACCCTGCATCGAACCTTCCATTGTCACAATGCTCTGGATGATCTGATCTCTCCGGCAGTTCCCGGAGCGGACACCAATCTGGTCTCCATGATTTTTCACGTTTCGGATTATATTCTTCCTGTCCGTTTTTTGGTCTCGCAAGGCATAATGCAAGTCCATTCTTCTGCGGAATTTTAAGTAATAACGGGCATTTATCGCACCGCTCCGGCATATCCATAATCAAAATCGCTTTAGCCATATTTTTTACCTCTCAAATTTCATTTGGTCAGTTACAAAATCAAAATGAACGCAGTTAAAGTCATCTTCTCTTTCCGGAATAGGCATGCATACTCCTACTGCATCCTTCACATACGGAACCCCACCTATTTCGATAATTTCCATCGGGTAATAACCGCCCATTCTGCGTTCGATGTCAATCTTTTTCCCCACAAGCACTTTTGCATTTTCTTGATATAATCTCATGCTCTACCTCCCTTGCGGCTTCTCGCACCGCTCAAACTCGATAACCCATACCACCGGATTCGCATTCCAGCCGTAGCGGTCAAGGTCGGATTTCTTGATGGTGCTGTTCCATAAATACGAAAATGCTTCTCTTGCTGTTCTCGGCATATCCTGCCACCAAGTACCCCCAAAAAACGATTTTCTATGTTTATTGTGAAAATCAATCCACCAATCATCAGTTACAGCATACTTATAAAGATTTCCGTCCTTAGAGTATCCTCTTATGCCTTCCGCTTGTGCCGGTACTTCCGTAATCTCCTGCAACCGCTCCACCCTCACATCCGTTACCTTTAGCCAGATACGTGCGGCTTCTTTCGGCATGTGGATGGATGGTCTTCGGTGCATCCATATGTTTTCATGCTTATCTTTCCAGTGGTCTTTTTTATGCAATCCGTCAGCATAATATTCAAAATCATTCGTTAAGACACATTCAGTTTCTCCACTAACATCAAGACAATGGGCAACCCCTTGGAATACGCTTTCTCTTACGTAAAGGATATCGCCTGGACATATCGGACAGCTACGTTCTGCTATGCTCAACTTGATTTTATGCTCTTTGTCTGCATAGTTATGTACTGCGTAGGTACGTTTTTCAGGATCGAAAAAATCCATATCCGGCACAACATAATCATTGGCATCTTTATTGATTCTTCTGGTACATGTCTTTCTTCCGTCCAGAATCGCCTGAACCATTTCGGTATTGAATAAAATCGGTTTAATTGCCATCTACCCCACCGCCTTTCACAATCTCGATCGCCCTTTTTGCAATACACGGCTTACAACGTTCGCTTCTGATTCCGCACTCGTGCAAAGTACATTCTTCTTCTGTTAGTTCTTCCAACTGTTCCACAACCTTGTCCACATCGTAGGCGGTCGTCTGTGCATCTATTACACTTTGAAATCCTATGATATGTGCAACATCAACCAAGCTATGGCTCTCCTTTTTTACTTTTTCAAGATGATCTATCACTTTATCCGCATCAATCAGTCTCATCGTTCGCCCTCCTGTTCCATGCTTTTATAGCTTTTTTCTTGCACTTCTCGATATTCTCCATCGTGTCATCCTCTTTGCTCGTGTCCGGGCAAAATCCCTCTGTTTTTGCTCCACATTCGCATGCGCACCAAATGGTAAAACCGTAAGATTTTATAACCGCTTTAATTTTTGCTTCTCTGCCACAAAACGGGCATGCTTTAAGTTCTTCGCTCATTCTTCATCGCTCCAATCAAATTCAATTTCTTCTGCGCTATCAACACCTAACTGCTCACACTTCGCTCTGGTAGATGTACCGCCGGAGTGGTTTGTGCCTAAAAGAAACAGTTCCTGCACAATACGAAAGTATGATTTTCTAAAACAAAACCTCTCTTCCTCGTCAAGTTCATCAATCGCATCCTCTCCATGTTGCCATCTGTACCACTCTGCAAACTCATTAACCATTTCCTGCATAAGGCTGATACAGCATTCAAGAATGTGTTTTTCATCGTGACTTTCCAATTCCTTGTTGACGTTCTGTTTCTCCATCGCCGCCCGGCATTCTTCCGGTGTGCCGATCTCTCGGTACTGCTTTAACTCTTCCACCATTACCAACATAGTGTTCGCCTTTTCCTCTCTTCCTTTATAGACAAGCGGGCTCACATTAGGTTCTTCTTTGGCAATATGGTCAAGAGTTACCGTTGCGTGGCTTTTGATATTCTCAATAAATTTTACTGCTTTTGTCTCGTTCTCTGTCATTCCTACACCTCCAACAGTCTCGGGTTATCAAATATGTTGCCGACCACCTCATAGTTTTCCAGGACAAAATCGTCAAAATATTCTTGATCTTCATTATTATTCTCATGTGTGATCCAACCGGATCCGTTCCACTCGATCTTTGCGTATGTAACATCTTCCGGATGATCCTCGTCCAAATATGCCATCAGGATATCTTTCTCCCAGATCAGCGCGTCATTCTTGTCCCTAAGTCCGGTACACTGACAGATGGTGGATGGATCTATCTTTTTAGCAAAATCCTTATACTCACTCGGATATATCCCTATAATTTCAATTTGCTCCCCTGTCTCAATGTCTTGCTGTTTATCAACAAGCAGGCTTCCAATGATCCATTCGCCGGTATCAATCCGCTTTCCACGGAATAAATATCTATCTTCCATGCTCTCTTCTATTCTGCTTCTAACTGGAGCCAATTCAACCATTCGCCACAATCCTCACAATCTGGATAGTCGGGATTCGCCCACTGATAATCTTCTTTTACTTCTTTAAGAAGCCCTGCCAACTCCTCATCCGTCATGCTCCGGATCCGGTCTGCATTGGTCTGCGGCTTATGCGCCGCGGTTCTCATACACTCAATCATGACTTTCCTCACTTTCTGCCAGCTTGGCGCATTCCCATGCGCTTACATTAATTGAACCAGCATCGCTCCATGATGTTAAGCCATCACTCCATGCATAAATCTTTCCATCTTCGTATTTTGCAAAATGTCTACGTTCCCACACACTATCTTCGTGGGTTCGTACCAAAATTTTTGTATCTACCGGAACCTTGCTCCAATCAACCGGCGGCTCAACGTATTCACTGTTCGCCCATTCTCTAACACATTCATTGCAACTAACGGTATTAAATTCACATTTTGGGCAGGCAATACTGCCACAAGCCACCGGTTTTCCATCACACAACCCAAATCCATCGCCGTTGCAGGCAATATCTAAAATCTCTTTTGCAAACTTCTCTCTGTTTAACATCTCTCATTACCATCCTTTCTGTGCTAATCTTTCCTTGTATTTAAGCTGATATGGTTTTTCTTTCAGCCAGTTTTTCTTTGTGCCGGCTTCCACCTGTTCAATCTTTATCATCTCGTCGTATTTTGCCGGTCTGTTTGAAAGTGCTATGTCTTTCTCACTTTGATTTCTAAGCACTGAACATTCCTCCTATACCTTATACGTCTTTCCAATAAACCGCTTGTCGATGTACTTACATTCCTGTTCCAGCACGCTCGCTACTCCCAATATGGTCTCGTAACCAGTTGCAATGCTGTTGATGTAATACCGTATCCAGTCGTATACCTGTCTGATCTGATTTCCAGAAAAATTAAATTTTGTCTTAAGGCATACGCCAAGCATTGAAAAATAATTAAATACCTGCGCCAGTAAAAACTTATTTGCCTGCACCATGCAGTTCGGTGCAACTTTTCTTCTTACCAGATAAAAGCTCTCCCGGTATGGTATTTTGTTAGTTTCGTCCCGGACATCAATCCCACATTTTTCTTTCATGTAGTATCCAAGTTCTTCGGCTGACATCCCGTCCTTGCCAGAATTTTCTACATACGCATCAATGGTCTGCTCTACTCTGACAATCCTTTTCTGACCAAAACCAAACTTATCATGCAGGATCTGATATGCCATCAAGCGAATATTGTAATAAGACTCTTCTATCAGATAATTCGCATTGCTCTGTGCCTTTGAATATCTTTGCATGCTCTTTAATTCTTCTTTTGAATAGCCTAACGGCTGCATTTTCTTTTTCTTTCTTGTTAGTGCATTGCTCATTTCCGTTCCACTTTCTCCTTCCTGTCCCATTTTTCTATCAGATCAAAAAGTTCTTTCCGCACCTCACTCTCATGTCCCTTTGCTTTTTTTATGATCTCATTTACAGTTTCTGTAACATGCCGCCACTGTTCATCTGTCAGCGGGTAGAACTTGCTGATCTGCTGATCAATAAAATCTTTCTGTTTGTCCAACCATTTACGTTGCGCATCGTTTAAAATTGAAACCACATCCTTTTTTGTAAACCTGTGATACTTTTTGTTACTAAGAAATCCAGTAAAATCAATACTTTCAGAAGTTGGTAACAAGGTAACAAAGTAACAAGCACCTTTTTACGCGTAGAAATTATTTTTTTATTTCAAATTTCCATGTAAAAAAAAATTTTTTTAAACTATATAAAAAGTAAAAATCGCGTGTTACCCGTGTTACTTGTTACCTTATGCATGTAATTTTGTTTTTACTTAAAGGGCAGTTCTTCCTGCTCATCCTCTGAAATCTGCATGAAACCATCCTTATCAACCTCGATCCCGTCATCCAGTTTTAAAAACACGCACCGAAAGTTCTTTCCCTCGATCTTCTTCTGCTTCGTATACTGTCCAGCCTGAGTCTGGATCTTGCCGTGCCGGTCCGCCCATGATAGAAATGCTTTTTTAGAAAATCCACCACTCTCACAGATTTTGTCAAATGCCGGGTTGTAGATCACTGCATATCCGTTTTCCATAATGCCCCATTTTTCACAGGCTGTTGCTATATCAAACCTTGTCTGGTTCATTGCGATCATCCCAAGGATGTATTCATAGCAACGCTGGTTGTCTGACACGTCAGAATAGTCTGTAAGCGTTTCTTTTGCTTCGTCCAGGGAAATATACACCCCATCCTTGAAAATGCTCTCTGTGGCAATTTTATCTGCTGTAAGAATAATGCTTAGTGACATTGCCTGCTTCTGCATTTTGTCAGAGTCCATCAGCTTGTCCATGAATGTTTTCTGCATGTCCTTAAGTTCTTTCACATCCATATCCTTAATGACATCCACGAACACTCTGCCTGCAAATCCATAGTTTTTCTTAAGCACTTCTGCCGTATGATGCGGATCATCGTAAATCTTTTGTGAACATTCCAACTCCAAGATACGATTAATTGCTCCACCCTGGCTGACATAGCTGTTCAGCGGTCGCTCGCCGTTCGTTATGATGCAATTCTTCCACCGGTTCTCCCTGTTGATCCCAAGCTCCTTATTGCTTCGACTCTTACCCTTACCGGAACACAGGTCATATACAATCCCCTCAAAGTTATCTCTAATCCTGGCTGAGGTCTTACTTGTATCATCTAACATCATCGGCAGATGGTTCAGCATATCCGCTTTCGCTTCCAACGCTACATCCGTTGTCTTGAAATCCCCTATGTATTGCGCTTCGTCCGGGTTCGCCCAGATGGATGCTGCAAGCATTAAACTGACAGACTTACCACCCTCAGTCTCTCCCCAAAGATCCACAAAAAAGGGAAGTCCACCAAGCGGTTCTATCAAAATTGATGCAAAAGAAGCTGCCAACATAAACTTGATTTCCTTTTTCCCTGTCCTGCGTAGTTCTTTCACATGCTGATACCAGACATCTTCATTTCCACGCTCATGTACCGCATCGAATAGACTTTTGAAGCGACTATCCCCATCAAAAACAATCTTCTGATCATATGGAATAAAATCATTCCCATTCCATCCCAGTTTGCTGGTGGAACTTTGTACCTCAATCAGCGAGTCATTCATATTTTCAATATCTGACATATACCGAACCAGATGCTTCGCATTTTCGCTTGTTACAGATATCCCGACCCCAGACAACTGCACGATCTTGCTGGCTGATGTGATAACGGTCTTCGGAAACTTCTTTGTATACCACCGCCCATTTCGCTTGTATGCAATCTCGATCTGTTCCTCTCCGGTTTCCAAATTCTTAAGCCTCTTTACTGGAAGAATTGGGTGATAACAAGCAAGGACCTCTCCAAACATATTGAATGTTCTTACTCCGTTATCATCCGCGATCCATGATCCGGAATACAATTCATGCCCATCATCAAAATAGTCAAAATGAGTATAATTATCAGCAAGTTGCTGCGGATGTTCTTTTTTTGATGTCTCAATGTCCTTAAATGTCTTTTTATATGCCCGGAGCATAGTATTGAACTTTTTCAATGTGCCTTTTTGTTCCTTATCCAACTGCTCCGCACGTTCCTGAAATGATAAGAGCATTCTTGCCTTTTTAATCTCATCCGGCTCATTAAAAATCTCTGTAAACACTTCCTCTGACAGAATAGATTCGGCATCATACTCTTTCAGTAATTTCAATCCCTGCCACTCCCTTCTAGCTGTTTTTGTAATTCTTCATCGTGATATAAATGGATTACAAGTTTATTCTGGCAGTAACACCATAAATCAGAGAATGGTTCAAATGATTTCAATGCCATCACATAAGCTCCAATCCACTTATTATTCTCCCGGAACTCTTCTTTCAGTTTGGCTTTCTCACGCTGTCTTTTTTCTTTTGCTTTCTGCGCATGATAGAGGGCTATTTCAGATGCTTTCGTCGGCTTTTCATAAGTTCCTCCAAGACTGTAAAAAGCTGTCTTAAAATCGCAATGTTCCATTCCCTGAACGAATGAAAAAATATCCCCATTTGCCCCGCATCCGAAACAGTGATATGAGTCTTTATATATTTTCATGCTGGCTGTATGATCACCTTTATGGAATGGGCAGGAACAAAACCCTGCCCTATTAATACTCACTCCATATGCCTCTACTATTTCCCGCATCGAATGAGATTGTTTTATCTCATCTACTGTCATTTAAAATCTCCACAATCTTTTTACCGGTCTCTGACTTCTCACAGAAAGCAAAATCCACATTGTATCTATCTCTGATCGTGCACAGACTTTTATATAGCTGCACTCCATCTACCGCCTTTTCAGAGCACACTGTCTTTATTTTCCGCCCATTAACGGTCTTCCATCGGATTTCATGTTTTCTTGGGTTCTGCCAGAAATAAACATCTTCTAATGTTTTTATATCTTCCCCATGCTCCACCAGGATCACAATCTTAATATCCAGCTGTATCGCCCGGACCAGTTCAGCCTTAAAACGTTCGTGCTGCTGACAGACATTCCCGCACAGTTCCTGCAAGTCTTTTTTGCGATCAATTACCAGTCTTGGGTTATCCAGAGACTGATAATCGCCTACATACATTTTGGACCGGAAATATTTAACTCCAATGTCATCAAACTGAGTCCGGATCCGTTCCCATTCTTTTTTATGTTCCCTTGTGTCTACTTGTATCTGCAACTAAAACACCTGCCTTAATTGAATGGCAACTCTTCATCGATCCCATCGGGAATATTCATGAAACCATCTGCATCTTTCGGAGCTTTATCATAAAAACTCTGCGCGCTGCCTTTGTATTCCTTATAAGCCTTTGTTTCTGTCGTCTCTGGAATGCCGGCTTTCTCGACCTTGTCAAGCGATACGAACCAACGCATCACACGTTTTCTGACCTCTTTCCCGTTGTAAAAATCCATCTGCTCACCGAATACTCCGCCGATCTTCTTATTTTTAAACTGCGCACCGAAGTTATCGCCCCACTGCGTTGTAAATCCGGTATTGCTGTGCTCTACACAGGTTGTAAATGTCTTAAAGGACCGATTACACTTTCCTTCTGCATCCTCTGTTAAAATGTACTGTGTTGCCTGATTGGGCCATTTTCTATCCGGACGGATATCATTTTTGAACTGCTCTGTAAAATGTCCTGGCTGTGAATCGTCCGGTGCAAAATCAAAAAGCACAACGATCATGTCTTTTCCGGCTTTTGACTTTGTCTCACTGACCTGTTTAATGATCAATTTGTGTCCGCCTAATTCTACCGGAGTAAACTCTCCGCCTGCCGGTGTCTCATCGTAATTATTTGGTTTCTGCATTAGTTTCCTTACCTCCGATTTCGTAATAATCTCTGATTGCTTTTTCAACTAACAGCATGTCATTATCAATGACCGTATCCTCAAACATGCCGATCGGCGACTTGCTGACTGCTCCATCTGCCGCCTGAGTGACAAATAAATGCTTATTTGACTCTACAATGCACCGCAGCACGATTGTAAACATACCCTCGATGCACACCTTTTCGTCTAACAGCTTTCCAATGGTTTTTGGTTTAATATCTCCGAGTTCATTTACTTCCTCATGCATGATCACATAAACAATCTTATCTGCCGGGACCTTCTCAATAATGAACTGGATCAGATTCCAGAAGTGATCACCAATCTGATTGTATAAAGTAAAAACTCCATTTCCGCCACCTGCAGCACTGTGTTTGCTCATGAACATGTTTGTAATCAGATAGCCTGCATCATCAATCACAATGTTCTTTGCCTTGGATGCGATCAGACATTTCATTACTGTCTGATAATCATCTGTGTTCCATCCATCGATTTTTCCTTTAAATGGAAGCGGCTTATTTAAGACCCTTATAAGGTTCCAATCCGGATTTCCTGCGCAATTTCTAAGGCTTGCACTCTTTCCCATACCGGATTTTCCAATAATAAGTACCGGGATTGCCATTACTCTTCGCCCCCTATCGCAATCAGACCATTTGCTTCTGCCTGTCTGATGATCATTGATGCAACTTTTTTATTGCTCCATCCTGTTTTAATGGAGTAATTTGAAATGATTGCCAAAACATCTGTGTCTAATTTCACACACCCCTGATTATTGATTTTCCTGTCATTTACAGGTAAACATATCTTTGTATTTTCCATTTTCTCTCCTATCTGACTGTCCAAAATGGCAGTCCCATTATTATTTCTGCTCATTTAATTGAAATGCTCTGACCTTCCACAATCTCCGCTCCAGCAACACTGGCACCAGCCTTGATTGCATTTTTTATTGCTGTCTTGTCCGGCGTTGGATCTGCAAACTTAAGATATTCTTTAGTAAGCAAAGACATATCCGTAACATTGATACTGGATGTCTTTCTGAAAGAGATTGCCACCTTCGGCGTTGAAAACTTTTGCCCAGCAAGATAAGATGCGAGGTATCTCTTAAGCGATTCTGCCTTATTCTCTGCTGATTTCTGCCTCTCAGCAAATACCTGTTTTTCTGCCTTTAATGCTTCTGCATCTGCTGTGAGGTTTTTAATATAAAGAGCGATATTCTCAATCTTCGTGTCACGCTCCATTTCCAACTGGTCTAATCTATCAGCATCAAGGATTTCCCCTGTCTCCTGATCCCAGCAATTCATGATTTCATTTTCAATTTCAAATAAATTCATGTTTACCACCTTTCGTTTTCCCATTTTTCATACATTTCTTCGTCTCTACGCTGATCTGCTATTTCTTCTTCTCTAGCCAGACGTTCGCGTAACCTGTGCATACGTTCCTGATCAGCTTCATACCGGTCATAATCGTTATCTGGAATTTCTTCATTTATCATAGGCAACAGTCTCCTTTTTTCCATCGTTCGTGACGTCTATGTTCAACTTGTTACCATCTACTGTAAATAATCCGAAGATATCGCCATTTGCCGAAAAAACCATGTTTCCATCTTCAACTCCTAAGTTTTCAAGTAAACTGGATACGTCTTTCATCGCATCTATTAGTTGTCCAGCATCGTCTCTACATAATCTTGTTGCAGCCATTTGCTTTTCCCTCACTTTCGTGTTAAAATACAACAAAAGGATTTTTATAAATCCCCGATTGAAATAGCACCTGTACTCGCCAAAGTTATCAGGGTGCTATTTTTTTGTTTCTGTAATCGTCACGATTGTTCCAACCTCACTCCCATTTACCTGAAAACTAAATCCGTTCTCCGTTGCCTGATCCACTTCGCCAGCAAGGTATAAACCTACCCGAATCAGTGCCGAGAAATCTGTTAAGGTTGTCCTATTCTTGACTTTGATATTTCCCAATGTTCTCACCTCCCCGCTCCTGTTGTTCCGAGTCTCCACTTTTCGAAAGCCTCTGTATCAAACAAAATTGTGCTGTTTTTCTTCGTTGGGTTCATCTTCCACGCATAAGTCTGTCCTTTTCTACGGTACGCATAGAGCAGAAATTCACGCGGAAAACCCATCTTTTCAAGCTCTGTCGATTTCATAACCTGCTTTTCATAGTTCACTCTTCCACCCCCTCTACTTGAAATACATTAACCTGCTTGTAGATACCATCGTTATTTTCCGAGTACAGCACCGTGCCATGTATTTTCTGAAAATACTTATTGTAAATAGGAATAAGCTCATTCAGCATATCTATTGAAGTCTGCATCTGCTCCTCTGACATTTCAGTGATTTTTCTTGGTGCTTCCCCGCATCGATAACTCCTTATATATGGTCTTTCTCCACTGCCCCATCCAATCGCCGTCGTACCCATATAAAATTTGTCTGACGGCTTATGTATGATCTTGGCTAATTTCACAAATGCAATCCACGCATCATCATTTGCTGAGTGCATATAGTCAAACACTGGCGCATCGTCTTTCACGTTTCTTACATGTGAAATCGGTGTCTCTGCCACCCTTGATCGCAGATCTTTTGGCGGGCTGCCGACTCCCTCTACCTTGAGCTGTAATTGTCTAACCTGCTCTTTCAGTTCAAGGTACTCTTTTTCTGATATTTCCAAGTTTTTATCCCTCCTGCCTGTTTGTTTTATCTTGACAAATGCTTCTTGCAAACATCAACAATGCAAGGGCTTTTATCTCTTCTGCGACCTCATGCTCAAGTAATTTTCCGGATAATAGGTCTTTCCTGATATGATTTGATAATGTTTTGATAAGACAATCTACTTCTTCCACTCTTTTTCCCTCCTCTTTTTGATTTTTAATTTCACTTGCCGGTTTCACAGAAATAAAAAGCCCTTCTTTTATGTGGGTAAATTCCACTTCTTCCATTTTAACCGGTTCTTTTTTCTCATCTTCTCTTAAAAACTCCCTTAACAGCTTTGCAAATTCCCGTTTCTCTGTAGTACTGTCTTCTCTAATTGGAAGCCTGTCTACTGTCAAATGCAACTGCGCACCCTTTTTCTTCTCCCCTGTGCAGTCATGTGAAAATTCTACTTTTACAACTCCGTCTCCATATAATTTCCCATTGACCATGATCTGTGTGTGATGACCGCATGATGCAATAATAATTCTGTCGTTGCTCATTTTTATCTCTCCCTTCTATTGAACTGGTGTTGTGGTATCTTCTACTCAAG
>ENA-OPTB01002124-OPTB01002124.1-human-gut-metagenome-genome-assembly--contig:-NODE-2124-length-13377-cov-5.771731_pt1 | contig 13377 bp, 9 predicted proteins | sample MGYA00241810_ERZ501911 | MGnify/ENA primary metagenome ERZ501911 (study PRJEB25962, sample SAMEA2042304) | human gut metagenome | biome: human gut; feature: human-associated habitat; material: faeces... | reverse complement strand
TATTGCTTATTATCCGCACCCAAAAAGTTGCATTTATAAGTTGAACTCAAGATTTTAAACCGGAAATCGGCTGCGAATATACATAGGTGAAACCACCCTGGCCGGATTGTCCGGCAATCTTGAACGCTTCCAGTTGGTAGTCAACTTGCCGGGTGTCATTCGTAAAAACAAAAGGAGAATAAATTGTCACATGACCGGAAATCATTTTGTATTGTATTCCCGTTTTGGCAACCCGCCAATCCGGGTCAATATTGGTACATATCTCGATCTCCGTGGTCGGAGTGCGATGATTGTAATAAGCGTCTCCCCAGCAATCCAGACCGTCACAAAAAGGATTTTCCGTCTGGGTGGCTTTTAATGTGGCATATACGGTATGCTGGGTTGTTACAAAGTTGAATTTATTTTCTTTAGATTCCTCGTCTTTCAATAAGAAACGCAGTTGTGCCACTTTGCGTGCGAAAGCGATGTGGGTATTTCCGTTCACGGGATTTGAGTGTAGTCCGGATGTCTTTTCCACTGTAAATTCCGCTGTTCCTGCAAAGACCTCATAGCGTACCTCCCGTTTGCCGATATTTGCATAAAAGGGATCTGTCTGGTAACTGTATGTATAGGCATGAGCAATAGTATCAGCCGCACCCTTGACGATTGCTCCCGGAATCAAGTTGGGATTCCAAACAGTTGAGCGGGGATTTAGTACTACCAATACCCGATAGTGTCCCGGACGTAATGTCAATTGAAGGTCATTGAAACGGGTATCGTCTGTGATGGATACTTGGGCATATGTTCCGGCTGTCGTTAATTTCCGTTGGGTCAGTGTATCCACATACCATTTATCGCCAATCTCTTTTATTACCAGGCATTTGTAGGAGTTGGCAATAATAGAACGGATATTCCCTGCTGCCCGTGAGGACATTGGGCGATAGTCCGTATTACCTTCCAGCTGCATTTCCGGTAATGACAGGCTGAGGGAGACATTCACCTTGTCTTTTCCCATAATGTTTCTGTTTATCAGACTATCATTTTCGTCCGGTTCCGAGCATGCCAGCAACAGGATGAAAATGCAGACCAGCATTCCGATTATCTTTTCCTTTATCATATTCTTTCTATATCTTTATAAGTTAATTCCATACGGTATTTACATCTATGTCCGATGTGTGGTCGATATCTATTATCCGGTTGCACGGGAGTCCGGCATTGTTGACGGTGAAGTGATCCGGTAGTATGTCCAGTCCCGGTGATTCGGAATTTTGAGGTAGACGGAGTGACAGAAGTCCGGTTGTGAAACATTCTGTCCCGTGGATATGGGCGGTTTCCGTGTGGTTACATATCGGAGTGGTATCGTAATAATGAAAAAACATTGATACCCGAACCTCTTGTCGGGTGGGCAGTAGGCAGGTACCTTTTAGTATAGCCCCACCGGGAATAGAGTCTGCCACTTCTACCGGAACATTTGTTTGGGGAAGCGGAACCTTTTGTCCTTCCGGGGGCAGGGAGAAATGAATGGTATGGTTCAACGTAATTTCCGAACCTGGCAAGACAACCGGGTGATTGCCGGAGTCAAATGTTATCAGACGCGGCACTCCCTCATAAGTAATGTCAATAGAAGAAATCCTGTCCATGACCGATGCCACTGTTTTATCATTCACCGGAACCGGGTCGCTGACGCCCCCCGGACCTACCTTATAAAAACAAAACAACATCTGACCCACTAGCCGTGTCAGTTCTCCGTGAATGGTTCCGGTTTGTAGAATTTCGTTGCCTGTGAGGTCTTTAATCCCGTAGTAATTGTCTACTGACAGGCTGTCATTTGCCATTTCTATCGCCACCTTTTCCCATTCGGTACCAAAAGCGAAAGGAGAATTGCCGGAATGTCTCACGTGTATTTCGGGAGTTTGTTCCGGAGTGGCGATAAAAAGGAACCGGTAGTTTTTTTTATTCAGGTCGGCCAGACTGATCTTCAGTCTGGTAGAACTGCTGATAACTTGTGGCAGGGAGTCGGAAAGACGATAGTTGTTGCCGCTTTCACTGCTGAACACATAAAGTCTGGTTAGCAAGCCGTTGTCGGAGATTCCTTGCCGGAAGTCCGTCCGGAGTGATATGTCCGGTTTGCTATCCACCCAATCCGGTGTGAACGACTGTGATTCCGTGCAAGCGTGGAAAAATCCTCCAATAATAGTTGCCAAACCGGAAAAGACGATGTATTTTACGGGTATTTTCTTCATAGGATGTTTGGTTTATATGATTTTTATTATTCCCATATTCCTTCATCTCCATTGGTTCGTCCGGAAATGGGAAGGTTTTGGATAGTTACTCCTATATCAAAGTAGGAAGAGGTGAGCCATAGGCTGACTTCCAGTTTACGGTTGGCCTCAAGCTTGCCGGACAGTTGAAGGGGCGGATAGGGCTCTCCCGATACGGGGACGAGGGTGATGTTCAGGCCGGCACTTGTCCCGGTGGCGGAGGGAAAGACAAAAGGGCCTGTAAACGTAGCGAATCCTTGCGTGTCGATACTTTCATATTCGGCAGCGGAGTAGTTGCGGATAAGCATACCTTCTCCTGAAGTATTCAGATAATTGCATTGTCGGGCAATGCCTGTTAGCTCGACCCGAAGTTCGCGGATATTCTCCAGTACATGATGTCCTTCACTATAAGGTTGGGGAATGTAGTCATCCCCTTCTTTGTATCCTCTTTTCAATATGAATGTCAATTGGGCGACTCTTCTTTTTAACGTACATTCAATCTCATTGCCGCCGGCAATGGTATAAACAGAATCAGCAACGGTAGGTTCCGGAAGAAAAAGTTCACCGGCGGGAAGAATATTCCCGGGATGTTCGCTGTCTGTGCGGGTGGCGAAGCAAAGTTGCTCGAAGGTGACTGTATGATCCAAGGAAGCCGGAAGCACATTTGTCTGATTATCTAACGGACCGGTAAATAGGAACTTATAATCGCCTACCAGAAGCCGGGCAGTCATTGTTCCTTCTGCCGACCAACCGCCGGTTATCGTCGAATCATACCGGAAGCTGTTTCCTTCCTTACGGAATATGTACACACACTGTGGTTGGGGGCCGCTTTTGAAAGCGACCCTTGTAATCCCTGCCGGGATATTCTCTTCCGGCATGCCGGAACTGGTTGTCAGTTCCTCTTGTCCGGAACAGGAGAATAACAACGGCAGGAATGCTAGAGAAACGATAATTAACCGCATACACATAAGTATATAAACGCTGTTTTTTAGTTTATCTCACCGTCAACAGAATTGGCTTCCAACCAAGCCGTATCAATTGTTACGTTGAATTTGACATCCGTGTTGAATACGGTTCCGCTTAAAACATAAATTTTGACGAGAGTCACCTTGTTACGTTCCAACGGGAGATTTTTCGGAGCAACAATGGTGCGTTTGTCTCCTAAGCCGTTTGTTAGTACTAAGGTAAGGTTTGTGGTATTGATAGCCTCATCGTATGGTAACAAGTAAGCTCCATGCACATGCGCGGAACCGGTCTTGATGTCATCCGTCTTGATATTATCGTAATTCAGAAAACCGCTGGTACCTATTTTGGTATCGTCAGTAGAGGTACCGCGGGTGACTGTATTTCCCAGGTCGGGAACAGTGAAATTCTCATTAAACAAAGAGCCTTCGTCCGTTGTTATTTTGGTACCGAGCAGGTTGACATTCCTGTTCAGTCCGGTAAACTGCATTTCGATGTCGGCAAGTTGTGACACTCCAAATACATCTGCGCTGTCGGAAACTTCGGTATAAGTTCCGTCATCGTTTTTCTTGGCTTGGATGAACATGATGTCCACACGTGACACGGCGCGGCTTAATGACGCACTGACAGATTCGTTGGCTGTAGGATTAATGCCTAATGTGTAGGAATGCAGATCTTCGATCGTACCTTTCTCCAGGAAGAACACAGATGAGCCGTCTACCGTTCCATGGCTAATGTTGAGGTCGTCGGTCAGTTCTGTTGTCACCGGAGTAAGGGAAGGGAGAGCAAACCCGCCGTCTTTTGCCAGTCCGTAGGTGGAGACAAACTTGTATTCGCCTATGGGCAGGCGGACGGTTCCGGATAAAACGTTATTCTCGTAATTCATACCGGCAGTCGGGATGTCCTGTGCGTAGAAGTATCCTTCGCCGGCGGGTGTTTTCTTGAATGCCATGATGCGGAAGTTATCCTTCGTGATGGCTGCCGGGTTAACACTGCGCGAAAGCGGTGAATAGTAATTCCCTGTATTCGCATTCATCTCAAATTTGACGGTGGTTGTTTCACTGTTGTCCGGTAACAGGGTGTTGTCTACCGTTGCGTCGTCCGAACAAGCGGCCAGGCATGCAAACATAGCCACTAACAAATTGGTCTTTTTAATTTCCATTTTTAAAAAGGTTTAGGATTAATAATTAATATAATTGGTGCTATTGAATAGCCATAAGTGTATTGATTTCCTGCAAGTTCGCTACAGCTTCCTTACAGCCGCAGGCACATGCTTTCTCGAAGCAGTGTTTGGCATCATTTATTTTTCCTTCCCGGTAGAGAAGGATGCCAAGATTATTCTGTACTTCCGGTGAGTGGCTGATTTTCTCGAGGCAGGATCGGGCGCGTCCCACGTCCCCCATTTCAATGGCTACGGCAGCCAGATTGTTCCGGGCGGCAATGTTATCGGGATAAAGGGTGAGCATTTCGCCGAACAGTTCATTAAACTTCGGTGAACCTGCCGGATAGCTTTGTGCGATGATATACATTTCGTTCAGACTTACCTGTTCCGGATGAGTGGCAAGCCGCTCTTCGGCTTGTTCTCTGGTGAAAGGTTGCACTGTATAGCCGGCATCACATACCACGCGGCGTAAAGACGGGTAAATGTTGTGTAACAGGCTGGCGTAGACGGCACCGTTGTCAAGCCCGCGGATATAACTGTCACGTACATCCGGATTTGAGATGCTGTCGATGATAGCTAGCAGTTGGTCACGGTAAGGAGTATTTTCTTTCGTGATACTTCTGCGTAGTCCGTCCCAGTCCTCGGAAGCGGCGACGGTGTTCAATATATATCTTTTCGGAGTGTATCTTTTTTCCAGAAACACCTTCAATGCTTGCGCACGGTTGCCGGAAAGACGGGTGTTATAGTCATATTTCCCTTCTGGAGAGGCGTAACCGACAATGCTGATTGAATCGACTGTGATATACGGGTCATTTGCCAGCTCGGAAATGAGGCTGTCCGCTTTGGCCAGTTCAAGATGATTGTTCATGAAGTCGGGCAGAATATCCCATTTGGCCTGATGAAAGTTAAGGTAAAGGGAGACATTCTTGTGAAGAACTTTCTGTTCGGCTTTGGGGATAATGTAGCTTACATTCAACTTCTTGGGAATGTATGCCAGAGATATGTCTTCCAGGTCATGCTGACAATCGGCACAACCTGTGACTGTGCTCTCCAATACTAACCGGCTGCCATACATCCAGGAATGGAAAGGAATCCGGCGTGAATAAGCTATTTGGGTATGACCCGATTTTATCAGTTGTTTCATATTATAGTCAGGGAACTCGCTTGTTGCTTCTCCGTTGAAACGGGCGAGTCGATGATTAACTTTATTCCGGACGTTTCCTGTGAACAGGAGAGGAGGCAGGCGGAGAGTGTCGCTTTTCCCAATGAGAACCGGGTGCACTGTGAGTTGTTCGTTAGGGGAAATAGCGATGCCGTCACATTCGAATAGAATGTTCAGTTCTATGAGATCGCCTTTATGGAGGGCGGTACAGTCAATGACTTTCAGCCCGGACTTTTCTGCTGCATAGGCAGAAAGGGATAGTAGGGCAAAGAGAGTGTAAAGTAGTATTCTTCCCATGGTTTTCAGTATAAATGTGATATGTAATTATTTGATGACATATATAATGCTGACGGCGGCTTTGGTAGGACCAAAGTAATTATGATGTCCTTTCTTTATCATATCACCGCAATCGGCACAAGGATATTTTTTGTCTTGCAGGTGTGCATAACCTATTCCCAGTGAGAGTTCCAGATTCCAGTGGTCATTAAGGATCCATTGATATCCATAAGAAATGCCACCGCCATACAAATGCCCCTGATAACGGTTGTGTCTCATATTGCTGTTGAAAGGCAGTCCGCCGACATTGTATTTTCCGTAGAAACCGTGAAGTCCGAAAAAATGTCCGTTGAACTTTTCGCAAGTCCAGTAACGCAGTTCCGGTTGAATCAATCCGTGTTTCAGCCGGTAATCATGAAACCGCCACGGATTATAGTTGCCCGATATATCCAGCGTCATTTTAGTTCCCAGACCTATTTCTACCCCAAGGTTTAGGGTCGTTGTAGCATCATACAGCAAATTGGTTTTCACGGCTACCTCTTGAGCTTGACCGGTAATCCAGGTTCCTGCTGCCAACATAAGGGTTACCGCCAGTTTATTAATTCTGTTCTTCGTAATACTAAAGAATTTTAAGTAAACCATAGATATAATTTTTTAATCGTTTCAAGTTTATAGATGAGTTTTCATGGCTCATATCGTTCCGGATGTCATATAAATGATACCATTCAAGAACAAAAGTTCTGATGAAAGTTTCAGATGAATATCTTAACGATTTAAAAAAAATAGCTGCTTTTAGGGCCTACTTCTAAAAATAACTGAACTTAGGGGGTAGAAAAAACAGATTTTACTACATCGGAGTTGATAGGGACAGGGTGTTTTATGTAGTTTATCAGATGCAAAATATCCCTTGAAACATGTTGTTTGTTTCAAGGGATATGCAAATAGGGACTTTCTTAAAATTGGAAGAGTTTTCTATTCTATATTGATAATACCTATATATCCACCACCTCTACATAGATTGATAGAGAGTTTATTAGAGTTCTCCGGTAAAGTATATTGTATAAGTTGTGAATCTTTTGCTTGCTGGTCAGCATTTACACCGTCATAATGGGCTTTTATATTTTTTTTGCCTTTTCCTATGAAAGAAAGATCGAATTCAAGGCTACGGGGAGTACTTCCGTTTATTACTCCGATATACCATGTATTACCATGCCGGCGTGCAAGAGCGATATATTCGCCCACTTCTCCTTCTAAAGGAACTGTCTCATCCCAAGTCGTAGGAATGCTTTTGATAAATTCGAAACTCCGGAGATTCTCGTCATACTTAGTCGGACTGTCCGAAATCATTTGTAACGGGCTTTCGTAGACTACATACATTGCTATCTGATGGCTACGTGTGCCTTGGCTCATCGGCTCATGTTGATTTTCATAGAATGTTTCCGGATGTGCGTTAAGCATAGCTCCGGGAGTATAGTCCATTGGCCCTACCCACATACGCAGGTATGGGATGATTACATCATGTGTAACCGTGGCTCTCTTGCTCCATTTATTATACTCCAACCCTATCACTCCTTCACGTGTCATCAGGTTCGGGTATTTGCGTCTCATTCCTTCATTGGGGTAGGAACCGTGAAAGTCTACCAGCAATTTGTATTGAGTAGCTTTTACAGCTACTTGTTCGTAGAAGTTAACCATTTTAGCATCATTGCGATCCATAAAGTCTATTTTGACTCCCTTCACTCCCCATTTACTGAATTGTGCAAAAGCCTCATCCATTTGCCGCATGATGTTCACCCATTTCGACCATAATTGGATACCTACTTCTTTTTCTGCTGCATATTTGCAGATGTGTGGTATGTTAACATCAGGATTGAGGGTTAACAGATCATTACGTGCCGACCATCCTTCATCGATCAGGACATATTCGATGTGATGTTTGGCTGCATAGTCTACCAAATAGAGATATGTATCGGTGTTAATGCCGCTCTTGAAATTTATATGATAGATATTACGGTCATTCCACCAATCCCATAAAACCTTACCGGGTTTAACCCAAGTATAGTCGGCGGCTTGTTCTTTCTCTTCGGAGAGTAAATATATAAGCTCGCTTTGTAATATGGAAGAGGCGTTGTCGAAGATACCGGTCACCCGCCATGGAAAGACCCGTTTCCCACAGTTGGGAATAAGATAGTCTTTGCGTGTGGAGACATAGATTTTATTATCCCCTTCGTAGGGCACTTCCTTATCCGGATAATTGGCAAAAATGCCATGGAAGGATTCTTTGGCAGGTTGTAAGTACATTCCCGGATAATTATAGAGATTGGCCTCTGCTAATAATACTTTGTACTTGTCTACTTCAACCATTACAGGAGCTACGGAGAAACTGTCTTTGGGTAATGCATTGATCGGCTTTACCGTATAATCCTGCTCAAACCAGTTTTGTAGCTGGTCGGTTAAAAGAGTATACGAGGTATGATCCTGTTCGAAGCAGTAAGATACAGACTCTTTCTTTACAGGCTGTTTATTGTTCGCAGTACTTACGAAACGATAGGCCACTCCGTCATTATAGACTCTGAATTCGATCTTATAATCTTTGTAAATAAGCTCAATCTGGTTATAATTATCCACTGCCTCTTTATATTTACGCGGCACAATAAATTCTACCTTCTCCGAAACGCTCTTGCGGGTTACCTTTCTACATTTGTCTGTTCCCCAAGTGTCGTTTCCGACTGTAAGTGAAAGCGGGCAAGTATCAAGAATCTTTGTTCCATTCCGGGATAAGCTGTAACTAACCTGGTTGTCAGTCTCGATAGTTATCACATTTTTCTTGTCCGGCGAACTGGTTTCAATTATTTTGGCGACTGTTATCGAAGGATAACAAAAGGCTGCCGTCAGTAAAAAAAGAATATAGTTTATCTTCATAATTAGTTTCCTCCGGATAAAACGATGAATGATAATCCTGTGATGAACAGAATAAACATGATTCCTAAAAGCTTGTCGGTTGATTTGGAACTACCGGTGAACTCTTTCCATATAAATACACCCCATAAGGCGGCAATCATAGGTGCTCCCTGACCGAGAGCGTAGGAGATGGCAGCTCCCGCTTTTCCTGCGGCTATATAGCTTAAAGCAGTTCCCAATCCCCATATACATCCTCCGAGGATTCCTACCAGATGTGTGCCTGCTTTTCCTGCAAAATATTCTTTATAGCTTACCGGAGTTCCTACAAACGGACGTTTCATAACAATTGTATTGAACAGGAAGTTGCTCAGGAAGATACCGATTGAGAATATAAAGAAAGCGGTGTATGGAGTAGCCATGCCCGGAGTAGGAGAGTCAAAATTGTTAAGGTCCATGGCAGCAGCTACAAAACGGTAGAAGAAGGACATAAGTATACCGGCAATAGCCGCAAGAATAATTCCTTTCTTGCTATTATTATTCCCCTCTTTCTGTTGTCTGCCTGCCGCTATCCCATTACAGATGATAGCGATAACAATCAGGATTACTCCTGTAAACAACCAGAACGGATCTCCTTTAGGAGTGCTGAAATAGTTGATGAACACACCTAGGACCAAGGCAAGTCCTACACCCAATGGAAAAGCAACCGCCATTCCGGCAATGGAGACCGAAGCTGAAAGTAAGATGTTGGAAGCATTGAAAATAACTCCTCCGATCAAGGCACTGACTATGTATCTGGCATCTACTTGCCGGATATCTTCCAGAAAACCTCTTCCCGAATCTCCGAAACTTCCGAGGGTGAAAACCAGAAGTAAGGCAAATAATAAGATACCGATCGTATAATCCCAGTAATAAAGCTCATAACGCCAGTTCTTGCTGGCCAGTTTCTGGGTATTACCCCAGGAACCCCAACATATCATGGTTATGAAGCAAAAGATAATGGCTAGTGTATAACTATTGACTATAAACATGGCTTTTTCTTTATTGATTTATATTCTTTTCTTCTTTCCCTGTCACCTGGCGGACAATGGCATCTAATGTCCTCTGAATATTTTCTTTTCCTTGAATCATAAGATATTGATGTTGTCCTTTGTCTGACGCATTAAATAGACTGTGTCCTACACTGTCTATTGTAATCGTTCCCTTTGTTGACAGTTCAAAGTAGTCTTTTTCCGGTTCTATGGCTTGTAGGACAGAGGTCAAATCCCAAGTTTGCCTGTCGTATGGCATTTTGTCATATATCTGGTAAGATACACAAAGAGGATGTTTGTAACCATCCGGAAAATCATTCAGGATACTCTGATGTGGATACAATAATTTGTTGCCTAGTTCCCAACCGCTTGCAATGACCGGAGTAGGCCACTCACTGAATACGGTTTGTGCGGCATTTATATCCTGCACTAGATTCCATTCTGGGAAATCGAACTCGTTCCCATAGAGTCCTCCCATTACGGACAATAGCTTCACTTTTTGGGCAACGAGTGATTTGCCGTCCAAAGGACTGTACTCGTCGGCTTCCGAGTGTAGCAGGCGTGAAAGATTCGTTTCCGGTCCTACGGCAATAAATACCACGGAATTATCTGGTTGTGAAGCCAGCAATTTCCGTAATAACTTATATCCTTCCGGCAGATTGTCTTTGATACTTCTTTGAGGATACAGTATTTTATTGCCTTCAATAATGGTATCCAAGGTCTGGCGGAGATAACCTCCGTCTTCGGGAGTAGCTCCGTTGTATGCATATCCCAATGGAATGTCTCCCCTCTCGTTGAGGCGGCAATATCCGTCAATATATTCAATTGAATAAGGATTGGACTTGCTGATTGTGATACCTAGCAGATCTATTTTCCCGGCTTTCTCATAGTTGAATAGCATTTGCATAGCCAGCACGTCGTCAATGTCATTGCCGACATCCGTGTCGAATATCACAGGAACAGGTTGTGTGAATTGATATTTTAAAGACTTGTCACTTTGAATGTCGAAGAATAAATCCGGATTCAGACGGGTATCGGACACTGATTCATCAATACCGATATAGCCCATTGGGTGATAACCGCCTTCGAAATAATTCTCATTGGCAAATCGGAGTGAAGGATGCATGCCGGCCGGATCGAGCACCGTTAAAGCCAGGATATATTTTCCCTTGGCAATGGGGGCGTCAATAGAAATATTCTTTCGGATGTGGTAAGTTTCCGGAGCCGTTTGGTATTTATGTTCATCTACAGACCAATTATCTCCCGGCATCCATTCGGAGATGTTTACTCCCTCCAATATTTTCCCCCACACTTTTTGATGACTTTCAGGGTCTAGTAAAGCTATTTCTACCGGCCAGTTATAATAAAAGGGAGACGAGCCGGTGTTGACAACTTTGAAAGAAATAGGGAATTGCTCTCCCTCTTTTATTTCTTTCGGATAAGAGAACTCATTGATGACGAACCGGTATCCCATAGCTTTTTGCAGTGTTTCTGCATTTTTCTGAAATTCCGGGTCGTTGAAGTTTGCCCAAGTGATTCCGCCTAAATGGTTGCAGTGCAGGTTCCGGATCTGTTCCATGACATATTCTCGGGTATCCTTATCTGCCACCACTTCTTCAAAAGACTTGAATCGGGCAAGGTCTCCCCAGTTCCAGGTAATTTCTCCGCCTATGGGCTGGGTTTTCCAGCGGTCACCTAATTTTTTCATTTCCTCATAACCTCTTACAATCTCTTGGGGTTGAGACCATGAATCCCAGTAAATCCCGAATTCATAATCTTTAAATTCATAGGCATAACGAACCATTACTTTTTTGTTCTTGAATGCTTTGGCGAAGGCATCTCCCAGAATCTTCTCCATGCCCGGAATCCATGTCCGGTTAGCTACGTGATCCGGTTCGTCGTGCGGAGCCCAGTAAGTTGAGAGATCCGGGTCATGGTGTTCTCCCCATTCGCCGATAATCCCCATTTCTACATATGCCACCCGCGGATCGTTGTCCCATGCCTGTCCGAGTTTCTCTACAAGTTTTTTTACGCGTTCAGGAAAAGAAGGGTCAAAGTATCCCCCGGTAATGGGGGTATTTTTGTCTTTTTCTTCTACATAGGCGGCTACGGAGTTTGGCCTTTGCTTATAAGGACCTGTTTCCGGAGCTATTCCTTTGGGCCAGTGCCAACCGGTCAAGTCATCCGGATTAGTTGGGTCTTTAGGCTTTCCGCCGTGCCAGGGTTCCAGCCATACAAGAAAAACCCGGGGAATTACTTTGACGTTTATATCTTCTACTCCTTTCCAGCGATGATTGCTGTAAGCGATAATCTTGTCTACTCCGTCATTGGCGTCGTCTTCGATCATATTCCACTGCATATATTCTTTTGTCAGTGAACCATAAGGGTAGGGATATTCTTCCCTGACCCGGTCGATACCGGGGGCGAAGAATTCCCTGAATCCTTTCATCGGATTCCTGAATGCATTCGGGTATTCCTGATAAGAAACCGTAACGATTTGTTCGCTACATGCAGACATCATGCCGAATAGCATTAGGAGTAATATGTTTTTGATGCTCGATTTCATTAAGTTTATTGATTATTGGATTTTATATTTCAGAGTTTTATCCTGTCTCATATCATCGAAACCATCGGTCGGAATCTCAAAATATACGGGTTCCGTATTGACACCGATATGTCCCATGGGGTGACGTCCTCCTTCAAAATAATTCTGAATGGCAAATCTTAATGAAGGAAGCATGCCGGACGGGTCTAATATGGAAATAGAGATGATATAATCTCCTGTATCCAGTTTTTTGTCTAGGGTCAGTTCTTCTTCAATATGATTCGTTTCGGCAGGTTGGGTATAGACTTTCGCCGAATTATTCCAGTTGTCTCCCGGCATCCATTGTGATATTTTAGGAGTTTTCAATGTTTTACTCCATACAACTTCCTTCGTTTGGGAGTTTAGCAAGGCTATTTCTACCGGCCAGTCATAATAAAAAGGTGACGAGCCTGTATTAACTACGTCAAATGATATTTTAAATGGTTCATCCGGCTTGATATTTGTCGGATAGTTGAAATTGGACAAAAGAAAGCGGTAACCCATTGTCTTTTGAAGTAATTCTGCATTGGGTTCGAAAGTCGGGTCATTAAAATTAGCCCAAGTGATACCTCCCAAGTGGTTACAATGCAGATCACGTATTTGCTGAATGACAAGGTCTTGCGTTTGGGCATCTGCCACTACTTCTTCAAAAGATTTGAATTTATAGAGACTTCCCCAGTTCCAGGTGATTTCTCCGCCTATGGGCTGGGTTTTCCAGCGATCGCCTAACTTTTTCATTTCTTCGTAGCCGCGCTTTATTTCTTCATCGATAGCCCATGAATCCCAATAGATTCCGAATTCATAATCTTTAAATTCATAAGCATAGCGCACCATTACCTTTTTGTTCTTGAAAGCGGCGGTAAAGGCATCTCCCAATACTTTTTCAATACCCGGCAGCCAAGTACGGTTCTCTACATGATTGGGTTGGTCATGAGGTGCCCATACTGTGGTGATATCCGGGTCGTGATGTTCCCCGAACTCACCGATAATTCCCATTTCTACATAGGCTACCCTGGGGTCATTGTCCCATGCCTGTCCGCCTTTCTCTACCAGTTTCTTCA
>ENA-OPTB01002123-OPTB01002123.1-human-gut-metagenome-genome-assembly--contig:-NODE-2123-length-13383-cov-2.863445_pt1 | contig 13383 bp, 10 predicted proteins | sample MGYA00241810_ERZ501911 | MGnify/ENA primary metagenome ERZ501911 (study PRJEB25962, sample SAMEA2042304) | human gut metagenome | biome: human gut; feature: human-associated habitat; material: faeces... | reverse complement strand
AAATGGGGATCTGCGTACTGAATGAAACAGCCAACTGGGCCAGCGACGGTGGTCCGAAACTGGACTCCGACCTCTTCTGGGAAGCATCCAAAGAACATCTGAAACGTTTTGTCCTGCGCGACAGAAATCACGCGTCCGTTTTCGGCTGGAGTATCAGCAACGAAAACAAACCCGTTATCCTGCACGTTTACAATCGCCCCGAACTGATGCCGGTACAAAAGAAGGCATGGGAAGAATGGCGTGACATTGTACATCAGTACGACCCTACCCGCCCGTGGATTTCAGCAGACGGGGAAGATGACGGTGACGGTATATTGCCCGTGACCGTAGGCCACTACGGAGACATCAACTCCATGAAACGCTGGATCGAAATCGGAAAACCTTGGGGAATCGGTGAACACAGTATGGCTTATTACGGCACCCCGGAACAGGTTGCCAAATATAATGGAGAACGCGCTTACGAATCACAGGAAGGCCGTATGGAAGGGCTGGCTAACGAATGTTACAACCTCATCGTCAACCAAAGACAGATGGGAGCCTCTTACAGCACAGTCTTCAATATGGCATGGTATGCCTTGAAACCGCTTCCACTCGGCAAGAAAGACAAAAGCAAAGCTCCCACCGTTGAAGCTGACGGAGTCTTCTTCGGTGATTACAAAGAGGGAGTTCCGGGCGTGCAGCCCGAACGGGTAGGCCCTTATTGTACGACGTTCAACCCCGGTTACGACCCGACCTTGCCGCTCTATCAGGAATGGCCGATGTACAGTGCTCTACGCGCAGCCAATGCTCCGGGGCAACCGGCCTGGTCTCCTTATGCTGTAATCGACAAACAACAGTACGATCATCGCAAAACAACAACTCCTTCCAAAAAGTATAAGGAAGTCATCTTTATCGGTAGTCAGAACAGTAAATTAAAGCAGCTGATGGATGCGCAAGGAGTCATATTCGCCAAGAAGGCAAACACTCCTTCCCTGTTGCTCTATATTGTAGACGGTAGCCAAAAGTTGGATGCTTCTACCAAAGATGAGATGCAAAAGCAAATCGCCAAAGGTGCGGATGTATGGATATGGGGACTCACACCGGAAACGGTAGCCGCATACAATGAAATTCTTCCGCTTCCGGTGTCCTTGGATAATCTGCAGCGTTCTTCTTTCCTGCCCGTACAAAAGTCATGGATGCACGGACTCAATAATTCCGACTTCTACTTCTGCGAACTTCAGAAGACCAACGCTTCCAGCTACTCGCTGAAAGGAGCTTTCGTAGAAGAAGGCGAGGTCTTGCTGAACGCCTGTAAGACCGACTGGAGAAAGTGGAACAAACGCCCGGAAGAGATCAAGACTGCCGGAACGATCCGCAGTGAATACGAATGTACAGCCGCCACTCCTGTATTTGTAAAATGCCAGCAGAACGCTTCCACCTTCTATCTGAACACATTAACCGAATTTGCCAACTCGGAGAAGGGGTTCAACACTTTGAGCGCTATCCTGAAGAATGCCGGAATAGCCTTCCAAAAGCCGGAAGTCAATATCGACGAGGTCTTCTTCCTGCGCGACGAACAGATCAACTTCCCCGTAGCCACCAAAGAGAAACTGGTGAAGGACAGCGACGGTGAATGGACACTGGAACTTTATGTATTCAGTCCACGCCCTCTAGACGACCTGTTGATAGAGCCGAACATGCCGAAACTATCCCTCTTTGTGAAAGCAAAGAAACGCACGCTGCTCATCAACGACAAACCTTATACGGCTGTATCCCACGACGGACGCAACGAAATCATCTACAAAGAATTGCCCTTGCTGCAAGGATGGAATAAACTGGTGATCAAACTAGGAGCCGGAGACCGGAACGACTTCACCGGCTATTTCAAATGCGATAACAAGAAAGATTTCCTTCCGCTGTTGAAAGCAGCTTTCGTGAATCCGGAAACCAAATAATAGTAAATAAATATATGATGAAACTTACACACATTTTAGCCTCGGCGGCTATCATTTCAACGCTGAGCGCATGTAATGGTAGCCTGCAAACAGCGGATCGGACACCGGTCGATTACGTCAACCCGTATATCGGCAACATCAGCCATCTGCTGGTTCCCACGTTCCCCACCATCCAGTTACCCAACAGTATGCTTCGTGTTTACCCGGAACGTGCCGATTACACCTCCGAACTGCTGAAGGGGCTTCCATTGATTGTCACCAATCACCGGGAACGTTCCGCATTCAATTTCAGTCCCTATCAGGGAGAAAAGCTGCGTCCGGTCATAACGTACAACTATGACAACGAGCACATTACTCCTTATTCTTTCGATGTGGAACTGGATGACAACCGTATGAAAGCGGAATATGCGCTTTCCCATCAGTCGGCTATCTACCGGATAACGTACGAGGCAGACAAACCGGCTTACCTCATCGTGAACTCCCGCAATGGCTCTATCCACGCCAACGAGAACTTCATCAGCGGTCGCCAGCAACTAAATGACAACACCAATGTCTATGTATATATAGAAGCACAGGAGAAGCCGATAAGCGCCGGCATCCTCGAAAACGGCACTATTGAAACAAGCAAGGATAATGCCGAAGGCGCAAACGCCTGTGCGGCATGGCGCTTTGCCGATGGAACCACAACGGTCAACCTCCGCTACGGTATTTCCTTCATCAGCGAGGAACAGGCCGAAAAGAACCTACACCGTGAATTAAAAGACTATAACATCAAAGCACTGGCAGAAGCGGGACGTCAAATCTGGAACGAAACGTTGGGACGTATCCAAGTAGAAGGAGGAACAGAAGATGACAAAACCGTATTCTACTCTTCTTTCTACCGTACCTTCGAACGCCCTATCTGCATGAGCGAAGGCGGCCGTTACTTCAGCGCCTTCGACGGAAAAGTACACGAAGACAACGGTACTCCTTTCTACACCGACGACTGGATTTGGGACACTTACCGTGCCGCACATCCTCTCCGCACACTGATCGACCAACAAAAGGAAGAAGACATCATCGCATCTTACCTGCGCATGGCGGAACAAATGGGCAATATGTGGATGCCTACTTTCCCCGAAGTAACGGGTGACACACGTCGCATGAACTCCAATCATGCCGTTGCCACGGTAGCCGACGCACTGGCAAAAGGGTTGAAAGTAGACACGGCAAAAGCCTACGAAGCTTGCCGGAAAGGGATTGAAGAAAAGACGCTCGCCCCGTGGTCGGGAGCACCGGCCGGCTGGCTGGACAATTTCTACCGTGAAAACGGTTATATCCCCGCCCTCCGTGTGGATGAACCGGAAAACGACCCGAACGTACATCCTTTCGAGAAGCGCCAGCCTGTCGCTGTCACTCTGGGAACCAGCTACGACCAGTGGTGTCTCTCCCGTATCGCCCAAGCTCTGAACAAGAAGGAAGAAGCCGAATACTATCTGAAATGTTCGTATAACTACCGGAATCTCTACAATAAAGAGACCGCTTTCTTCCATCCGAAAGATAAGGAAGGACAATGGATCGAACCATTCGACTACCGTTTCCCCGGAGGCATGGGAGCCCGTGAGTATTATGGAGAAAACAACGGCTGGGTTTACCGCTGGGACGTGCCACACAATGTAGCCGACCTCATCAGCCTTATGGGAGGAAACGAGCAGTTCATCGCCAACCTTGACCGTACTTTCACCGAACCGCTGGGACGGAGCAAATATGCATTCTACGCGAAACTGCCCGACCATACGGGTAATGTAGGCCAATTCTCGATGGCGAACGAACCGTCTTTGCACGTTCCTTATCTTTATAACTATGCCGGACAGCCGTGGAAAACACAGAAGCGCATCCGTCAAATGCTGAAAACATGGTTCCGCAATGACCTGATGGGTATTCCGGGAGATGAGGACGGCGGAGGTATGACTTCATTTGTGGTCTTCTCTTCCCTGGGCTTCTACCCTGTCACTCCGGGATTGCCGGCCTACACCATCGGAAGTCCGCTTTTCACAGACGCCAAGATTACACTCAGCAACGGAGCCGTCTTCGAAATCGAAGCTAAGAATGCTTCTGCTGATAACAAATACATCCAGTCCGCCACGCTGAATGGCAAAGAATGGAACAAATCATGGTTCAGCCATGACGACCTGATGAGCGGTGGCAAGCTAGTATTGGTGATGGGCAACAAACCCAACAAGACATGGGCCAGCGGAGCAGAGGATGTTCCTCCATCATTAGAAATCAAGTAGCTATATTCTAGCGATTAAGCGCAAGAGGTTTGTCGAAGAATCATCGAAATAATATCTGATTCTTCGACAATACCTCTTGTCATATTCTCCGGACGACAGCTATCATATACGAGTATTCCAACACTTTGGTTATATAAAATAAGTCCCCGATTCTTATGAATATCATATTGTTTTTCGTACTTTTGCCACATAGGAACAGATTCAAGTAGAAGTACTATGAAATATCAACTGCAATTATTGATTTTTATCCTGCTTTGCCTGGCGGGCAGACTGGATGCGTCTCCTTTATATGATTACGGACTTTATCTTAAGTCTCATGCCGTACCGGCACCGGAAAGGTCTACTTTATATTTGGATGACAACCAACCTTTCTCCGTAAAAAACGACTTAACCATTTCTTTTCAGATATATATACGTGCCAATGAAGCCGACTATGGCTCCATTCTTCATCTGAAGACAGACAAAGGCCAGATAATACGCTTTTCGTTTGTTGCAGGCGAGCAAAACCATGCTCCCGCTTTAATGCTCAATGATGAAATTATCATCATTGACAAACCCATAGAACTGGAAAAATGGATCAATGTCTCGCTGAATCTACGCCAAAAAGACAATGTGATCGAAATAGAATACGACAAAAAAAAGATGTCGTCCACCTTCCCCCTGCAAGAAACAAACAGTGTAACGATTACATTCGGACAGATGTTAGGCTATCAGGCGGAAGTAGCCCCTGTCAACTTAAGGGATATCAACATCATACAGGACGGCAAACTGACAAGAGAATGGAAATTATGGAAACATAACGACAATCTCTGTTATGACGAAAAAGAGGGAGCCGTTGCACGTGCTGTCCAGCCTCTCTGGCTGATAGACAACCATATCGAATGGAAAACAATCAATAAGATCACTACTTCCAGCAGAGTAGGCATAGCATTCGACGCCCGTTGCGCCTTATTCTATGTAGTCAGCCCCGAATCGGTGAAAGTGCTGGACGAAGACGGAAGACTCAAACAAGAGACTGCCGTACGCGGAGGATATCCTGCCGTAGAATATCCCAATCACCTGCTGTATGATACGCTGAGCAATGCACTGGTATCTTACTCACTGACAGAAAACATCATCTCCCGCTTTTCGTTCGCCGACGGAAAATGGAGCAACGAAATACGGAATACCAAAGAGCCCAACAACTATAACCATGCCAAAGCATTTAACCCCGCCGACACCTCATTCTACTTTTTCGGCGGATATGGCTTCTATAAATACCGTAATGACCTGTTCCGCATGAAGTCCGGCAGTGAAATTATGGAGCAAATTAAATATGATCATCCTCTTTATCCCCGCTATTCGGCTGCTATGGCAGTAGTGGGCGACGAACTATATATCTTTGGAGGCAAAGGAAACAAATATGGTAAACAGGAATTGAGTACCCATTACTACCTCGGCCTGTATGCCATCAATTTAAAAAGTAAACAGTCCCGCACCATCTGGGAGAAAAAAGACGATAACAAGGAAACTATCATGGCTTCCTCCATGTACTTCGAGCCGACAGACAGTTCTTTCTATGCCGTATCTACGGACAACGGGGGAACACTGTGGAAGATTTCCATGAAAAGCCCCGTTTATACAGAAGTTTCAAAACCGATCAATAACCGACTGGATTATCAGGACTGCGATTTTAACCTTTACTATTCACCGACTCACAGGAAACTGTTCCTTGTACTGGACAAGATACTGAACAATCGTACGCACGATATAAAGATCTACTCCATCAATATGCCTCTAGTCAACGAGATAGATATCCGTCAGTCGGTGGATGAAATGGGCTCCGGCAAATGGTGGAATCTGCTGTACGTCATCGGTGCCCTGGCAATACTAGGTTGTGGTGCCTGGTTGTTCTATCGTTCAAGAAGCAAACGTCAGCCAATCCAATCGTCCGCAATCTCAAAAGAAACACTTCAATCGGTTACGGCTCCAAAAGTCATCTCAGAGAATCAAGAGAAAGTTACTCCGACAATGCCGGAACAAGAAAACGAGCCCGCACCGAAAGAGATAGTCCACTACTACGACCGTAGCCGTTCCTCCATCTCATTGTTAGGGTGCTTCAATGTACGCGATAAAGAGGGAAATGACATCACCGCCAATTTCACTCCCCGTCTGAAGCACTTGCTTATTTTGCTGATATTATATACAGAAAAGAATCCGAACGGTATCCTGACCTCCAAAACAACGGGAATCCTATGGCCGGATAAGGAAGAGACGGCTGCCCGCAACAACCGTAACGTAAATTTACGCAAGCTCCGGGTATTACTGGAAAGCATCGGTGATGTAGAAGTCGTGACGGAAAACAACTTCATGCACATTAAATGGGGCGAGAACGTATTCTGCGACTATCGCGAAGTACTTGCACGCATCCAGCAATTCAAGGAGAAAGAAAACGACGAATTACTCAACCGTATCTTGGAACTTCTGTTGTATGGACCATTGTTGCCCAACACTATTCTCGATTGGTTGGATGACTTCAAAGAGACATACTCCAGCCACTCCATCGACTTGTTGAAGGATCTGTTTGAAATCGAAAAGCAACGTAATCATCCGGACATGATTCTCCGCCTGGCAGACATCATGTTCCTGCATGACCCGCTGAATGAAGAAGCATTGGCCGCCAAATGCGCTGTGTTCTCCGCACAGGGAAAGAAAGGGATTGCACGAAATCTGTATGACCGTTTCTGCAAGGAGTATCGGGACTCGATGGGAGAAGATTATAAAACACCATTCGCCGATTTATAACTATATAGCTTTACTTCTTTCCTGCAAAGGAATGAACTAAACAGTAGTACACAATAGTAACTCAACTCTCCTCCTTCGGGAAGGAGGAGTGGTCGAAGACCGAGGTGGTAGGAGAAATAATGTTTATACCTATTTCTTTGTAAATGATAGGATTATGCATTCACCTACCACCTCCCCCTACGGGTACTCCTCCTTCCCGAAGGAGGAGAATAGAGTTACTATTGCGTACAACTACTCCCTAGAACTCCTTTTTCACATCGAAGCAGGGACAGGCTTTCATGTATTCATTGGGTGAGATGATGCCGTCTCCGTTGAGGTCGGGGCTTGTGTCCCGGTGTCCGATGACCTGTTTCACGTTGGGGAAGGCCAGTTGCAGAGATTTCACCAGTCGGATGAGGGCAGTGCGTTGTGCATCTGTCCGTGTGTCGGCGGGGCGGCCTTCCTTGTCCAGTCCGCCGACGTAGCAGATGCCGATGGAACGCTGGTTCCAGCCCATACAATGCGCCCCGTCGAGGGTGACGTCTCGTCCCGGTTCGATGGTGCCGTCGAGGCGGATGACGTAATGATAGCCGATGGACCAGAAGCCACGGGCACGGTGCCAGCAGTCGATATCGGCAGCGGTGATGTTCTGTCCCGCACGGGTGGCGGAACAGTGGATGATGATGGTGTCTTTCATTGCAGAAACTCCTTTCTTTGTCCTCTTTCTCTGGGCAATATATAAGTGTTGAAACCAAAAATGGCGGATTCTTCGGGAGACAGGCGGCGGTAATAGTGTTGCGTCACTGAATGGTGTACGGGAACAAAGAGAGAAATAAGAGGAAGAGGCGATGAAACAAGGGGAGAAGAAACTGACTGCACACATACATTGCCTGCTTCGGACTCTCCGACAGAATTACTCGATTTGCCTGTTCCGAGCAGATTGCCTGCTTCGAACTCCCCGATTGAATCAGCTTTAACGGTCAGCACAGGTATTTCGGGTGCTATCAGAAAGCATTCTTCCGAACCGCTTCTTTCGGCTCTTGGCTTTTTCTTCATGGCCGATTGCTTCAGCCTTTCGGGGTGTAATAAATGCAGCACCAGCCAATTACGTTGTTTAGGGTTCATTTGTTCCCCTTTTACCAGTGCGTTCATGGATGGATAGGCTTGCAGGATATTTCCTGCCTCGTCCGTTGTGGCACAGGGGACGGGGGAGAGGGCGGGTGACGACGGACGCAGACCGGTCCGGATGGCGTGCATGACATTGTCGTAGGCATCGCACCATTCGAGGTTGGCGACGTGGTTGTTGAGCTTGTTTCCGTCGAGGTGGTTCACTTGGGGGAGACGCTTCGGGTTGGGGATAAAAGCTGTTGCCACTAAGCGGTGTACAGAGTAGCCGACGTATATCCCCTTTTGGCGGATGGCCACGTACTCATAACCTTTTGCGGTAATGCTGCTGCTGATTATCAACTTCGATTTGCCTTTGAAACTCAATATCCGCCCGTGGTCTGAAACCATATAGTCGGAATTTGCTTCGATAAATCTCCAATTTTCCATACTTTATTCTTTATATTGTTAATAAAATTATACTTCGTTAAAAAGAAATCCCTTTTCCGAAACCGCCGGGGATAAACGGCGCAGCCTGCATGGTAGAAACGGCGTAGCCTGCAAGGTAGAAACGGCATAAACAAGGACTGTTAAACGGCGTAGCCTCCTCGCTGACATGAGGAGGTTCCGCCCGCTTACTCCGGTCTTTGACCTTTCTCATTTCTCCTCTGCACGGGGTTCGAGCCGTTCGGCACAGTGAATAAGAAACTCCAGCTCCTCCCGACACCCTTGAATGGCTTCATACAAAGAGTCCACATGATACATTCTGCAAAGCGTTTCCCATTCTTTTCGTTCTTCTGAAGTCATTTGTTCTCCGAAATTCATTTGCTGTCCAAAACTTATCTGCTGCCCGAAACTCATTTGCTCTCCGAATCTCATCTGCTCTTCGAAACTCATTCGACGCAAAGGAAATTTTCGGCATGAAACGTGCGCCACCCTTTGGCTTCGAGATCGTAGTAGACTACAAACGTATTTTCCGGTCGTGGCATATAGGGGCGGTGAAAACTGTGTTGATATCCGGTGAGCGTGCCGACAGCGTGGCGCACGGTTCCGTCCTGCTTGGTGTAGCAGAATTTCACGTTCTCCCTGTGCATCTTCCTTATCAGTCCACCGATTCGGTGGGCGATGATGAGCGCATCACGCCGGTTCATGTCATTGTTGCGACGGATGACGGCGGCCCGCCTCATGAGCCGTACCCGTGGGAGGGAATGTTGTTTTTTCATTTCAGTCATATGATTCAATTGTTTTTTATTGATTTCGGGGCAAAAGTAGACTGTGGGTAGAATAAAAACCGTTCACGCTTGACTAAAATGAAAAAATATGTAGAAAGAGTCACGCGTGACCCAAAATGTTAAAGGTAAATCCCGAATTTTGTCGGATTAATTTAAATATAATTAGTAATGAACAAAAAAGAAAACTGCCAGAACAGTAGTGAAAGAGAACAACACATTGAAGTAAAAAGGACTGTAAATCAGAAAAGTACAAGTCAGAAAAAAGTAAATCAGAAAAGCATGAGTCAGGAAAAAGCAAATCAGAAAAGCATGAGTCAGAAAAAAGCAAATCAGAGTGGCGAAAAGTCCGTGTATGACGAGAACAGGGATGCCCTTCAGGAAAGAGTCGAAGAGAAGCAATGGAAGAAAAAGCAATGTAATGGCTTGCAGCACAGTGATGACGAAGAAAAACAGAAAGTCATCGATTCGATTATGAAAGTCAGCCGGGATAACGGCTTTGACGACGCTTATCTTCAGCAGCATTCGGACTGTTCGGCATCGTCGATCAAGCGCTTCCACTCGGCCTGGATGGGAAAGAGAATGTCCAATTGGACGACGATTTTTAATTTAGCGCACTGCGTGTCCGTCAATTGTGTCTTTGCCGAAAATCTGGTCGGGATGCTGGTTGTCATTATTATGTTCTTGATTAGAGATGCCGGAATTGTGAGTTACCATATCGACTCGCCCAAGAAAGTGGTGATAGAAATAAATTTCGGTAAAGATAAATTATTGCGCATGAAAGACGAGGAAAAGAACGAAAAAGGAAAAGAAGGTAAAGACGACGAACACCTTTGAGCGACGACAATGATCGGGACAAAGGAAAGAACAACTGACGGAATGAGGTAAGTCCTGTAAGAACTTGGTAGTCTGTATTCGTAAAAAAACGATTCGATATCAGCGATGGACTTCCATTTTATTCCCTTGTTATAATGTCACCACAAATGTAATCATATTATTGAGAAAACCATGCAGAAACGCTTTTATTCTGAAAAATAAGTTTTATTGTTCACTCAGATTTCATATTCGATGTTGACATCCTACGTTTTCTCTTTTAGATATTTATTTGTTTTCCTTTGTCGGTTTCTACCGTATTGCACATTTGTCATTATTTACAAATTCTAATTATTGCATTCTCAGTTCGGGTAAAACGAATCCGTTTTCCGAGCTGAGAATGCAGATGACGGCTTTTAATAAGTCTGTTTGTTTTTATTTCTTTAGTAATATATTATAAACTGGCAGATAAGTCGCTCTACCAAGTTCTTACAGAACTTACCTTTTTGTATAGTAATATTTAAAGATTTAATAGCAATATTTTAAGATATTCAGTGATCGGTTCCGCAAACAATCAAAACAATCACTATTTATGGAAGCGCGGATAACTCGAAAAACAGCGGCACTTGCAATCTTTCTGATCAGTGCATTTCAGACTTACATTTATGCCGGCCGCCCCTCTTCTTGTCAACTATTAATCATCAATTCCTATACCGAAAACTGTCTGTGGAGCGATGACTTTATGGCCCCTGTCTATAAAGAGTTTCGCGTCCAGAACAGCCCGGTTGACATATGTGCCGAGCACATGGAACTGATGGCGACCGTTGTCCCGGATATGCGCAAACAGGTCTTCATGTCCGACAGGCGCTGGATCAGTGCGCAATGCAGGAAAGAAGCGGAGGAAGTGATGCCTTTCCTGTTGATCGGCGGCTATTTCTGGACAGACAGTGAAATAAAGAAACATCTGCTCCCGGTGATCAAAAGCCGCCTGGACGGAGCGTCGCATCCGCACAGAGTGGAAACGACAGCGATGGGGACGCCCCCATCCGTCATCAATTATGCCGACTACGTAGAGAGCGGACTGTTGCTCGGCCTGTGTCCCGACGACACTGTTTTTTGTATGAAGCCCCCCACTTTTTTCGAGCGGAACAAATATTATCTGGCCCTGTTTTTCTCTCTGATGGCACTGGCCGTCATCTATGTGATATGGCTCCAGAGGACGCTGCATGAGAGGAGCAGGCGGCTGGAGATCATGAGGAGCTATAGCAGTCTGGTCGAAAACATGCCCGTCCTCTATGCCCGTGTCGAGCTCATATTCGACCCCGGTGGCCGGATTATCGACTATGTCTACCGGGAAGTGAATCCCACTTTCGAGAAATACATCCTGCCCAAAGAAAAAATACTGGGAAAGAAATACAGCGAACTCAATCCGGATTATTCGCCGGAACTGCCCGACAGGTACAGCGAACTGAATGACAACAGGCAAATAACCTTTCAGTATTATCTGGAGAAGACGAAAACTCATCTGACCGTCATCTCCATACATTCCAAAACGAAAGGCTGCGTCGATGTCTTTGGTGTGGACAATACCGAACTGGTGCTGACGCAGCAAATGCTGAAATCCACCAACCATAAGTTGTCCGCCGCCCTCGACGCTGCCGACATGACCCCTTGGAAATGGGATTTGCGGACCGGCCTCCTCTCGTGCAATGTCAGCCACGACTTGTACGTCACCGAAGAGGAGGTGACGCATGACGGCAACCTGATTATCGTGCCCACCTCCGCCTGTTTCGCGAAAATCTGCGATGAAGACCGCGAACGCGTGCGGGACGCCTTCGAGCGCCTCGCCAATGGCGAAACGCAGAAAATGCGCGAGGAATATCGGGTAGGCAGACAGTGGCTTCCCTCCCCGCAACAGAATGAATGGGTAGAAGTGCGCGCAGCCGTGGACGAGCGCGACGCGAACGGAAAACCGCTGAGCCTTATCGGCACTTCGATGACCGTCACCCAACGAAAGGAAATGGAGGAAGCGCTCGTACAGGCAAAGGTGAAAGCCGAGGAGGCGAACACGCTCAAATCTTCTTTCCTCGCCAACATCAGCCACGAAATACGCACTCCCCTCAACGCCATTGTCGGCTTTTCCTCGCTGCTGGTGTCGGCGGAAAGGGGGATTTCGGAAGAGAAACAGGAATATATCAACATCATTGAAAACAACAACACACTCCTGTTGCAGCTTATCAGCGATGTGCTCGACCTTTCGAAGATCGAAGCCGGAACGATGGAGTTCGACTACGCCCCGGTAGATGTGCACGGCCTGTTTATCGAACTCGAAGATACGTTCCGGTTGAGGAATAAAAAGTCCGGCATCTGTATCTGCTATCACCGCCGGACGACCGAATGTGTCGTAAAGGCGGACCGTAACCGTCTGGTACAGGTGATGATGAATCTGATGAATAATGCCGTGAAGTTTACCGGGGAAGGCAGCATTGAGTTCGGGTTTGATGTGCGCGAAGACGGTTTCCTGCATTTCTATGTCACCGACACCGGTTGCGGGATACCGGAGGAACGGTTGGAAGAAATCTTCGGGAATTTTGTCAAACTCAACAGCTTTGTGCAGGGCACGGGACTCGGACTCACCATTTGCCGGGCAATCGTCGAAAGGATGGGAGGAAAGATCGGTGCTGTCTCACGGCTGGGTCAGGGGAGTACTTTTTGGTTCACGCTGCCTTATACGGCCAGCGAAGAGAAGGTTTGAAAGGGACGTGGCGTGACGGAAATATACTTGCTTCCCGAAGAATGGGACTTTTTAGTCAGCCCCTTCCCGAAGGGAGGGGAAGCCATGCGGATAGTCAGCTCGAATCAAGGCTCCCCCAAGAAACGGAAGATGAGCCCTACTTGCGCCGGAGTGAGCAGGATGGCTTTCTCGGAATATCCCGTGCGGGCGAGTTCGTTTTGTAGTGCCGTGTTCTTGGCGATCCAGCTGCGGAGAGTGCGGCGTGCGGAGGCGGGCTGTATGTGGGGCAGGTAGAGAGTGGCCAGTTGGCTTTTGCTGTATGCCTGTATGCGGGGCAGGGTTGCATTTTCTTCGGAAGTTGGTTTCATGATTTTTGCTTTCATTGTCTTTTGATATTGCTTTTATATCTTTTCTATATTTCTTTCTTTCATTTTCGTTGCCAATGTAAAGGTACGCCTTTTTTAGTCGTTTGGTGTTGCTTTGTACAGAAGTCCTTGGAGGCAGTATTTGTGCGAAACCGTGCCGACTGGTGC
>ENA-OPTB01002118-OPTB01002118.1-human-gut-metagenome-genome-assembly--contig:-NODE-2118-length-13396-cov-3.542763_pt1 | contig 13396 bp, 10 predicted proteins | sample MGYA00241810_ERZ501911 | MGnify/ENA primary metagenome ERZ501911 (study PRJEB25962, sample SAMEA2042304) | human gut metagenome | biome: human gut; feature: human-associated habitat; material: faeces... | reverse complement strand
CGGCGGTGCAGTGCGGGCGGCATTGGCAGTGAAGATCGCCCCAGCCTATGTGCTGGAGCGTCTGCATGCGGACATCTGGAAGGATCCCAGCGGCAGCGGTTATCAGCAGTGCAAGGCGCTGATCGCCATTGCGGAGGGAGGCTGGTTCGGCAAGGGCCCCGGTCAGGGTACCCTGCATAAGGTAGCTGCCTCCAATACGGACATTGTGTTTTCCACCATCTGTGAGGAGTGGGGACTGCTGATGGCACTGCTTTCCATCTTCACCATTCTGCTGATCCTCTGCACCTGTCTGACCAATACCCCCCGTTCCTATTATCACGCCTGCATCGTCAACGGAGTGGTGGCGGTGTTCGTGGTACAGATGACCCTGAACATTTTCGGTTCCTGTAATCTGATCCCCTTTACCGGGGTCACAATTCCCTTCATCTCCCAGGGGGGCAGCTCCATGCTCACCAGCGGCTTTCTGGTGGGATTGCTGAAGGCAACCCAGTCCCCCCTGTTCCATTCTGAGGTGAAAGTGCCAAAGAAAAAGAAGCCTGCATTGAAAAAGAAAAGAAAGGCGACGGCATGAAAAGTATCTTACGCGGCAGACGACTTATCACGCTGATGCTTCTGCTGTTTCTGACAGGGATGATCGTACTGGTGGTACGGATCCAGCTGGAGGCATCCTTTTACATTTCCCAGTCCGGCAAGCCCTGCTACGGTATGGTGTATGACCGGGAGGGGGACGTGCTCTTTGATGGCATCAACGGCTACGAGGGCTATGAAAGCGGACATTTTGCCGACATCGGCAGCCTGATCGGGGATACCAGCGGGCAGATGACCAATACTCTGGTGGCACGGAATCTGGAATCCCTCACCAACTACAGCTTTACCACCGGCATGCGGCAGACAGGCAAAACCGCCATTCACACTACCCTGGATCACGCAGCCAACAAAGCCACCTACAGTGCCTTTGGGAAAAAGGATGGCATTGCCATTGCCTATAACTATAAGACCGGGGAGATCCTGGTGAATGTGAGCAAGCCCTGTGTGGATGTAGCAAAGGGGTATGGGGACATTGCCAACTTTCCGGAGGGCAGTCTGCTGTGCAAGGCATTTTACGGCACAGTGCCCGGCTCCACCCAGAAGGTTTCCACAGTGATCGCCGCAACGGAGATCCTGGGTGCGGAGCAACTGGAATCCCTGTCCTATTCCTGCACCGGCAGCTATCTGAATGACAACCGGCAGTCCATCAACTGCCATAAATCCAGCGGTCATGGCAAGCAGAATATCTTCCAGGGCTTTGCCAACAGCTGCAACCCCTTCTTTGCCCAACTGCTGGAGCGTTCCGGCATGCCGCTGGATCGGATCATTTCCGTGTACCGGAGCATGGGTTATGCGGTGAACGGAGATCAGAAGCAGACCATCAGCATTGACGGGATCCTCAGCGAGACTGCCTCCACTACCTTGCAGGATATCCATGATTTTGATACCCAGTGGGGCTGCATGGGACAGGGAGAGACGCTGGTGAGTCCCTGTCAGCTGATGATGTGGCAGAGTGCAGTTGCAAACGGGACAGGGGTGTCCACCAGGCCCCATCTGATCGACACCGTGACCAACGTGTCCGGCAAGGTGACAAAAACCGCTTCCACCGGGTATACGGGGCAGCTGTTTTCTGTGGCTGCCGCCCAGGAGACCCGGAAGATCATGCTGGACAACGGTAAGAATCATTATGCCGCTGCCGGAAAGATCAAGGGCTATGACATTGCCGTCAAGAGCGGCACCGCCCAGGTGAACGGGGGCAAGGAGGAAAATTCCCTGCTGGTTGGCTTTGTGGACGATCCGGATTTCCCCATCGCTTTTTGCGTGGTGATCGAGAACCGGGTCAGCGGCGAGATTGCCACCCATCAGATCGTACAGAAGATGCTGGATGCACTGAAATAAAAAACAGGCAGTATGCTTGACGCATACTGCCTGTTTGATTTCTATGGGTGATCGTTTAGGCACGCTGGGACTGCATGACCGTCTGTAAGGCCTGGAGTAGCTCCTCGTCCCGGAACTTGCATGTGGAGCGGTCGTAATGCTCTCCGTTGTCCCAAAGCATCGGGCACATGCCCCTGTCCCATGCTGCCTGTGCCACGGAGCGGAGGTACAGCCGGACGCTTTCCGGCTCCTTATTGGTGGTCGTGGTACCGAATTCCCCGATGATGACCGGCACGCCCTTGTCCACAAAGGTGGTCTTCAGCTTATCCATATATCCGTTCAGTTCATTGATCTCCTTGGTACTGCCCCAGGTGCTACTTGCCTTGCCCCAGTCAGCATCCTCCGTCAGAATGGCAAAGGTGGAGGGGGTGTAGTAATGCACGCTGACGGCGCAGTGGTTCTGGGGATCCGCAGGCATCTTGAACGCCGGGTCACAGGTCAGATCCACGTCCGTTGCATAGCCGGCGATCAGCAGATGCCGTTTTGCATTGTTGCCGCCGGATTCCCGCACCAGATCCACAAAGGTCTGGTTCAGCTCGTTGAGCAGGCCGAAAGCCTTTTCCTTGTCTCCCACATTGCTGTAGCGGTTCCAGGTGTTTTCATAAACGCCCTCCTCGTTGAGGGATTCAAAGATCAGCTTGTCGCTGTAGTCGGAAAATTCCGCAGTCACCTGCTTCCATACGGCTTTGTATTTTTCCAGCGTGCCGTCATGGTCTTCATCCGCCTTGGAGATCCAGCCACCATCCCAGTGGATGTTGATAATGGCGTACATATCGTTGTCCAGTACATAGCCGGCGACCTCCTTGACCCGGGAGATGAGGGAGGCGTCGATGGTGTAATCCTCTGCCATCATGTTGCTCCACGCCACCGGGATCCGGACGGATTTGAATCCGGCACCGGAAATGCCGTCGATCATTTCCTTTGTGGTGACCGGGTTCCCCCAGGCGGTTTCATAGTTTTCCACGGAGGAGCCGGTAATCCAGCTGCCGCATGCCTCCAGCGTGTTCCCCAGATTCCAGCCCACACCCATTTCCTTGACCACCTGGGCGGTGGAGATATCCCGCATACTGCCGGAAGCGTCGTTTTTGCCGCAGGAAACCGCAGAAGCACTGCACAGAGCAGTCAGCAGCAGGGGGATCCATTTGATCTTTTTCATATTGTTTCCTTTCTGTAGAGGGCAGGCAGCATCCCACAGGGCATGTGGGGGTTGCCTTTGTTTTCAATTATATTGTAAGTATACCGGAATCGGCATTGTACGTCAATATACAAAACAATATTCTTTTGAGCCTGTCTATTTATTGACGAATCGGCTTATATATGTTATAATAAAAAGAAGTACGCAGAACGGGACAATGCAGTGGTGCTGTTCTGCCGGGAGATCTGCAAAGAGTATGGGAGGTTTCGCAGTATGTCAAAGCGCAGTATACGTATCGCAGCATGCATCGGGGGATTGGGGAACGAGTATCAGACGCCCCTGCTCAAAAGTATCACCAAAGCCTGTAACAGTCATGATTTTAAGCTGAATGTGTTTTATTCCTTTGCGGACGAATGGAGCGGAAAGAAGAGCCGGGAAGGGGACAGAAGCATTTATGAGCTGGTGAACTTCTCCCAGTTTGACGGACTGATCCTGTTTAATATCACGCTGCAGGATCCGGAGCTGGTGCAGGGCCTGAAGCACCGTGCCCAGGAGGAGGGCTTGCCTGTAGTGTGCGTGGACGGAGCAGAGCAGGATTGCTGCAACATCACCATCAATTATGACAATGCGGTGGAAATGATGACCCGCCATTTTGTAGAGGCTCACGGCTTTACTAAGATCAACTACCTGGGTGGAGAGGAGGAATATCTGGTTTCCCGTATCCGCCGGGAGGCATATGAGCGGGTGCTGCGGGAATGCGGTATTCCGGTAGAGCCAAGCCGGGAATTGATCGGCAGCTTCTGGGATGAGCCTGCGTACCGGGCGGTTCTCAAATACTACAGTGAGCAAGGGGAAATGCCGGAAGCGTTCGTATGCGCCAACGATGAAATGGCGATCGGCGCAGTCCGGGCACTGGAGCAGCTTGGATTCCGGGTGCCGCAGGATGTATGTGTATCCGGGCTGGATGGGGTCAGCAAGGCGCTGAACTTCTGCCCTTCCATCACTACGGCGCAGCCGGATCTGGATGCCGCAGGCAGACTGGCAGTGGAGCGTCTGGCGCAGGTACTGGCAGGGCAGCATGAGTCCTCCGGACAGGAGCATGTGGGTTGTATTCCCCACTTCCAGGAATCCTGCGGCTGCGCATCCTTTTCCGGTGCGGTAAACAGTGAGGTCAAGGAAGAACTGTACCAGAAGCTGGAGCAGATGCAGCATTATCTGAAATGGGTCAACGGCTCTGTGGAATCCATTACGGCGGAGGAAACGGCGCAGGGCGTTGTAGACAGACTGGGAGAAGTGGCACAGCAGTTCTGGACGGGAAAGTGCTGGTTCTGCGTGAGTGATGACTTCTACCGGGAGTTGTTTGGCATGACCGGTGCCAGCCCCTATCCGGTGAAGGGCTTCTCCAACACCATCCGCACCCTGGTGTGCTGCCGGGATCACATTCTGGAGCAGGCGTATGATTTCAGCCGGCTGGATCTGCTGCCCAATTACGATTATGAGGTGGAAAGCTGCGGCGCCATTCTCTTTGTACCCATGCACTTCCAGGATCGGATCATTGGCTATATCGCCGTTGAATACTCCGATATTGTCATGGACCTGTCCCTGCTGAGCAATCTGGTATGCAGCGTCAGCGTGGTACTGGAAAATGCCAGAATCCGGGTGCAACTGCAAAAAATGATCGACCAGCTGCAGTGTGCAACTGTGCGGGATCCTATGACGGAACTGATGAACCGCCGGGGCTTTTACAATCATGCCGTTAAGCTCTTTGCCGCCTGCGCAGAGGAGGGGGCACAGTTTATGTCCATTTCCCTGGATCTGGACGGGCTCAAGGAGATCAATGATACCTACGGGCATCAGGAGGGGGACAGCGCCATCCGTGCCTTTGCCCGATTCCTGGACGGCTTTTCCTCGGACACCTGCGTGGTGGCACGGTTCGGCGGAGATGAATTTGTCATGGCAGGCAGATTCCAGGAGTCCATGCATCCCATTACCATTGTGCATACCCTGCAAAGCAAGCTGAATGAATACAACCGCACCTCCGGCAGATGCTACCGGATCGAAATGAGCAGCGGCTTCCATGTAGGCGTGCCGGATTACAATTCCACGGTGGATGAGTGGATCGCCCTGGCGGATGAACAGATGTATACGGAAAAGAAGGATCACCACCGCCGCAGCCGGGTGAGAAGATAATCGGGTACAGCCCTTGCAAAAAACGGACACTGGAATTCCAGTGTCCGTTTTTTCATGCGTCTGCCAGCCTGGGCGTACCCAGTGTCCGGTTGATCCATCTGACCGCCAGGTCAAACCATTCAGCACAGTCCGGGTTCAGATGCCAGGTGCCCATGGCAGTGGTCTGATCTGCCAGGGCAAGCCCGTGACCGCCGCTGGGGTAAATGTGAGCTTCGTAGGATACCCCTGCCAGGCTCAGCCCCTCCAGGAACAGCAGGCTGTTCTGTACGGGAACCAGTCCGTCGTCCGCACAGTGCCACAGGAAGGTGGGGGGAACATCCGGGGTGATCTGGGTTTCCAGGGATACCAGCTGCCGCTGCTCCGGGGAGGCTTTTTCTCCGATGATGTTGTCAATGGAGCCTGCGTGCTGATACTGCCCGGCGGTGATCACCGGATAGGACAGGATCAGCCCGTTGGGACGACAGCCTGCCGGATCTCCGAATACGCCGGTGATCAGGTTGCTGCTCCAGAACACGCCCAGGCTTGCGGCAAGATGCCCTCCGGCGGAAAAGCCGCAGACAGCGATCCGATCCGGGTGGATGTCGTACTCCTCTGCATGGCTGCGCACATAGCTGACGGCTGCGGCAAGCTCCAGCAGAGCGGTGGGGAATGGTTTATGTACCACGCTGTACCGCAGGACGAATGCCTGGATGCCGTAGCCTGCAAGCCGCATGGCAACCGGCTCTGCTTCCCGGTCGGAGCAGAATTCATAGCCGCCGCCTGGACAGAGAATCACGGCGCTGTGCTGCTTCTGACCAATCTCCTTGCTGTAGTCCAGGGTCACGGCGGTGAGGGTGGGATGCAGTCCTGCCACATCCAGTCCCGCTTTTTCATAGGGGACGGTGAGAGGGATGGTTTGAATAGACATAGAGAACCTTCTTTCTGTATGGATGGGTTTCAGTATAGCGCAGAATGCAGGAAAAGTCAAGGTAATATCCTGCATGCTTTGTGTGGGATTGTCACAATTGTATGTTTGTCAAACAACTTTGCATTATAGTGCTACAGGGGAGTATCTTGACAACCCTTGCTGCATGTGGTATACTATAAATGATGAAGCATGCTGCAATTGGTAGAGTATCTGGTTAGGGGCAACATCCATTCCTTTTCCCTATAGTCTTAGAACTCCTTGTAACATGCGAATTGTTGGTTTTCCGAGAAGTCAAGAACGACAACGACTGATAGGATCCTGGCGACATCGGAATACACTGAAAACCCAATATCGGGATGTGGCGAAGTTTGGTATCGCGCTCGCTTTGGGAGCGAGAGATTTCGCAGGTTCGAATCCTGTCATCCCGACCATCTCTGTTATACAAAATAGATGACAGACCAAAAAAGTCCGATTTATCGGACTTTTTTGCGTATCCGAAGCCGAAAAAATTTATATGAAAACCGTAGATGACATTTCGCCTTTTCAACTGTAAAACAGGACTCGAACGGGAATTTTTGAAAATTTAGGATATTTGAGAACGAATTTGGAAAGAAATTTCCGAGATCTGCTCTTTTTGATAGCGAAAATCTTTCACAAAGTTTGAAGCGGTTTCTTGTTTGTTATGCCGAATTGATTGAGGTTAAGAACCTCGATTGATTCGGCATTTTTTATTTTCCCCTATACTATTAAAAAGAAAGAGAGATGATGCCTATGAAGAAAATCACATTCAACGCTCCGCTGAATCACAAGGCTTACAGCTATGAGCCGATGCAGATTGAAGTGGAGAAAGTCATTACCCTCTACGGCAAGAGGTTCGAGCAGATGAGAGATCAGTCCCTTGAGGACGCTAATCTGATGTACTGTGAGGGAAACAACGCCCATTGCGTTCTCTTCCTTGATGGAAAAGGTTGCGACGGAATACCACACAGCTTCGTTCCGATACAGAAAAGCTGTTGGCCTCTCTTGTTCAGCTAAACGAGGCTATTGATACTGCCGCAAAGGAGTATCAGGACACCGGCAGTGTCAGTAAGGAGACCCAGAAGAAACTGAACTCCGCTTTGCAGACGACTTTCACCGACTATGCCGCCGTCGTCTCCGATCTGAATGACCTGATAAACAACACGGACTTCGATGCTCTGCGGGATCAGAACGAGGAGACTCTGCGCCAGATCCTTGCTTCGCTGCAAACTGCGATGGATTCGTTCTATTCCGCAACTTCGCATCTCAGCGCAGCCATGGGGCATCTCTATGATGCACTCGGCACGCTCCGCACCATCAATGGTCAGGCGGAAAAAATATTCGCTCAACTGGATATCACATTGAGCGCCGTGCAGCGTGCAGCGGATGCCATGTCCCGTGCGATGTCCAAAGCGACGCAATGGGTTCGTGATCTCTCCGGCGAGGATGTGGGCAGCTTCTCCCCGCTGGGACCGGAGTTCAGCGAGAGCAGCGATGCATTGAATACCTCTCTCAGCAGCATCAGCAATGAGCTTTCCGCCTTGAACAGTGAGATCGCCAGCTCAAACACCGTGCTTCTCTCGGATGTGCGTGCGATAAACAACCAGTTCATAAAGGTGATGAACCTGTTTCTGAATGTGCTGAACAACACGCAGAATGTGGACTACACCGACATTTTTGAGGATGTTTCCAAAGAAAGCCTGCAAAGTGCCACACGGGGCAAAGTGCTGGAATGCACGAACCGCGGCAGCGTAACGGCAGACCGTAATGCGGGTGGCATTGCCGGGACCATGGCAATCGAGTACGATACCGACCCGGAGGATGACCTTCTTTCTTCACAGAACCGTTCCATGCGCTTTGCTTATCAGACCAAGGCAATTCTGTTGGATTGCAGCAATTATGGCAGCGTGCAAGCGAAAAAAAGCTGTGCCGGATGCATCACCGGGCGCATGGACTTGGGTACGATCTCCGGCTGCGGCGGCTGGGGGAGCGTAGACAGTGAAAGCGGCGACTATGTAGGCGGCGTGGTAGGTTTATCTCTGGCCTCTGTTCGCAGCAGCTACGCAAAATGCACCCTTTCCGGCGGCAAATATGTGGGCGGTATCGTCGGCTCCGGCAGCCGTGTTTCCGACTGCATTTCCATGGTAGTGATTACCGATTGCACCCAGCTTGGCGGTGCCGTTGCGGGCGAGATTACCGGCGAATACAGCAATAACCGCTTTGTATCGGATACGCTGGCGGGTGTTGATCGTGTCAGCTATTCCGGCAAGGCGGAGCAAATCGGCTATGACGTGCTCTGTGCCATCGAGAATATCCCGGAAAACTTCCTGCACTTGACGCTTCGCTTCGTGGCGGAGGATACCGTTTTGCGTGAACAGGAATTGTTTACGGAGCATCCTTTACAGAAGAAATCTACCCGGAGATTCCGTCCAAAGACGACTGCTACGGCCAATGGGATACCACCGATCTCGCCTCGGATATCCAGCGTGACGGCCATGCAGAGGTGTTGGTTGAGGGGCGGTTCCGCAAGGGCGACAGTCTGCGCATTGAAAAAAGCTCACTGCTTGTGCCTGGGCACGAAGAACAGTTAAAAACATGGACACTGGAGATTCCTGCTGACGGGCAATCAAGTCACACCGTCCGCTGGTTGATCCCAGACCACGAATCCCGTGCCTATACTGTCTATACAATGCAGGCAGTTGGCATAAGATTCATAGTGAGAAAATCGGTGGATACCTCTGCTTTACACTGGAAGGAAACGGACAATTTGCCGTTGTCCCGATCGAACATGCTGTGTGGTGGGTCTGGGCACTGGCTGGCATCGGATGCGTTGGCGCAGCGGGCGTGATCCTGCTTTCGGTACACAAACGGAAAAGGGAAAAGTAGCCCTTATAAAAGGAGTTGTATCCACTTTCAGATACAGCCCCTTGGGGAAAAATGCAGTAAAAGCATAGAGCCGACAAACCTGCTATCATAGCGCAGATTATGCGCAGTTACATAGAGCGATCTCCGAACTGCCCGAAATACAAAAACGGAGGTTGATCCTCTACTACTTTCAAGGCCTGACCTATGAGCAGATCGCAGAAATGGAGGGATGCACCAAACGGGCAGTAAAATTCAGTGTGGACATCGCCGTGGAAAAGCTCAAAAAGTTTTTCAAAATTTTTGAGTTCAGACTACACAAATAGCCTTTAAGTGAGGAAACAGGTGGAGAGGTACGAAAACTCTCTGCCTGTTTTCCTTTTTGGCAAACGGGTGTGATCCTTGACAACCGAATACCCATTCATCAAGCACATTCCTATTGCCATTGCGAAAGCATGAGCCACATTAGCGACTGCGCCACGATCTGCATTGCAGGGAGCGATATACAGTCGGCTATCACGGGCGGGTGGCTCCCGCCCCGGCGACGACCGGCAATAGGGCTAACGATACTCCCGTCCAGCCACAGTCCGAGCGTGATAAGCGGCATTTCGACCGTGAAGCCGTCGCAGGCAATGGGGGCGGTTGCGAGAGAACCTCGTGAGGGTGAAATCCCCGTGGAGCCGACAGCCATCGGCCGCTTGATGACTTCCCAATAGAAAATCGGGGTGTCGAGGACAAATAGATTTTCTTCAAAATACCATGGTCAAGCGGCTGGACGGGTCTGACAAAACGGAGAATGTTATATCTCTCACCGACCTTAATTCTGTTCTGCCGCTTGACCTCTACATAGGCGGAAACGCCTAAATACACAAAGGAGGTCATCACAGAATGAACCACACATATTTGCGCGGCGATATGTATTACGCCGATCTGGGCCGGGGCATCGGTTCTGAGCAGGAGGGCTATCGCCCCGTCGTGATTATTCAGAACAATGTCGGGAACAAACACAGCCCCACGGTCATTATTGCTTTCATCACGAGCAAAACCGGCGTGAAAGCCAAACTTCTCACCCACTACTACATTGACGCCGAGGACGGCTTGGAGCTGCTTTCTATCGTCCTGCTGGAACAGCTGCGTACCGTCGATAAGCGCCGCTTGGGCGACTTCATCGGGCATCTGTCCGAAAAGCACATTTGAGGCATCAACCATGCGCTGGCGGTCAGCATCGGTCTGATCGAAAGCGTCCCGAAAAAACTGATCCTCTGCCTTTGCAGCACCTGCGCCGATAATTTCTACGGCACGGGTGCTTATTATTTGCGCAGGATCGACCCGCGCCAAGCGGCAAAAGACACCTGCAACTACTGCAATCAGCGGAAAGGGTATGACCATGAGCTTGTGCCGAAAAGACGGTAAGGAGGCGGCCTATGGAATCACAGACAGCCTACAAGCTGCTATTTACGGATTATCCCGATGTAGTCAATGTTGAGCAGATGTGTGAAATGCTCGGCGGCATCTGCGATAAAACTGCCTATCGGCTTTTGAAGTCCGGCAAGATCAAGAGCTTTATTGTCGGTCGCCGCTATCGAATCCCGAAGCTCAATATTTTGAAATACTTGGAGCTTGTAGATAAATCCAGTGCGTGAAACCGCATTTGCACATTTGGCCGATGTGCTTCCATCTGCTACAATATTGGTGTCAATGGCAGATGGATCAGCGCTGTACCAATCAAAGGAGGTTTCATTATTATGGTCACAGGACATCTGAGAGAGAAAAACGGGTACTACCATATTGTACTCAACTATGTGGATGGACACGGTAAGCGGCACACGCCGTCGAAGTCCACCGGTTTGCCGGTGAAGGGCAACAAAAAGCGTGCCGAGAAGCTGCTCATGGACGCAAGAGCGGCACAGGAAACCGAACTTGAAGCCAAAGCGACGGAACAGAGTGCGGAAAACATATCCGCAAGTTTGATCCCGTTTACGGAATTTCTGCTGGACTGGCTGGAAATGACGAAAAAGAATGTGGAGGAAACCACCTACGGGGCGTATGCAATGGGTATCAAAAGCAAAATCATCCCATACTTTGAGGAACAGCACCCAGGTCTTGCATTGCAGAATGTCACACCCAAGCACATACAGGACTACTACACCTACGAATTGACGGTGCGAGGTGTTTCTGCAAATACGGTCATACAACGTCACGCCAATATCCGCAAACCTTACAGCACGCTTTCAAACTCGGCCTGATCGACTCGAATCCAGCACACCGGATCGAACGACCCAAGAAGGAAAAGTTCGTAGGCAGCTTCTATGAGGAGGATGAACTGAACCACCTTTTTGAAGTCGTCCGAGGCATCCCATTGAGCTTGGTGTGATCCTCGGTGCATTTTATGGGTTGCGCAGAAGCGAAGCGGTAGGTCTGAAATGGGGTGCCATCGACTTCAAGAAAAAGACGATCACGATTCGGCATACCGTTACGCAGGCGACCATAGACGGCAAGAGCAAGATCATTCAAAAGGATAGGACTAAAACAAAGACCAGCTACCGCAGCCTGCCGCTTGTCCCGCCGTTTGAGGAATTGCTGCACCGTCTGAAAGCGGAGCAGGAGCTAAACCGAAAGCTGTGCGGGAAATCTTATTGCAGGAAGTTTGCCGATTATATCTATGTCAATGAAATCGGTGAGCTTGTGAAACCCGGCTATATCACGCAGCATTTCCCGCTGATCCTGCAAAAGAACGGTATGCGGAAGATCCGCTTTCACGATCTTCGTCATAGCTGCGCAAGTCTGTTGTATGCAAACGGTGTCAGCCTGAAAGAAATTCAGGAATGGTTGGGGCACAGTGATATTTCGACCACCTCAAACATTTACACGCACTTGAATTTCAACTCGAAAGTGGCATCTGCCAATGCGATCATGGGTGTGTACCCAGCGCTGTAATGGTCGAACATCCCTCCAATGTCCCTCCGAAAAGCAGCCGAAAACTGACCCGAAATGGCCGTTTTCGGCTGTGAGAGGGATCGATACATAAAGCCGACAATGCAAAAGAAAAAGCCCGCAAACCAAGTCATGTTAAGGTTTGCGAGCTTTTGAGCTGTGGTGCCGGTGGCCGGACTCGAACCGGCACGCCATCGCTGGCGGTGGATTTTGAGTCCACTACGTCTACCAATTCCATCACACCGGCGTTGCTGTCGGTAATTATACAGCATGGCGCGCGGAAATTCAAGAAAAAACTTCCGGAAGCCGCGTTATTCCTCCGCTTTCATCTGCTCGTTGAGGTGTTTGCAGAGCAGGGCGAGCGAGGCAGCCATGTTTTCGTTCTGGACGAGGATATGGTCGGGCACGTTCAGGTGCTTGGGCGCAAAATTCCAGATGGCGAGGATGCCGTTGCTGATGAGCAGATCGCACACGCCCTGCGCCTGCTCGGCCGGGACGGTGATGATGCCGATCTTGATCTGCTCGCGGCGGCAGATCTCGCCGAGGCGCGACAGGTGCATGATGGGCTTGCCGCTCTTGGAGGTGCCGATGATGGCGTCGTTCTCGTCAAAGGCGGCGACGATATTCAGGCCGTATTCCGCGAAGCCCGAGTAGCCGAGCAGGGCCCGGCCCAGCTTGCCCGCACCGATGAGCACGGCGTCGTTCGTGTTGCCGTAGCCGAGGAACTGCTCGATATCCGCGATGAGCGCGGCACGGTTATACCCGATCTTCGGGCGGCCGCCGGAGGAGACGAGCGCCAGATCCTTGCGCACCTGCACCTCGCCCATATGCAGCCCCGCTGCCAGCGCCGTGGCAGAGATATTGACGCTGCTGCCCTCCGGCAGACTTTTGAGGTAGGCAAGATACGTCGGCAGACGCTTGAGTGTTGCTTTGGATATCTCTTTTTCCATATGGCCGCTTCCTTTTGCTGATATCGATAAACGAGCTTTGTATCGATAAAATTTTACCACACGCGCGCGATTTTTGCAAGCCCCTGCGCATCGCCCATCAGCTGCAGATCTGGCGCGAGATCTCCCGCCGCAGCCGCAGCATGATGCGCTTTTCCAGGCGCGAGATATACGACTGCGAGATGCCCATGAGGTCTGCGACCTCCTTCTGCGTCTTCTCCCGGCGGGGCCGAAGCGCATGGAGACGATCTGCTTCTCCCGCTCCGGCAGCCGACCGAGCGCCTGCCGCAGCAGCTGATGGTCCACGTCGTCCTCCAGTGGACGCATGACGATATCCCCGTCCGTGCCCAGCACGTCCGACAAGAGCAGCTCGTTGCCGTCCCAGTCGGTGTTGATGGGCTCGTCGAGCGAGACCTCCGTCTTCTGGTTGGCGATCTT
>ENA-OPTB01002111-OPTB01002111.1-human-gut-metagenome-genome-assembly--contig:-NODE-2111-length-13419-cov-2.797067_pt1 | contig 13419 bp, 17 predicted proteins | sample MGYA00241810_ERZ501911 | MGnify/ENA primary metagenome ERZ501911 (study PRJEB25962, sample SAMEA2042304) | human gut metagenome | biome: human gut; feature: human-associated habitat; material: faeces... | reverse complement strand
GGACGAAATTACAAAACTAAAATCGTCCCACGTTCTGACCTTGCAAGTGCGAATAAAATCGTAAAATTAGCTGAATACGGTGTCGGTGTAACATCGGAAAACGCAAAGGCACTTGTACAGTTTTTAAGTGATTTTGAAAGTATAAATTACGACAAAATAATCGAAAAGAAATCGTGCGATCATATGGGTTGGGTAGGCAGAGGATTTAAAGAATTTGCACCGTATATATCAGATTTGGAGTTTGAGGGACAGGACAGTTTCAGACAGTTATTTAATTCGGTAAGAGAGGTCGGCAGTTATGAAAAATGGCTTAAAACAATCAGAGATTACCGCAAAAACGGTAATATAGTTGTTCGCATGGTTATGGCGGCGAGTTTTGCGAGTGTACTGTTAAAACCGCTTGGAGCATTGCCGTTCTTCGTTCACCTATGGGGCGATACAGAAACGGGTAAATCGGTTGCGCTACTTGCGGCAGTGTCTGTATGGGCTGAGCCGGTTATCGGTAAATATGCCTATACATTCAATTCTACTGATGTAGGTAATGAATTATATGCGGCGTGTTTAAATTCACTGCCGTTATGTATGGACGAATTGCAGATACTGAATAAACGTTCGGATTTTGATGATATAATATATCGTCTGTGCGAGGGTACGGGACGTTTACGCGGTAAAAAAGACGGTGGTATACAAAATATTAAGACGTGGCGAAATTGTATTATAACCACAGGCGAACGCCCGATAACGTCAATGTCATCGGGTGGCGGTGCAGTCAATCGTGTTATTGAAATCGAATGTAACGGCGGTAAGTTCTTCAAAAATCCACGAGAATTTTGCAGAACAATACAATCAAATTACGGTCACGCCGGTAAAGAATTTGTTGATAATTTAACCGGAAATATCGCCGAAGCACGAGCATTGCACGAAAAATACATTAAACTGTTGGAAGATAATACAGAGGCAACGGACAAACAAATTGCGTCAGCGGCGGCATTATTAACCGCTGATGAACTGTCTGAACGTTGGATATTTAATGACGGTGTACGAATCAGTATAGATGATATTAAACCGTATCTACAAACAAAGGATATGTTGAACGTCAACAGACGTGCGTATGATTATCTGCGAGAAGAAATTATCGCAAATCATAGCAATTTCACATCAAACGGCAATGAGTGTTGGGGGATAGAGCAGGACGGCAATATATACATATTGAAAAATCGGTTTAATTCGATAATTACTGACGGTGGATTTAATCCACAGTCAACACTTTCATGGATGATTCGTAACCATAAAATTGCACGTCACGAAAACGGCAGACGTGATATATCCAAGCGAATTAATGGCGCAAAAGCACATTGTATCTGTATCTATGTAGATGATATAGACGACTACGAGAACATTGAAAATGATGAAGATTTACCGTTTTAATATAAAAAAGTGTCCCCAAGTCCCCAACGTCCTCAACAAAACTATAATGTATATATAGTAATATTTATTTGATTAATTATTAAAAATCAAAAAAATATTGTCCTATATAGAGTAATAAAAAATGTGTGGACATTGGGGACACATACCGATAAATCGCATAGGTATCGTATTCGGTAGCCCCCAATTTTAAAAATACTGTTTGGGGGCGTGGGGACGCATATATAAGGAGTTAAACAATGAAATTATTTGATTATCAAGAAAAAGCACTTGCATTGACAAGTGATAAAGATAATTCGGCATTTTACTATGATATGGGATTAGGTAAGACGTTTATAGGCAGTGAACGATTACGATTATACGGTGAACGCGTGAATATAATTGTGTGTCAGAAGTCTAAAATCAAAGACTGGTGCGAGCATTTCAAAGAGCATTATACGGATTATGCAGTATTTGATTTGACGAATAAAAAGGATATGCAGGGATTTATGATATATCCGATATACAAATGTATCGGTATCATAAATTATGAATTGGCTTACAGACGTGAAGAACTAAGACAATTAAAGGATTTTACAATGATGTTAGACGAAAGTTCAATGATAAAAAATGAAACTGCAAAACGTACGAAGTTCATATTATCGTTGAAACCGTCACACACAATATTGTTATCCGGTACACCGACAGACGGCAAGTATGAGTTCCTGTATTCGCAATTACGCTTGTTAGGTTGGAAGATTACCAAAACGGCATATTATAACCGATACATAAAAACGGAATTGCGAAGTTACGGCGGTCCAATGTTCAGAGTAGTTACAGGATACAAGAATGTAAGCGAATTAAAGGCAAAACTAAAGGAATACGGTGCGGTATTCGCTAAGACGGAAGAAGTTATTAAGTTACCGGAAAAGAAGTTTATCAAGGAATATTCAACCGTTTCATCAGACTACAAAAAGTTTATGAAAGACCGAGTAATTAAGATAGATGATAAGGAATTGACAGGCGACAGTACATTGTCAAAAAGACTGTATGCAAGAATGTTATGTAGTGCATACAGTAAGGACAAGATTGCAAGATTAATTGATTTAGTTAATTCTACATCTGACAGGGTTATTATTTTTTATAACTTTAATACCGAACTTGAAGCATTAAGAAAAGTGCTGTTTGATAGACCGATAAGCATAGTAAACGGACAGATCAAGGACTTAAAAGCATACGAAAATAACGATAATTCGGTTACGTTGATACAATATCAAGCCGGAGCAATGGGATTAAATTTGCAAAAGGCGAACAGAATTATATATTTTTCTCTGCCGGAACGTTCGGAACTGTTTGAGCAATCAAAAGCGAGGATATGCCGTATCGGTCAAGAGAAACAATGCTATTATCACATAATGATGTGCCGTAAGAGCGTTGAAGAAAAGATATATGAGTGTCTGTTAATGCGAAAAGATTATACAGACGAATTATTCAGAAAGGAATTTGGCTGATGGCAGAGGAAAAGAATTTTGAAAACCGAGTTAAACAATGGCTACGGAGTAAAGGCTGTTATGTGGTTAAATATTATGGTTGCGGAGGTACAAGGGCAGGCGTTCCCGATTTGCTTGTATGTGCGAATGGTAAGTTTATAGGTGTTGAGATTAAAGCCGAACACGGTAAGTTGGCACCGTTGCAACGTAGCCATTTAGATAAAATATTAACTTCCGGCGGTGCAGTTACAGTCCTTAGACCGTCTGAATTTGACGGATTTAAAAAGTTCATTGAGGAAGTGCTGAATGATGATTGATAAAGCTACAAGAAATAAGCTGAAAGCTAAGGCAAACGAATTGTCGGATATATGTGTAACCGATGGCGAAAAGTTTGCAAAATGCTATGATGATATGTATAACAGTGGTGAATTTAATTGTGGGGAATGTTTCATCATAGCACGATTAGCTGATTTATATACTGCAATAAAACAGGGCATTATTGATAAAACTGACGGTGCTAAACAGCAAAGTGAAATATTTAAGGTGATTGAATTGGAGGAGTAAGCAGATGATAATTAAGCAGGACAGAGAAAATTTTCAGATGTTGAATTTTTTGGACAAGTTTATGATGGGGCATAAAGGATACATAGCAGGTGGTTGTTTCAAAAATATTTTCAACGTGGATAAAAGATATAGATATATTTTTGAGAAAATAAAAACATTTACGCTATATTAAAAGTTTTTAATATAGCGTAAATGAAAAAATTATAGTGATTGAACACATATACGGTAAAAAAGTTTGCCAAAATCAGTTATATCAATCTTGCCCTTGTTAAAATCAAATTCATAGGGAGCTTTTTCATAAGTAGATTTTTGTGTATTAACAAATTCAGTTTTTAACAGCGGTTCGTATAGTTTATCATTTGTATAAAAATTAGAATAAGAGATATCAATTAGGTTTAATCGCTTAAGATTAGATAGAGATATACCGATAGATTCAACAGTTCCGATAGAAATATCAGTAATATTACTCATCAATGGGTAAAAACCCTCATTATTTGGCAGATTTAATTTGAGTTCAATTATAGGCCTATATTTACATTCAAATAAATATTTGAAAACTTGTGCATCTAAAGGAGAAAGTTGTTTGATAACGTCAGTAAATGATGGATGTACATCATTTTTTGTATCGGCATACATAGATTTAGATAAAAGATTAGCAAATAGTTCTCGTAATTCTTTGCTATCCATTGAATATGAAATTGCTTCGAATGCGGGGACAGCCACATATGGTTCTGGAGACACAATTCTATCAGCGTTAACATTTTCTAATTTTTTTGCTAAAAGTGCTTCAGTTTCTTTAATATTATATTCTTTAGTGACTATCCACTGACGAAGTGGAGCTAAGGCAGCATTTATGATTCGAGGAATAAGAGAAACCGTTTTTCCAACTTCTTTTGCTGCAGGCTGAGCAAGGTCAGCATATACATTAGGGACTATATCTAACACTTTTCCTGTGGAATTAAGAAAATCATTTGATTTATTAGACAAAATAATCACAACCTTTAATAAAATATATAATTATTTTATCAAAAAAAGTAAAAAAGTCAATACAAAGGAGGTATTTTTTTGAATTTTTTATTTAGTATAAAAATGATGAGATCAAGGGTAAAACTATTCTATCATGGAAGAACAGAAGATATTTTTATAATATTTATTGCAATCGGCAAATTACTTGTTAAAAATATTTCAGAAGAAAAAAAGATAAATACAAACAGAGCGAAAAAAATTATTACAGAATGTTTAAATGAAAGCTTTAAGGAGGAAACAATTTGACAAAGGAAGAGCTAAAACAGTATCGCAGTATTGTGGCAGAATTGAATGAGGTAAACGACAGGATAAACAGTAATACAGTACATGGTACTGTTACAGGCTCTGACAGTGAGTTCCCGTACGTAAAGCACTGTATTTCTGTATCGGGTGTTGAGCCAACGCATATATCGGATATTGTGTTACGTCAGCGATTGGAACGACAGAAAAATAAAATTGAATTGTTTGTTGCCGGTATATTGGACAGTGAAACACGTCGCATATTCCGATACAGGTACATAGACGGCACCGTAATGCCGACGTGGCAGTGGATAGCGTTCAAGATGGGTGGTGGCAATTCGGCTGACGCAGTGAGAAAACGTGTCAATAGATTTTTGAAAAAAAATTAAACTTGTCCGTTTTGTCCGTTTTTCCTATGGTATAATTTATAATGCGAAAAGAATGAGCAAACAAAAAATAATGCAAAACATATATACAGTGCAATATTTTGTGTTCTATATCTTACCGCTCGTTATTTTCATAAAAAAGGTAGTGTATCATCGTGAGATGATGGGTGAATATCTCGTGTAATTGGTGGGAATGGAGATATTAAAAAAATTATTCTTCTAAAAAAGGAATTTTGTGTGATATTGTCGAATTATATACACAAATACTATTTTACGGAGGATAGTGTAAATGATAATATTTTTTAAAGACCGTGCACTAAAACAAAATTGTAATGATACGGTATATTTAAAATATCGGAGGAAAGCACAAAAGTTTTATTATAATAGGACTTTGGAATATTTAAAAAGCGAAAAATTGAGAATTGAAGTTCGATATGAAGATAGAAAACAGAACGATGCATATAGTAGCTTGAGTTGTATTGTATCAATTATAGCATTATGTATATCTATTTTGAATTTTTGCATATCGGAGAATGAAAGAGGTTCTGTACTTTGGTATATAAAAATGATTCTTGTTATCATATTTTTTGCAAGCTTTCTGCTGGTACACTATAATTTACGAAATAATAAAGAATTAATACAATGTCGGATTGCTTTACAAGTTTTAGATGAACTGATAGCTGAAAAAGAAGAAAGCAAAACAGTCAACGGAGCAAAACAATACAATGTCACTATTGTATCAAAGTAAAATATAAGGCACTATCGCATAGGTAGTGCTTTTTCTATACCCAAAAACAGGAGGTGAAATTCATGGCAAGACCGAGAAAGATTACGAAAGAGACAGTCCAAAAACTCGAAGAGGGATTTTTGATGGGGTTAAGTGACCGAGAGGCTTGTATTTATGCGGATATAGCGGTAAGCACGTTATACGATTACTGCAAGAAACACAAGGAGTTTTCGGAGCGAAAAGAGCTACTTAAAGACAATATCAAAATGAAGTCGAAATTAAACGTTGCACACGGGATAAAAAAAGGTGATATTAATTTGTCGTTATGGTATCTTGAACGCAAATGCAAAGATGAATTTTCACCGAAACAGGAAATAACGCACAGTGGCACAATGGACATAAACAATCCTATGGCAAATCTTACGACCGACGAATTAAGGAAGTTGATAGGTGATGGATAAAAACTTAATAATGCTTGAGGCGAAGAAAGAACTTGCACGACGCGAGTTCTTTTATTTTTGCCACTTAACAGCACCGTCATTCTACAAGCCGGAGCGAGAATTTCTTGTACGATTATGCAATGAAATGCAATCGTTTTACGAAAGTGACGAAGACGCACTGATTATCAATTTACCGCCGCGTCACGGCAAGAGCCGTACTGCTTCAATGTTTGTTGAGTGGGTGCTCGGCAGAAATCAAAGCGAAAAAATAATGACCGGTTCATACAATGAAACGTTATCAACCACCTTTTCAAAAGCGGTGCGTAACGCCATTCAAGAGGAAAAAGCCGATACGGAAAAGATTATTTACAGTGACATATTTCCGAATGTGAAAATAAAGCAAGGCGACGGAGCGATGAACTTATGGAGCCTTGAGGGCGGTTACAACAACTATCTTGCCACATCGCCGTCCGGTACTGCGACAGGTTTCGGAGCGAGTTTACTTATAATCGACGACCTTATCAAAAATGCCGAAGAGGCATACAACGAAACAGTCAAAGAAAAGCATTGGGAATGGTTTACGAACACAATGCTTTCACGACTTGAAGAAAAAGGCAAGATAATTATTATAATGACACGGTGGGCTTCGGGCGACCTTGCGGGACGTGCGATTGAATATTTCAGCGAGAACAACATATCGCACAGAGTAATCACGATGAAAGCCGTATGTGATGACGGCAATATGCTTTGTGACGAAATACTTTCACGGAGCAGTTACGACTTAAAGATTAAGGCAATGGGTGCGGATATAGCAAGTGCGAACTATCAGCAAGAGCCGATTGACTTGCAAGGAAAACTCTACACAACGCTAAAAACATACGACAGCTTACCGCCGATTACGCAGATACACGCATATTGCGATACCGCCGATACAGGTGCGGACTATCTCTGCAACATAATATACGGCATACACGGCAAAGAAGTATACGTCATAGACGTGTATTATACCGACGAGCCTATGGAGGTTACAGAGGGCGAAACGGCACGCAGATTGTATGAGAACAACGTCAACCTTGCAAAGATTGAAAGCAATAACGGCGGACGTTCGTTCGCAAGACGTGTGCGTGAAATACTTGCCGAAAAATACGGCAGTAATTTTACAACGGTGAAATGGTTTCACCAAAGCAATAACAAAGAGGCACGAATATTATCCAACAGCACTTGGATAATGGAGCATATATATTTCCCTTGCGACTGGCACATACGTTTTCCCGAATACTATAAGGCGATGACGACATATCAGCGTGAGGGCAGGAACAAGCACGACGACGCACCCGACGCAACAACGGGTATTGCGGAAATGATGAACAGGAAAAAAGGCGGACTGTCAATTTTAAAGTAGGTGATAAAAATGGATTTGGAAACAGTGAAAAAGCTGATAAAAAAATATATACCCGGACACGAGAATTTTATATCGAGAGTGCAGACGGCGGAAAGGTATTACTTAAACGACAACGATATTTTGCACATAAAGCATAGCGAGGACGAGAAGCCTTTGAGAAATGCCGATAACAGAATACCGTCCAACTTTCACGGCTTGCTTGTAGATCAAAAGTCCGCATATATGTTTACGTCCCCGCCGTTATTTGATGTCGGAAATAAATCGGCGAATGAGAAAATAAGCAATATACTCGGCAGTCGATACACGAAAATATGTTCAAGACTTGCGATAAATGCGTCAAATGCGGGTGTGGGTTGGATTCACTACTGGGATAACGACGGATTTAAGTACGACGTTATAGACAGCAAGCAAGTTATACCGATATGGAGCGATACTTTGGAACACGAACTTACGGCGTGTTTCAGAACGTATCAAGAGCTTGACGATAACGGTGACACTTATCATGTTTATGAGTATTGGACTGATAAGGAATGCAGTGTATTCCGTAAGAAGATTGGCGACGGTCTTGAACGGCTTGAAATGTATAATATGTTCAACGTGTACGACGTTGAAACAAACGGAACTGTATGTAACGTGTACAGTCATAATTTCGGACGTGTACCGTTTATTCCGTTTTTCAATAACGGCTTTCATCGTGACGACCTTACACCGATAAAGGGACTCATTGATACATACGATAAAACTTACAGCGGATTTATAAACGACCTTGAAGATATACAGGAGATTATATTTGTACTCAGCGGATATGAGGGCGAGAGCCTTTCGGAGTTTTTGACACAGCTCAAGAAGTACAAGACTATTAAGCTTGATTCGGAGGACGGAGCAAGCGGAGGACTTTCAACTTTGACGATTGATATTCCGGTTGAGGCAAGAGAGAAAATGCTCCAAATGACACGCAAGAGTATTTTTGAACAGGGTAAAGGTATTGATCCCGATCCGCAGAACTTCGGTAATTCATCGGGTACGGCATTGAAATATTTGTATTCACTGCTTGAACTCAAAGCCGGTATGGCAGAAATGGAGTTTAGGAGTGGGTTTGAAGAACTCATCAAAGCGATATGCGATTACAGCGGTATCGCTTGCGAGAATGTCACACAGACGTGGACAAGGACAAGTGTTTCAAACGACACCGAACTTGCGGATATAGCACAAAAAAGCGTTGGTGTTATATCTCAACGCACGATTATTGAACGTCATCCGTTTGTCGAGGACGCAGATAAGGAAATGGAGAGAATTGCGGAAGAAAAGGACGACAGTGACGATATAATGGGTGGACATAATGAACGAGTATTGGAAGAAGAGGAACAGTGAGCTTTTAAAAATCCACGCACAGAAAGCCGATGATATAGAACGCGAACTTATAAAAGAGTATGAAAGGTCCTTAAACGGCATAAAAAAAGAGATTGAAACGTTTTACGCAAGGTATGCCGGTGAAAACGGTATCAATATGGCAGAGGCACGAAAGCAGTTAAGTCGTGACGAACTTAAAGGCTTTAAGATGTCGCTTGAGGAGTTTAGGGAAAAGGCACTCGATAACGCAGACGGCAAGTGGACGACAATGCTTGATAATGAGTATATGCGTTCAAGGGTAAGCCGTTTGGAGGCACTCAAATATCAAATGCGTGGAGAAGTCGAACTCTTGAAACAAAAGCAAGAGGATAAATTTTCAACATCACTTAAAAAGGCATACAGTGATACATATTATACAACAAATAAACATATTGCCGATTCGGTTGATTATGCTGTTAATTTTGCAAAGTTCGACCGTGACACGGTAAAGAATGCGATATATGAAAAGTGGCTTGACGGAAGTAACTTCTCTGACCGAATATGGAATGATAAGCAGAAACTTTTGAGAGAACTTAATACAAATCTTGTACATGGCATAACGAGGGGTGACAGTCCCGATAAGATGATTAAGAATATATCATCAAGAATGAATGTTTCAAAAAGCCGTGCCGCTGCATTGTATCAGACAGAATATACGCATATTATGGTTGACGCAAGATTGCGTTCGATAATGGACGCAGGGTGTGACGAATACGAGATTGACGAGAATATGGACAGTGATATTTGCGATGAGTGCGCAAGTATGCACGGAAAGCATTTTAAATTGTCCGAATATCAGCAAGGCATAACCGCACCGCCGTTTCATACCCGTTGTCGTGGTACAATAACGGCATATTTTGCGGACAAAGAGGAAACACTTGAAAATGTTGAAGATACTGATACTATGTCTTTGTCGAAAGTATTTGATGAAGATGGTGTTAGATGTAAATGCAATCCTGTAAAAAATCATAACGGTATTTATACGCAAACAAACTCGAAGAACGCACAGAATACAATAAAGTTTGTAATAGATACTAAGAATAGTATCGATTTATTGGGTGATGTTTCAGAAATCGTAATAGCAAAATCAATAAAAGGTATAGCCGCATACAGTCACAAAAACAATCGCTTATATATCAATGAGAAATTGACAGATGAAAGCTTTTTGAATGAAATGCTAAAAGACGGGTATTTTGTCGCGGAGAACAAGCTTGATGTATTGTGGCATGAAATGTTCCATAAGAAACATTGGGATTTTGTATTGACAAACGGTGGAGAAAGTAATAAAATGAACATAGAAGCGGAGTTGCGGAAATACATAAAGGAACAACAAAGACTTGATTATTCTTATGTGTTAAATACAGTGAGTGGAAATGCACATGGCGGATTGTATAAAGAAAATAACAGGCAATTAAATGAATTAATTGCGGAAGTGCTGTTGCAAGAGAAAAAGGGAATAGTAAAAGACAAGAGACTGTTGGAATTGGTAAAGAGGTGTGTAGAATGATGAGACTTATAACCGAATATGATGTGAAGATGACTAAAGAATTGGCTAAATGGTCGGTATATCCCGAAGATGACACGGATATTTATTTACGAGAAGATGCACCTGAGGAAGTAAAAAAGTATTACGAGAAGTTACGAAGAGAAGATAGTATGTTTGATTAAATAAACGAAAGCACGTCTTAGGGCGTGCTTTTTTGATACGAAAAAGGAGAGTGGGACAAGTGAATATACGAGGTTTACCGCCTTAGCACCTATAAAACGGTGCTTTTTTTTATACTCTTTTTTCAAGTGTTGCAGAGAATAAAGAACAATGCTTTTTACAGGAACGCACCTGAATAAAAAATTATGGAGGAGAAATACGAATGGAATGGTTAAAGGCAATATTGGAAAAGGCGAAGATTGAGGACGGCAAGTTGGATATTGACGGAGTGATGTCGACTGTAAACTCTGAATTTCCGAAGTATGCAGTACCGAAAAATGTTTTCAATGACAAAGTTACGGAGCTTAAAACGGCGAATAAAACCATTGAGGACCTTAAACAATCAAATGCCGACAACGCGGAATTGCAGAACAAAATCAAAGGGTATGAAAGCGAGATTGAAACGCTTAAAACAGATGCGTTGAACACCGCAAAGACATACGCATTAAAGGAACAGCTTTCAAAAGCCGGTGTAACCGATGCCGACTATCTTATTTACAAGCAAGGCGGAATTGACAAGTTTACATTCGACAAAGACGGCAAGCCTGTCGGTGTGGACGATATTCTTAAACCGCTTAGGGAGGATAAGACGTACTCACACCTTTTTGCCGAAAAAGGAGGAGCATATACACCAAAAGGCGGAAGCGGAAGTTCAGACGTAAATCCTTGGGCAAAGGACACATTCAATCTTACCAAACAGGGAGAAATTTATAAAAACGACCCTGCTAAAGCAAAAGTATTAATGCAAGAGGCAGGAATGACAGGAGGAATTTAATATGGGAACAACTTTATCAGATATTATCGTACCGGAACTGTTTAATCCGTACGTTATTCAAAAGACACTTGAAAAATCGGCACTTGTACAAAGCGGTATAGTGCAGAATGACGCAGAATTTGACAAGCTTGCGTCACAGGCAAGGCCGCTTGTAAATATGCCGTTTTTCTCTGACCTAACAGGTGAATCGGAAACGGTTATCGAGGGCGATGACCTTACCGCCGATAAAATCAGCAGTAAGAAAGACGTTGCGGTAATTTTAAGACGTGCAAAAATGTGGAGTGCAACAGACCTTTCCGCCGCAATGTCGGGTGCTGACCCTATGGCGGCGATTGCAAGTCTTGTATCTGACTTTTGGGTGAGAGATTTACAAAAGGAACTTATCGCAGTGCTTAAAGGTATCTTCGGCACAATTCCGGCAGTCTCCGACGGTTCGCCTAAAGAGGCTGAAACAAGACTTGCGTCAAACATTCTTGATATGTCAAGCGCAAGCGGTAACGGTGCAAAATGGAGCGGAAGTGCTTTTATTGACGCACAACAGCTTTTAGGCGACAACAAAGCGGAACTTACCGCCGTTGTTATGCACAGTGCAGTTGAGGCGGCACTCAGAAAGCAAGACCTTATTGACGTAATTCAGCCGTCGGGGGCAAATCCGTTCAGTACATATATGGGTAAGAGAGTTATTATTGACGACGGCTGTCCTGTAACAGGTTCTGGTTCGAGTCAAGTATTTTCAACATATCTTTTCGGCAACGGTGCGATTGCTCTCGGCAACGGTACACCGGAAAAGTTTGTTGCGACCGAAACAGACAGAGATAAGAAAAAGGGCAGTGGCGTTGATTATCTTATCAATCGTAAGACGTATATTCTTCACCCACGCGGTGTTAAGTTTACGGACGCCGATGTCGCAAATACGGAAGGCCCTACGCGTACGGAACTTGCCAATGCAACAAACTGGACGCCCGTATATGACCCTAAGCAGATTAGAATTGTCGAAATGCGTCACAAGATTTGATGAGGTGACTTATGGACGAGTATATAACTGTTTTTACGGATATGTACGGCATAAGCGAAGATGACAGAGGAAAAGCCGAAAGGTGTATTGAAAGCACAATCGAATATATCAAGAATTATTGCCACATTGACAGTATTCCCGATGATTTAAAGCATACCGTTATACTTATGGCGGCGGCTATGATATATCGGCATCATCGGGACGATACGACAATGTAACGTCAATCAAAGAGGGCGATGTTACGGTATCGTACGGCAGTAATTCAAGCAGTATGTCGAGCGTGTTTAAAGACTACAAAGCAAGGCTTGCACGTTTCAGAAAGTTGGTGTGGTGATGAATATGGTAAGAGCGGCGATTGAAAGACTGTATAAAGGTTTATGTTCTGTCAAAGTGAAAGTTTCAAGCGTGAATGATGAAACAGGAGAAACTGTATTTACCGAAAAGGCTGTTTTAACCGAACAGCCTTGCCGACTTTCATTTCAAAGCCGAAATTCGGCGGCAAAGGACGACGGATACAGCACCGTATCGCAATCGGTTGTACTTTTTATTGCACCGGAGGTTGAAATACCGTCGGGCAGTAAAATAACCGTTACACAAAACGGAAAAACAACTGACTATTGCCGTAGCGGTGAAAGTGCGGTTTATACATCGCACCAAGAAATTGCACTGGAATTATTCGAGGATTATGCGTAATGAATGAGATTGATTTTTCACAGCTTGAGAAATTACAAAAGCAAATGGAAAGTGTGGATTACACCAAAGCTTGTGCATCGGCTATGAATGTAATTTCACAGAGGGCATTAAAATACATCAGTAACGTAACAAAACCCGGACATTACAAGAACGGTAAAACGGG
>ENA-OPTB01002108-OPTB01002108.1-human-gut-metagenome-genome-assembly--contig:-NODE-2108-length-13443-cov-28.581416_pt1 | contig 13443 bp, 9 predicted proteins | sample MGYA00241810_ERZ501911 | MGnify/ENA primary metagenome ERZ501911 (study PRJEB25962, sample SAMEA2042304) | human gut metagenome | biome: human gut; feature: human-associated habitat; material: faeces... | reverse complement strand
ACCGCTACCACACGCTGATGCAGGTGTTCCGCCAGCACAACGAGGACTACGAGAAACAGGTGGAGGCCGGCATGAAAGCCAAAGGTACACTCTTGAAATACAAGACCGTTTACAAGCACCTGCAAGAGTTCCTCTCCATCCGCTACCGCGTGAAGGACATCGCGCTGAAAGAGCTTACGCCCGCCTTCATCTCCGACTTCGAGATGTTCCTGCGCACGGACAAGCACTGCTGCACCAACACCGTGTGGCTGTATGTCTGCCCTTTGCGGACGATGGTGTTCATCGCTATCAACAACGAGTGGCTCACACGCGACCCGTTCCGGGAGTACGAAATCAAGAAGGAGGAAACTGTGCGCAGTTTCCTGACGAAAGAGGAAATCCGGCTGCTGATGGAGGGCAGGCTGAAAAACGCCAAGCAGGAGCTTTACCGCGACCTCTACCTGTTCTGCGCCTTCACCGGCTTGTCGTTCGCCGACATGCGCAACCTGACGGAAGAGAACATCCACACCTACTTCGACGAACACGAGTGGATAAACATCAACCGCCAGAAGACGGGCGTGGTGTCCAATATCCGCCTGCTCGACATCGCAAAGCGCATCATCGACAAATACCGGGGTCTGTGCGGGAACGGCAGGATTTTCCCCGTTCCCCACTACAACACGTGCCTTGCCGGAATCCGTTCCGTCGCCAAGCGTTGCGGCATCACCAAGCATATCACGTGGCATCAGAGCCGCCACACGGCAGCCACGACGGTGTTCCTCTCCAACGGCGTACCCATCGAAACGGTGAGTTCCATGCTGGGACACAAGAGCATAAAGACGACACAGATATACGCGAAAATCACCAAAGAGAAGCTCAACCAAGACATGGAAAACCTTGCGGCAAGGTTGAACGGCATCGAGGAATTTGCAGGTTGCACCATCTAAAACAGAGAAGCCATGAAACGTGATATAATCATCATAGAGGACAACACGATCAGCGTAAACGGTAACGAGATATGGATGACCGCCACAGAAATCGCCGGACTGTTCCACACGGGCGTCCCGGCAGTGAACGCCGCCATCAGAGCCGTCCGCAAGCCGGACGTGCTGAACGACTACGAAGTGTGCCGCTACATGCGGCTTGAAAACGGGCTGCACGCGGATGTTTACTCTCTTGAAATCATCATCCCCGTCGCCTTCCGGCTGAACACCTACCATGCGCATGTGTTCCGCACGTGGCTGGTAGAGAAAGCACTCTCGAAGGAAAAGCGGCAGGCATACGTGATGTTCATACAGAACGGAAAAGCCGGGTATTGCTGATAACGCATATAAATAAGAAAAAGGAAACGGACAGCCCCGTGAAGGAGTTGTCCGTTTCCTTTTTTCATGCAGCCGCCTTATTCCATCGGCTTGCGATAGTTCGCCTCCAACAATTCACGCAACCCCGATTCAGGGTAAAGCACCTTCCCTCCCAAAAGGATAAAGGGCAACACCCTGTTGTTGCGGTACTCCTGCAAGGTGCGGCGGCTGACACGGAGCAGTTCCGCCACCTCCCTGTCCGTCAGGTAACGCTCCCCGTCCAACGGCGGGCGGTAACTTTCCAGAAAGGCGGAGAGCCATTTCGAGCCTTTGCGCATGTTCTGCACAAGGGTGGCAAGCGGCTCGTCCTCCATCGTAAACACTTCATTGTTCTCGTTCATCATCATTTCGGATTCAGTGGGTTGTGAATAATAAAAATCATTTTCCGCCGGGATAGAGCGTGCCGACAAGCGGAATGAGCCTTTTGACCTCCTCCGGCTTGTAATAGAACCTGCGGTTTATCTGCGAGTAGCCGATAAGCCGCCTGTCGCGCAAGGTCTGCAACGTGCGCGGGCTGATCCTCAACTGCCCGCAGACCTCCTCGCCCGTGAGCCACCTTTCCATCCGCCCGCCGTCGCTCCTGCGCCTAAGGGTGGCTACCTTCTCCGCGAGGGCGTTGAAGGACACCACCATCATCTCGAAGGTCTTTTTCTCGATAGATACTATTTCCATAAGCAAAACATTTCAGAGTTTGCCGCAAAGGTAACGAAGCCGCCATGAACACGCACCGTTTCCCGCTAAAAGGCAGCTTGTTGCGCCGTCTGTCCGGGTTACGGAGCCATTATCCATAAAAATCTTACGTGAGCCACGTAGTGAGCTGTTAAAGCCCCTTTGGTTTATTGCCGAATTTTGCCGCAGAAACCAAAAGAAAAGACTGAATATGAAAGTGATAACGATGGAAAGTTCCGCCTTCACCGCATTGACGGAACAGATAGCCGAGATAGCGGCACACGTGCGTGCCGTTTCCGGCGGGAGGAAGGAAGAATCCCCCGACAGGCTGCTCACCACCCGCGAGGCGGCGCACCTGCTGAACGTGAGTTGCCGCACCCTCCAGCGCATGCGCAGCGAACAGCGCATCGCCTATGTCGTGCTGCGCGGCAAGTGCCGCTACCGGCAGTCGGAAATCGACCGCCTGCTCGAAGACAGCACCATTACGGGTGATGCCGCGACCCCGGAACAGATGAAACGCAACCACACGCTGCGCACGGGCGGCAAACCCAAAGGAAGGAGGACGTAGGACATGGAACTGCTTACCCGCAACAATTTCGAGAACTGGATGCAGAAAGTTATGGAACGGCTCGACCGTCAGGACGAGATGCTGCTCTCCATGCAGCCGTCCGGCAAAGCCCCGAACCCGATGGACGGGATCAGGCTTTTCGACAACCAAGACCTGTGCATGCTGCTCCAGATCAGCAAGCGCACCCTGCAACGCTACCGCAGCATCGGCGCATTGCCCTACAAGACGCTCGGCAAAAAGACCTATTACAGCGAGGCGGACGTGCTGACGTTCCTCTCCGAACATGTAAAGGACTTCCGCAAGGAAGATATAGCCTTCTACAAGGCTCGTATCCATAATTTCTTTCAAAAATAACCATTAAAACATTTTTCAGATGGCAAAGAAAAAAGACGAAAAGGACGTGCTGGTTGTCCGTGACGAGAAGACGGGCGAAATCAGCGTGGTAGCCGGGCTGAACGCCGACGGCTCCCCCAAGCGTATCCCCGCGAAAGCGGAGAACTCGCAGAGCTTCCTGCAATTCGACCGGCACGGCGACGTGCTGGACAACTTCTTCAAGAACTTCTTCCGCCAGTGCAAGGAACCCAGCCGCTTCGGTTTCTACCGTGTCGCGGCGGACCAAGCCGACAAACTGCTGGAGGTTATCAAGGACTTGCTGAAAGACCCCGACGGCAACAAGGAGATGCTTGCGCCCCACAAGGTGGACACCTCCGGCTACGAAAAGAAAGTACAGGAGGAGCAGTCCGCCGAAAAGCAGGAACAACCGGAACAGAAACAAGATGACGAACCTAAAAAACAGGAAGAAATGGAACAGAAAAACGAACAGAATCAGAAAAGCCCACAGCAGGCGCAGAGCAACCGGGGCTACCAACCCATCGACGAGAGCAAGATCAACTGGAAGGAGTTGGAGGAGAAATGGGGCGTGAAGCGCGACGACCTTGAAAAGTCGGGCGACCTTGACCGGATGCTCAACTACGGCAAGTCCGACTTGGTGAGGGTGTCGCCCAATTTCGGCGGAGAGGCTTTCGAGCTGGATGCCCGCCTCTCCTTCAAGAAGGACGGCGAGGGCAACGTCAGCCTTGTGCCGCACTTCATCCGCAAGGAGCAGAAACTCGACGAGTACAAGGAACACAAGTTCTCCGACGACGACCGGAAGAACCTGCGCGAAACGGGCAACCTCGGCAGGGTTGTGGACCTCGTGGACAGGGAAACGGGCGAGATCATCCCCTCGTTCGTCAGCATCGACCGCAAGACGAACGAAATCACAGATGTCCCGGCAAACAAGGTGCGCATACCGGAGCGCATCGGCAAGACGGAAATCACCAAGCAGGAGCAGGACATGCTGCGTGCCGGGCTGCCTGTGCGCGACAAACTCATCGAGCGCAAAGACGGCAGGAAGTTCGTCACCACCCTGCAAGTGAACGTGGAGCAGCGCGGCGTGGAGTTCGTGCCGGGAACCGGCAGGTCGCCACGTGCCGCACAAGCACAGGAAGCCAAGAACAACCCCACACAGGGACAGGCGCAGGGTACGGAAAACACAGCCAACACGAACAAGGAGCAACGCCGCAACACGTGGACGAACGCCGACGGCAGCATCCGCCCCATCAGCAAATGGAGCGGCGTGGACTTCACCGAGCAGCAGAAAGCCGACTACGTGGCTGGCAAAGCCGTGAAACTGGAGAACGTGACCGACAAGCAGGGCTTCCACGCCACGATGTACATCAGGTTCAACCCGGAGAAGGGACGCCCGTACCGCTACGACACCAACCCCGACAACGCGCAGAAGGTCGCGCCTTCCAACGAGAGCCGCACGCAGGTGGCGGTGAACAGCGAGGGCAAGACCAACGAGGCTACCAAGAACCTGAAGGAGCCGTTGCGGAAGGGACAGACCGCCCCGAAGGACACCGCACAGCAACAGCAGCAGGAGAAGCCGCAAAAGAAAAACAATAAGGGCATGAAGATGTAATCCGGTGTCCGCCACTAAATCCGAAGTAACATTTGTAAAATTCAAAACGACAGAAAAATATGAAGACAATCATTGCAGAAAAGCCGTCTGTGGCACGTGAGATCGCCCGTATCGTGGGCGCGGCAAAGAGAGAGGAAGGATATTTCGAGGGAGGCGGCTACGCCGTGACATGGGCGTTCGGACACCTCGTGCAGCTTGCCATGCCCGACGGTTACGGCATACGCGGCTTTGTCCGTGACAACCTGCCCGTCATACCCGACACCTTCACGCTCGTCTCCCGTCAGGTAAAGACGGAGAAGGGCTACAAGCCTGACAGCAGCGTGGTGGCGCAGATTAAAACCGTCGCCCGGCTATTCAAGGAAAGCGAACAGATCATCGTGGCGACCGATGCCGGACGCGAGGGTGAGCTTATCTTCCGCTACCTCTACCATTATACCGGATGCACCACCCCGTTCGTCCGCCTCTGGATAAGCTCGCTTACCGACAAGGCTATCCGCGAGGGACTGCGCAACCTCGAAGCGGGCGACAAATACGACAACCTCTATCTTGCCGCCAAAGCACGGAGCGAATCAGACTGGCTCGTGGGCATCAACGGCACGCAGGCACTCTCCATCGCCGCCGGACACGGCACTTACTCCGTCGGGCGGGTGCAGACACCCACGTTGGCGATGGTGTGCGCACGCTATTGGGAGAACCGCCGCTTTACCCCCGAAGCCTTCTGGCAGCTCCATATCGCAACGGACGGCTGCGATGAAGGAACGGTGAAGTTTTCCTCTTCCGAAAAATGGAAAGAGAAAGAGTCCGCGACGGAACTGTATAATAAGGTGAAGTCGGCAGGCACAGCCACCGTCACGAAAGCCGAACGCAAGGAGAAGACGGAGGAAACACCGCTCCTGTACGACCTGACCACGCTCCAGAAGGAAGCCAACGCCAAGCATGGCTTCACGGCGGAACAGACGCTTGAAATCGCGCAGAAGCTCTACGAGAAGAAGCTCATCACCTATCCGCGAACCGGAAGCCGCTACATTCCCGAAGACGTGTTCGCGGAAATCCCCAAGCTGCTTGCCTTCACCGGCAGCCTGCCCGAATGGAAGGGCAAGTTGCAGCCGAAAGCCGTGCCGACACGCCGCAGCCTGGACGGCGGCAAGGTGACAGACCACCATGCCCTGCTCGTCACGGGCGAGAAGCCGCTGTTCCTCTCCAAAGAGGACAGCACCGTCTATCACATGATAGCCGGGCGCATGCTTGAGGCTTTCTCCGAAAAATGCGTCAAGGACACTGCCACCGTCACGGCAGAGTGTGCCGGAGTGGAGTTCGTGGCAAAAGGCAGCATCATCAGGCAAGCCGGATGGCGTGCCGTCTATGGCAAGGAGAATGGAGAAGAGAACAACAGCCAAGAGGAAACCGCCGCCATTCCCTGTTGGCAGGAAGGCGACACGCTGGCACTGAAAGCCGCCTCCATCACGGAGGGAAAGACCAAACCCAAGCCGCTGCATACCGAAGCCACCCTGCTGTCCGCGATGGAAACGGCTGGCAAGGAGATAGAGGACGACGCATTGCGGCAGGCTATGAAGGATTGCGGTATCGGCACGCCCGCCACCCGTGCGTCCATCATCGAAACGCTTTTCAAGCGCGGCTATATGGAACGCTGCAAGAAGTCGCTTGTCCCCACCGAAAAAGGGCTTGCCCTCCACTCGGTCGTGAAGGCGATGCGTATTGCCGATGTCGCCATGACGGGCGAATGGGAAAAGGAATTGGCACGCATCGAGCGTGGGGAACTGCCCGCCGATGACTTCCGCAGGAAGATTGAGGCATATACACGGGAAATTACCTCCGAACTGCTGTCGTGCGACAAGCTGTTCGCCCGCAGGGATTCCGGCTGCAAGTGTCCCAAGTGCGGAGCGGGGACGATGCAGTTTTACGGCAAGGTCGTCCGCTGCGACAACGCGGAGTGCGGTCTGCCCGTGTTCCGCCTGAAAGCAAACCGCACCCTCTCTGATGATGAAATCAAAAACCTGCTCACCGACGGACACACGAAACTGCTCAAAGGATTCAAGAGCAAGCAGGGCAAGAGTTTTGATGCCGTAGTCGCCTTTGACGGGGACTATAACACGGTTTTCGTGTTCCCAGAAAGGAAAAGTAAAGCGACCTCTGCGAAAAGAAGAAAATAAATGTTTAACTTTGCCACTGGTTCAGAGTAATGAATTGTTCTTCGATACCGGATTACACTCATACTTTGGATTTAGTGGTGGCACTCGGAGGGATACCGGGTGCCTTTTTCTTCTCGTTTTCCAACGATTATCCCTATCATCATTATCAATCCACTAAATTCCAAAGAAATGAACAACAAGAAGAAAAACGAGGGTCGGACCGACTTTTCCTATTACGGTCTGTACCTGCTGGACTACCTCACCACGAACAAGTTTGAACAGGCAGCCGATGAAGCCTTCATCCGAGAAAGAACCGACCGTGCCGCCGAAGCGTATGAACGGGCAAGGCTCGAAGGCTATCCTGTCGACGGGGCGCAGGAACTGGCGATGAAGGTGCTGACGGAGGGCCTTCGCTACTCCAAGCACGCCATCCTGCGCGAAGTCGTGGAGAACGAATTTGCGGGTGAAGTACCGGGAGAAAAATGTGAAGCCTTTACCCAGAAGCTGCTACCGCTTGTCGGAAACGTATTCTCCATCTATGACCTCTCGGACGACAATTTCGCCCTGTCGCCCGAATATGACCTGCTCTACACGGAGCTGACGGGAGCCGTCATCCTCTATATCGAAGAGTATGGCGTTTAACCGCAAACAGAGGTTGAGGGACAACATCGAGGCGATACGGACGGCATTCCTCCTTGACAGGGAACAGCGCACACCCACCGCACGCGAACGGCTCTTGTTAGAGCGTTATTGCGGGTTCGGGGGACTGAAGAGCATACTCAACCCTGCAAGGGAACTGACGGATGCCGTCCACTGGGCGAAGTCCGACCTCGAACTGTTTGCCCCTACCGTGGAACTGCACAGGTTGCTGCGGGAGAACACAAAAGACGAGACGGAGTACAAACGGTATATGGATGCCATGAAGCAGTCCGTGCTGACCGCCTTCTATACCCCGCCGGAGATAACCGGGACCATCGCGGACGTGCTGCATGAACACGGCATCCGTCCCGACCGGGTGCTGGAGCCGTCGGCAGGTGTCGGTGCATTCGTGGACGCCGTGCTGGAGAACAGACCGGACGCGGACATCATGGCTTTTGAGAAAGACCTGATGACGGGCAAGATACTGAAGCACCTGCATCCCGGACAGAAAGTAAGGGTACAGGGCTTCGAGAAGATAGAAAAGCCGTTCATGAACCATTTTGATTTGGCTGTCTCCAATATACCGTTTGGCGATGTGGCGGTGTTCGACCCGGATTTTTCGGGCAGCAAGGATCCTGCAAGGCTCTCGGCGGCACGGACGATACACAATTACTTTTTCCTGAAAAGCCTTGACGCGGTGCGTGAAGGCGGAATCGTGGCGTTCATCACCTCGCAGGGGGTACTGGATGCCCCGACCAACGCGCCCATACGCGAGTATATGATGAACCATGCCAATCTGGTGGGCGTAGCCCGCCTGCCGAACAACCTCTTTACGGATAACGCGGGAACGGAGGTGGGCAGCGACCTGATTATCCTGCAAAAGAACAGCGGAAAGAACGGTGAACTGTATTACAACGAAAAACTCTTCGTGCAGACCGAACAGACCCCTATCGGCACTTCCGTAAATGGGTATGTATGGAGCATCTGCTCGCTTTCACACACGGATTTGATCAGAAGTACCGACCCATACGGGAAACCAGCCTATAAACTCCTGCACCGTGGGGACATCGCACAACTGGCGGAAGACTTGCGGGAGCATCTGAAAATAGAACTGCAACAACTTGACAGGAAACTGTATGAGAGACACAGGCTGCATCCGACAAAGGAGGGAAGCACGGCTGCGGAAGTGCAACCTGCTCCGAAAACAGAAAAGGTATCACCTTCTGTAATAGCCCCCGTTTCTGTAATTGAGCCTGTCAAGGGAGTGGAGAAGCCGCAGGCACAGCCCATAGAGGAAAAGCCGGAGATTGAGCCGCGCCAACCCAATCATTCGTCAGCCGTGCAGCTTACCCTGCTCGACCTTTGGGGTATGCCCATAGAGGAACCGGTAAAAAAGAAAAAGGCAGCGAAAAAGGAAAGCAAGCCGAAGCCTATGCCGTCCACGCCTAAACCGCAAGTCAAAGTTACTCCACCCGTTGAAGCCGCCAAGCCGGTAAACGGTAATAAGGAAGAAAAGCCGGAAAATGCCGAAAAGCCAAACGACCCGGACGACATTTACGCCACTCTGGATTGGGAAACCAATCCTCCCATCAACGGCTTCTATGAGACAATGATGAGCCTGACAGCGGAACGGCGCAAGGCCCTACGGCTTGAGGCAGAACGGCACAGGCAGGAACAACTGAAAAAGATGGGTATCAAAGACACGTTGAACCCTGCTTTTGCGCCTTCTTCGGACAATATGGATAAAAAGCCGGAACAAACGGAAGAAATAAAGCAACCTGAAACACTGGCAGAAGTTGTGCCTACTTCCGAAACGGTTGCCACTTCCCTGTTCCCGGAACTTGAAACGGAAAAGCCGAAGGAGGAAGTCATGGACCTTTCTCCCCGTCCGTTCAACGGCCTGCTGGAGCCACACCACCGTGACGGCTCGATGGTGCTGGATGCTTCACGCAATCTCGGTTACCTGAAAGACCTCACGCCTTACGGTGCGACCTTCCAACCGCTCGACCTCCGTGGCTATCAAAAAGAGAAAGCGATGCTGTATATATCGCTCCGTGACGCTTACGAACGTCTGTATAGCCACGAGACGGAGAACCATACGGAACACAAACCGCAGCGCGGGTATCTCAACACCTACTACGATGAGTTTGTCATGCGTTACGGTAACCTCAACGCCAGACAGAACGTGAAACTGGTGATGATGGATGCCGGAGGGCGCGACATCCTTTCGCTGGAACGTGCGGAGGACGGCAAGTTTGTCAAGGCGGACATCTTCGACCGTCCCGTTTCCTTCTCGGTGGAGAGCCGTGTCAATGCAGGCTCTCCCGAAGAAGCCTTGTCCGCATCGCTCAACAAGTTCGGCACGGTCAATCTCGGCTATATGCGGGAGATAACCGACACCACGGAAGAGGAACTGCTTGGTGCCCTCAAGGGGCGCATCTTCTACAACCCGCTCGTAACCGGTTACGAAATCAAAGACCGCTTCATCGCGGGGAACGTGATAGAGAAGGCGGAACGCATAGAGGGCTGGATGGAGGACAATCCCGAAAGTGAGCGGATGCCGGAGGTGAAACAGGCGTGGGAGGCATTGAAGGAGGCCGAACCGCAGCGCATCTCCTTTGAAGACCTCGACTTCAATTTCGGGGAACGCTGGATTCCCACGGGCGTGTATGCCGCCTACATGAGCCACCTTTTCGACACGGACGTGAAAATAGCCTACTCCGCAAGCATGGACGAGTTTTCCGTGGCGTGCGGCTACCGCACCATGAAGATCACGGACGAGTTTTTAGTAAAGGGCTATTACCGGAACTATGACGGTATGCACCTGTTGAAGCACGCCCTGCACAACACCTGCCCCGACATGATGAAAAGTATCGGCAAGGACGAGAACGGCAACGACATCAAGGTACGCGACAGCGAGGGCATACAGCTCGCCAACGCGAAGATAGACGAAATCCGTAACGGGTTCTCCGAATGGTTGGAAGAACAGTCGCCGCAGTTCAAGGAACGGCTCACGACGATGTATAACCGCAAGTTCAACTGTTTCGTGCGCCCGAAGTATGACGGCTCGCACCAGACTTTTCCCGACCTCAACCTGAAAGGGCTGGCAAGCCGGGGAATCAAGAGCGTTTACCCGTCGCAGAAGGATTGCGTCTGGATGCTGAAACAGAACGGCGGCGGGATCTGCGACCACGAGGTGCTGCGCCCATAAGGGCATATAGTAAATGTAGGCTTAGCAACCTACCCGGCAAGGGTTTTCAACGCCGGTCATTAGCCAACTTATCCACTTAGCCGAAAGGCGGTGGGGAGTGTCGCATGTTGGAAACGGCATAAGTCAGCTAACTATCATGCTGCTACTGAATGTCTAAATGAAATGATAGATATGAGGATGAAGACTATACTGTTTGAACGACAGTCCGAGTTGTTAGTTGGTAAACCCCGACGGAAGATAGTTACAAACGTCGGGCTGCAATACTTCTACTTTCCTACCTCAAGTACGAGAGCCGAAAACCGATTGCAGAACAGCCGCAATAAGCGGAAAAGGACGAAAATCGCATCCGACAATCTATTGAGCTATGTTACTATATGTCTAAATGGGGATTGTCTAAGTAGGAATGCCGAAAGGCTATGGGGTTTGCCCCCTGAATATCCTATATGACAACAGAGTCTCCGTAGTAGTCCGAGCAAGGGAAAGCCTTGTACATGGCGAAGGGAGACAGTGAGTTATTATTTAATATGTTTAACGAATGATGTGTGAGACATTATGAGAGATTCAGCAAATGTATTAAACAGTCTGGCTGGGCACAGCCAAGACCCTAATTACAAGTTTGAACGGCTTTACCGACTGCTGTTCAATGAAAATCTGTACGCACTTGCCTATCAAAAGTTGTCGCAGAATGCGGGCAACTATACGAAAGGCACAGACGGGCAGACCATAGACGGAATGAGCATAAAGCACATTCACTCTATCATTGGACAGTTGAAAGACGAAAGTTACCGTCCGTGCCCTGCACGGAGAATTTACATTCCCAAAAAGAATGGCAAGCAACGTCCTTTAGGCATACCAGCCTTTAAGGACAAACTTGTACAGGAAGTTGTAAGGATGATTCTTGAATCCATCTACGAAGGTCATTTTGAAGACTGCTCGCATGGATTCAGACCACACCGTGGCTGTCATACGGCTATGGCTTCCTTACAAAAGGGAGGTACGGGAGCACGTTGGTTCATCGAGGGAGACATCAAGGGTTTCTTTGACAACATCAACCATGATGTTTTAATCGGAATCCTTGCTGAAAGAATCAATGACGAGCGTTTCCTGCGACTGATACGTAAATTCCTCAAAGCAGGCTACATGGAACAATGGGAGTACAAAAATTCCTATATCGGAACACCGCAGGGAGGCATAATAAGTCCGATTTTGGCGAATATTTATCTTGACAAACTCGATAAATTTATGCGGAACTACATAAACGTCTTCAATAAAGGTAAAGCACGTGTACGCAACCCCGAATATAAAAGGGTTGCAAATCGTAAGGACAAACGTGTAAAGAAACTGAAGAATGAAACAGACGAGCAGAAGAAAGAAGCATTGCGCAGGGAGATAGCCATTCTCCACCGTGAGATGCAACAACTTCCTGCAACTCTTGACATGGACGAAAACTTCAAACGCATGAGGTATGTACGCTATGCCGATGATTTTCTGATTTGCGTAATCGGAAGTAAAGAGGACTGTGTAAAAGCAAAGGGGGACATTAAGACCTTTCTGCAAGATACGTTGAAACTCGAACTTTCGGATGAAAAGACGTTAATCACCAACTCACACGACGCAGCCAAATTTCTCGGCTTTGATGTTACAGTCCGCAGTACGGACAAGACGAGAAAGGATTTCAGAGGAATCCCCATACGCTCACTTGACCATAAAGTGGTTCTTCTCCTGCCTTATGAGGTTATGAGAAAGAAACTGCTTGACTATAATGCGATGCGCATAATAATCAAGAATGGCAAGGAAGCATGGGAATCGACCTCACGCCCGTATCTCCGTAGTAATGATGACCTTGAAATACTCAACCGATACAATTCGGAAATTCGGGGAATCTATAACTACTACTGTATTGCAAACAATGTCAACATTCTCAATAGTTTCTATTACTACATGAAAGAGAGTATGTATAAAACATTATCATCCAAGTATGAATCAACCGTAAGGAAAATAATCCGTAAATATTGCCGGAATAAAGTCTTTACAGTAAGGTATGAAAACAACAAGGGCGAAATGTTGGAACGTACTATTTATCATGGAGGGTTCAAGCAGAGAAAAGACGCGCGTATTGACAATGCGCATATCATGCCCAGTTATCGCGGGACTGAAAGTACCAGCCTTATGGCTCGGTTGAAAGCCCGTGAATGTGAATATTGCGGAGCGGAGGACAACCTTAGAATGGTGCATGTCCGCAAGCTAAAAGACCTGAAAGGCAAACAGGAGTGGGAACGCTTCATGATTGCCAGACAGAGAAAAACAATAGCAGTATGTGAAAATTGTTATCGTAAGATTCATGAAAAGAAATAGACTGAAAATAACCATGGAGAGCCGTATACATGGAGACGTGTACGTACGGTTCGGTGGCGAGCGTTTAGAAACCTACCGTCCGAAAGGACGGCAAGGCGCTTTGCGCTTAGCCTGTGGAACCGGCAAGACGCTGATAATGTGCATAGCGGCACATGAGATGAAGCGTCTGAACTTGGCGCACAAGCCGATGATTATCGGGCTGAAAGCGAATGTGGCGGAGATTGCCGCCACCTATCAGGCGGCATATCCCAATGCGAGGATTCTCTACGCTTCTGAAAAGGATTTCTCGACCGCCAACCGCGTGCGTTTTTTCAACAACATCAAAAATAACGATTTCGATTGCGTCATCATGTCGCACGACCAGTTCGGCAAGATACCGCAGTCACCGGAGTTGCAGCAGCGCATCCTGCAGGCGGAGCTTGACACGGTGGAGGAAAACCTCGAAGTCTTGCGGCAGCAGGGCAAGAACGTGTCGCGGGCGATGCTGAAAGGACTGGAGAAGCGCAAGCACAACCTTGTGGCGAAGCTGGAGAAGGTGGAACACGCTA
>ENA-OPTB01002105-OPTB01002105.1-human-gut-metagenome-genome-assembly--contig:-NODE-2105-length-13462-cov-8.259491_pt1 | contig 13462 bp, 10 predicted proteins | sample MGYA00241810_ERZ501911 | MGnify/ENA primary metagenome ERZ501911 (study PRJEB25962, sample SAMEA2042304) | human gut metagenome | biome: human gut; feature: human-associated habitat; material: faeces... | reverse complement strand
CCTCTTGTTTTTGAAGCACAGACAGTACGGCTCAATATAAGGAGGGCTTATGTTCAAAAAAATCTTTGAGTACGCAGGGCCATATAAGAAAAATATGTATGTGGCCACGGTTGTCGTACTGGTCAGCGTTCTTATGGGCGTCCTGCCTTTTGTGCTGGCTTATCAGGTGATCGCGCCGCTGGTCATGGGTGAATCTATTGAAGCATCCTTTATCATTTTGCGCGTGGTTCTTGTCTTGGTGTGTCTGGTGCTGCAAGCCCTTTTCTATGGCTGGGGGCTGAATCTTTCTCACAAAGCCGCTTACGACACGCTGCTCCGTCTGCGGACGGCACTTCAAAAACGGTTTGAAAAGCTGCCCCTTGGTGTCATTCAGGATAAAGGCACCGGCACAGTCAAAAAGCTGTTCGTGGATGATGTAGACAGTCTGGAAGTTTTGCTGGCTCACTCCATGCCGGAGGGAATTGCAAACCTGATGATCCCTATTGCGGTTTATGTGGCAATGTTCTTTGTGGATTGGAAACTGGCGCTTCTGTCGCTGGCATCCATTCCGATCAGTCTGATTGCCATGATGACGATGTATTCCGTTGGCATGAAGAAAATGGGGCCTTACTACATGGCCGGACAAAAGATGAACAATACCATTATTGAGTACATTAACGGTATGGAAGTTGTCAAGGTATTCAATAAGGACGCAGATTCCTACGAGCGGTTCCGCAAAGATGTATCAGATTATCGGGACTATACTCTGGCGTGGTACAAGGCGGCGTGGCCGTGGATGGCAATTTACAGCAGTCTGCTTCCATGCACCATTATTCTGACTTTGCCTGTTGGCGCATGGTTCGTTCTCTCTGGCTGGTCTACTCTGCCTAATTTGATCTTGGTACTGTGTCTTTCTTTAAGTATTGGTATGCCGCTGCTGAAATCTCTCGGTTTCCTGCCTACCATGCCCCAGCTTAACTATAAAATTTCTGCATTGGAGCAGGTGTTGGATGCGCCGGAGCTCCAGCAGACAGAAGGTGCGTTCCACGGGAAAGATGACACCATTACTTATGACCATGTTTCTTTCGCTTATCAGACCACACAGCCCGGCCCGGATGGAAAGCCTGTTGTAATTGAGGATGAAGTTCTCCATGACATTTCCTTTACGGCAAAAGCTGGACAGAAAACAGCCCTTGTTGGTGAATCTGGCTCCGGCAAGAGTACATTAGCGAAACTGCTGATTCACTATTATGACTCACAGAAAGGCAGTATTTCCATCGGTGGGCAGAAACTATGCGATATGAGTCTTGAAGCACTCAACAGCCGTATCTCCTATGTGGCACAGGATCAATACCTGTTCAATACCTCTCTGCTCGAAAACATTCGGCTTGGTCGGCTGAACGCAACGGATGAAGAAGTGGTGGAGGCCGCAAAGAAAGCTCAGTGTATGGAGTTCCTTGAGAAACTTCCGCAGGGTATTCATTCGATGGCTGGTGATGCAGGAAAAATGCTCTCCGGCGGTCAGCGCCAGCGTATTTCTCTGGCAAGGGCAATCTTAAAGGATGCTCCTATTGTGGTGCTTGACGAGGCAACTGCCTATGCCGATCCTGAAAACGAAGAAAAGATGGAGACCGCTATTGCAGAGCTTGTAAAAGGTAAGACCCTTGTGGTTATTGCACACAAATTACCAGCCATTATGAACGCAGATCAGATTTGTGTTATGGATCACGGAAAACTGGTTGCAACGGGCAGACATCAAGAGCTGATCCAGTCCTGCCCTGAATATCAAAAGTTGTGGAAAGCGGCACAAGACAGCGCCGAGTGGAAAGTACACACTGCAAAGGAGGGGAAATAAATGTTTGCTTTGTTTTCAAGAATATTGAAACTTTCCGGCCGTTATAAGAGCCGTATTCAGGGCGCATTTGTTTGTGCGTTTCTGGAATCCATTCTGTCCAAAATGCCGATTTTTCTGGCCTTTGTGGTTTTGAGTGGATTTGCAAACAAGACCATTACCGGGCAGACTTGCCTTTATGTGGGACTTGGCCTTGCCGCTATTGTGCTGGTTCAGATGCTCGTCCATTATCTTAGTGACAGCCTGCAAAGTGCAGCGGGATATTTGATGTTCGCTGACAAGCGTATCGAATTGGGCGGCCATCTGCGGAAACTTCCGATGGGATATTTCACTTCCGGCAATATTGGCAAGATCAGTTCTGTCCTCAGTACCGACATGGTGTTCATTGAAGAAGTCGCTATGAGTACGCTGGGAAACATGATGAGCTATCTGCTGTCCTCGCTGGTTTTGCTGGCGTTCATGTTTTATCTGAATTGGCAGCTTGGCTTGATCGCTGCGATAGTTACTATTTTGGCATGGCTGGTATCTAAGGGAATGAACAAAGTTTCCCTACGAGAAGCAGCAGGCCGTCAGGAGCAGAGTGAACGGCTGACCGATGCGGTGCTGTCTTTTGTGGAGGGCATTGGTGTTATTAAGAGCTATAACCTGCTTGGAGAAAAATCCGAAGAACTGTCCGGCAATTTCAAGCGTTCCAGAAATACATCGCTTGACTTTGAACGAAAAATGACCCCGTGGACAATGGGGCTGAATATCCTTTACGGTATTGGTATTGCAGCAATTTTTGGCCTGTCTATTGTGTTGGAACAGAGCGGTGCGCTTTCTTTGGCTTATGTGTTGGGTGTTCTGCTATTTGTATTTGATCTTTTTGGCCCGTTGAAGGCTCTCTATGGAGAAGCATCCAGACTAACCGTTATGAACGCTGCCCTTGATCGTATTGAAGCGGTATTGGATGAACCGGAACTTTCCGACAACGGCAAGCAGCATATTCCGGCTCAGGCACAGCCGGGACAGCCGGAAGTCCTGTTCAACGATGTTACATTTGCTTATCAGGATAAAGAGGTTCTGCATCATATCAGTTTTGCCATGAAGAAAAATTCTATGACAGCGCTGGTTGGACCGTCCGGTAGCGGTAAGTCCACCATTGCAAACTTGCTGGCGCGACTTTGGGATGTAAAATCCGGCAATGTGACGATAAGGGGCGTGGATATTCGCAATGTACCTCTGTCGGAATTGATGGATCAGATCAGCATGGTATTCCAGCGCGTGTATCTGTTTCAGGACACCATTTACAACAATATCATCATGGGAAAGCCGGATGCCACGGAAGAAGAAGTCTATGAGGCTGCCAGAAAAGCCCGCTGCTATGATTTCATTATGGCTTTGCCCGACGGATTCCAAACGGTGGTTGGTGAGGGCGGTGCAACACTTTCCGGCGGCGAAAAACAGCGTATTTCGATTGCCCGCTGTATTCTGAAAGACGCGCCTATTGTCATTTTGGATGAAGCTACCGCAAGTGTAGATACGGACAATGAAAGCTATATTCAGGAGGCTATTTCCGAATTGGTGAAGGGAAAGACCCTGCTTGTAATCGCTCACCGCCTAAATACCATCTGTCAGGCTGATCAGATTTTGGTGATTGCCGATGGACGGATCAGTGAACAAGGAACCCATGACGAGCTTATAGCAAAAGCCGGGATTTATCAGGATTTTGTAAATATCCGTAAAAAGTCCTCCAGCTGGAGCCTTGCATAAAGGAGACAATAGTGAAGATTCATGCGTCCGGAGAGGATTATCTGGAGGCTGTGCTGGTTCTTCAAAAGAATCACGGTGCTGTCCGCTCTATTGATGTTGCACGGCGTGTTGGAGTTTCAAAAGCCAGCGTAAGCTATGCGGTGTCGGCTTTGCGTGAAGGGGGCTTTTTAACGGTAGATAGTGATTACGTTTTGCATTTGACCGAAACAGGCCGGAATGTTGCCGAAAAAATTTATGAGCGGCATCAGTTCTTTACAGAGCAATTTATCGCAGCTGGCGTTGACCCTGAAATTGCAGAGCGAGATGCTTGCCGGATTGAACACGCCATCAGTCAGGACACCTTTGAAAAGATCCGGGATGCACACAAACAGGAAAAATAGGATACTAATGCCCGTCGTTCCAACTGTGCGGACAAGAGCAGCCAGTGGGGAAAATATAAGCCCACTGGCTGCTCTACATGAAAGACAATCATCGGCCCTTTTGTTTTCCCCTGTACATCACTTCAGCTTATCTGCGCTCATGCACAGGTCTATGTACCGTTGCGACTCTTCTTCACTCTTTCCTGCAAAGTAATCAAGAACGCACTTGGCAACGGTCTGCGGCGCTCTATCGTGGAACACGATTCCATCCAGACTGATGTCCATTTCTTCTGAGATCAGCGCAACCGTTTCAAATTTCGGATTGCTCTTGCACTTTTCAATCTCAATGACAGTTCGGGTACACATATTAAGCCGTTCCGCTAATTCGCGCTGCGTGATCTTTTTCTGCTCCCGCTTTTCGCGAAGCTTTTGGGCGAACAGGTCAAGGAAGTTCATTGTAAATCACCTCTACTACATTGTAGAGTGAGCCTCAATTCACTTAAATACACATGAAGCTCACATTGAATGAGCCGCAAATCACATTCAGCGAGTTGGAGGTAATTTTATGATGTCACGGATGAACAGGAGATACTGCTAAGGCCGCTCGCGGTCATGTAAAAAAGCATAAGCACCGATTAGCCGTCCACTTCAAAAAGCACGCGGCTATCCCCCAGACGAGCTGCACTCACGAAAGCGAGTTGCAGCTCTCTTTTTATGCGGTTTGGTTCATCCGTGATTTAGCCCCTCCCGGTACAGTATTCGTTACTCATGTTTTCACTCGCACGCAAGGCGCTCGTTCAGGTCATCATGCCTGTTCGAGCGCCTTTTTACGTTTTCCTGTCGGCTGTCGTTCTCCGCCGGTGTTGGTCTGGTTCACCACCCACCCAACACCGAAACGGAGGACATATTATGTTTAACAGAAAGAGCAGCTATGCGCTGAACAAGAAAGACCCCAACGCTATCGTTTACATGGATGCCAACGAAGCCATCATCCGCCTGACCCGCGAGGACTTTGCCAGCGAGGAAGAATTTCTGAAATGGAAGTCCCTGTCGGATGCAGACTATCATGCTTCCGAGAAAGAGGATCATGTCTACGCTAATCATACCCTTGCACTGGACGAGCTTTCCGAGGAAGCAGCATCTATTCCCGCTGCGGATATCTGCATGGAGCAGGCGCATGACCGGGTGGCGGAAATCCGCCGTAGCACCCAAAAGGTTACGCAAATCAGGAAGCACCTGACGGACACTCAGTTCCGCAGGATGTGGATGTATTTCGTGGATGGAATGACGATTGACGAGATTGGAAAAGTCGAAGGCGTGTCGCATCAGGCTATTTCTCTCAACATTACAGCAGCAATCAGAAAAATCAAAAAATATTTCTGAGGTTTTTCAAAAACACCTTGCAAAAGTGGCCCAAAATCGGCGATAGGTGAAGGGACATTCTCCACGAAGCCTTTCGTTGAACGTTGAAAACTGAATAGACCATGATGCAGGCACAAAACCCGCGTGATAGCGGCATAAGGTGCGCCGCCACGACGATGGCTTCAAGGAGGCGATTCCGGAAAAGCCATCCGAGCGATCTACGCAGCCTTAGACCCGATTCGGCAAATCGGGCGCGATGACAGCGCGGCGGATAATGAAACTTGCTCACGCCCTCCCACAGACTTGAGGGGGAACCCTGCGGTATGCGCCAGCTCTTTGAGGCAGCGGTATCGTGGAGTTATGACAGCCCTGCCAAGGGCGGCCTGCATCATGCCCACTATCCGGGGCGCGTGGCAAATAGGATGGATCTTCTCAAATGGACAAGCAGAGCGGCTGCGCCGGTATTCGCCATTATGTTATGTGGCTCCAATTCTACCCGCGCAGCCGCCTCTCAAAGTCAGATACCATGCGCTGACGGGCTTTCCCATCAGCGCATTCATGTGACCTTGAGGAAACCCACCAAACCGAGAAAGGAGATCGCCATGATGCAGCCAACGCCAAACGAATCCCGAATCCACACGGATGAGCTGGTGGACATCCGGGAAGTATCTGTTGACAAAAATCTTCCCAAGGAAGAACGCATTGCCGCCTTTATCCGCCAGATCAAAAATCCCTACCGCTTCCGCTGCGGCGATTTCGTGGTAAACGCCTGCTTTGCCGGGAACGGTGTTACGTTGGAGGAATGTCTGCAAGGCATTTTGCGCTGAGCGACATCCTCGCTTTTTTCCGCAGAGAGTGCTATGATCGGTGTGGAAAAGGATGAAAACCTAATAGCCAGATAACCACTCTTTTCATGCGGGAGCAGTCCGGGAGAAAGGAGTGCTTTTTCATGCCTAAATACAAAGCAACCGCTTATATCCGCCTGTCCTACACCGACGATCATTCCAGCGAAAGCGACAGCGTTTCCAATCAGCGCAAGCTCATTGAAAACTTTGTAGAGCGCAACCCGGATATTGAGGTCGTTTCCGAAAAGATCGACGATGGATACAGCGGCATCATCTTTGACCGCCCTGCGTTCAAGGAAATGATGCAGGATGTCACCGATGGCAATATCAACTGCGTCATCGTAAAAGACCTCTCCCGCTTAGGGCGCGAGTACATCGAAACCGGCCGGTATCTGCGCCGGGTATTCCCGGCCTACGGGGTGCGCTTCATCGCTATCACCGACAGCATCGACACCGCCCACGACAGCGGCGATGATCTGACCGTATCGGTCAAGAACATTATGAACGAAGCCTACTGCCGGGACATTTCCATCAAGACCCGCACCTCTCTGGACGTGAAGCGGCGCAACGGCGATTTCGTCGGTGCGTTCCCGGTGTACGGCTACATGAAAGCCGAGGACAACAAGAATTTACTTGTCCCTGACCCCTACGCCGCCCGCGTTGTCTGCGACATTTTCCGTATGCGGCTGGAGGGCGCAAGCGCCTCCAAGATCGCATCAGAGCTGAACCGGCTGGGTATCCTCTCCCCGCTGGCTTACAAGAAGAACAACGGTCTGCCCTACGCGAAAAAGGGCTATGCGGACAAGGCTGACTGCAAGTGGTCGGCCACCACCATCATCCGCATCTTGCAGGACGAAACCTACACCGGAACGCTGGTGCAGGGCAAACAGGGTACGCCGCATTACAAGATCAAGCAGATGGAGCAGCGCCCCGCCTCCGAGTGGGTGCGTGTCCCGGATGCCCACGAAGCATTGATCGCCCGTCAGGATTTTGAGCTGGTGCAGCGCATCAAGGGGCTGGATACCCGGACTTCTCCCAACGAGGACACGGTGTACCTGTTCTCCGGTATTCTGATCTGCGGGTGCTGCGGAAGCCGCATGACCCGCAAGACCAACCGTGCAAACGGCAAGGAGTACCACTACTATTATTGTCCCACCGGCAAGAAAAAGGGCTGCGCCCATCCGGTCATGCTGAAAGAAAGCAGCCTGATCGACTGTGTGCGGGACAGCCTGAAAGCCTATATCGGCAATATTGCTTCTCTGGAGGCGCTGCTGACCGGCATTGACCAGTCCAGCATCAATCAGGCGCTTGCCAAGGAATACAGCGACCACATTACCGACAACGAGCGCCGGTTGGAGCAGGTGCTGGAGTTCAAGGCACGGCTTTATGAGAGCCTTGTGGGAGGTATGCTTACCAAGGAAGAATACGCTTCCTATAAGGCAAAGTACACCAAGCAGGCCGAGGACATCCGCGAGAGCATCCGCGTTCTCAAGGAAAAACTCACGGAGGTTTTGGAAAACCGGAGTGAGCGCAACCGCTGGATTTCGCAGTTTACGCAGTTCTCCACGCTGGAAACCTTAGACCGCAGGGCGCTCATTCACATGGTACAGAGCATCCGCGTCCGTGGCAAAAAGGAGCTGGATATTACCTTTACCCATGAGGACGAATACAAAAAGGCGTTGCAGCTTTTGGCGCTGGCAGCGCAGCAGAAAGATTACGAACAGAGAAAGGTGGGCTGAGCATGGCGAGAAAAAGCAGGAAAGAAACGGCTGCGGTAGCCGTGCAGGAGGCCGACGCCGCTTGCCGCGCCGCGATCTACGTCCGCCTTTCTGTGGAGGATACCCACACGCACAGCGTATCCATTGAAACCCAGCAGATGATTATTGCCCGCTATCTGGAGCAGTACCCGGAGATCAGCGTATACGATACCTATATCGACAACGGCGCGACCGGGACAAACTTCCACCGTCCGGGCTTTCAGCAGATGCTCTCGGATATTGAGGCCGGTCACGTCAACTGCGTCATTGTGAAAGACCTCTCCCGTTTGGGCCGAAACACCATTGACACCGGCTATTACATCGAGCAGTATTTCCGCATCCGCAACATCCGCTTTATTGCGGTCAATGAAAACTTCGACACCGCCGCCCCGGAGGACGCTCATTCCGGTATCATCATTCCGCTGCGGAACATGATAAACGAAGCCTACGCTTTGGACATCGGGCGCAAGATCAGGGCGCAGCAGCGGCAGGCCATGAAGGACGGCAAGTTCATCGGTGCGCGTACTCCCTACGGCTATCTGAAAGCCGAGGACGATTGCCACCAGCTTATCATCGACCCCGTTGCCGCCGTCGTGGTGCAGCGGATGTTTCGTTGGGCTTCCGAGGGCGCTGGCCTGAATACCATCGCCGTGCGGCTGAACGAGGCTGGCATCCTCACCCCCAGCCACTACAAGAAGATGCAGGGAAAGATCACCCACGAAAATTTGCTCGGCAGCGGCAAGTGGCAGACCCGAACGGTCGGCGTCATTCTCCGCTCCGAGGTCTACACCGGAGATCTTGTTCAGGGGCAGACCAAAACCGTGGATCACCGGCAGGTCAAGGCTGATGCCGAGGAATGGACGGTGGTGCGGGACACCCATGAGGCCATCATCAGCCGGGAACAGTTCGCGGCGGTGCAGGAAATTCTCAATCAGACCGCCAGCCGCGCCAAGGCGCGGGAGATCAACGCATACACACCGAATTTGCTCAAAGGCAAGGTGTTCTGCGCCCATTGCGGCGGCAGCCTGCACCGGCAGAGAAACATTCGCAAGAAGTCCGACGATGTGTACTTCTACCATTGTCTGAGCCAGAGCCGAATCAGAAAGGATGCCTGCCCCGGCGTGACCATCCGCGAGGATGCGTTGCTGGATATGCTGGCAGATATGCTTCAGGACGCGCTTGATACGGCGCTGGGGCAATACACCCTCTCTCTTGCGGAGCTGCCCCGGCAGGCCGCTGACCGCGCTGAGCTGCGGGAGAAGATCACCAGCCGCAAGCAGGAAATCCAGCGGCTTCGCGGTATCGTGCGGAGCTTATATGAAAACCTCGTCCAAGGTGTTCTTACCAAGGATGAATACTTCGACTACAAGGAAAAGTACGAAAGCCGCATTGCCGACCTCGCCGTGGAAATGGAGCAGTTGGAGGACGGTCTGCGGACAATGGATGCCCAAACCAAGCAGCACCGGGCGCTGAAACAGGATGCTGCACAGATCAAGACCGACCGTGCGCTGACCGGCGCACTCATCGAGCGGCTGATCGACCGCATCGAGGTATCCCACGACAAGCAGATCACGGTGCGCTATCGCTTCCAGAGCGAGTTTGAAACCTATGCGGAGGTGCTGGAACAATGCAGAAATATGTGATTGCCCTCTACATCCGCCTCTCCATTGAGGACTACAAGTACGACAGTCTGAGTATTGAAAATCAGAGCCTTGTCCTCCATGAGTACGCAGCTTCCATGCCGGAAGCTCTGAACGCGGAGATCATGGAGTTCATCGACAACGGGTACAGCGGCACGAATTTTGAGCGTCCGCAGGTACAGAAGCTCATTGAGCTGGTGCGGGCCAATCAGATCGACTGCATCATCGTCAAGGATTTTTCCCGCTTCGGGCGAAACAGCATTGAAACCGGCTACTTTATCGAGCGCGTGTTCCCGCTGTTCCATACCCGCTTCATTTCCATCAGCGACGATTTTGACAGCAGCAAATTCAAGGGTGACACCGGCGGCATGGACGTGGCGTTCAAGTATCTCATCAGCGAGTATTACAGCCGCGATATGTCCATCAAAACCAAGAGTGCCAAGTACGCCAAGATGCAGCGCGGCGAGTATCAGAGCAAAATCTGTCCCTACGGCTACCGCAAAAGCGCCGATGGCAGAATGGAGCCTGACCCGGAGGCCGCTGCCGTTGTGCAGCTCATCTTCCAGCTTGCCGCCGAGGGCATCAACGCCACCGCCATCACACGGGAGCTGTTCCGCAGAAGCATCCCTACCCCCGGCCAGTACAAAGCGGCGCACGGCAATCACACCCACGATATTTCCCGCTGTCACGGGATTTGGAGTACATCCACCATTCTCCGCATTTTGGAGGACGAACGCTACACCGGCGTGTATGTGATCGGCAAGCGGGCGGTTCTCGAAGTAGGCGGCACCAGAAGCCGCCTGAAGGACAGAGAATCGTGGTACATCATCCCCGACCATCACCCGGCCATCATAGAGAAAGCCGTGTTTGATACCGTGCAGGCCAGCCAGCTCCGCTTTTCCCAGCCCAACAAAAAGAAGCGGGACTACCCGCTGAAAGGCAAAGCCTTCTGTGGCTGCTGCGGTCATGCGCTGTCCCGCACCATGCAGAAAACCTCATATTATCACTGCCGCCATTCCGAGGCGGACGTAGAAAGCCGCTGCCACAAGATGCGTCTGAACGCCGCAGAGCTGGAACAGGCGGTATTCCTGACGCTGAAAAAGCAGATGGAAGCCACCGCGCCGCTTGCCCCTGACGGTACGCTCCGGGTAGATGCTTCCGTACCGGAACGCGCCGAATATGAGCAGCAGATCGAGACGCTGCAAGACGGCAAGCGCACACTTTACGAACACTATCTTATGGGCGAGATTGACCTGAACACCTACAAGGCGGAAAAGGCCGCGTGTAACGAGCTGCTGCTGAAAACAAAAAACGCCTATGCCGCAGTATTGGCACAGGCGAAACAGAAGCAGGACGAACAGGCACGGCAAGACAGCCGCAAGGAAGCGTCCAAGGTGATTTTCGATGCGGACACGCTGACCACCGAGCTGGCCGAGCTGCTGATCGACAGGGTGCTGGTGTACCCCGATAAGCGCATTGAGATCGCATATAAAATCCAAGACATTTTCGATTGAGGTGGCAGTCATGAAAATCGCTTTCTATTGCAGAGTGGACGGACAGGGCTTTGGCTTTGTCCTCCCCGATGAAGCTGACAAGCTCCGCGAGTTTTTCGCCGAGCATCAGGATAAGCCTGCGCTTGAAAATCCATCAAGCGCAAGCTAAAAATTTTTGTCGTGTGCTTGACATACGGGTGGCGCAGGTCATGAAAGCGGATGTGCTCCGCGCCGATGGCTTTCAAAATTTTGTCATGGGTTCTCCGGAAAGCGTCCGGGTCATACATGGTTCCGGTCTTGGGCGACGGGAACAGATACGGGTTGCGAGGATGTTTCTGGTGCTCGGTAATCAGCAGGTCAACTGCCTGCTGAGGGAGAGCCAGCGTTCGCACGGAGTTGCGTGTTTTCGGCGGACTGACCACCAGTTCCCCGTTGATGCGATTTACCTGTTTCGTGACGGAAAGCGTCCGGTTTTCGATGTCTAAGTCCGTCCATTGGAGCGCCAACAGCTCCCCTCTCCGCAGGCCGGTGGTCAGCTCCAGATAGAAGGCCGCGAGAAGCCCACGGCGCTCCGCTTCCGCAAGGTACATCCCGATTTTCTCTTGCGGCAGGATCTTCATTTCTTTCTTTTCCAACTGCGGCAGTTTACAGCCTTGGGCGGGATTGCTGAGGATGAGCCGCTCCGCCACCGCCTGCTCCAGGCAGTTGTTCAGCAGCGTGGTCATTTTTGCGCTGCCACACGACACGGCTCAAACGCAGAGTCTTTTCCAAATCCGCCCGAAACCGGCTTGAAAGCCTTCTCTTGGGCTGGGATGCTTCCCTTCCCCGAAGGAGGTCACACAGCGGCTCACGAGGGCAAACACGGGGTACTTCTGTGCGAGGGTCTCGTCAGCTGACACAGCAAAGCCGGAGGAAGCGGATGTATGCGTTTACAGCGTGCGTCCGCTTTCTCCGGCATCGCAGCCCCGCAGGGCTGCGGGAAGCCTATTCTTGAATTGTGGAGGTTTTCACATTTTTATTAGGTTCGTTGTTGTATATGCTCTTACACTATGGTACAATGACCTTAAGCGATAGCATATGCTGTATGGAAAAGTATTTTGACCCATTTTTGACCCAGAATAGAACTGGAACAGGCAGTTACGGGCGGAAACAAAGGAATGCCTGTCCAGCAAATATCGGTAAACAGCTTGAAACGGAGCCGAAACGGCTCCGTTTTTTCTTCGGGACAACCTACGGACCAGAAGGCCGGGGGTTCGAATCCCTCACGGCGTGCCAAAAGTCCTCGAAATCGTCTGATTTCGAGGACTTTTGCTTTTCATAAGTTCTGTTTTGGGGATACCGCTTTTTTCTGACCCAAACGCTGACCCCAACGGGAGCGGGTAGCGGAAACCGTCAGACAGCACAGGAGAGGATGCTCCCCATCGTCTGGGCGGCTTTCATCTGGGCGTCAGTGGTGACATGGGCGTAGGTATCCAGCGTGAACCCCGCCGAGTAGTGACCGAGCATACTGCTGACCGTTTTTACGTCCACGCCGTTTTGCAGGGCCATCGTCGCGAAGGTGTGGCGCAGGTCATGAAAGCGTATCCGTGGCAGTCCTGCTCGCTTTAGAACGCGGTGCAGCATATGCAACACGCTGTCCGGCGACATGGGGCATCCGGTGGGCGATGGGAATACCCACTCGCTGCTGTTCACCTTGCACTTTTGCATTTTCAGAACGCTTATCGCATCTGCCGACAACGGCAGGGTGCGGTAGGCGTTTTTCGTTTTCAACGGTGCCTCGACTACTTTGCCGTTTTGCCGGGAAATGGCCCGTTGGATTTTCAGCACACCACGGTCGAGGTCGACGTCCGTCCACTTCAGCCCCAGCAGTTCGCCCCGCCGAAGTCCGGTGGCGAGGTCGAGGTAGTAGAGCTCGTACACGCCGCTGTCCCTGGCTTCTTGGAAGAAGGCGCTGAGTTGGTCGGCGGTCAGCGTTTTCATCTCTTTGTGTTCCACCTTCGGCAAGGCGCAGCCCTGCGTGGGATTTTTCGTGACAAGGCGCTGCTCCATGGCGAGGTTGTACGCCGAGCCGATCATCTGGTGGATGTTGCGCACGGTTTTCGGTGCTAACCCTTTCGGTTTCTTTTTCGCTTCGATGCGGTCTACCCGGCCACCGTCCAACAGGTGCTTGTAGAACCGCTGCAAGTCCAGAGAAGTGAGGTCTGCCAGCGGGATGCTGCCAATTTGCGGCTTAATGTGGTTTTTCAGAAAGCCTTGTAAGGTTTTGAAGGTGGACGGGCGCAATTTCACCTTGGCGTAGTTCTCCATCCAGACCTCCAGCCAACTCCCCACGGTGTAGGTCTTGGCCCGTCCGTAGTCGATACCGACGTTTTCCTCGATGGCTTTTTTCAGTTTTTCTTTTACTTCCGCTTGCGTCTTGCCGA
>ENA-OPTB01002101-OPTB01002101.1-human-gut-metagenome-genome-assembly--contig:-NODE-2101-length-13485-cov-2.583246_pt1 | contig 13485 bp, 16 predicted proteins | sample MGYA00241810_ERZ501911 | MGnify/ENA primary metagenome ERZ501911 (study PRJEB25962, sample SAMEA2042304) | human gut metagenome | biome: human gut; feature: human-associated habitat; material: faeces... | reverse complement strand
TCGGAGCGCCGCCGAAATCCGCCGTGTGTATTGCGTTCTCGAATTTCACCTTGTTGCTGTCGTTCTGCTTCTTCGCCTGTTCGCGGCGCTTGTCGGTGAACTTCTGCCACTGGGGAATGTCCCCGTCAGCGTTGACGTCTTTCAGCACCCCCGACATGTCTATCCTGTGAATCGGATAATCGAACCACACATTCACCGGCGGGAACTTCGGGAACTCTCGCAGAGTACCCTCGATACGCCACGCGGAACGGCTTTCAGCCAGCTTCTCCGCCGCCGATATACTTTCCTCCGCCTGCCGCAGGGAATCCCCCGAAAGCGCGTTTCTGACGTGCTCCCGCATTGCCTTAGCCGTAACCATGTCGTCCTGTGAAATATCGCCTGCCTTGCCGCTGCGGACGAGCAGGTCATAGCACACGCTGCAGACCGCCCTGTTCTGCTCCTCCCTGACGAGCGTTTCCGGAAGCCCCAGCTCGATGAGGTCGAGGAGCGCGTCCGGGTCGCGGGCGAATACGCCGGAGCCGGAGGCTCTGTCCATGCTCCGCTTAGCGCCCTGCGCGCCCTTGCTGTGATGATGGCAGTAAATCACCGCGCAGCCAAGCTCCGTGCAAACCTTGTCGAACTGGTTGCAGAAATGCGCCATCTGGTCGGCGGAATTCTCGTCGCCGGTAATTACCTTGTAAATCGGGTCGATGATTATCGCGAGGTAATTGCGCTTCGCGGCGCGGCGTATCAGCTTCGGCGCCAGCTTATCCATCGGCACGGATTTACCGCGCAGGTTCCAGATGTCGATGTTCCGGAGGTTGTCGGGACTCCAGCCGAGGGCGGCGTAAATATCCGCGAAACGGTGCTCGCAGGAAGCCTTGTCCAGCTCCAGATTGACGTACAGCACCCTGCCCTGGGCTACCTTCCAGCCGAGCCACTCCCTGCCCTCCGCGATTGCCGCGCACAGCTCTATCAGCGCGAAGGACTTGCCTGCTTTCGAGGGTCCGGCGATGAGCATTTTGTGCCCCTGCCGGAGTACTCCCCCGATGAGGGGCGGCGCAAGCTCCGGCATATTCCCCCAGAAATCTGCGGCGTTCTCGAAGCCCGGGAGGTCGTCGTTCACGCCCTCTATCCACTCGCGCCACTCGTTCCAGCCGGATTTCCCGATGTCCGTATCGACTATATACTGACGGTTCTCGCCGCGCTGCACACCGGGAATCCTCGACAGCCGGGAGGGATTGCGGTTCTGCGTGTCCGGCTGTAATCCGTTCTTCTGGCATATCTGGTAGAGGAAATCCACGCGGCGGCGGTACTCCTCGTAGTTCTCCGCGTCGATACGGACGATGGCGTGCAGGCTCTTTTTGCCGCTGTAGACCAGCGCCGCGACCGGAAGCTCCAGCTCGCGGATAATAGCGTTCTGCTGTTCGATGTCGACGTTGTCGCTCTCCACCAGGGCGTAGCGGAATTCCGCCACGTTCTCGTTCTTTATCCCCCTGCCGTCCAGCGGATTGAAGCGTATCCACGCCCCGGCTTTCCGGTTGTAGTCCCCGAGGACTGCGCCGATATCCCCCCGGCACCTGCGCAGCCCGGAAATGAGCTGCTCGGCGGTGCGGTCGTAGGCTCCCTTGTTAGCCGGGACGTACCTGCCGTCCTTCTCGTAGCTCTGCATGACGTAGCCGACGCGGTCGTCCGGCTCGAACAGCGCTTCCAGGTAGCGGATAATTTCCTGCGCCGGGTCCCAGTCCGCCGGCGGAGTTATCTCGCGGCCCTCCACCCAGTTAGGATTCACCACGACGTGCTCCTCCGGCGCTTCGTAGGATATCTCGTCGTCCCAGTCCAGGGCGCGGCTCTCCGCGAAGGGCATTCCGCGCTCCTTCGCCAGCTGGATTATCGTCGCGCCAGTGACTGGATTAGAAGCGCCGTTGAAGCTCTCCCACTTCCGGGAGCACTCCCCGGCGTGCCAGCGGCTGTCGCTGCGGCTCCAGTCGTCCCACACGGAGCAGGGCAATCCCTCCTCCTTCAGCGCCATGCCGACGTTCACCCAGGTCTGATAGTCCAGCGACGCGGGGTCTATGTATTTAAGGCATTCTGTGATTTCCACTTAATTCACCTCCGGGTCGTAGTTCGCGGGGTTTACGGTATGCGGTACGCGCCAGCCGTTCGCCGCTATTCTCGTTATCATATTGCTTGCCTGCTGGAACGTCCATTCCCCGACGTGCAGGAAGCCCTTGTTCTCCAGCAGGCGTATCTGCTTCGGGGTAGAAAGCCCGTCCATGCGGCGCTTGTTCAGCCGTTCCAGGAGAAGCTGCGCCTTGCCTGCGTTCTCTATCTCATTCGGGTAGATTCCGTACTTCTCCAGGGCGTCGAGCTGCTTCTGTGACGGCGGCGACATCTCCCAGCCGAAGGACGGAATATACCCGGAAAGGTCCTGCGCCTGAATCGACATCTCGAACTGCAGGGGGTCAACTAACGCGCGCTTGCGTTTGCGCATTTCGCCCAGCTGCTTCGCCAGGGCTTCCTCGCGCTGAGCCACGACGTCGCTTTCCGCCTGGGATTCCGCTTCGGTGATGTCCATTGCGCAGCCGGATTCCGCGAGGTTCGCCGTCATTTTCTGCGCTACCTCGTCGCTCTCGCAGATGAGGTGCGCGGGTCTGCACAGCTCGTGCCGCTGAGTGTGCCAGAGGAAGTCCAGTAACAGCAGGTCTTTCTTGCCGGGACTGAGCCGCGTTCCTCTGCCCACCATCTGGCAGTACAGTCCGCGCACCTTTGTCGGGCGGAGGACTATCACGCAGTCCACGGAGGGGCAGTCCCAGCCCTCGGTCAGCAGCATTGAGTTGCACAGCACGTTGTACTTTCCGTCGTCGAAATCCCGGAGTATCTCCGCGCGGTCGTCGGAATTCCCGTTGACTTCCGCCGCGTGAAATCCGCGCTGATTGAGGATATCCCGGAACTTCTGCGAGGTCTTTACCAGCGGCAGGAACACCACCGTCTTTCGGTCGGCGCAGTTCCGGAGCATTTCGTCTGCTATCTGATAGAGGTACGGGTCGAGGGCGGAATCCAGGTCGGCGGCGCGGAAATCCCCGGCCTGGACGGAAACCCCGGTGAGGTCGAGGTTCAGCGGGATAGTCAGCGCCTTTATCGGGCAGAGGTAGCCCTCCCGGATAGCACGCGGGAGCGTGTACTCATACGCCAGGGAATCAAACACCTGACCGAGGTTCTTCATGTCGCCGCGGTCGGGGGTCGCAGTAACTCCGAGGACTTTCGCGCCGCTGAAGTGCTGTAATATCCGCTGATAGCTGTCGGAGATGGCGTGGTGCGCTTCGTCTATTATAATAGTATCGAAATAGTCCGGCAGGAACCGCGCCAGGCGGCTCTCGCGCATGAGGGTCTGCACGCTGCCGACGGTAATCCTCCAGAACGCCCCGAGAGAGGTTTCCTCGGCTTTCTCTACGGCGCAGTTGAGATTGCAGGCTTTATGTATCTTGTCCGCCGCCTGCTCCAGGAGCTCCCCACGGTGCGCCAGGATAAGCACGCGCTCGCCGCGCTTCACGCAGTCCTCGGATATCTTCGCGAAAACTATCGTCTTGCCGCAGCCCGTCGGGAGCACCAGCAGGGTGCGCTGAACTCCCTGCTCCCACTGCCCCAGCACAGCGGATTTCGCTTCCTTCTGGTAGGGGCGGAGGGCTATCGGCGCCGCCCTGACCTGCCCACCGGCAGGCGGGACCGGGGCTTCCGCAGGCTCCAGGAGCGTTATCTGATTTTCTGGCATGCTCTATCACCACTTTCCGGGAGTGAATACGCCGAAGGGCTGAGCGTACTGCTGACCGGTAGCCGGCTGCTGAACCGGAGCAGGCTGCGGCGTGGGAAGATCCGCAGGGTCGTAGAATTTCTTTATGTCGTTGGACTGCATGTCCTCGCCGTTCTTGCCCTTCCAGTTGCGGACGGTAATCTTGCAGCGACCGCGCGCCCCGGGGACTGCGTTCCAGTTCATGCGCAGCGGCTCGCCCTTGCGCTTCAGTCCGATTCCCGTGAAGAACGCGGAGAGGAGTCCCTCGCAGCGGCTGGGCAGGAACAGTCTGTGCCTGAGGGTCGTCGCGCTTCCGTCCGGGAGCGTAATGCTCAGCGACACTATCGCCATATTGCAGGGCGGCAGCTTCTCGGAGCCGTCGTGACGTCCGCGCTCGAAGCCGGTTACAGTGAAGTCGTAGTCGCCCTCCGGGATTATCGTGAAGTCGCTCTCGCGGCTTATCTCGTCGTCCCAGCCTAATTCTCTTTCGATGATTTCTGACATTGTGATGTCCTCCTATTAAAATATTACGGGAGTTCTTTTTTCCTCCCTTGCCGAGTTTATCATGTGAATTACTGCAATATACTGCAAATCAGAACGGGTATTTCTGTTCGTTGATGAAATCAACAATCTGCTTCCACGCGCCGACCAGAACGCCGCTGACGAAATCCTCCGGGTAGGCGCTTATCGGCATGTCCTCCGGGAAGTAGCCTTTCATCGCGACCGCCGCGCGTATCTGCTGTTCTGTAATTCCGGAAGCTGCCATAAGGTCAGAGAGTGCTTTCGGAATTCCGGCGGCAGGTTCGGGGGTCTGGACGTGAGCCGCCTGCGGAACGCCCAGCGCGGCAGTAACCGGAGCAGGTACGGGCGGAGCTTCCGGTACGCTCTGAGCGGGCGAGGTCTGCGGCGCAGGCGCAGGGACGTATATATGCGCTATCTGCGCGTACTCCATCGGTATCTCCTCCGGGAGCCCGTAGCGGTTCTTGGCGTCCCAGCAGGGGTGGTGCTGGGTGTACATCACCCGGCGGTTTCCCTGCGCCTTGTGCTTCTTGCCGTCCTTGTCCGTCTGGACTACCATCGTCTTGTAGTTGCAGAACAGCACGATGTCCGCCCACTCCTTTATCAGCGGGGATATCTTGTTGGTGGTCTTGCTGCCGAGCTTCATCTCCCAGCGGTCGTAGCTTCCCATTTCGTCCGGCTGCTCGAACTTCCGGAGCGCCGCGTGCGCGGTCAGCGTTACGTTTATCCCGGCGTTTATGACCTCTGTCAGCTTGTTCAGGAACTTCCCGAAGCTCTCCTTTTCGAACTCCCAGCCCTTGCCGTAGCCGAAATCCTCGATACCGGATTTGCCGTTCTTCGCGCAGAGGTCGGCTATACAGAGCTGCTCCGCCCAGTCCACGGTGTCAATAACGAGGGTCGCGCAGGGGCGCTTGTCCCGGACGAAATCCAGCTCCTGGAGGAGCATTTCCCAGCTTGACGGCGCAGGGAGCCGGGCTACGTCGAGCTGCTTCGTGCTTCCCTCGGTGTCGATAAAAAGGGGCTGAGGGAACTGCGCCGCGAGGGTCGTCTTGCCGATACCCTCCGCGCCGTAAATCACCGTTTTAACGGCGGTGTGTACTTTTCCGGTCGATATGTTGAATTCCATCAGAATTTACCCCTTTCCCAGGTTGCCTGCTGCGGAACGACTGTAGCGGTCGCATTTGCAGGCTGTTCAGCCGGCTTCGCATAGCCGTCCTCGATGATGATACTGCACTCGCCGCCGGTGCTTACACGGGTCGCTATGACCTGCAAGCCCTCCTGCTCCAGCCATGTTCCGAAATCCGCGAGGGTCGCGGTGTCCATCTGCTCCAGCTTGTCCATCAGCACGAATCCGCACTGCGGATTGAGCCTGCGGACTATCGCGGCGGACGCCCGGAGCTGCTCCGCACCGCTCATGCAGTCCCACTTCGCGCCGTTGTAGGTCAGTTCCCCGTCCTCCACGGAAAGCCCCGGCAGAGGGAGGTCTGCGCCGTCCAGCAGGGCTGTTTTCTGCGCCCGGATATCCTCTATCTTCGCGGTGAGTTCGTCGTACTGCTCGCGGCTCTCCTGCGCTTCCGTGAGGGCGCGGGTACGCTCGCGGTTCGCCCGGACTTTCGCGTTGATAAAGTCGATGTTGTGGATATTCTCCTCAATCTCGGCGGTGCTTTCGTCCGTGAGGTCGGCGGCGGACTTGCGGGCGGTTTCGGCTGCCTGCTGAGCCTTTGCGAGGGCTTCCGCGGCGCGGTCGTAATCCTGCCGGGCGCGGAGTAATTCCTGCTCGCAGATATCGCGGTTCTGCCGCAGGCGCTGATTCTCGCCGTTGCGCGCGAGTATCTCCTGCTGGCTGCGGAGCAGCTCGGAAATGCTGACCTCCTCGGGAGGTGCGTCCGGGTAGTCCGGGAGTCCGTCGGCGTACTTCTGCTTCTGGTCGGCGACCTGCCCGACGGCACGGCGCTGATTGTAAGTATTCTGCTCCTGCTGCTCCAGGGCGGCGAGCTTGTCCCCCACGCCGATTATCCGGAGGAGGGTCTGCGCCTTTTCCTTGCTGGTCGCCTGCATGAATTTCGGCAGGTCGAGCGCAAGCTGCCCGATGAACTCGTTGAGGAGCTGCTGGCCTCCCTTGCCGCCGTTCGGGTCGGTGATTTTCAGCGTTCCCCGGTCGCCCTTGCGCTCTACGACAAGCCCGTTCGAGAGGGTCACGCGCAGGTGCGGAGGAATTACCGAGCCGTCTCGCTGCGGCTGCGAGGGCTTGAATTTGTCGCCGCCCAGCGCCCACGCGATAGCGTCCAGCACGGAAGTCTTGCCCTGGCCGTTGTTCCCGCCGATGACCGTAAGTCCGCTCTCCGACGGCGTGAGCTGGATTGCTTTTATGCGCTTGATGTTTTCGAGTTCAAGGTTGGTTATTTTTATCATGTGAATTCCTCCATATTATCGAATGAAAACTGACCGCCGGAGCGTTCAAATTCCATGCGCTTCTTCTTGTATTCGTTGTACTGCTCGCGGTATCTGTAACTGTCCCCGAAGATGTTCCAGGCAGCCTTGACTACATTCGGCTCATACGGCTTGATTTTCTCCAGGTCGGCGACTGCCTTGTAAGATATCGGGCAGCCGCAGCAGCCTGTCCGGGTAAGCCCGTACACCTCATATGCGTCGGAATACCGCACGCCGTACTTTTCCTTGTACCAAGCCTTGTCCGCGTCGCTGACGTAGTACAGCGGACGCAGGCGGTACTGCCCGGAGCTGGTTTCTGTGAAGCACATCGTCGTGCAGTCCTTTCGCGGAACCGACCTCATGCCGCCCTCATCGCGCCGCTCACCGGTGATTATCATGTCGAAATCTTTCTGGACGGCGTGCGCAACATCCTTCTTGCAGCAGTCGCAGCACTTTGCGCTGATCTTGAAATCCGGCGGATACTCGCCGATGAAATCGCGCATGTACTTGGAGCTGTTGATTACCAGCTGAATGTTCGGGCGCGGTTCTCCGGCTGAATTACAGCAGCAGAGAAAATTAATAACGCTTTCGCACTTCGGGTAGCGCTCTTTAAGCTCCTTGCGCTTGGCCGCCTTGTCCTCCGCCTGTTCGTATTCCTGGGCTATGGACAGCGGAACGCCCTTCTTCTGCCATTCGGAAAGCCCTCCGGACATTATCTTTGATACGAACGGCACTCCGTTCTTGCGGACCGCGTTGACGATTCCGACCTTCGGGCGGTATGTAGTGATCTCAACGCCGTACTTCTCGGCGGTAGCCTTGACATGGTCCTTGGTCGCCGCCATCTCAAGCCCGGTGTTAAAAAATGCGTACTTTACCGGTGGAAGGTGAAACGCTTCCCGGGTGCGCTCGATAAGGTCGAGCATGATGTCGCTGTCCGAGCCGCCGGAATAGCTGCATATAGCATTCGGGTGCTGCCTGAGCCGCGTCGCGATTATTCCCATGATCGCCTGGAACTTGTCCGGCGCCGGGAGGTCTGCGTAAGCAGGGCGGTCTGTGTATACCCGGCTTCTGTATTCTTCTTTCATTAAATTCCACCTCCACACATCTCCGGCAGATTAGCCTGTACCAACGCCGCCGGGACTGGCGGTGTGACCGCGTTTCCGCACCTGGCTGTCTGCTTTGACTTTGGATAAGGTCTGCCGCTGTCGTCATGATCAATTATGTAATTAGTCGGGAAGCCCTGCGCGTTGAAAAGCTCCCTCGGCTGGAGCATACGCATTTTTATGTCGGTGATGATGTATTCCTCGCCGTGTATCGTCACCAGCGCGAAGCGGTCTTTTGTGGTAACGGTGTCCAGCGGGCTGTCTACCGGCTTTGGCGTTCCGTTGGAGAAATACTTCACGAGGAACGCCTGTACTTCTGCGTGGTGCGACCCTCCCGCTGTTATCGTTGCCAACGGTTCGTCTGCCGGCTGACCGTCCATGTTGTTCCGCATAGTAAGGATATGAGCTGTCACAAGGCTGTTGTGATCGTGTGCGGTAACTGTGTCTAATGGCTTGTCAGCACCGCTCCCGGCTCCCTGATAATTCCCACCGTAATTCTTCATGATGTGCGCGACTGACAGGGCGTATCTGGGCGAGGTATCTACTGTCATTAACGGTTCGTTCAGTTCCTGTCCGCGTACTTCATCGTTCGTGGATTCACTGTGATATTGAATCAGTGTCGGCGCGACAACGCCATAGCCGTTTTTCGCTGTAACAGTTCCGAGTGGTTCATCAGCCTTTTGTCCCCGGAAGCCCTCACCGGAATGGTTTACCGTCACGATAAACGGCTCGGGGTTATTTATCACGAACTTCTCAATGCCCCGTGCTATGCGTCGGAGCGTGTTCTCTGCAAGGGGCTTGTCCCGCTCGAAAATGCTCTGCGCGGGTATGCTCCAGTCAATACACTCGGCTGCGGTGTGATATGGCTTCAAGCCCTTGCCGTTTCCGTGCGTGGGCTTCGGGAATACGATGGGCTTTCCGTCGCACCGGGCTATCAGGTAGAAGCGCGTGCGCGTTGTCGGCGCTCCATAATCGCAGGAGCGAAGTATGCGGTATTCCGCATTGTAGCCCAGTCCCTGTTCAAGCCTTGCCGCTTCGGGGCTGTCCGGGCTTATCTCCAGTGTTGCGCACATCTCCGTGAATGCCGGGTGGTCGTGCGGGATTCCTGCTGTGAGCGCCTTTATGAAGCCGTCAAAGGTTTCTCCGGCGCGCTCCTTTATAGGCTTGTTATCAGCCCCGAGTGGACCCCAGGTGCGTATCTCCGGGACGTTCTCCAGCATGATGACGCGCGGACGGACTTTCAGCGCCCAGCGTATCGTTACCCATGCAAGCCCACGGATATTCTTGTCCACGGGCTTTCCTCCTTTGGCGCGGGAAAAATGCGTGCAGTCCGGAGAGAACCACGCCAGCCCTACCGGGTTTCCGGCGCAGGCTTCCACCGGATCTACCTGCCAGACGTCCTCGCAGTAATGCCGAGTGTGTGGGTGATTCGCGCGGTGCATTGCAATGGCGTCCGGATCATGATTTATCGCGATGTCAACGCTCCGCCCTACAGCAATTTCTATGCCCGTGGAAGCTCCGCCGCCTCCGGCGAAATTATCTACTATTAGTTCCACTTGACTTTTCCTTTCGCTCATGATATAATGAGCATGTAGTATTTTGCTTTGCCGCTTCCCGAATTGCCGTTCAGGAGCGGTTTTTCTTTTTCTTTGCCCAGTTAGACTTCAACCTGCTCGAAGCCCACAACGGATATCCGCTTTCCCGGCTGCATTCCGTGTATGTATGTTCTGCCGGGCAGTCGTTCTTGTAAGCGCAGGTGCCGCAGTTCACCGGGTCACTGTCTGCCTTGTCTATCGTCGCTTTGTTGTACGGCATGGCTTGTCCTCCTTTCTTCGTACTTGTACGCTGCCATTGCTCCCAGGATAGCACCGCCGCTCAGCACCGCGCAGGCTGATATGAGCACCCAGTATGCAGCGCCGTCAAGTCTGCCGCTCTCCAGGGCTGCGATCGCCAGGAACATGCCCAGGAGTCCGGCGAAGAACGCCGTGCCAATTACTGGCTTGAGTATCTTCATGCCTGTACCTCCTTCTTCATTCTCCGCGCCAGCCTAGCCTTGTCAAGCTTGATCGGACGGCACTCCGGGAAACGCTCTGCGCACTTCTTGTGAAATGTTCGCCCACCCTCGAAAATGCGGTATTCGTCGCCGTGCCACACGGCATTGAAGCATATTGAGCATATGCCCTCGCTGTTCGGGATTTTCATGACCTCACCCCCAGAGCCTTCAGCTTGTTCAGCCTGTATTCCAGCTTGGTGATGTCCAGCCCCCAGGCTTCGTAGGCTATCTCCGTGTTTACGCGCTGAGCATTCCAGACCGGAGTGTTTCGCTCGGTCATTATCGCCAGAGCCTTGTTTTTCAGGCTCTTGATGGTCGCGGGCGCGAGCTTCCCGAAAAGTTCCCTGATGTCGCTGTTGGAAAGCTCTATCCGCTCGTAGTACAGCCGTATCGCAGTTTCAAGCGAGGTTATCTGCGGTACGCGGACTGTCGCTGCTGTTGACGGCATTGTATTCGCCTCCTTTCGTTATGCGGCGTGCGCCGCTCTCTGTGCTGCCCTCTGATCCAGCAGATACATGAGCGCCGCCGCGAATATTTCCGCCTCCTGCTCTATGACGGCGCTGCTCCATATGGAGTAATCCCCCCTGCTGCTCCGGACGTGCAAACAGTAGTGTCCGATCTCATGCGCCAGCGTAAAACGCTTTTCTGCGCGGCACAGCGTATCCCGCAGAACTATGATGGCTTCTCCATCGTTTGCGCCTATCAAGATAATGCCTTTTTCGCTGGGCTTGAGCATGTCAACGTACTTATTCAGCACTACCCCGCCTATTCCCAGACTGTGGGCAAGTCGGCACATATCCAGGCTGTCTCCCAGCTCCCGTGCGGCTATGTCCAGGATATCCGCAGCATACGCCACGATCTCCCAGCATGGCACCGTTGCGCCGCACTCCGGGTCGTTCTTCGTTGCGTGCTGCTCGAACGCGCGTAAATACTCGCCTTTAAGTGGTGAACTATGCGCCATGAGTGACACCGCCTTTCAGTTCCTTTGCTGTTGATACTGGCATTGTGTTCACCTCCTTTTACTATTCCTCTTCACCACAGGTTTCACAAATAAAGCCGTTATTGAAATAATCCATAAATGAATCGTATTCTCCGGAAATGTCAGGAAAATGCTTCGCAATAGTGTTAAGGCTAAGCTGTATCGGTCTTCCGCATATACAGCACCTGGTGTATGTGTTGGTTTCGGTAATAGGGGTATCAACTCTAACACCGTTCCCAATGTCTGCTCTTACAAAAATATTCATTAATATTCCTCCCTGTTCACGCTGTCATGTATTTGTTGATAAAGTACGTCTGTCCCTTGCCAGTCACCTTTGTTGTGCGGTTTATTCTGACCGAGCCGTCCGGATTATTGACCGTGCTCTCCTTGACCTCGAACAGCCCCATCTCCATAGCGCGCTGCGTTGGCATATTGTGAGAATTGCCACCCTTCATCAGATAGCCCTCCTGCCTTAACTGCTCGAACAGCCGTTTCTGTCCGGTCTGGACGCCATTCTGCTTGAGTATCTTCGCAAGGTCGCCTATCAGTATTGAGTTGTGCGCCGTTTCGACTGCCTGTGCGAAAAGCACCATGGGCTTGTCCTGCTCGACCTTGGCCTCCAGCTCAACGCGCTTTGCCTTTTCTTCCTTGAGCTTTGTCGCAAGCTGTATCAGAAAGTCCGGAGATGTCAGAGCCTGTTCCAGCGTATCATCAGTCATGTATGCGCCGTTTCTGCGTATCGTCGGGAGCACCTCGTCGAATACCCAGTGCTCGAACTGCTCAGCCGCCGGGAGCTTGCTGTGCGTTATCAGGCGGTAGACATTTCCCTCGCTGATGAACTTTGCCTGCTGTTCTCTGCCCATGCTGTCGATGACCGGGCAAATTGCCCACCCATCTTCCTTGCAGTGCAGTTTTATTGCTTTTGCGGTATCTGCGTAACCGAGCGCCTTTGCGATGTCCGAGCCGCAGAACAGCACCGTGCCGTTCTCCTCGACCGTCCGTATCTCTCCGAACTGGTCGTTCTTGAAAATCTGTAATTCGTTCATGTGTTCATTTTCCTTTCCGTTGCATTTCGCAACTTTACTTACTGTCCTCAGCACTAATGTACTTGCTGACCTCGTCAAAGACCCTGCCGGAATTAACTTCTCCAACTATGATTTTGTGGAGTATCGAACTGTCAATGTACATATCCGGCAAACGCCCTCTAAGGTATTCGATGAAGCTCTTCTGTGACTGGTTCTCCCGAATAAGCCTGATTTTCAGCGCTTTTCCTACATCGGTTATTTCTTTTTGCATTTTTATCACCTCTTTTCAAAATTTCTATTGACATTTACGCAAAAGCGTAATATAATGATAGTAGAGATTACGGAATTCCGTAACCGTGATTTCATTATATTACGTCGTTACGAATTTGTCAATACACAAATTACGTTTTGCCGTAAGTTTGTGCAATCCAAACAAAATGCAGAGGTGCAGTATGGACAACTTATACAACCGAATTGAAACCTTGTGTAACAAAAAAGGCGTTACCATTACTCAAATGTGCAAAGAAAGTGGCGCCAGCAGAGGTTCACTAACTGATTTATCAAAGGGAAGAATTCATACATTATCTTCAGCAACGTTAAATAAGATAAGCGCATATTTTAACGTTCCGGTAGATTCACTTGCAAATGATGTTCTTGAATTAAATTACATTCCTCCGCGTGAAATTGAGGAAGCAATTATTACTTGTCCTGTATGTGGATATGATTACGTTCATTACATTCGAACGCTCGGGGTGAACTTTGGCAATGAAAAAAGCTCCGGCTTTGCAATAGAGTATCGATGTGAGGGTGAACATACATTCTACTGGGTCGTTGAGTCTTACAAAGGAAACACCTATGTTGTTGTTATTGATGAACGTGATGATATCGATGTCCTTAAAAGTTTCAGAGTAGAAGATGGTATTGTCAATCTAGGAGAAGAATGGGGTAACAATAATACTTCAAACCGTTCAATTGATTCTTTTGAAAAAGAATATGGAATACCAAATTCTTGTGTGTTGACTTTGAGCCAGCTAAATTCAGATGGTCAGAAAAAGGTCCTGGAATATATTCAAGACCTATCATCAATGGAAAAATACCGAAAATAGCACTTAATGAAGAGGTGTAATGATGAATCATATAAAAGAACTTAGAATCAGGAACAAGTTATCTCAGAGTGAATTCGGAATGCTATTTGGTATTTCGGATAAAGCTGTATCAACATGGGAAAACGGAATCAAAATGCCAAGGTACAAAACTCTTCAAAAGATAGCTAATCATTTCAGCATACCTATGGAATGGCTTCTGGAAGATTACGACAAGGAAACTCTCGTTGATAAGTACAACAGTGTAGATCCAAAACTACTTGAAAAACTTTCTAAGAAAGACACTGAATTTCTAAACGAATATCTGAAACTGAACGAAACAGGTAAAGACAAAGCAACCGAATATGTAAAAGACCTATCATCAATGGGAAAATATCGAAAATAAAAAAATCCCCTGCCCATACGGACAGGGGAAACCTACTAGAAAGGAGCAACCACATGCCAGTAAACAAAACCGGCGTCAAGAAGAACGGCTTGCAGCAGGACCGTGTGCGCGTGAACTAC
>ENA-OPTB01002100-OPTB01002100.1-human-gut-metagenome-genome-assembly--contig:-NODE-2100-length-13494-cov-5.744698_pt1 | contig 13494 bp, 8 predicted proteins | sample MGYA00241810_ERZ501911 | MGnify/ENA primary metagenome ERZ501911 (study PRJEB25962, sample SAMEA2042304) | human gut metagenome | biome: human gut; feature: human-associated habitat; material: faeces... | reverse complement strand
TTGAAAACGACATACTCCTGCGTGGAAGTCTGATGTGTCAGCACACTGTCCTTTGCTATAATGAGCATAGAAAATACTTCGTAAATTTCTGCAAATTTACGATGAAACGCCAGATGCTCCTTGAAATCATCGGCCTTTCCGCGTTTTGGGTGACGGAAATTTTGACGGCGAATAGGCTTTTAAGCGACACCGCCGAGGAAGCTGATTTTCTGAATGGCTTGCCGTTTGCTATCTAGTGACGGATGGACGTACAACCGCAGCGTCGTCGTAATGTCCGCGTGGCCCAGCATTTCACTGACGCTTTTAATGTCAATCCCATTTTCAATACAGCGGGTCGCATAAGTGTGACGAAGTGTGTGATAGCTACGCTTCCGGATACCACACCGACGCAGAACAGATTCAAAATAATATTGATAGGTGCGCGGCTCCATTGGCTTATCCGTTCGGCCTGTCAGGATATACGCATTTTGTGACAGACCAGAAACAGCTTTTTTCAAATACGCCATCATATCGTTTGGAAGTGGAATAACGCGCACAGATTTTTCGCTCTTTGGTGTCTGGATGATGAGCTTCGTTTTCCCATTCTGACGGACACGCTGAACGGCGCGCTCAATGCTGACGGTGCCGTTTTGAAAGTCAATATCTGAAACCCGCAGGGCGCAAACCTCACCAAGCCGCAATCCTCCGTTTGCGGAAAGTAAGATTCCGGCGTCCTTGTGATTGGGTGACGGCGATAGACTTTTCCTGAGTTGGTCAAGCTCCCACGCAGAAAACGGTTCGATTTCACGCTGTTTTGTCTTCGGCAGCTTGGTGTTCAGCGCGTCACAATAAAAATGGTATTCTGCGCTGGCAAAACGAAGCGCTGCTTTTATCAGAACACCGATGTCCCGGACGCTTTTGGCAGATAACCCACCGCCATGCAGCCGCCCACTTTGTCTCTTTTGGCTTAGGAAGTCAGAAAGCTGTTTCGCCGTCAAAGAAACGACGAAGATCGAACCAAGCTCCGGAAGGATATGATGCTCGATCAGAAAAACATATCTGGCGCGTGTAGATGGCTTGATCTCTGCCTGTGACAGATACCATACAAAAAGCTCTTTTACCGTCAAGCGGCAGCTTCCGGCAGGTCGTGACACGACCATCCGTTTCCGTTCCTCCAGCTTGGCCTTTGCTGCGGCATAGGTGCGCGCATAGACAGAAGTGTATTTTGCGCATCCATCCGGTTTCCTGCCACTGATAAAGCGCGCTTCCCAACGTCCGTCTTTTCGCTTATAAATGTTCTCACCTGTTTTTGGCAAACGGCACCCTCCTTTTGACGGCTGTTCTGACTGCGAATACAGATACGATGTTCGCACAATAGTATTCTGCATCACCTGATACCGATTGATCTTTACGAAAACGACGCAAATAATCAATATTTTGATACCGAACCGCATTGACTTTTTGCTGTGCTATTGTATAATGGTGTCAGAAACAGAAGATTATTGCGTTTTTGAGACTTCGTAAATTTGCAGAACTTTATGAAGCCGAAACCGTCATGTTTTGTATGTGCAGATAGTATGTCGCATCTATGCTGGCACATACGGAGAATGGAAGAATCTTGACAATTTAATATGTTTGCCAACGAAGAATTGTAATTGCAGGTTATCTCTCGCCTTATAGTCTGCAATGAAAGAGCAATGAATCTACTCGCCCGGAACTGTGAGGATGAGCAAGTTTCTAAAGTAGCTTGGAGGAAACGAAAGACAGCGTTACACCAACAAGCTATGTGGCCGAAAGGTCGCCATTGCGGGAGAAAATCCCGTGAGAAGGTAGGAAACAGAGCGCGGACGCGACCTGCGTCCATAGTCCAAGTCAGGAGAATCGCTTTTCTTTGCCTGCATGAGATGCTGCCTGTTTTATGATCTCGTTACGTGCAGAAGTTGGCAAACAAAGGGTAGATAGCACGATGATCCTATCGGTAATTCGGAACAGGGCTCCGATTTGCTTCTAAAGTTGAAGTAAATCGGTGTTTTTTGTTTTTGAAGCAATCGGATCATCTCGCGTCAGCGGGATGATTTGTTTTTTGCGGAAAAATCGATAGGAGGATTATCTGCGATGAATGAGCAGCAACGGCAAGCATATCTGGACCAGATCAACTATGGCCGCATTGAGCGTGTGATCGCCTACAAAAACGTGCAGTTCATCCTTGAGCATCAAAATGACACTTTGGAGCAGCTCTCGGCATACTTGCAGAGCTGCATGGAGGACATTGGACACCCGCCCGCGATGGTCGAGGTGATCGGCAGCGAGTATATTGAGTACCGTTTCGGCTCATGGAAAGCTGCAATCCGTTCCTTTTATGCCGGAAAAATCACAAACATCAAAAATCCACCACATTTTCGTGACCGCAAGATCGTTCAGGATTTATGCGAGATCGAATTGAGGCGGCTTGCAGCGAAGGACGCGGCATCTTCTGAACGGGAGGTGCAGCGATGAATCCGAACAGAACGTATGAGGAAAATATGGCGGCGCTTAAAAAAGTTTTGACCCAACGCACCTATACGGCGCTGTCTCACAGGAACATCGAGTTTGTTCTAAAATATCAAAATGCGTCATTGCAGGAGTTGGCTGCATATTTGCGGCGGCGGCAGGCGGAGCTGCGGCATATCCCCGGCAGGACAGAAATAATTGGCGGCGATTTTATTGAACTGCGGTTCCGCGGATGGGTAAATGCGCTTGAAGCGATCGGCGTTAGCAGAGAGCTTGCGGCAAAGCGCAGTACGCCCGCGCTGGAAAAAACGGCGCTGTTTCAGGCGGAGTTCAATACACAGCGGGAGCTAGACAAAGCAGCCAAGGCTGAGGCCAAAAAGCAAAATAAAGCCAAAGAGAAACCGCCGATTCAAGGCAAAGGCCGCCGGTTCCGCGCCGATCTTCTTCTGGATGAGAAAATTACAGGAAGAACGATGTACGCGCTTGAATTGCAAGGGTTCAAATGCCCGCAGAATAAGAACGTGCGGAAAACGCAGGAGTTCAAGGCTGAGTATCAGCGGCAGCTCACAAAGTTCCGGCAGGAGCAGGCCGCAGAAAAGGAAACCAAACGCGCAGCGCGGCAAGCCGAACGGCAGGAATCGGCTGCGGAGGAAAGCGCACAATAATTTATTTGCACAATCCGAATTGGGAACGGATTTGCACATAGACCTGATCTCATCCCCCTGAGATCAAACTGCCAGCGCGTCACCCCCTGACGCGCAGAAATCCCCGGTTCCGAATGGGAACGCGGAACCGGGGGATCTCAAAACCTTGTCAATCTTTGATTGGGAACACCGTAGGTTTCGCAATCCTACGTTCCATTTTTCTAAAATTGCGGGCAGCTTGGTCTGCTCCACCCGAGCTGTCTAACATGGGGCAAAATTTTGCAAAGGAGAATGTAAAATGAAAACTGCAAAGAAACTCACAGCCCTCCTGCTGGCAGTCGTCATGGTTCTCGCCATGAGCGTCAGCGCATTCGCAGCCACCACAGACACCGGTCTCAGCGGAACTGTCACCGTAAAGTTCACAAAGAACTACAGTGATACAGATGATGGTGTATATACATGGAACGCTACGCGCGGCGAAGATCTCTTCACCACGAACAGCTCTGTTACGGTGAATCTTGCGACGCTGAACGGCGTTGAGTTGAGCGCGTGCAAAGCGTATTACTCCGAGCCGACAACAAACGCCATGTACAATACCGTTTCTGTTCTGGACGTCGTTATGGCCGCAGCTGCATCGTCCGGGCATACACCTACGGGCAACTGGGATGCTGATCCTGATGAGGGACTGCCCGGTGGCTATCTTTACAATGTCGATAATCAGGAATTTGAGTCCTACTACGGCGAAAACGGCGATGGAACCTACTGGATGATGGGTACTGGCTTTGTTATTGGTGTGGCCAGCAATGCTAGTGCAGAGCCCACCTTCTCGACCTCCTATCTCAGCAATGTTGCAGCTTCTACGCTCAGTAGCGGTGCTGTGATTTATGTTGATCTTGGCAACTATACCTTCAGCAGCGTAACCTGGTAATCATTAAACAAATCTTGGGGGGCGGCTATGCCGTCCCCCTGTTTGGAGGATAAGATGAAAAGACTTCTAACAGGGATTTTCGCCCTCATCTTGATGCTGGGATGTATAACGATCTCTCAGCCGAGAGCGACGGCAGCCGATACTCCCAAAGAAATAACAGCATATCTGACGATTGCATTGCAGGATGCAGACGGAAAGTATGATTTCGCTGGAGCAAACGACGGAACGAGTATGGCATCAAAGGCAATACAGGTTTCGGACGCAGATGGCGATAACAAATTGACAGCCTACGATGTCCTTTACTGCGCCCATGTGCAGTATGCACCCGGTGGACTGAAAGATTTTGAAATTAACAGTGCATCAAAGGGAAGTGCAATCTTAAAAAAAGCATGGAACGTGACGGCTGGGTTTACTCTTGTCGGTGAAAACACTATGGCAACAAATGCGTTCAAAACCGACATTAAATCCGCCACTTCTACCACATCAATCAATGATGGAACACACTTGTATGTTATTCAAGGCGCTTCTGCAAAGACGGAGTTTTTTTCAAATACTGCGTCAATAAAAATGGGATTTATAAATGATGCTCGTATTACAGCCTATAAAAGGCAAGCATTTACACTTTGCGCAAATATCTATGATGCATCCGTTAAAATTCCAGCCAAAAGAGTTTCTGCTGCAAAAGGTAGAGCTATTTACTATAAAGAAATTCAGCAAGGCAATACACCAGCTCAGAAATTGACTACTACTACAGACGCGACAGGAAAGATAACTGTAACGTTTGAGAACGCTGGAGACTATTTGCTTTATACCGCCCCCGCTGGTAGCGTTGCACCGGCCGCGTGTATGGTACACGTTGAGGAAAACAGGCCCGTTCCCGAGAGTATTCAGCTTGGTCTGTCGGAAGCTTCCACAGACCTTCTGCATTACGCCAGCGAAACAAAGGAATACTCGATTATCGTTCCGGATGGTGCTACGACACTTTATGGCCGCATGGCATACGCATCTGCTTCGGACAATCTGCAATGGTATTCAGAAGTTAGTACGGACGGAACAACCTACAAGAGTGTGAACGTAAAAGGCCTTCTTGATGGAAAAACGACAGAAAACATCAACATAAACGGCGCACAAAAGCTCAAATTATATATCAATGATAAGAGCTTGCAGCAGCTGGTAAAAAACGAGCCGTTGTCTGAGAACTATATCATTAACATCCAACGGCAAATTCAGCTTACAGATTTGACCACAAGCGGTTCGCTGCTCAGTGACGCCGACTATACCACCGGGCATTTGGACGTTTATGTGAGCCATGATGCGGAGACGGCGACTTTGACGCCAACAGCAAAATCCGGCGATACAATCACTGTAAATGATGCGCCAGCTGAGTCCGGTAAAGCGGCTACCATCAATTTGACAGATGCCGAGACGACGGCAAAAATCATTGTCCGTCGAGATGGTGATAGTTACGTCGATGGTACATACACGGTTACCTTCCATAAAGCCGCAGATCAGGCTGCGCCGGTTTTCATCGAACAGCCTATGTCGGAAGTTCAGGAGTATATTGTCGGTGATGGCTCTGCGTATGTAAAACCGCTCTATGTTTTTGCGAACGCAAACGGAACGGTAACATATCAATGGTACAGCAATACGACAAACAGCACGGAAGGCGGCACCCTGATTGCAGATGCAACCGGCACTATATATACCCCTGCGACGGATACTGTGGGAGATCAGTATTACTATTGTGTCGCAACAAATGGCAGCAGCACTACCTCTTCCACTTGCGCACACGTTATCGTTTATGACATCCCGATCCAGTCCATTTCGTGGAGTATGAAAACTCCCGAACCGCCAGAGAATAAAAAGGAATTATTCGGAGATCACACAACCGGTTTCTACTACCAAAAAGGCGATACGGATGTAACGCCGCTAAGAGTAAATGTTACATTTGAACCGCATTTTGCAGAATTGATCAAAAACGGGAAAATGATCGTTCGTTATAACTGGGGACCGAAAAACAATGCTGTGAAAACGGATTTGCCAAGCTATACTCCCAGCACAGAATACGCAATCGGTGGACAGGAATGGTACTGCGACGTAACCATTTTTTATTTGGACTATAGCCGCAATTTTTCAAAATACACTGATAAACCTGTTTATATCTACATAGACGACGCTGATTCCAGCCGCCCGGGCGAAGTTGATTTTTCCGGTGACGGTACAAAGGCATCCCCGTGGGAGCTTGCAAACCAGAAAGACCTCGAAAAACTGCGCAAATATGTGAATGATGGATATAATTTCGCTGACACCTATTTATTGTTCACGAATGATATTACGCTTGATACGAGCTGGGAATCCATCGGTACCGGCGACGCTGGCACAAAGGGCAAGGGCTGGAATGTTTTTTCCGGCACATTGGATGGCGGCAACCATACATTGACCTATGCCGAGAATACCGATCAACCGCTCTTTAAGTATGTTCGTGAAGCTACGGTTCAAAATCTTTCTATCGAAGCTCCACATTTGAAAAACTATGCGCTCGTTAGCAACTATGCTGTCGATTATGGCGATGACGGAAACTACAGCATCGGCACTGGCGGCAGCTATGCCCCTGGCTGCCCTGATACGATCGATATTATCAATGTCACCATAAAATCCGGTTCGATCATTGAAAAAGGTGGTTTCCTTGGCGGCTTTGCCTCTGGCGCAAATATTGTAAATATTCGAGACTGCACCGCCGAAAAGGATGTTAAGATCGGTTGGGATGGTGAAAAGGGTGTTGGCAGCAATAACGGTTCCTTTGCGGGCCTGTTTAACGGAACAATGTCGAACTGCGTTAGTTATGCAGACGTATATGGGCAGAATTTCGTTGGAGGAATGGCCGGTCAAAAGGGACAGAGCATGGGACCCTATGAGTTTACCAACTGCTCCTTCATGGGCAAAATCGAAGCTACTGGTAAATTCGCTGGCGGCATAGCTGGCGGTGGATATGCGGCAGATTCTGCCCCGAATACCCCTGGTGCAACAATTCAGAATTGCTATGTGAGCGGCAACATCACAGGCGCTGATTGCGTAGGCGGTATTTTGGGCGGTGAGCCAAGCCAGCTTCAGGCGTGGAACACCTCGTATATTCAAGACAACTGCTTTTATGGAAAAGTAGCAGCTACAGATAAAAATGCCAGCTGTGGCGGTATTGTTGGTAGGTTCAGATCGTTAAATATCAACAATACCATTTCAAACAACTACTTCCTTGATGGATGCGGTGCGGATAACGGTATTGGTGCAATCCTTTATCTTGATACAAGCGCCACTATTACCGCCGAAAACTGCACTGTATTCAATACAAGTGAGAAGCTGCCCGAAATCGGCGGTATTTCTCGTGCAAATCTGAACCGTACAGACGATCCACTTGATAAGGATTCGGATAAACTTGCTGCGAAAAAAAACGCGGCAGAGTTCACAGATGGCACCGTCGCGGGGCTATTAAATGCTTCTGATTCCAGCTTGAAAAACTGGACGACGGGTACGAATGGTCCGGTTCAAAGCAGAGAGCCCATTTTCTATAAGCTCAGTATTTCTGGCAATTATAAGGCTGTCTATACGGTTGGCGAAGAGCTGGATCTCTCCGATGCAGTATTTACGGCCAGCAGAAGTGATGGCGTAACCGAAAATATTGCGCTGAGTGAAATCACTATCAGCGGATACGATAAAGAGACTCGGAGTAAGCAAACACTTACAGCCAAATGGAAGAATCTTTCTTGCACATTTACTGTTGAAGTGCTTAACCCGCAAGGTTCTAATATTGCAGTTTACTTTACTCTGCTTGGCGATAAACCGCATAACCCTGGAACAACACATACGCTGGCTGAAAACAATCTAACAACATGGGTTGAAAAGACAGCGTATTCTGTCAGTAATAATGCAACGGTTTTGGATGTCATAACTGAGGCTTTCGAGAAGAATAACATCTCGATGGTTAATGAGTCTGGCAACTACATCTCGTCCGTTACTTACGATGGTGTGACACTTGCGGAGTTCACAAACGGTAATCTTTCTGGCTGGATGTATACATTGAACGGTATCCATACCAGCAACGATGTAAGTGAGCAGTATCTGAATGATAAAGATGAAATCGTTTTCCATTATACCGATAATTACACGAAAGAAGACTTCAAGGGCGGTGGCGACAAGCCCACACCCGGCAGCAAGGTAACCGCGGAAGACCTGGCAAAAGCCTATCAGGACACCGGCGACGCGCAGGCCCTCAAGATACCGGGAACCGGCTCTATCGAGGGTGAATGGCTCATGCTCGGCCTTGCCCGCGCAGAGCATACGATTACCACGGATAACCGCAACACTTATCTGGATGCTGTCCGCCGCTACATCAACGAAAGATACAGAGACGGCAAGCTGTATGATGCCGAGTTCAAGACGACCGTATCGACAGATAATTCCCGTATTATTCTTGCGCTGACTGCTTTGGGCGAAGACCCGCAGACGTTCGTATCTGGCAAAGACCTGTTGAAGGGCTACAGTGACTTTGACTGGGTCAAGAAGCAGGGCATCAACGGCACAATTTGGGCATTGCTTGCGCTGGACAGCAAACAATACGAAATTCCGGCAGGAACTACAACCCGTGACAAGCTGATTTCCGAAATCCTGTCCAAGCAAACAACCAACGACGGTTGGGCAACAGCCGGTGATGTCGCGGATACGGACATGACCGCGATGGCAATTCAGGCACTTGCTCCGTACTATAGCAGAGCAAACGTCAAAACAGCTGTCAATAACGCGCTCAATCGTCTCAGCAAAGCGCAGAATAACGAAACCGGCGCTTACTACAACGCCTATAATGAGCTGAGTGCAGAAAGCACCGCGCAGGTTATTGTCGCATTGACCTCGCTTGGCATCAATCCCACCGAGGATGGTCGCTTCATCACAAACTCTGGTTTGACGCTGCTTGATGGTCTGATGAACTTCTACAACGGCAGCGGCGCGTTCAAGCATACCGTAAACGGACAGGCTAACGCGATGGCAACCGAGCAAAGTTATTATGCGCTTGTTTCGTACTATCGCCACCTGAACGGCAAAACACCGCTTTATGATATGTCCGATAACATTTCTACGCCGGAAAGCGTCGAATCCGTGATTGAAAAAATCAAGGCAATCCCCGATCCGGTTGATGAGGACAGCTATGAAGCGATTGTAACAGCCCGCGAAGCGTATGAAAAGCTGACAGATAGCGAACAGGAACAAGTTCCGCAGCAGTATCGGAACAAGCTCACTCGCGCAGAAACCGAGTACAGCGTGCTTCTGGAAAACGCAAAGAGTCAGGCAAAGAGCGACCTGACCGACCACTATCTCAGCCTCAAGCAGGAAGATTATGGCGATGCAGGACGAAAGAAACTTGCAGAGATTCTTTCTACCGGACAGAAAAACATTACCTCCGCAAAAAGCTGCAAGCAGGTTTCGACGCTGCTTGATCGAGCCATTCAGGACATGAACGCTGTCAAGAAGGGCGATATGACAGTTACTTTCCGTCTCATCGGCGCTCTGGAAGCAACGCAGGATGTCAACCTGACTTCGGACAGCTACCTGCCTGAATATGTAACGTGGATTCCTACCACAAAGTATGAGATGGCAAGCAACGCAACGGTTTATGATTTGTTTACCGAAGCGCTGCGCGACGCAGGCCTTAGCTCCACCGGCGCAGAAAACAACTATGTCAAGACGATTTACGCACCGTCTTGTCTTGGTGGATATGCTCTGAGTGAGTTCACCAACGGTGCGCGTTCTGGCTGGATGTATACCGTTAATGGCTCGCATCCCTCGCTTGGCCTGAAAGAACAGGAGCTGAAAGATGGCGATATGGTCGTTTGGCACTATGTCAACGACTACAGTCACGAAGTCTCCGATTGGAAGAGCGATTCGCAGCATCCCTCGCTCGGCAACGGAACTTACTACAACGGCTGGCTGCGTGCAGCAGACATCACGCCGGAACGCTACGTTGAGCAGCTTCTCGGCAAGATTCTGACGGTCGGAAAGAACGGTACAGTCGAGCCGAAGCTCACGCTTTCGCATCTCGGCAAATCGGTCACGTTCACATTCAAACCAGACAAGGGCTATCGTGTGAAGGACGTCAAGGTGGACGGCAAGTCCGTCGGTGCGGTTACAACCTACACCGTGGACAAGTTGACTGTCTCGACGCGCATTGAAGTCACCTTTACAAACGGTAAGCTTCCGTTCACGGATGTGCGTGAAAGCGACTGGTTCTACGAGGATGTTGCATTCGCGTATGAAAACGGTCTGTTCGCAGGCACGAGCGACACAACGTTCTCTCCGAACGCATCCATGACCCGCGCGATGCTCGTCACGGTTCTGTACCGTCTGGAAGGTCAGCCCGCAGTCAACGGACGCAGCGGATTCTCGGATGTCCAGTACAACGGCTACTATGAGGACGCTGTGACGTGGGCAGCCGACAACGGCATCGTCAACGGCACCAGCACCACGACGTTCTCTCCGAACGCAAACGTCACACGTGAGCAGATGGCGGCAATTCTGTACCGCTATGCGCAGCACAAGAAGTATAATACCGCCGCAAGCTCCGGCTTGAATGGATTTACAGACCACGCAAGCGTGTCCGGCTATGCCGCGGCTTCGCTGGAATGGGCTGTTGCCGAAAAGCTGGTCAACGGCAGTGCAGGTAAGCTCATGCCGACCGGCAACGCTACCCGCGCACAGGTTGCAGCCATTCTCCACCGCTTCGTGGAAAACGTGGCGAAAAGCACAAAATAATCACTTTGCAGCACAGGACTGCCCCCATTTGGGGGCAGCCCTGCTTGCCGCATTTATAGGGGGAAATACAAATGAGAAGAACCAAACGAATTGCATGGATTCTGACCCTCGCGATCCTTTTGACGCTGACGGTTCCCGCCTTTGCAGCTTCCAGCGTCCAGAGCGAGGTACAAGGCAGCGCCGCTTACATGGTGTCCGCAGTCAAAGCGCCGGAGGTCGGCTCCATTGGCGGCGAATGGGCAATTATCGGTCTTGCCCGTTCCGGTTACGCTGTTCCCGCAAATTACTATGAAGATTACTATGCGCGCGTCGAGAAGTACGTCAAGAACTGCTCCGGCGTGCTGCATGAAAGAAAATACACCGAGTATTCCCGCGTCATCCTCGCTCTGACTGCCATTGGCCGCGACCCGTCCAAGGTCGCGGGATAAACTATACCCCAAGAAGTGGACAAGGAAATGACCCATAGCGGCGCGAAACATGGTATACTGAAGGCAGGAAGAAGGAGACGGCTATGGGAACAAGGAAAAAATTCAGCGCAGCGGAGCAGGAGCTTCTGCGTGCAAATCCGTACACGGAGAAGGTCACGGAAAATCAGATTTCGTTCACGCTGGCGTTCAAGGAAGCCTTCTGGCGGCTGAGTGTGGAGGGATGCACCGGGAACATGGCGCTGCGGAAGCTGGGCTACGATCCGGAGCTGCTCGGCTTTGAGCGCGTCCACAACATCACAAAGCGCATCCGCCGCGCGGGTAAATCACCGGAGGGCATCCAGCCTGCGCCAAAATCCCGGATGCGAATCAGCAGGGAGCAGTTCGGCGCGGCAGAGCTGGAAAGAATGTCCCGCCGGGAGAGTGAGCGCCGGATGCAGCAGGAAATCGTGTATCTTCAGCAGCAGATGGCGTTTTTAAAAAAACTTATGCGGCAGCCGGAAGAAACGGATTCGGATACCTGAGTATGGAAGATAGCAGCTTCAAATTTGGCGTCATCCGGGCCACAAGCATGGAAAAATCGAACATTCTCACAATATCCGAGCTGTGTGAGATCGCGGGCGTTTCCCGTTCCGGCTATTATGCGTGGCTTTCCTCCGAGCAGAAGCGAGCCGCATGTGAGGCACAGGATGCGGCGGATTTCCAGCAGATTCTGGAGGCTTACCGGTTTCGTGGTTACGCCAAAGGCGTGCGCGGCATTCATATGCGTCTGCTGCATACCGGCGTCCGGATGAACGGAAAGAAGATCCGGCGGCTGATGAAGAAATTCGGTCTTGTCTGTCCGATCCGCAAGGCAAATCCATACCGGCGGATGCAGAAGGCGATCCGGACGAACAACACGGCGGAAAACCTTGTGAAGCGGGAGTTTGAGATGCACGGACCGCGAAGTGTCCTGCTGACGGATATCACCTATATTCCGCTGAACGGCGCGTTCTGCTATCTCTCCACGATCCTGGACGGATGCACGAAGCAGGTCCTTTCCTATGTGCTGAGCGAGTCTCTGGAGGTGGATTTTGTGCTGGAAACGGTAGAGAAAATGGTACATCAGCATGGAATTTCGCTGAAAAAAGAGGCAATCCTGCACAGCGACCAGGGCTGCCATTACACCTGCATCAAGTTCATTCAGCTCGTGAAAAACAGTAGCCTGCGGCAGTCAATGTCGCGGAAGGGAAATTGCTGGGACAACGCGCCGCAGGAGAGCTTTTTCGGACATATGAAGGACGAGCTGGCGGAGAAGATTCCAAATTGGACGTGCTTTGCGGATGTGCAGCGGTCAATCGACGACTGGATGGACTACTATAACAACGACCGATACCAGTGGGATCTGGCAAAGCTCTCGCCGAACGAGTATTACCGCTACCTGACAACCGGCAGATATCCATGCTAGCGGAATGGGTCACCTTATTTTGTCCTTGACTTGGGGAGCAGTTTAAGGGAGCCTTTGGGTCAGAACAGGGTCAGCTGGCTGGTGAGGGGGAGGGTGCCGAAGGCGCCGGCTTGCTGGAGCTGGTCGATGAGCGTCTTCGATACCTTCGGGCAGGCGTCGGCGAATTCCTCGACGGAGAGGAATTCCATGCTGTCACGGCAGTTCATGATGTCCCATGCCGCCGTCTCACCGAGACCGGACACGGCCACGAACGGCGGGCGGAGCTGCCCGTCCTCGATCAGGAATTTCGTCGCGTGCGAATGATAGATATCGATCGGCGCGAAGGAGAAGCCGCGCAGGTAGAACTCGTAGCAGACCTCCAGCGTGGTGAACAGATCGTCATCCTTGGCCGTGGAATCCTCGTCTGCCTTGATCTCCTGCAGCTTCTTTTTGACAAGCTCGATGCCGTGGCACATCATGCCCTCGTCAAAGCCGCCCTTCTGGCTGCGGCGATAGAAGTAAGCGGCGTAGAACGCCAGCGGCTGGTGCACCTTGAACCACGCGATGCGGAAGGCCATCATGACATACGCCGTCGCGTGCGCCTTCGGGAAGAGGTATTTGATCTTCTTGCACGAGCCGATGTACCATTCCGGCACGCCCGCGGCCTTCATCTCTTCCTCTGCGCCCTCGGGCAGACCGCGGCCCTTTCGGACGGCCTCCATGATCTTGAACGAGCGCTTTTCCGGCATGCCGCACTTGATGAGATAGAGCATGATATCGTCGCGGCAGCCGATGGCGTCGGTGACC
>ENA-OPTB01002095-OPTB01002095.1-human-gut-metagenome-genome-assembly--contig:-NODE-2095-length-13508-cov-4.471716_pt1 | contig 13508 bp, 8 predicted proteins | sample MGYA00241810_ERZ501911 | MGnify/ENA primary metagenome ERZ501911 (study PRJEB25962, sample SAMEA2042304) | human gut metagenome | biome: human gut; feature: human-associated habitat; material: faeces... | reverse complement strand
TCAGACGGTTGAAGCCCGTACCGATGGTCGTACCGCCTTCGTCGAGGTAGCCCAGGGCGAAACGGTAGGTCGCACGCTCGCCACCACCGCTCATCGAGAAGTTGTTCTCCCACGTGTAGGTGTTGCGCTTCACTTCGTCGAGCCAGTTGGTGTTCTGGTGGTACTCGTTGTAGTATTCGAAGTTCGGGTCTTCACCGATTTCCGGGGTATTGTTCAGCAGGTCGAGGTACGTCGTATTGAAGCCGCTGTAGTTCGCACTGTTCCAGATAGCCTCCTGCAACAGGGCAGTGTACTGGTCGCCGTTCAGCATGGGGATGCTCTCCGGCTCGAACTTGGCGGAATACTTGGTCGAGAAGGAGAAGCGTGTCTTGCCGACCGTACCTTTCTTGGTCGTAATCATCAGGACACCGTTCGCGCCCTTCGTTCCCCAGATTGCCGTGGCGGCAGCATCCTTCAACACTTCGACGGAGGCAATGTCCTGCGGGGAGATGTTGAGCAGGGCGCCCAGGTCGTCGTTGTCGAGGTTGGAGAAGTCGGTGTCATCGCTGATGTCCGACGGATAAGGGATGCCGTCGATGACAATCAACGGGTCCGAGTTGGCATTCAGCGTGCTGGTACCACGAATCTGGATGCTGGCACGTGCACCGGGGTCGCCGCCGCCGAGGACGATGTCCACACCGCCCAACTGGCCCTGCAACGCATCTTCCAGCGAAGTGACCGGCGCAACAGCCACCAGCTCTTCGAGGTTCACCTTCTGTGTGGCGGATACCTGTTCGTGCGAACTGATACCCATCGAGTTCCGGTCAAGACGGTTTGCCGTGATGACCACCTCGCTGACTTCCTGTGTGGCATCGTCGAGCTTGACATCCAGACGGTTCTGTCCGGTGTACTTGATACGCACCGTCTTCTTGCCGATGTAGGAGATTTCGATGGTCAGGTTCTTTTCGTCGGGGACACTGATGTTGAAGTTACCGTTCAGGTCGGTGATGGCTCCCACCAACGAACGGTTTTGGGAATTGACAATGTTGATGTTCACGCCCACCATGACTTCCGTTTTCCCATTAAAGATTTCCGTCACCTTTCCCGACAGATTCTTTACCTGGGCATCCGCGTCGGTTGCTGCAGCTCCGACAAGAAGGGCGCTCACCAGTAAATATTTCGTTAGTTTCATAAAGCTGTTTTCCGTTAAATCATAAAACATCATCGATCAGATGGAAGCAACAATTCTCGAAGGCGAAGGGGAACTGGTCGTAGGTGTCCACCACATGGCAGGTGTTGGACGAGCCTTCCAGCCGTACACTCAAGCGGCTGCCGTCGTCGGTGTAGACCAACCCTTTTGCTTCCGGCAGATGCGGACGGTACGTGCCGCTCTTCATGTTCGAACCGACATAGGGATAGCTCGTGATGCCGTTGTCGCCCATGATGATGAAATAGGAATACATGTAGTTGCGCAACGCCGTCTGGTCGATGGTTCCGCTGAGGTTGCCGTCGGCGTCGAACGCACCGTCGGTGATGCCCGGGATGCGGTTCTCGGCGATGGCCTTCTCGATCGCCTCATTCGTCGGGATGAACGTGATGAAACGTCCGTAAGCCGAGGGCAGCAGCATCTCGCCGCTCACCAGGCCCGCACGTTTCAGCAACTGTGCGAAGTGGTGGTAGACGTAGTTCTTGTCGGCACAAATCGCAATGTCGCGGCTGATGTCGGTGCTCTCGGTGGTGAAGATGCCGGCATAGTCGAAGCTGTAGACCGTTCCGTTGCTGGCGGACGTCGTCTTGTGGAATGCCGAGAAGGGCGAGCCGCCGGTGTTCTGCGGGTTCAGCTGACGGTTGAACAGCGCGTTGCAGGTGATTTTGCCATCCTTCACGAACCAGTAGTTCCAGCTCCGGCTCAACGGATAGACCTTCTTGCCCGTGGCGGGCAGTTCGCTCGACTCACCCGTGGCAAGGCCGGCGGAGTGCATGTACATGATGGTCTGCTTCTGTGCCGAGTTCAGTGCCACACGTCCGTCGTCGCCCTCCTGCTCGAGGTCCTGCGTGCTCTGCACGGTGTAGATGCCCGCTGCCGAAAACTGGTCGACCGTGGGGACGAGCACGATGTAGTTTGCCACGTCGGACACGTAGTTGCTGTACAGGCCCGAGCCGTTCAGGGCATAGAGATAGGACAGCGAGTTCTTGTTCTGGAAAATCGAACCGACCACCGAGCTGAAGGCTGACGGGGTCTCGATGTGGTCGAGACCGTAGAGGGCGCCGTTGACACACATGATGCGGCGGTCCTTTGCCACGTCGTCGGGATTGATGTTGAGTTCGGTGCCCGCGCCGGAGACGGGGACGTCGTCGGTGTTCTTCAAGTCGGACGGGAAGAGCATCGAGCCGCTGTAGATGTAGTTGTAGAGGAACATCTGCAACGCCACCTTGTCGACGTCAGCCAGTGACTCATAACCGCCCTTCTTCCAGAAACGCTCGAAGAAGTCTTCGATTGCCTCGTTCGTCGGGGCGAAGATGGTGTAGGAGATGGAGCACAACGACGAGAACGCATACTCCGAGTCCGTCGGCCATTCCATCGCAATGCTGGGCACGCCGGTGTGTGTGTGCTGGAAAAGCTCCTCCACGCCGTACGCCGACGCGTACTTCGTCGTCAGGTCGTTGTTCACCACGTAGGAGCCGTAGGAATCATACAGCTCGAGGTAGGTCGAGAAGTCGGGGTTGTTCTTCAGCTCGGTGTAGAGCGTCTCCAGCGGTTCGAGCACGCGGTCGAGCGTGTAGATGTAACCGTTGTTGGCAATGATGCCGTACTCCTTCACCGACGCGTTCGACACATTGAAGCCCGTGTCGCCCGTCCACGTGGAGTTGGGGTAGAAATACTCGTAGTTTGACTTCGCGTCAATCTTCCGTGTGGAGAAGAACTGGCTGGAGAAGACCGGCAGGAAACGTTCGCGGTGATACACCAGCACGTCCTCGCCCGTCGACGGGTTGTACTCCAGCGTCGGCTCGTCCTGGCTCCGTGTGCGGTGCTTGTAGTAGAGACCCGCATCCAGCTGCGGAGTGCCGTCGTCCGCCACACCGCTGCCCTCCGGACGGAAGTTCTCCAGCATGTCCTTGGTGTAGGAATAGTTCACCAGGTGGAAGCCGATGAGCTTCTTGACTTCCTCCACAGGCATGTCCTTGATGGAGGCATACCCCTTCTCTTCCAGATACGCACGGAAGGCTTCGTCGTCGGGCGCCATGACGGTCATCACACTGCGCCCCTTCAGCATGTTCGTGTAGCCTGCAATGTCGCACCCTTCGAGGAAGATGGAGAAATTGCCGTGCTCTCCCGAGGAGAGTACTTCCCACTCACTGCCTGCCACCCATCCGGGAATCTCGTAATGCTCGTCCATCTTGTCTTCACAGCCTGCGAGCAGGAACGGGAAGCACAAGGCGTAGAGCGCCTTTCTTAATGTAGCTTTTTTCATTGGGATTGATATTAATTGGTTGTTCTAGTAGTTTTCCAGTCATTGTTCAGCGGACGTACTTGTCCGGGTATTCGAGCGAGAAGCAGTAGTTCTCGATGTTCGTGAAGCCGTTCGACGCCACCTTCACGGCATCGGAGGCATCCTGCTTGTTGAGCCCCCACTTGTCCTCCCACTCGTCGGGCATGCCGTCGCCGTCGGTGTCCTTCACGTTGTTCGCCGTGTCCAGCTGTTGCCACGTGTCGGCGATGGGATACTGCGTGGTGTTCCGTGTGTCGCGCAGGATGGTGCCCTTCGTGCCCAGCGACGTCAGCTCGTCAATCATGAACGCGTCCACCCGGTCGCGGCGCGGCAGCGATGCACCCACATGCTGCACCACCCACTCGTAGGCGTCGGCGGCGCTCATTGCCTCCAGCTTCGGGTGGAGCGAGGAGGGCGCGCTGAGGAAGGTCGGACGGAAGCTGTGGAACGTGTCCCAGTTGGCGTCGGTGATTTCCACGCCGTCGAGCACCCCGTTCGTGTTGCTGTCGTAGTAATTGCCCCGGCAGTAGGTGTCAAACCCGTCGTTGCCGCGTGAGAAGGGTTTCGACGGTTTCTCCTTCCTGAGGACCATGTAGTAGCGGCCGTCGCTGCCCGAGGGGATGCACTGGCTCTCGTCGCCGATGATGTCCGGGTCGACCTCGGCAGCCGCCGTGTTGCCCCCCACGCTGCCCGGGCCGGTGATGAAGTAGTTGTTCTCGATGACCGTCGACGAGTGTCCCTGGGAGTCGCCGCCCATGATGTACGCGCCCCCGCTGCCCCAGTTGTAGACCACGTTGTTGACATACTGGTTGAGCCCCTTCACCTTGAAGTTGCGCGTGCCGTTGTCGATGAGCAGGTTGCGGTAGATGGTGATGCCCTCGTTGTCGTTGGTCTGGATGAGTCCGCCCGCCGAGTGGTTCATGCAGCCCTGCCCGACGATGGAGTTCTGCAGGGTGATGTTCTGCGGACGGGTTCCCTTGTTGTCGGCGTTGATGGAGAAGCACTCATCGCATCCCCAGGTGAACGAGCAGTGGTCGAAGACCTGGTTCTTGCCCGACGACAGTCCGCCGGCATCGCCCGAGTCGCTTCCGCTGTACTGGCGTCCCATGCGGATGCGCATGTAGCGGACGATGAGTTCCTGGGCACCCGACGAGCTGACCCGCCCGTTGTACAGCTCGATGCCGTCGCCCGGCGCGGTCTCGAAGAGCACCGTCTGGTTGTTCTTGAAGACGTACGTCTCCTTCTTCATGTCGATGACTCCCGCCACGCCGAACACGATGATGCGGTCGGGCTGGCTGATGGCTTCCTTGAACGAGCCGGGTCCGCTGCTGTTGAGGTTCGTCACCCGGTAGAGCGTCGGCTTGCGCGCGGCACGTGCGCCCTTCGTCAGCCGTCCGTGTCCCACACAGCCGGGGAAGGCGTAGGTCGTCTCGATGCCGTAGCCCAGGTCGGGGAACGGTCCGTCGGGTGTTTCCTCGGACGGGAGCTCGTCGTCGTCCTCCACAAAAGTTATCGGTGGGTTGATGGCAGGGTCGATGTCATCTTCGTCAATCGGTTCCGTCTCCGCACAAGCCAGAAACGGCAACATGCCCAGTGCGAGGACCAGGCTCATCCTGCATTCACGTAGTGAGAGATCCATTCTCGTTCCTTTCATTCCTTTAGTCTTTTTTTTCATCATAAGTCTGTTCTTCGATGGTTAGAGTACATGATGTAAACATCCTTTAAGCTTAAAATAGTGGGCAAAGGTGAACAGAATCAAACAAACACAACTATTAAATTTGATTTTTGAACTTTGAAAAATGATTTTTTTGCGAAAAAAATGCAGTTTTTCCCGCTACCGCCCCCTTCGGAGTGTCCTCTTCGGGGTGTTGCCGCCGCACTCCGACCAGCGGAAGGCAGGGACGCCAGCCCTCCGCCTCCTGCGGATGTTCCATTTATAGAATCCTTTTTTTTTTACCAGACTTTTTCGCCGCTGTCCGTTGATTTCCCCCGGTTGTCCAGCAGACGGACGCGCCGCCTGCCGTCACCCCGGGAAGTCGGCGTCCGTTGTCCCCTATATATAATAGGTGTAAAACAGTCCGCCGACTGCCTGCACTCCCCTCTCCTCCGTCCGTTTCTTCCGACCGACGCCGTATCCCGAACCAAACAGCACCGCGGGACGCTGGAAACGCCGTATCCAGGACCAAAACAAATTTTGAGGCGTTGGAAATGCCGTATATTTAACCTTACTAAACATTTTGATGCTAGATACGATATATCCTTAACATTTATAAATATTTTGGCATTAGATACGTCGTATCCTTAACCTTGCTAAACATTTTGATGCTGGAAATGTCGTATCCAGAGCCAAAACAAACTTTGGGACGCTGGAAACGTCGTATCCGGAGCCAAAACAAACTTCGGGACGCCGGAAATGTCGTATCCTGCGCCAAAACAAACGTCGGCAAACCGGAAACGCCGTATCCGGAAGCAAGGGGAACGCCCGCCCCTCCCCGTCGGCTGACCAAAGACCGCCGGAAGCCGGAGAAGTCAGAAAAACGGACAACAAAAGCCCCGTCCGCCTTTCTGCCCCTCGAAATGCAGGAAACAGCGGGATGACAAGGTCCGGACAAAAAAACTGACTATATTTGTAGGCATTTTATAAAACCTTTAATCCAAAAAACGTTTATGAAGCAATTCAAATCTCTCTGGATTGCCCTTCTGCTGCTCTGTCCCGGATGGCTCGCAGCACAGACGGTCAGCCAAACGCCGCACGGCATCAAGTTCACGGTGCCCGACGGAAGCTACACCTGCGAAGTGCAATTCTACACCCCCACCATCGTCCGTGTCGTGAAATATCCCCAGGCCCAGCTGCCCGAGAAGCCCAGTCCGGCTGTCGTCCTCACCCCGGAAGACACCAAGTTCCGGGTCAATGACGCCGATGCCTCCGTCGTCCTGCGGAGCAAGGCGCTGTGCGTGACCGTCGACAAGCGGACGGCAACGTTGCAGTTCGCCGATGCCGACGGACGGATGCTCCTCACGGAAAACGGAGCCGTCACCTTCCGTCCTATCGAGGAAGGCGTGGACAAAGGCTACTTCCGCGTCCGTCAAGCCTTCCGCCTGGACCCCGACGAGACCATCTACGGACTGGGACAGCTGCAGAACGGCAAGATGAGCCAACGCAACCAGGAGAAATACCTCATCCAGAGCAATGTGGAGGACTTCAGCCCCTTCTTCCAGTCCGTCAAGGGCTACGGGCTCTACTGGGACAACTACTCGCCGACGACCTTCGCCGACAACAGCCAGTCGACCTCCTTCGACTCGGAGGTGGGACTCTGCGCCGACTACTATTTCCTCTACGGCGGCAATGCCGACGGCGTGGTGGCAGGGATGCGCACGCTGACGGGTCAGGCGCCGATGTTCCCGCTGTGGACCTACGGTTACTGGCAGAGCAAGGAACGCTACAAGAGTCAGGACGAGACGGTCGGCGTCGTCCGCAAATACCGCGAACTGGGTGTACCCCTGGACGGCATCATCCAGGACTGGCAGTACTGGGGAAACAACTATCTGTGGAATGCCATGGACTTCACCAACACGCAGTTCCCCGACCCGCAGCGGATGCTCGACGAGGTGCACGGGCTGAACGCTCACATGGCCATCTCCATCTGGCAGTCATTCGGTCCCGCCACGAAGCCGTACCGCGAGCTGGCGCCGAAGGGTCTGCTCTATGACTTCAAGACCTGGCCCGCCTCGGGCACGGAAAGCTGGCCGCCCAACCCCGAATATCCGTCGGGGGTACGTGTCTACGACGCCTACTCGCCCGAAGCGCGCGACATCTACTGGAAGTACCTCAACGAGGGCATCTTCAAGTATGGCATGGATGCGTGGTGGATGGACTCGACGGAGCCTGACCACCTGGACTTCAAGCCGTCGGACCTCGACCAGAAGACCTACTTCGGCTCGTTCCGCCGGATGCGCAACGCCTTCCCGCTCTACTGCGTGCAGGGCGTGTATGACCACCAGCGCGCGACAACCTCCGACAAGCGCGTGTTCATCCTGACGCGTTCGGGCTATGTGGGCTCGCAACGCTACGGCGCCAACGTGTGGTCGGGCGACATCGGTTCGTCGTGGGAGAGCCTGCGCAATCAGGTCCCTGCCGGACTGAACTTCTCGCTCTGCGGCATGCCTCACTGGAACAACGACATCGGCGGCTTCTTCTGCGGCTCGTACAACAAGAGCTGGAACGACGGTTTTGCCCCGCGGAACCCGCTCTACCAGGAGCTTTACGTCCGCTGGCTGCAGTTCGGCACGTTCACCCCGATGATGCGTTCCCACGGTGCGGACGCTCCGCGCGAAATCTACCAGTTCGGCAAGAAGGGCGAGCCGGTGTATGACGCCATCGAGAAGATGATTCACCTGCGCTATGCCCTGTTGCCCTACATCTACTCCACCTCGTGGGAGGTGACGCACCGTCAGTCGACATTCATGCGTGCGCTCGTGATGGACTTCCCCGACGACCGGAAGGTGCTCGACCTGAACGACGAATACATGTTCGGTCCCGCCATCCTCGTTGCCCCCGTGCTGGAGGCACAGTATACGCCCGAAAAGGCAGTCAAGGTCGACGAGCAGAGCGGATGGGACCGCGACAATGCCGGGAAGGCAAAGGATGCCGTCGCCGCCACCGACTTCACGCAGAAGAAGTCGACCACGCTCTACCTCCCGTCCGGCGCCACCTGGTATGACTTCTGGACCGGCGAGACGCTGAAGGGCGGACAGGACATCACGCGCGAGACCACGCTCGACCTGATTCCCCTCTATGTCAAGGCGGGCAGCATCGTGCCCTTCGGTCCTGCCGTGCAGTATGCCACCGAGAAGCCGTGGGACAACCTGACGCTGCGCATCTATCCGGGTGCCGACGGCAGTTTCACCCTGTACGAGGACGAGTTCGACAACTACAACTACGAGAAGGGTGCGTACACCGAAATCCCGATGACCTGGGACAACTCTTCCCGCCGTCTGACCATCGGCGCCCGCCGGGGCAGTTATCCGGGCATGCTGACGAAGCGCCAGTTCACCGTCCGCACGCCCGACGGCAAGGAGAAGACCGTCACCTACACGGGCAAGAAGGTGACCGTGCGCCTCTGACGCACCTCCCGTCCGCATAAAAAGAAACGAAGACACAGCGCGACCTCTGATGCGACGCTGTGTCTTCGTTTCTTTTTGTGTTCAGCCGATGCGGGGCGTTGTGCCTCCCGCCTGTCAGTCAGCCGACGACTGTTCCTGCACGAAGGGTTTCAGCCCCTTCACGGCTTCCGCCGGCGTGATGCGCTTGCCCCCGTTGTCGAGGTCGATGAGGATGTAGCGGTCGTTGCCCATGCCCAGCTCCTTCATGTAGGACAACTGACGCAGCCCGTGACGCGTCTCGATGCGTTCCACCAGGTCATGGTGTTCGGCTTCCGTCATGGCATAAATCAAATCGACGCAAGCCTGGTCGAGCGCCAGGATGTCCGTGGAAGAGAGGATGCCGACGTTGGGCGTCACCACCGGCTCGGCATTCACGCCCTCGCAGTCGCAGGACACCGACATGTTGCGCATCACGTTCACATACGTCACCTGCTTGCCGAAGTGGTCGATGACGGCTTTGGTGGATTCCGTCATGCGCTCCATGAATTCCTCCCTGGCAATGTCCCACTGGTTGTCCTGCCCCGGCGTGGTGTGAATCCAAGCCTTGCCGATGCGTCCGTCGGCACAGCCGATGCCGATGTTCTTGTTGCTTCCGCCGAAGCCACCCTGCGTGTGCCCCTTGAAGTGGGTCAGCACGACCAGGGAGTTGTAGTCCGTCAGGTGACTTCCCACCGACATCCTGTCAAACCACTTGCCGCCCTTCACGGGGAGGGTCAGCGTGTCCTCCTCGTCCATGATGTCGACGGGGCAGAAGGTCCATCCGTTGACCTTCAACGTCTCGCGGTGCTGTCCGGTCGTGTAGCGGTCGCCCTCGTAGTAGGTGTTCGTCTCGACGATGTGCGCGTCGGGCAAATCCTTTTGCAGCAACTCCCTGACCCACTCGTGCGGGATGATGTTGGGTCCGTGCTGCTCGCCGGTGTGCAACTTCACCCCGACCTTCCCGCCGATGTTGGCGCATACCTGCTCATACGCCCGGATAAGCCCCTCCGCGCTCAGGTTTCGGGTGAAATAGACGATGGATTCATTGCCGGTGCGTTCCTCATAAGGCACATACTTGTTGCCGTCGGTTCCCGGCACGGGCACCGCTTGTGCCATCGCGGTTGTCCCCATGGTCAATAGACTTGCAATCATAGTAATCAGTGTACGTTTCATAATTCGATAAGGTTCATTCATTCAACTTGCAAAATTAATGCTTCCGCGTGCTCGTGCCGTACCCGTTTGACAGATTTCTTTACCCGAATTACAGATTGTCGCCGCGGGGCACGTCTGTGTCCGCCTTTCTTCCGTCCGGATGAAAAAAGACAATATCCTTCTCTCCTTATTCCAAGGAAATCCTTACTTTTGCAAAATAACCTAAATATAATATCAGAACGTAATGGATACTCCAAAAACACCTACCGTAGAAGAGATTAACCGCAACGTCAAGTACCTGCGGCTGTTGAGCGACCGCTTTCCGACGATAGCAGCCGCCAGTACGGAAATCATCAACCTGGAGGCTATCTTGAACCTTCCCAAGGGCACGGAACATTTCCTGAGCGACGTGCATGGCGAGCACGAGGCCTTCAGACATGTGTTGAAGAATGCTTCGGGAGCCGTCAAGCGCAAGGTGAACGAGATTTTCGGCAACACACTGCGTGAAACGGAGAAGAAGGAAATCTGTACCCTCATCTACTACCCCCGGGAGAAGCTCGAACTGGTCAAGGCAAGCGAGCCCGACATGCACGACTGGTACCTGACGACCTTGCACCAGCTGGTGCGCGTCTGCCGGACCGTGTCATCGAAATATACCCGCTCGAAAGTGCAGAAGGCGCTGCCGCCGGAGTTCGCCTACATCATCCAGGAACTTCTCCACGAATCCTCCGACGAACCGAACAAACACCAATATTTCCACGTCATCATCAGCACCATCATCGAGACGCACCGCGCGGACCAGTTCATCGTCGCCCTGTGCAACCTCATCCAACGCCTGGTCATCGACTCGCTGCATCTCATCGGCGACATCTACGACCGTGGTCCCGGTGCCCATCTCATCATGGATACGCTCTGCCACTATCACAACCTTGACATCCAATGGGGCAACCATGACATTCTCTGGATGGGCGCTGCCGCCGGCAACGAATGCTGCATTGCCAACGTACTGCGCACGTCCCTGCGTTACGCCAACCTCGTCACGCTGGAAGACGGCTACGGCATCAATCTCCTCCCCCTGGCAACCTTTGCCATGGACACCTATGCCAGCGATCCGTGCAAGAGTTTCCTTCCCAAAATCGAAGAGGGGGACAAGACGCACAACGAACGTACGTGCCGCCTGATTTCGCAGATGCACAAGGCTATCAGCATCATCCAGTTCAAGCTGGAGGCAGCCATGACCCGCCGCCATCCGGAATTCGACATGGACGACCGCAATCTGTTGGGACGCATCAATTTCGAGAAAGGCGTCCTGGTCTATGAAGGAAAGGAATATGAATTGAACGACACGAACTTCCCGACCGTAGACCCGAAAGACCCCTATCGCCTTACCAAGGAAGAGGAGGAAGTCATCCATAAGCTTCACTACTCATTCGTCGGCAGCGAGAAGCTGAAGAAACATATCCACTGCCTGCTCACGCGAGGCAGCATGTATCTCAGCATCAACTCCAACTTGCTCTACCACGCCTCCGTGCCTCTCAATGAAGACGGCACCTTGAAGGAAGTCCTTGTACATGGCAAACGCTATAAGGGCCGCCAATTGCTCGACAAGGTGGACAGTCTGGTCCGCACAGCCTTCAGCGACGAGCCATTGCCCGAGCAACAGTTCGCCGTAGACTTCATCTGGTATCTGTGGTGCGGCAAGAACTCGCCCCTCTTCGACAAAGCCAAGATGGCAACGTTTGAACGCTATTTCGTCAAGGACAAGGCGCTGCACAAGGAAGAGAAAGGCGCCTATTACGACCTGCGTGACAACGAACAGGTGTGCGACATGATTCTGGATGAATTCGGAGTGACCGGCGAGCATCGCCATCTCATCACGGGCCACGTCCCTGTCAAGACCAAGAAGGGAGAGAAGCCGGTCAAGGCGAATGGCAAGCTGATTGTCATCGATGGAGGATTCTCCCGTGCTTACCAATCGGAGACGGGCATTGCGGGATACACCCTCGTCTATCACTCACGCGGCCTTCAGCTCGTACAGCACGAGCCTTTCACTTCAACTCAGGAAGCCATCCGCGAAGGAAAAGACATCATCTCCTCAACCCAACTGGTCGAATTGAGCAGCCAACGTGTGATGGTGCGCGATACCGACAAAGGTCTGGAGCTCGAACGCCAAATCCATGACCTCTTCCTCCTGCTGACAGCTTTCCGAAAAGGTATCATCAAAGAGAAAAAATAAGCAGAATTGAGAAATACAAGAAGAGTTTCCTGTATGCTATAGTAAACAGAGGTGATGCAGATGAGAAAAAACAAAAAAAGAAAAAGAAAAGCCGGTTATCCAGAATGCATTTGTATATGAAGATCTGGAGGAACGGATAAAGACAATCATCGGTTCCAAAGTCCATGTCAATCACAAAGCAAATGGAAAAGGCAAAATTGAAATTGAATATTATTCAGACAACGATCTGGAACGTATATTTGAATTGTTAATGTCAATACAGGAAGGAAAATAATATATGGAAAGTAAAATTCTGAAATCACTTGGAATTGATCCGGCGTATATATTTCTTTTTCTTATTATGCTGATCATATTGATGTTCCTTCTTTATATTAACGTCAATATGAAGTACAACCGTCTGAAATCAAGTTACACTACATTCATGCGCGGACAAGACGGAAAAACGCTCGAAGAAAGCTTTACCGCAAGATTCGAGGAACTCGATGAGCTTTCCAACATTGCCCACGAAAACAAAGCAGATATCCGCATATTGTATCGTGCCCTGCGGAGCAGTTACCAGAAGGTCGGTATTGTAAAATACGATGCTTTTGGTGAAATGGGTGGAAAACTCAGTTTTGCCCTCACAATGCTGGATAATGACAATAATGGATGGATCCTCAATTCCATGCACAGCAGAGATGGCTGTTACACTTATATAAAAGAAATTGTGCGTGGTGAAAGTTACATTGAGCTCTCTGAAGAAGAGGCCGAATCACTAGATCAGGCCGTTTACCAGGAAATGTATGATCCGGATGTACAGGATGCGATCAAACCACAGTAATAAAAATAAAAAAATAAGACAGGAGAACAGTTATGTTAGATATTAAATTTTTAAGACAGAACCCGGATGTTGTAAAAGAAAACATCAAGAAAAAATTCCAGGATGAAAAGCTTCCACTTGTAGATGAAGTAATCGAGCTTGACAAGAGAAACCGTGAAATCAAAGGCGAAGTAGAAGCACTCCGTGCTGAGAAAAATAAAGTTTCCAAAGAAATCGGTGCATGCATGGCTCATGGTGAAAAAGAAAAAGCCGAAGAGCTTAAGAAAAAAGTTCAGGAAAACGCTGCACGTATGGAAGAACTTTCTGTTGAAGAAAAAGAAGTAGAAGCAAAAATCAAAAAAGATATGATGGTTATCCCAAATATCATCGATCCATCTGTACCGATTGGTAAAGACGACAGCCAGAATGTTGAAATTGAAAAATTCGGCGAACCGGTTGTCCCGGACTTTGAAATCCCATACCATACAGAAATTATGGAAAAATTCAACGGAATCGATCTTGAAAGTGCAGGAAAGGTTGCCGGAAATGGTTTCTATTATCTGATGGGAGATATTGCACGTCTTCACTCAGCAGTTATCTCTTATGCACGTGACTTTATGATCGATCGTGGATTCACATACTGTATCCCACCTTTCATGATCAGAAGCAACGTTGTTACAGGCGTTATGAGCTTTGCAGAGATGGATGC
>ENA-OPTB01002086-OPTB01002086.1-human-gut-metagenome-genome-assembly--contig:-NODE-2086-length-13567-cov-2.309059_pt1 | contig 13567 bp, 10 predicted proteins | sample MGYA00241810_ERZ501911 | MGnify/ENA primary metagenome ERZ501911 (study PRJEB25962, sample SAMEA2042304) | human gut metagenome | biome: human gut; feature: human-associated habitat; material: faeces... | reverse complement strand
GTGAGTTGGGTCTGCCGGAGTATCTGGTCATGCGCCAGCCCTTCCCCGGCCCCGGCCTTGCCATCCGCTGCCTGGGGGATGTGACGAAGGAAAAGCTGGATATTCTGCGCCTGGCGGATTTTATCTTCCGGGACGAGGTCGCCAAGGCGCATCTGGAGAGCGCCATGAGTCAGTATTTCGCAGTGCTGACCAATATGCGCTCCGTAGGTGTGCAGGGCGATGGCCGGACCTATGATTATACTCTGGCCCTCCGCAGCGTCACCACCACGGACTTCATGACCGCCGACTGGACCCGGATCCCCTACGATGTGCTGGACCGGGTCTCCGTCCGTATCGTCAATGAGGTGCCCCACATCAACCGCATCGTCTACGATATTACCTCCAAGCCCCCCGCGACTATTGAGTGGGAATAACTGCAATAACCCGCCGGTTCGCTGCAACGCAGCGGACCGGTGGGTTTTTCTTGATATACTGTCAGTTTGCTGCCAAAACGCTTTGACTGTGAAAAAGCCATGTGGTAAAATTGATTCAAGAATGAAAGCGAATTGGGTCAGGGACATATGATTTCTCACTTTTGACGCTTTGAAATCCGGCGAAAAGGAGGCCAACGGAATGGGAAGCATCGTCGAAGCTGCCCTATATGACATTGTCGGGAAGTTTTTTCTGCTTTTCGTGATCGTGCCTGCGGGGGTCATCTTTTTGGGATATGTGATCTACATGATCGCGAAAATCCTTCAGGAACTGCGAAAAAAGTAGAATCTATGTATAAAAAGAGCCTGCGTCTCAAGCCGGGACGCAGGCTCTTTTTAAAGCGGTTCACCGGAGGGGAAGGGACACCGCCACGGTGGTGCCTGCCTCCGAGCTGTTCTCCACGCACACGGTACCGCCGTGGAGTTTGACGATCTCCCACACCAGCGAAAGCCCCAAGGCGCTGATGATGCCCAGCCCCGCGCCGCCGTATTCCCGGCTGCGGGACTTGTCCACCCGGAAAAAGGGCTGGAAAACGCTCCGCTGAAAGCGTTCCGGGATGCCCCGGCCCGTGTCGGCCACCCGAATCAACAGTTTTTCAGGCTCCGGCGTCACGGAAAGGCGCACGGAGCCGCCAGGGCGGTTATACTTGATGGCGTTCTCCGTCAGGTTGAACAGTAAGCGGTAGATCAGCGTGTCGCTTCCGGTCATGACGCCGTCCCCCTCCCGCTCCAACGTGATGTTGTTTTTTTCCGCCAGCGGGGCCAGATCCGCGAAAATTTCATCGATCATAGGGCCGAGCTCGATGTGATCCGTACAGGGCACCGCCTGCAAGCCGCACATTTCCAGAAGGGTCCTTGTCATCTGGGTCATCCGCTCCGTCTGCTCCCGCAGAAGGGAGAGAAACTCCGCCGTCTCCGGCTGCATATCAGGATGTTCCGCTGAAAACAGCTCCAGCTGCGCTTGCAGCAGCCAGCCTTGTCTGCATCAGCGCCAGCGGTGTGCGCAGCTCATGGGCGGCGTTTCCGGTGAATTGCCGTTGGGCTGTGAAGCCCTCGTCCAGCCGCTCCAACATCTGGTTGAAGGAGTCGCTGAACTGCCGGAATTCCGGCAGCACCTCCTCCGTGATCTTCATGTCCGCCAGATTGTCGGGCTGTACCTTTTCCACCTGCGCCACGAAGGATCGCAGGGGTCTCAGTGCCCGGCCGCTGACGAAATAGGCCAGAATGCCCCCCAACAGCGTCACTGCCGCCGTGATGTACCAGTTGGTGGCGGTGAAGGAGTTCTGGGCCCCATAGATCACAATGGTCAGGTTGGGGTCAAGCCCCTCCCGGCTGGGGTCGAAGTATTCCACTGCCCCCTCCGAGGGATCGATGGCGGTGGAGAGGTTGGCACCAATGGAGTCCATATAGTGCCGGCCGGAGCAGCCAATCAGCCAGTTCATCGCCATGCAGGTGGAGCAGATGAGCAAGGCTGTCATCAGAGTGATCCGCCATTGCAGAGACAGCTTTTTCATGCCTGCTCCTCCTCAATCAAATATCCCTCACCGATGCGGTTGCGGACGGGGTCATAGCCCAGCGCCGCCCGCAGCTTTTTCCGCAGAGCGGAAATGTGTACCCGGATGGAGTTGCTGAAGCTGTCCACGCTGTTGTCCCAGACGTGCTCCAAAAGCTCCTCCTGACTGACGGGCCGCCCCCGGTGGAGCAGCAGGTATTCCAGAATGCCGGTCTCCTTTCGCGTCAGGGCCAATGGCTGACCGGCGGCGGTGGCGGTGGGGGCGGTCACTCCGGTGGTGGGGGCGGTCACAGTATATAATCCTGTAGAAAATGCGCATTTGTGGTAAAACGGTGCTTTAAAAAACGCGCATTTGTGGTAAAATAGTAATATAAAAAATGCGCATTTGCAGGAGTTTCTTATATTTTAAGTAAAACTATTAACAAGGGCAGTTTTTAAACTGCCCTTATTTGAATCATATGTCATTTTTAATATACCTTCCACTTGTCAGATAAACGCTTCATTATTTTTTTGTAAGAAAACTATCAAGTTCCCCATATACTGTATTATCTGAAGATATTAAAATTTTTCCATTATCTGTATATAAGTAGTTCAAATATTCATATGGCAAATCTATCTTGTTAAGCTTATTATGGCGACTGTCAATATTCCAGATTTCTCCTGTATCTCGGGAATATACCAAAGCATAATTTGCTTTTTTATCTCTGCCAGGTATTGCAATATCCAAATCTATCTTATTTATTAATTTTGCAACAGTCTTCCCCGATGCTACACGAAAAAGTACTCCACTCCCGCTAAATGTTCTTATAAAACCATATTTTCCTGATATCTCAAACTTTGAAATTCTTTCATTTTTTAGCAAATTGATAATTTTTTTATCCAGCTTCAAACTATCAATATAGTTTCCAGCACAATTATACTTTTCTTTTTATTATTTTTACCTTTTAATGATATAATTTTATCCTTACATACTTTCACATAAATTAATGTTTGATCTATAGAATCACTTACCCCCAAATGCTTCTTTTATTGTATAAATAAAAATAAGCGAAAGTAGTGCAACCGTATCAGGTGGACTTCTTTTAGAGCAGCTTCCGCAGCCCCTTCGGGTAGTGATTCTTCATCACAGAACCTGCAAGTTTGCCCCAGCCGAGACTGTATCCATCTACCGTGATCAGATACCAGCCCTTCTCCCCTTCTGCCGGAAACGTCTGCCCGGCCAGATACGCGCGTGCTTCATCCACAGACAGATTCCAGCTGTGGCATGCTTCCTGCGGAGAAATTGCAAGTGCCAGTGCGTGTGCCGGTTCCAGCCGGTTCTTTTTAACTGTGCCAAGATGCAGGCCCGGACGCAGCACATGCAGCCGTCTGGTTGCCGGCATATGTTCCGGCATCAGATACAGCTGCTCTCCAAAAAGAAGCAACCTCCCGGCATCATCTGCCGGTATCTTTCCAAGAAACTCCTGTAATCCTGCAAGATACGCTTTTGCTTCTCCCTTTGCTAGCGGTTTTTCTTCTCCATTCGCACAATATCCCCGGTAATTTTCCGAAACGGTTCCCTCTTTTTCCAGAACCGCAACGAAATGTCCCTCTCCGTGCAGATGATGCGGAAATAACCGGATCGTATCTCCTATCTCCGCTGCCGGATGTTTTGTCCATGCCGCTACACCGTCTGCCATTCCCGGATATTTTTTCACCGGCACAATATGAAACTGCGGATGCTGTTCCAGAAAACGGCTGATCGTTCCCTCGTTTTCCTCCGGTGCAAAGGTACAGGTAGAGTAAACCATACGTCCTCCCGGCCGAAGCATGGAGGCCGCACATGCAAGAATTTCCTGCTGCCGCGCCGCACAGACCTGAACATTTTCAGGACTCCACTCCTCACACGCCTGTTCATTTTTGCGAAACATTCCTTCCCCGGAACACGGAGCATCTACCATGATCCGGTCAAAATATTCCGTAAACATTCCCGCAAGTGTCTGCGGACTCTCGTTTGTCACCATCACATTTTTTACACCCATCCGTTCCATATTCTCGGAAAGAATCTTTGCCCGCGCCGGATGAATCTCATTGCTGACAAGGAGCCCTTTTCCCTGCATCGCTGCCGCAATCTGTGTACTTTTGCCCCCCGGTGCCGCACATAAATCCAGAACTTTTTCGCCCGGCTGCGCATCCAGATATGCAGCCGGTGCCATGGCACTCGGCTCCTGAATATAGTACACGCCCGCCTCGTGATACGGATGTTTTCCCGGCTGATCTTCCTTTTCGTAATAAAACCCGTTCGCTTCCCATGGCACCGGCTGCAGGTGAAAGGAAGTTTCCTCAGCAAACCGATTCCGGTCAGTTTTTGACGGATTGATCCGCAGTGCCTGATAACGCGCATCTTCGTAACTGTTTAGAAATGCCGGGTATTCTTCCTCCAGCATTTGTTTCATTCGATCTAAAAAAAGTTGTGGAAGCATATCATTTCTCCTAAATTTCTCCTAAAGTTTTCCAAAAAAACTTGGCAAAATATCCAACAAATAGTAAAATATAAATATGATAAAACGAAAGTACATGAGAACAAGACAATTAAAACCGGGCATGAAGCTCGATCATCCGGTCGTTGACCGTCTGGGACGTAATCTCGTTGCCAGAGGTGCCGAGCTGGATGATTATATGATTGATTCCCTGTTGAAACTGGGTATTATGTCTGTTTACATTCAGGAGGGGGAAGAAGAGGAAAATCCAGAACAGGTTCCTACTTCTCCGGAAGCAGAAAAAAATATCGAACGGCTCCGTACCGAAGACCGCGCAAAAGTTACTCTTTCTGTCAGTATCCGTGAACGTGTCTCTACCGGTATCCAGTTTATCTACAACAATACAACCTCCGAGGAAATGGTTGCCACCACAGAGAGCATTGCCGATGACCTGATGCGTTCCATTAAAAGCAATGATGCCATCGCAATTGATATCTCCACGCTCAAAACCAGTGACGAATACACCTTCAAACACAGCGTGGATGTAGCAACCATTTCCATGATCGTTGCCAAGCAGCAGGGACTCTCTCCCGAAGAAGTACGGGAAATCGGTGTCTGTGGTTTGCTGCACGACATTGGAAAAACCAAAATTCCAAATGCTATCTTAAACAAACCGGGCAAACTTGATGATGATGAATTTGCCCTTATGCGGCAGCACTCAACATACAGTTACAACATGATCAAGGATCGTGCGGAATTTTCTCCGGCTGTCTGCCTTGGTGTTTTGCAACACCATGAAAAGATCAATGGAAGCGGATACCCGATGGGTGTGTCTGCGGAGAAAATCTGCCCCTATGCCAAGATTCTGTCCGTAGCGGATATCTATGATGCCCTGGTTACCGAACGCCCCTATAAAAAAGCCTATTCCCAGAGAGATGCTGTGGAAATGATTATGTCCATGACCATGGAACTCGACATAACTGCCATGAAGAGCTTCCTTGAAAGCATGATTCTATATCCGGTAGACAGCATCGTGGAACTGAGTAACGGCGAACAGGCGCGTGTGGTCAAAAATATTCCGCACTATATTCTCCGTCCTGTGGTTGTCGGGCTTACCAGCGGTAACGTTTACAACCTTGGAGAAGATATCAATTGTGCCAATATCATCATTCTTTAAACAACAGGGAACAGCTTTCGCTGTTCCTTTTTTATTGTGTTACCTCTTCACCTTCAAAAGGCTGTGCCGTCTCCGGCAGAAACGCATCGTAAATATCCACATGATCATAGATACAGCGCCAGCTGCTGGTGGACCCTGCAGTCACACAGATATACTCTTTTCCATCCGGTGTCTGTGCCATACTTGCCGCACAGCTTCCGGACTGATTCACAAAGCCTGTCTTTGCCCCGATAATTTCACTGTGTGTATCCTTATCTTCAATTCTCCGCAAAAACCAGTTGGATATTGTAATCCCATCCGGATGTGGTTTGGATTTTGATGTCGTGTAGGTTCGCGTTCCAAGAACTTCCCTGCACAGATCATTGTCCATTGCGGCTTTTAAAATCATTGCCATATCATACGGCGTACTGTAATGGTCATCATTGTATATGCCGACACAGTTGGTAAAATGTGTGGTCTCCGACAATCCCATTTTTTCCAGTTCCTGATTCATCATATCCACAAATGCTTCCTGTGAACCGGCCACATAAGTTGCCAGAGAGACCGCAGAATCTGCCCCTGATGGCAAAATGGTTCCATAAAACAGATCCCTTACCGTTACCTGCTCATCCACTTCGTATCCGGTATTGCTGCAGTCATTACTATAACTGAAATCCGTGGCATCAATACTGATGGTAACCAGCTCGTCCAGCTGCTCCGGCTTAATATTTTCCGCTGCTACCAGCACGGTAAAGATTTTGGTCATAGATGCTGGAATCATACGTTTCAATGCATCTTTTCCAGCCAGAATCGTTCCGGCATCCACATCAATGAGAATTCCCTGCTTGCTGACAACGGACTTCGGAAGCGATTTTGTCTCTGCGGTCTCCGTAGCGGAATAATCAAATACTTCCTCTGTTTCCGTCGGTATTTCCGATGCCTGCTCCTGCTGCGTCGGCTCAATCATCTTTGGATCTTTTTTGTTCTTTCCCTTTTTCCCCAGCACAACTGCCAATACCAGAACAACTGCTAAAATTACAACTGCTGCAACGGCTATGTACCATCTGTTTTTTCGTTTCTGCATTTTCTTATCTCCTGTCCTGCCTGAATTGCTCTTTTGTATCATAGCACTTTTCGGCTATAAATTGCAATCCATCAGATACAAACGAGACGCAAAATCCGGAAAATACCGTACGTTCTCATTATACCCGGTGCCTCCGAATGCCGGGTGCAAATGTACACCTCCATACATCAGGGCATCCCCGTATGCACAGAAATCCTCCGTTTCCCCACCCATCTTTACAAATTTTGCCAGCAGATGATGTGTCACAGAATCCGGGCGGATATGTACCGGAGCAACCGTGTTGACCAGATCCCCAAACTCCAGAATACTGTACGTTAACGCGCGGTTGGTAAAATGGTACCGCTTCTCTTTTGCAAGTCCTTTGGGATAATACGCATGAAACTGTGTATTCGGTTCCGCAAGTTTCTGCATCAGCATGCCGACTGCCTGTGTCTGATCTTCTGAAACACAGGTCCATTCTGTGAAATTTCCGTCAGCAAATGTCCGCCCACGATAAAATATGCCCTGCTGCAATACACTACGCCACTTCCTGTACAGTGCAATCTGAGCCCTGATCTCCTCAAGTTCCTCTCTGGTACAGTCACAGAAATTACATTCATACCCCAGCACTGCGAATGCGGCAACTGCAAAGCGGGTCGTAAGCGGTGTCCGGCGCAGCGTCTGATGGTTCGGACACGCAGATACATGTGCACTCACCGTCGAGAGCGGATACCCGTAACTGTAATTTGTCTGTATGTCCGCCCTGCAACAGGCATCTGTGTCATCGCTTCCCCAGATCTGCGGAAAATAGCACAAAATGCCGGGATCAAAACGGTTTCCGCCTGCTGCACACCCTTCAAATAAAATTTCCGGAAAACGACGGGTCAGTTCCTCCATGCACCGGTACAGTCCCAGCACATAACGATGTGCCACCTCTCCCTGCTGTGCGGCCGGCAGGCTCTGTGAATAATAATCGGAAAACGTCCGGTTCATATCCCACTTCACATAAGAAACCGGTGCCGAAGAAAAGACCTTTGTCATACTGGCAATGATATACTCCTGCACTTCTCTCCTGCCAAGATCCAGAATTCTCTGGTTTCGTCCCTCTGCATGTGGTTTTCCGGGAATTTCAATGGTCCAGTCCGGATGCTTCCGGTAAAGGTCACTGTCCACACTGACCATCTCCGGCTCTACCCAGATTCCAAAAGCAAGCCCCAGATCTGTAATTTTTTTTGCTAGGCGCGATAAGCCGCCGGGCAGTTTTTTTGTATTCGGCACCCAGTCTCCCAACGAAGAAGTGTCATCGTTTCGTCTGCCAAACCAGCCGTCATCCACCACAAACAATTCGATTCCGGCATCTTTTCCCACCTTTGCCAGCTTTAAGAGCCTGCTCTCACTGATATCAAAATAGCAGGCCTCCCAGCTGTTTAAAAGTACCGGGCGCGGCCTGTTTTTCCAATATCCGCGCACGATATGCTCCCGGATAAACGCATGCATCCGCCGGCTCATGCCTCCCCATCCATCCGGCGCATAGGTCATAAAGGCCTCCGGTGCCTGAAACTGTGCTCCCGGCTCCAGTTTCCACGAAAATTCCCGTGGATTGATCCCCGTAAGAAGCCGGAGTTTTCCAAAACTGCTGACCTCCGCAGTCTCACAGTGATTTCCACTGTAGATCAGATGAAATCCGTAACAGTCTCCCTGATCTTCTCCCGTTTTCGGACGGCTCAGCATCACAAACGAATTTGCCCGGCTCGACGTGGTTCCGGTAAAAGAATCATTGACAATTCTGCCACCGGTCAGCGTCTGGTCACAGCGGTGCATCTCCCGCGCCCATGCGCCGCGAAATGTCGTAAAAATATAATCACTGTCATCAAAATCCAGCTGCAGACTCATCAGACGGGTAAGCTGTACATCCTGACTGCTGGCATTGACGATCTTCGCACTCCGTCCGATCACATCTGCCGCCTCATAGACATAGTAGTAGAGCAACAGCTTCAGATCATACTGCCGGTCCACCATTGTCACACACAGCTGCTGCACTTCTCCCGCACTTCCATAGGAACCCGGAAGTCCGTCCAGCGCATCTTTTTTCCCGGTAATAACGGCATCTTCATAGCGGAAATCCAGAGTCTTTGCCCCATCATAAAGAATGGCCTCAACAAACGGCTCACGGATATCGCCCTTTCCGTACGAAGACATTTCCAGCCGCACATCCTCCAGCGAAAAACCGGCATGCTCTTTTTCACAGATATTCACATTTCCCGGTGCAAACACATGCTTTTCCACAAGAATTTCAAGATCATCCGGATGCTCGATATGAATAGTTCTCCCGTAATACAGATGCTCCGGATGTCCCCCCGGCAGAATGGAAAATGCATATGTTGTATGTGCCGTATCCAGTACGAATGCCTGTCCAATTTTACGAATCATAGCTGTCATCCTTTCTTTTAGCAGTTCTCCTGATTTTTAATTGCTGCATTAATCTCCTGCAGCTTTTTCTCTGTCAAAATATATTTTTTCCGAAATACCAATACCGCGATGAAAAGACCGATCATCGGAATTCCCGCCATCGTCAGCCGCAGTCCCAGCACCGAAGAATCCGCTGCACGCGCAACAACCGCCGCACTTGTATCCTGCTTGAGGTTACAGAGAGACAGACAGATCGCTGCGATCAGCACGGCAACTCCCGAAGCCAGTTTCACAACAAACGTCTGCATGGAAAAAATCACACTTTCATCACGGCGGTGATTTTTCATTTCCCCATAATCTACCGTATTTGCCAGAAATACCGTGGTAAGCACAGTCAGCATGCCAAATGCCGCAAAAATCAAAAAGCCCGGCACCACCAGGGCTCCAAGCACAGTATGACCGCCAATCATCAGCACAAGCAGAATCGCATACCCTGCGATTGCCATTCCAAAGCTCAGGTAGAACACACGGATACTGCTCATAAACTTCCGCAGCAGCGGAAACAATACCATCATGGACAAAATCTGTACCGCTCCGCCAAATGTACTGAAAAGTGTATAGCTGTTATACCAGCTCTCCCCACTCACATCATACTTGAAAAAATACAACAGCAGATTGGACGTAATATACAAAGAGCAGTTAATCAGTACAATGGTGATGACAACCGTCATTGCCTGATCGTTGTGAATCAGCGCCGAAAACATCTGCCGTACGGTCGGTGTTTCCATATGAACCGTGGATTTTTCCCGGATCGTCAGACAGGTGATCGTAATAAACAGCACAAACAATACCGCAACAATAAGTGCAAACCAGCGGAAACCCGTGCGCTCATTTCCCTGTCCCAGCATATACACACATTTCATCGTAATAATCGTAACGAGAGCGGAACCGACACCCGAACAGGAACGCGCCATAGTTGTTAAATTTTCGCGCTCTTTTCCGCCTTCTGTAAATGCCGGAATCATCGACCAGAAAGGAATGTCCATCATGGTATAGGTAACTCCCCACACAACATAAGTAATGGCTGCATATGCCACAATCCCACTTCCATTCCATGCCGGCGGTGCGGCAAACATCAGATACAGCACGATCGCATTGCACAGGGTTCCAACCAGAAGCCATGGACGGAATTTTCCCCAGCGTGTTCTGGTTTTTGCAACAATTACTCCCATAATCGGATCGTTAAATGCATCAAACACCCGCGCTGCCATGAGAATAATTCCCATTGCCATCGCACTTACTCCGAGAACATCCTGGTAATAATACAGAATATAGCTCGCCGAAAGCATATATACCATATCTTTTCCGACAGCCCCCAGGCCGAATGCCGTTTTTTCTTTTGCTGATAATTTCATTGTATTTCCCCCTTACTCTTCCCGTGCCACCTGAAAATGTTCACAGATTTTCCCCGTCTGCGCATTTTCAATTGTCAAAATTCCTTCTCCGGCCTGTCCGGTCGTCTTTACATAAGTACCACCCATACCTCCCTGTAAACATATGGTCTTTGGACCGATCAGTTCCAGAACACCTTTCACTTCAAACTGCACCGGTTCATTGAAAAAACCCAGCACATTTCCATTTTCATCCAGCGCCCGGATACGAACCGCCGCCATATCATAGGTTCTGCCTTCGGTCAGGTTATGTGCACTTACCTTCACCTCCAGATGTGCCTGCTGCATCGGCTCCTTGATCACGGTCTTTACCACTTTTCCGTCCCTGACAGCCTCAAACTTATAGACCGTGGAAGTCGTCCCCCAGTCCCCGACATAACGTGTGTAAAGCGCAACCGCATCCTTTGGTTTCATGTGATAGCAGACCATCAGCCGCAATGCCAGAAGGTAGAACTTTGCCGGAAGATTGTTCAGCCCGTAATACGCCGTCATGTTAAGCAGCTGCCCCATCAGTCTGGCCTGTTTCGGTTTCATCGGTTCATTTTCGACAATCGCATTTCCGATAAAGTCATTCACAGGAATCGGTCCATGCGCCAGTGCACGATATGGGGAGTCCTCCCGATGATACTCTTTGATCAATTTGCCGTTTTTGAACATCCGCACAGCATCCGCATTTGTAATCATCCAGTTTCCGCTGCGATTTCCGCCCGGATGCTCTCCGATATCCATCGAAGAACTCAGTTCTAAAACCGGTGTATCTTCCTGCTGACTGCTATACACCGCCGCCGCAAGTTTCGGGTTGCGGAACATATCCATCACGCCATGGTAACAGATCCGGTCACCGCTACCAAAATCCTTGTGCGTATTATAGTCAAACATACACCAGCCAAAACTTCCTGCAATGTCCGGCTCCTGTGCCACCGCATTTAATACATTTGCATGACGGATTGCATGCTCCGTCCGGTGTTCCTCATCGTCAAACGGCTTGGTCGGAAACATATGCCCGTTATACTCACTGATCAGATACGGTTTTTTCATATCTGGTGTAACTTTTCGTTTCGGATTACACCCCGGATGTCTGCCATCGTGAAGAAAATCGTTGTACGTATAAACATCCTCCAGAAGATGGCTTTTCTTTAGCATCCGCACTCCGCCGGTTGCACGCGTATCGTCCAGTTCATGTGCCACCCGGTTTGTTTCCCTGTAAAAAACATCGTCATCCTGTGATTCATTAATCCGCACGCCCCAGAGAATAATGGAAGGATGATTGCGGTACTGCACGATCATTTCCTTTAAATTCTGCACCGCCTGCCGCTTCCATTCTTCATCCCCGATGTGCTGCCACCCCGGAAACTCGGTAAACACAAGCAGACCGATTTCATCACAACGACGGATAAAATCCTGCGACTGCGGATAATGGGAAGTGCGCACAGCATTCACGCCAAGCTCTTTTTTGAGAATATCGGCATCGAAAATCTGCATGGATGCCGGTGCTGCATATCCCACATACGGATAACTCTGATGACGGTTTAATCCACGAAGCCGCAATTTCTTTCCGTTCAGATAAAAACCATCTTTCCGGAATCCGGCTTCCCGAAACCCTGTGATATCCACACGCGCATCTATCATTTCCCCATTTTTCCACAAACTTGTCCGGATTTCATACAAATGCGGATTTTCCGGTTCCCACAAACAGATCTCCTGCACCGGAAAAACGGTTTGCACATTTGTCTGTTTTACCGGCTTCTGTCCCAGGGGACTATATGCACCCTCGCCTTTTTTGCGGATTTCCTGCTGCAACGTTATCCCATCCGAAATATTCTGTACCGTAATCTCTGTAGTCACCTGCAGAGGATGTATCTGTGGCTTGATAAATACATCTGCAAGATGTGTCTTATTTCTCACCTGCACATAAACCTCACGATACATCCCGCCAAAAGTCATGTAATCTATGGCATATCCGAACGGCGGAATATTCAAATTTTCCCGGCTGTCGACACGCACCGCAAGTACATTGTCCTCCCCATATTTCAGGTATTTTGCAAGTTCCACGGAAAATGCAGTATAACCGCAATGGTGCGCTTTCACTTCTGTCCCATTGACATAAACAACCGCATCATGCGCCACTCCCTCAAAGGTCAGTTCCACACTTTTCCCCTGCCACGCTTCCGGCGCCATAAAATGTCTGCGATATCCACACAGCATCTGGTACACATGCTCATCAAAGTAATGATACGGAAGCTCTTTGCAGGTATGCGGCAGCCGCACATCCTCCATCTCATTTTCCGGATATACTGCCTCTTTCATGGCTTCTTCCCATGTTTCGGCAAATTTCCAGTCATTGTTCCAATACAACCTCTCCATGCTTCTTTATGCTCCCCTTTCGTTTTACCTCTCCGAAGCAATTCCATACATCAGAATCCCGACAACCTCCTGCAATGCCTGCGCATAAGTAATTTCATTCTGCAACAGGATATCGCGCTGGAAAAACTGCTCTAACGATGCTTCCAGCATCATCTTTAAAATCGGAATCCGGACCGGACGGATCACACCTTCCTGCATGCCCTGTTCCAACAGGGCAATGGTTGTTTCCCAGCCTGTTTCGAGCCGTACTTCCACCTGATGATAAATCTCCGGATATTTTTCTTTTAACTGATATAACTGTCGAAAATCCACATCCTGATAACATTCCGGCATCACACCAAGGATTGTGTGAATCTTTTGCAGGGTATCCATCTCCTGATTCTCTACGATCTTCTGCTCACTGTCCTTGATCCGGTCAAACAAATAGTCCACCGTTTCCAGAAACAAAGCCTCCTTATCACGAAACACTTGATAAATCGTTTTTTTACTGATCCCTAAAATCTTTGCAATATCATCCATCGTAAATTTCAAACCCTTTTGATTGAATGCCTGCAACGTTCCCTGCATAATGTTCTCTTTCAGTTCTTTATTCATTCTTTTCATCCTTTCTGCCGGAAGGAAACTATTTTCTTTGTTTTAGTTTCCATCATGGTAGCATGTTCTTTTTCTTTCTTCAAGAAAC
>ENA-OPTB01002083-OPTB01002083.1-human-gut-metagenome-genome-assembly--contig:-NODE-2083-length-13585-cov-2.736733_pt1 | contig 13585 bp, 15 predicted proteins | sample MGYA00241810_ERZ501911 | MGnify/ENA primary metagenome ERZ501911 (study PRJEB25962, sample SAMEA2042304) | human gut metagenome | biome: human gut; feature: human-associated habitat; material: faeces... | reverse complement strand
TGAATGAAGGCTGTAACGTAGTCCGGCAGGTAGGCGGCAAGGTTGGAGCTACGGGCTGCTTCTCCGGGGGCCGGGGCGCCCATCCTCAGGTCATAGGGACGCTTGTAGGCGTAAACGGGCTGGTATTCAAAATAGCCGCGGGCCTGTTCGAACGTGATGAAGGCGGTCAGCAGGCGGTCCATTTCCAGCCTGGCTTCATGGGCCAGGGCTTCCACCCTGATGCGTTGTTCGGAATGGCCCGTTTCTTCCGCCTGCATCAGCAGAACATGGGTGAGCCATCCGAGCGTGCCGATGACCAGCAGCAGGCTGATTGCCAGCAGAATGATGCGTATGCGCCGGTTCACGGATCAGGAAACGAAAGATGAATTCCAGCGGTAGCCCTGGCTTCTGAGCGTCTCCAGAGGGGAGGCGGAGGCGGGGCCGAGCTTGTCCCGGAGGCGCATGACGGTCATTTCCACGGAGCGCGTATCCGTCAGGCGCGGGTCCACGTCCCATACGCGCCGGAGCAGTTCGTCCCTTGTGATAACGCGGTTGGGGTGGGTGGCCATGTAGGTGAGGAATTCGAATTCCCGCGCGGTCAGGGAGGTTTCCCTCCCGTCTTTAAAGGTGATCAGGCGGTTGGCGCTGTCCAGGGTGGCGCCGGGGATTCTGATTTCCCGGAGCTGGCGCGGCCGTTCCGGAGACCTGCGCAGCACGGCTTCGATGCGGGCGAGCAGTTCCCGGATGCTGAACGGCTTGACAATGTAGTCATCCGCCCCCAGCTTGAGCCCCTGCACGCGGTCTTCTTCCTCCCCGCGAGCCGTGAGCATGATGACAGGCGTTCCGGGGCGTTCCTTAGACATGACCTGCAGCACGTGGAAGCCGTCGGCGCCCGGCATGGCCACGTCCAGCAGGGCGAGGTCGAAATTGCGTTCCCGCACGGCGTGGATGGCGGCCAGTCCTTCTTCCAGCGCCAGCACCTCGTAGCCGGATGCGGTCAGAACATCCGTCAGAGCATGCCTGATGCTGTCGTCGTCCTCCGCAATCAGAATGGTATAGGCTGAATCACTCATCGTTTGATTCTATAAAACCACAATATTTCCCCTGTTGTATAGAGAAACCTGCGCCCTTTCAGTAACAATGCCATAACAGGCCGTCTTCCCGGGGGGGCTTAGTGATGCCGGAGTTCCCGGAAGGGGGGAGGAAGGCTGCCGGAGGGAATTTCAATGGCCTCCATGGGACCGGGGACAATTCCTTCAAAGAACGGCGTACCTTTGTAGGAAAGGATGATTTTGGAATGCACCATGCCGCCCGTAGTCTGGCGCAGGAAATCCGCATCCCGGAAGACCAGGAGCGTCTTTCCGTTTTCCCCGGGTACAGGACGGCACTGGAAGTCGCCAAGCGGTGTTCCGTCAGCCGCCGTCATCTGGACGGGCAGTATATAGGCTTCCGAAAAAGAAGGAGCGTAAACACCCCAGAAGGAAGTGAGCGCCATAACGACGACGATCACGATGCCGACAATGATTTTCGTGGAGGTGGACATGCGGAGGGCGGTGTTCTGACCCGTACGTCCACCTCCGGTACGGTGGCCGTGCGGCGTCAGCGTTGTTGAAGCCATTCGGCGGCCTGGGGGGCGTAATACGTAAGGATCATATCGGCCCCGGCGCGCCGGATGGATATTAGAGTCTCCAGAACTGTTTCCCGTTCATCCAGCCAGCCAGAAGCTGCGGCGGACTTGATCATCAGGTACTCCCCGCTGACATGGTAGGCGGCTATGGGAAGGGGCACCTGCTTCCGCATGGCGGCCATAACGTCCAGATACAATGTGGCGGGTTTCACCATCAGGATGTCCGCACCCTCCGCTTCATCCAGCTGCGCTTCCCTAAGGGCTTCCCGGATGTTGCCGGGATCCATCTGGTAGGTTTTTTTATCCCCTTCCTTGGGCGCGCTCTCCAGAGCTCCGCGGAACGGCCCGTACAGAGCGCTGGCGTACTTGGCGGTATAGGCCATGATGGAGACATCGTCCAGGGCTTCGGAATCCAGGGTGGCGCGGATGGCGGCCACGCGGCCGTCCATCATGTCGCTGGGGGAGACGATATCCGCCCCGGCATCCGCGTGGCACAATGCCTGGCGGCAGAGAACCTCCACGGAATCGTCGTTAAGGATTTCCATCGTTCCGTCGGAGCGGAATTCCACTAGGCCGTCATGGCCGTCGGAATTGTAGGGATCCAGGGCTACGTCCGTCATGACGGTGATGCCCGGCACTTCGCTTTTGAGCGCGTAAATGGTGCGCGGGATGAGGCCGTCAGGGTTGCAGGCTTCGCAGGCGTCCGGCGTTTTTTTCTCATCCGGAATGGCTGGAAAAAGATCCAGCGTCCGGATGCCCAGATCCATCAGGCGCTTAGCTTCCTCCACCAGTCCCTTGACGCTCCAGCGCGTGCAGCCCGGCAGGGAGGGGATGGGCTGGTTCCCGGTCCCTTCATGGACGAAGACGGGATAGATGAGGTGTTCCGGGGAAAGGGAGGTTTCCCGGATAAGACCCCGGATGTTGGCGGATTTTCTGTTGCGGCGAGGCCGTATCGGTAGATTCATCATGGTGTGGTAATGAAAAGGTTTTTAGGAAGGCATGGCGTTCCGGGACGGATATGATCAGGGAGCCTTGGGGGCCTCCAGTTCCAGCGGCTGTTCCGCATCGGCCCCGGCGAGCATCCAGCCGCCGTCTGTTTGGATGAAGTGCAGGTTGTTGACGGAGAATTCATTTCCAACTGCTGTACGCACGCCGATGGTGGCCTTGATTCCGGCGCAGCCGTCTCTGGCGGCGGGAATATACGCCGCTTTGACTTCGGGAACGTCTTTTTCCCTTACCCTGGTGTGCGGGGTGGGAATCCTTCCCATGACTGTTTTCAATTGGGAGAGCGCGTCTTCAAATTCCTTCACGGAGGCGAAGTTGGACGGGGCCAGCATGCGCATCATGGCCAGGCTGTCCCGGTTCGCCAGGGCGCGGCCGGCGGCGGTTACGGCCTCTTCCGGCGTGGGAAAGGACAGATACGTCCGATGGAAATCCGCCATGATGCGGGCGGTGGTGGATTCGTCCGGTTTCAGATTCCAGGAAGCGAAAGCGTCCGTCAGGTTCATCTTGAAGACGGGAAGGCCGTCTGTGGGATCCTTGGTTTTTTCCAGCGCATAGCGGTAAATGAGAGCGGGTTTGTCTATGTCCGGCATGCTCATGCGCGGCGGCAGGATGGTCATGGCTCCGATGCTGTGGATGTCCTTGCCGTTCTTCTTCGCGTTGTTTTTATTGGCTTCCTCCTGCTGGTCTTCTTCACGGCTGTTCGGGGCCATCTGGTCGTCCGGATGGGGGCTCAGGGGAACCAGGATGGTATTCGGAAAGGTCATGAAGCTGAGGTGGGTAGGCTGGATATAGCGGTTTTCCTCCCTTCTGTCCTGGAGGCGCATGGCCTTGACCACGGGAATGAGGCGTGCGCTCTGGGTAATGGCGGATTCCGTATAATACGGGGAAACGAGCAGGGCGGCGATGAGGGCCGGGTCATCCCCCTTCACGGCCCGGATGAGCAGGTTCTTGAGTTCGTCGTCCGTTGTTCCCTTGACGTTTTCCTGGCGGAAACGCTTGATATGTTCCAGGGCGGCTTTAACGGCGGCTACGGAGTACTGGTGGGCGAGGCCGAAAATTTTCTTCTTGGCCTCCGAGGACAGTTTTTCTGCTTCTCCCCGGATGCGGTCGTCAAAGGGAAGGAATGTGTTGTCAAAGCTTCCGGGAGTCAGGGACGCCTGCCACCGGCCTTCTTTTTTCACCAGGGCCACGGCGGTGGCCGCATAAACGTACGGGTTGGCCTTGTCCGGCAGCAGGATGTAGGCCATTGCCAGGTCGCCTTCGGCAATGATGGAGTCTTCATCCACAAAGGGCGGACGTTCCGGGGCCGCTCCGGTGACATACCCTTGAACCGCCTCCATGCGGGAAAGGATGCTTTTCAGCCTGAGTTGGCTTACAAAGGGGGAAGTGGCGGGCAATGACTTGTACGGCTCGTGTTTCCAGTCCGTTTTTTCCTGAAGGGCGCGGAGCAGCAGTTTGGCCGCGTTCAACGGCGTGCTCTGGTCCGGAACGGGGCCCGTGGACGGAGCCTTGTTTTCCGCAGCCTGATCCATATTGATCCGGAAACGGACAGGAGCGCCCTCTGGCGGCTGGCCGCCCCGGGAAAACCCGCAGCAGAGGCAGAGGCAGAAAAGGGAGAGGGGGAGGATGTTCATGACCGCTGGCCGCCACTATGGCATAAACGGCTGCGGGTGTAAATCATTCGTTGGGAATGTTGACGCGGCTGTTGCCGCAGGGCGGACAACCCTGAACTCCGGGGAAAAGCGAACGAAAAGGGGGGAAGGATGCGTCCCGGAAGAAGAATCCGGAAGCCGGAGGAAAGGGCTTTTCCGCGGCGTTCATGCCTTGAATTTTCGGGAAGAAGGTCTTTTTGCATTTGCCAACAGCGTTTAAGAGAGGTTTACTGATGCGCGTATGTCCGAACACAAGGAAAGAAAGACTCTTGAAGAACGCCAACAGATGTCTGATTTGGAACGGCTGCGCCACTCCTGCGCGCACGTTCTGGCTACGGCCATTTGCCGCCTCTGGCCGGATGCCCAGCTGGCCGGCGGGCCTGCCGTGGATAACGGTTTTTATTACGACGTGGAGCTGGACCACCGCATCAGCACAGAGGACTTTGAACGCATTGAGGAGGAGATGAAAAAAGTGGTGAAGGAAAACCAGGTTTTCCAGAAGGAAGTCATTTCCCGCGCGGATGCCATGAAAATGGCGGAATCCGGGGAGCTGGGCGCCCTGGGCCCCCGCAGTGAGCCTTCCCGCTTCAAGATTGACCTGTTGAACGACATCCCGGAAGACGAGGAGATTTCCCTCTACCGAAACGGGGATTTTACGGACCTGTGCGCCGGTCCTCACGTGGGCCGCACGGGCAACTGCAAGGCATTCAAAATCATGAGCGTGGCGAGCGCCTTCTACAAGGGGGACAAAAACCGCCCCATGCTCCAGCGCATTTACGGCACCTGTTTCCCGAACCGCACCCAGCTTGACGAACACCTGGAACGGCTGGAAGAGGCGCGGCGCCGCGACCACCGCAAACTGGGCCGCGAACTGGGCCTGTTCTGCATTGACGAATCCGTGGGGCAGGGGCTCATCCTCTGGAAGCCCAAGGGGGCTCTTATCCGCCGTTCCCTGCAGGACTTCATCACGGAAGAGCTGGACAAGCTGGGCTACTCCCAGGTGTACACGCCCAACATCGGCAAGCTGGACCTGTACCGCACATCCGGGCACTTCCCGTATTACCAGGAAAGCCAGTACGCGCCTATCCCGGAACGGGACGCCATGGAAAAACTCAGCCAGGAGGGGGCTTCCTGCGCGGAACTGTTCAACGGCCTGGCCACCGGCACCATTGAGGGCTATATGCTCAAGCCGATGAACTGCCCCCACCACATCAAGATTTACGCGAATGACGCCCACTCCTACCGGGACCTTCCCGTGCGGCTGGCGGAATTCGGCACGGTGTACCGTTGGGAACAGAGCGGAGAGCTGGGCGGTATGACGCGCGTGCGCGGTTTCACGCAGGATGACGCCCATATCTTCTGCACGCCGGACCAGCTGGCCGGGGAAATCCGCCAGTGCCTGGGCATCGTGAAAACTATTTTCGGCACGCTGGGCATGACTGACTACCGCGTGCGCCTTTCCATGCGCGACCCGGAAAGCGACAAATACGTGGGTTCCCCGGAAAACTGGGACAAAGCGGAACAGGCCCTGCGGGAAGCCGCGGAATGGCTGGGGGCGGACTACAGCGAGGAAGCTGGGGAAGCCGCCTTCTACGGCCCCAAGATCGACTTCATCGTGCGCGACGCCATCGGCCGCGAATGGCAGCTGGGCCCCGTGCAGGTGGACTACAACCTGCCGGAACGCTTTGACCTCCATTACACCGGAGCGGACAACAAGCCGCACCGGCCCGTGATGGTGCACCGCGCTCCCTTCGGCTCCATGGAACGCTTCACGGGGCTTCTGATTGAACACTTTGAAGGGAAATTCCCCACCTGGCTTTCTCCGGAACAGGTGCGCGTGCTGCCCATCTCCGACAAGGTGACGGACGTGGCCGCCGCGCATCGCGCCGCCCTGTCCGCGAGGGGAGTGCGCGTCACGGTGGACGAAACGCCGGATAAAATCGGCGCCAAAATCCGCAACGCCCGCCTGGACCGCGTTCCCTACATGCTGGTGCTCGGCCAGCGGGAGGCGGAAGACGGCACCGTCTCCGTCCGCCACCGGGACAAGGGGGATCTGGGGGCGATGCCCTTTGAGCAATTTGCGGACCTCGTGGCCCGGGAAATCGCGGAGCGTCATATTTCTCCCGTGATTTGAGTTGCCAAGTTATTCCTTTTAGTTTAGTAGTATCCGGACGTGCCAACCAAGCCAACGAAGAATAATGACGGAAATCGCCGCCGTGACCGCGGCGATCAGACTCGGATCAATGAACGGATTCGTGCGCCCCGCGTGCGGGTAGTGACTGCCAACGGCGACCAGCTGGGCGTCATGAACACGCGCGACGCGCTGGAAAAAGCCAAGGCTCTTGGTCTGGACCTGGTGGAAGTGGCCGGCAATGCCGATCCGCCCGTATGCCGCGTGGTTGATTACGGCAAGTACAAATACCAGCAGGCCAAACTCCAGAAAAACAACAAGAGCCGAACCGTCAAGCTTAAGGAAATCAAGCTCCGCATCGGTACGGATACCAATGACTATAATGTGAAAATGGCCCGTACGGAAAGCTTTCTGGACCATGGCCACAAGGTCCGTTTCCAGCTCCGTTTCCGCGGTCGTGAGAACGCCCACCAGGAGCTTGGCTACGATGTCTTCAACAAAGTCATCGCGGACATGAAGACCATGGCGCAGGTGGACCAGGCCCCGCGCCTGGCCGGCAACACCATGCACATGGTGCTTTCCCCGCTCCCCGCCCAGCAGCGCGTGAAGAAATTCACCGCCCACCTGGATAAGGACTTCGATTCCGAAGACTCCGCCTTTGACGCGGAAGACGACGAGTAAAACGGCATTTTTTCTTTTTCAGGCTTTCCGCCCTTATAAGGCGGAAAGCCTTTTTTACGGGAGAATGCTTTTCTATAGAGACCCGGGGAATTCTCCCGGAGGCACTGGAGGAATTGTTTCTTTCCGTTCAATGGGAATCTGGAAACCGTCTGGAACGCCTGGAGAAGGTATTGCTCCATTACGAGGCTGTGTTCTCCGCTTGGGATGAGAACAGACTGGCGGGGCTGGTAGCCGTCATGGATGACGGAACCATGACGGCTTATGTCCATTACCTGCTGGTGTATCCTAGGTACCAGGGATACGGTGTCGGTTCGTGGCTGCCGGGTATTTAAGCATCGTTCTCACTTCCTGAAGGGCAGGAATGGTTTTATTCCGGGCCGGACGCAGGAGGCTATGCGTTCTATTCCTCCTACGTTCGGAGAAATCGGGATGGAACGGGAAGAAGGTGAATAATATCTCAATTTTCTTTGGACATCCGTTTGCAGAAAGGCTGCATGCGGCACATGGTGGCGGTGCGCCAGAGCCATTCCAGGGGGCCGTACAGGAAATGGCTTAGCCAGAGGCGGCAGGCCCATGCCTGGAGGAGGAAGACGGCCACGGCCGCGCACAGGCATGGCCACGGTCCCATGTCCTGGGCCAGGCCCAGCCCCCACCCGAAGAAGAGGAAGGTGAAGACCAGCGTCTGGGTGACGTAGCAGGTCAGCGTGCATTTGCCGGCGCTGCTGAGCAGCCGGGTGGGCAGGGGAAGGCCGGGATGGGTGAACAGCAGGACGGCGGCGGAGACGAAAGCCGCGGTATAGAAGAGGTTTTCCCATGGGTGCAGGAGACGGGCTGCATCCGCTTCCAGAGGGGCGCCCAGCTGCGGGATGAGGTACAGGCGCATTGCCAGCAAAGCCAGGAACAGGAGCCCGGCCACGCCCAGCGTCCGCAGGAACAGGCTGCGTTTGTTGGGCGCGTCTTCAAAGGCGCGCCATCTGCCCGCCAGCATGCCCAGGATGAAGAGGCCCAGCGTCTGCCAGAGGCGGCCGCTGAGCAGGAAGAACTGCCATTTGCCCGCCTGGCCCTGCGTCAGGTTCCACAGGGCCGCCTGACCCCAGCTGCCGTGGGCGTACAGGAATTCCCGCGTGGGACCCGCAGCCGGGGAGCCCGTATGGAACCAGCCGGAGGAGTGGGGCCACCAGTCCGCCAGCCCGGCATGGTTCAACAGGTCCATAAGCATGACCGGCTGAATCAGGCACAGGGCGCAGAGGGTGATGAGCAGGGGAGTCCCGCATTTGTAGAGCATGACCAGGGCAAAGCCCAGGGTGCCGAAGAGGGTGAGGATGTCTCCGTCATAGAACAGGGTATGCGCCAGACCCAGCAGGAACAGGAGCGTCAGGCGCCACATGAAGCGTTTCCGGAAGTCGATTCCCTGTTGCTCCCGCCTGTCCAGCTGGATGAAGAAGCTGAGTCCGAACAGGAAGGAGAAGAGCAGGAAGGATTTGCTGACAAAGAGATGTTCATAGGCCCAGTCCGCCGCGCTGTTGGCCGCAGCCTGCCATCCTTCCGCCGGGGGCATGGGGAGATAGAGGTTGAAGTGGTCGTGCGTGTGGACGATGACGATGCCCAGCAGGGCCAGAGCCCGGAGGATATCCAGAATGGTGATGCGCGCGGCCGGGGGAGGCGTTCCGGCGGGAGTCCGGGCGGTCATGGCGTCAGCAGGGGCGGGAAAAGGATGGGAGAAGTTCCGCCGCGCGCCTCCTGGCCCATTGGTCCGCTTCCAGAATGGGGGCCAGTTCCCCGCGGGGATCCGCCGGGGTATGGTCGTCCATGACGGCCTCCACCAGTTTCCAGATGCCGGGGAAAGAGATTTGGCCGTGGATGAAAGCATTCACCGCCGCTTCATTGGCGGCGTTGTAAACGGCTGCCAGGGTGCTGTTGCCATTTCCGGCCCTGCGCGCCAGGTCCAGGGCAGGGAAGACATCCGTGCGGGGGGCCTCAAACACCAGCCGGCCGATTTCCGCGAAATTGAGCTGCTTCAGGGAGTTGGGAACGCGGTCCGGCCATGTGACGGCGTACTGGATGGGGAAGCACATGTCCGAGCTGCTCATCTGGGCCAGCACCGTGCCGTCCCGGTATTCCACCATGGAGTGCACGATGCTCTGCGGGTGGACGATGACGTCCACTTTTTCCATGGGAACGTCAAAGAGCCAGCGAGCCTCAATCATTTCCAGCCCTTTATTGAACAGGGTGGCGGAGTCTATGGTGATTTTGCGGCCCATGCTCCAGGTGGGATGCTTGAGGGCCTGTTCCAGCGTAACGTGTTCCAGGTCTTCCCTGTTCCAGGTGCGGAAGGGTCCGCCGGAGGCCGTCAGAATCAGGCGGGAGACGGCTTCCGGGCCGCCGGATGCCGTCCGAAGAATCTTCTTCAGCTGATCCTTATGCTCACCGTTCAGGCACTGGAAAATGGCGTTGTGTTCGCTGTCCACCGGAAGCACCTGCACACCGGCCCGGCGGGCTTTTTCCATGACGATTTGCCCGGCCATGACCAGAATTTCCTTGCTGGCGATGGCCAGGTCCTTGCCTGCTTCAATAGCGGCCAGCGCGGGCTTGAGACCGGCGGTTCCCACGATGGAGATTAACACCATGTCCGCCTCCGAGAGCTGCGCCAGGCGGCACAGCCCTTCTTCTCCCGTTTCCACCTGCGCGCCGGGGAGAGCGCACGCCAGCTCGTCCGCTGCGGACGAGTCGAAGATGCATACGCTGCGCACGTTGAATTCGCGCGCCTGGCGGGCCAGCGCCTCCACGCTGGTTCCTGCGGCCAGCCCCACGATTTCCATTCTGTCCGGAATATCCCGGGCGACTTTCAGAGCGCTGGTTCCGATGGAACCGGTGGAGCCCAGGATGACGACGCGTCGTTTCTGCATAACGGAGAAGCATCATGCAAAAAATACGGTCCCTTGACAAGCCGGGGGGATGAAAATTTTCCCCGTGCCGCATGGGCCGTTTTCCCGTCAGCCCGGTTTTATTCCGGCGGGCCGGGGAAAGGCCGCCACGCGTTCGTGCCGCAGGCGGTTTGTGCCGTGGGTTGCTGCGTTCCTGCTGGCTTGTCAAGCAGGGAGGGCGGGAAAAGAGCGGGCCTGGAACGTGAAGGAATGTTCCGCCGCATGGAAAAGGGTTGTATTTTCCTCCGGAGGGCGTATAGGATGGCACGAATGAAGCGCATCGCCGTGTATGCCGGTAGTTTCGACCCTCTGACCAATGGTCATTTATGGATGATCAGGCAGGGCGCGAGGATGTTTGATGAGCTGATTGTGGCCATGGGCGACAATCCGGACAAGCGTTATACGTTTTCCCATGAGGAACGCATGGATATGCTGCGGGTGGCTCTTTCCGATATGCCGGATGTGCGCATTGCCGAGTTCCACAACCGCTTTCTGGTGGATTTCGCCAATGAACACGGGGCTACGTTCATGCTGCGCGGCATCCGTTCCACGCAGGATTACGAGTATGAACGCGTGATGCGCCATATCAATGCGGATATGGCCCCCAAGGTCTGTACGGTGTTCCTGATGCCTCCCCGGGATACGGCGGAGTTGTCCTCCAGCATGGTGAAAGGGTTGATTGGGCCGGAAGGCTGGGAGAGCCAGGTGAGCCGCTATGTCCCCCACAATGTATTCGCCATGTTGAAGGAGAAGTACCGTGAGGTTTTTCCGCGTTCCTAGCGGAGATTCCGGATTTCCGTTCCGTTATTCGCTGTCCGGTGGAGAGAGGGCAGGGGCGGAACGCCTGCGCCTCCTTCTGTCTTTCTGCTTTCTCATGCGCTGGATGACGCGGGCTCTTGCGGCGCATCGGCCCGTTTGCATTTGTTCCACAGCATCGCACAGTTCCCTGCGCGCCAGAAAGCGGTTGAGTTCCCTGGATCTGTCCGCATGGCATTTGACGGCGATGCCCGTGGGCGTGTGTCTGAGGTAAACGCAGTTGTTGGTTTTATTTACTTTCTGGCCGCCTCGCCCGCTTCCGCGGACAAAGCTTTCCTCCAGATCCTGTTCACGGATGCCCAGGGCCTCCATCCGTTCCCGGAGAGCTGCCAGTTTTTCAGGCCTGACCATAGCCGGAAGATTGCAGGGTGTTGACGCGCTGGCTGACCGCATGGGCCAGCATGTCCCGGCTGGCGGCCGTCATGGGGCGGAGGCTGATGGCAGCGGTTGAGCCGTCAGCCAGGCGGAGGTTTAGCCGTCCGCCTTCCCGGTCCGCAGAGCGAATCTGCTGCCAGAAGAACCATTGCATGGCGCGCCGCGCCCGCAGAAAGGGCAGGATTTCCACTCCCACCGGGGTGACGATGACGGCCGCGTGTTTCAGGCAGCGGCACCCCGCGGCCAGGCAGAGGACGGCGGGAACAAGCGCCGCGGCCTGCATGGCCCACAGGGGGGCGGGCAGGTACGGGGTAATTGTATCATATCCCGTGAGCTGGAGGAATGCGGCGGTGGCTGCCAGAAGGACCCCCGCCGCCGTCAGGATGGCGCCTGCCCGGTTCCGGGTGAAGCGCAGTTCCCTCTTTTGGACGGGAATGTGGCGGATGTCTTCCACGCCCAGCCCGGCCTGGACCGGACGGGGCGCGGAAACGGGAGTATGGCGTTCAGGCTCCGGCATAGACGCCCGGGAGGATTTCCTTCGTTTCGTCGGAATCGTTTTCCATCAGCAGGGTGCCCCGGAGAACGGCTCCGTCCTGGAAGTGGAAGCGGCCGCGCAGGGTCAGCTTGTCCATGCCTGTCATTATACACAGTCCCCTGAATGGTGCCTTTTTGGACAGCCTCCAATGCACCTTCCAAACCATCTATTCCAAAAATTATCGGACGTCTGTCTTTATCATAATCAAGTGCATCATACGCAGCAACTGCACCAAGAGCCATCTCATCATTATTAGAAAGGACTAGTTCAATCTCGTCTCCATATTGATTAATCAGCTGTGTCATCTTATTTTCAGCTTGTCCACGATTCCAGTTTGCAAACTGGAAACTTAGTCTTTCTAATATAATGCCCTGTTCTTTAATTGTTTTTACCACACTGTCTGTTCGAATGATTGCATCCTGATGACCTGTCTCACCCTCAAGAAGTACATATTGAATCTTTCCGTCCTGATTTCGATCTACTGCGTCATTGTCTCGTATCATATCTGCTGCAATCTCACCCTGCATCATACCAGACTGTCTGGCATCTCCGCCTACATAATACAGCTTATCCCACTGCATCAAATCCTCTCTCACTGGCTCTCTATTAAAGAAAATAACAGGTATATTTTCCTTTTTTGCCATCTTTATTATATTTGACGGCTCTGTCCTGTCAACGAGATCAACAGCAAGTATCTCACAACCAGCATCAAGCATTTCCTTCACAACTTCATTTTGAATCTTCTGATCATTTTTTCCATCCCTTACAGTCATAATCACCTTTAGAGAATCTGACTCATATCCCGCCAGATCTTCCTTCAGACAATCTGTAAGAGCATTAATAAAGGGGTCGTCCTGCGTGTATAGCACAACACCAACACGAAGAACATCTCTTTTTTTCTCACTATTCGCCGTACATCCTGTCAGACACAACAACATGCATCCGATCAGAATACTTCTTATCTGATACTGTTTCATCGAAATCTCCATTCCTTTTTGGCTGACTATATGCAAATTCTCAATCATACGTATGAAGAAAATGCTGTACCTCTTCTCTGAAAATATCTTCTTTATGCAACAGATGATACTCAATCGTCTGGTTGTTAATCGTATACAGATGATTTTTCAGCACTTTTGAAATTTCTATAGCACTATGATATCCCATGCTATATCCATCTATCGCAATTAGCCCATCAATCACAGAATCATCGAGATAATACACACACTTTATACTATTTCCAATTCCATAGATTTTCGTGTCACACTCTTTTTTCTGTACATACATTCCTGCTACCTGCTCTAAGGCACTGGTATCAAATACAATCAAATAATCGACTGGCTGCTGCTCTTTTAACCTCTGTGTAATTTCCATATCATATGTAACATTCATGTCAAACTGAATCTCACATCCTGTATCAGAAAGCACATCTAATACACCCTGCATACATTTATCAGTGCAGTCTGTTTTCTTAAATCCACTTATAATTCCAACAGTTTTGCCTTGAATATCATATTGATTACGGCTTAATAAATCCTGTGCCAATGCATATCCCATACGGTAATAGTCCGGCATAATAACTGGCAAATCAGAGTATTTTGATGTATGGACTTCCTCTTTTTCACGCAGCGCATCATTTGCCACGAGAAGCATTGGCTTTTGTACGCGAATTTCCCTAAGCATATCAATAGTATCCCTGCCTGGCGCCGCCTGAACAATAAATGCATCAACCTGATTATCCAGCTGATCATAAATCAAGTTCTTCTCTTCCTCTGCATTTTCAATCTCATCGGTGTTGCAAATAATCAAATGTATATTTGCAATTCCAGCTGCCTGCTTTAAACCATTCATAAAAGAATTCCA
>ENA-OPTB01002082-OPTB01002082.1-human-gut-metagenome-genome-assembly--contig:-NODE-2082-length-13587-cov-3.892551_pt1 | contig 13587 bp, 9 predicted proteins | sample MGYA00241810_ERZ501911 | MGnify/ENA primary metagenome ERZ501911 (study PRJEB25962, sample SAMEA2042304) | human gut metagenome | biome: human gut; feature: human-associated habitat; material: faeces... | reverse complement strand
GATCGGTCCGTCAACGATGGATGTAATTTCTTTGATGACTTCTGTAAAATCTCTTCCCTCTTTTGCGATCAGGGATGGGTTTGTGGTAACTCCACAGATAACACCCATATCATTTGCTTTCTTAATATCCTCTACATTTGCTGTATCCACGAAAAACTTCATAATAAAATACCTCCATTTTTATTTACGTTTGTTTTTATCTGTCAGCCTTAATATAGCACAGTTCAAAAGTAAACGCAAGCATAAAACAAAAGAGAATAAAAGTTAGTGTAAATAAATAAAAGGCACGGATACGGTTCTCTGCCTTTTGACAGAAAACGTATCTGTGCCTTTTTATATCAAAACAGCTTTCTTTATGATTGAAACCTTTTATATTCCAAGGACTCCTGCAGCACTGCGCAGTTCCGCGGCTGCCCGCTGCAGCTCAGCCGCCTGCTCTTCGGACACATTTCCCGGCTTTGTACGGCTGACCAGTTTCTTTACATAAGAAAGGCTGCTCTTGATCTGGTGACGCGCACCACTGTCGATGGTCTTTTTCTTCTCTTTATAAGCTACTTCCACCTGACGGATCAACGTGTCGGCCTCGCTTCGCGCATCAATATAAGCCTTTCTCTGCCCGTCTGTTGCTTCATATTCCGCGGCTTCTCTTATCGCGCGGTCAATCTCTGCGTCTGACAAATTGGAACTTGCCGTGATTGTGATCTCCTGATGCCGTCCGGTTCCCAGATCCTTTGCGGAAACCTGTACAATACCGTTCGCATCAATATCAAACGTTACCTCTATCTGCGGCACACCCGCCGGCGCCGGTTTAATGCCCCGCAGCTGAAACCGCCCAAGCAGCTTGTTGTCTCTTGCAAACTGACGCTCGCCCTGTACAACATGGATATCAACAGCGGTCTGATTATCAGCTGCAGTAGAGAAGATCTGGCTCTTCTTAGTAGGAATGGTTGTATTTCTCTCAATCAGTCTGGTTGCGATACCACCCATTGTCTCAATGGACAGAGACAGAGGAGTTACATCCAGCAGCAGGATATCACCTGCGCCTGCATCGCCTGCCAGCTTACCACCCTGGATGGAAGCACCCAGTGCAACGCACTCGTCAGGGTTTAAGGACTTGCTGGGTTCATGACCGGTCAGCTGTTTTACCTTATCCTGTACAGCCGGGATACGGGTAGAACCACCGACCAACAGTACCTTGCCAAGCTCGGAAGCGGTAATGCCTGCATCCTTTAATGCGTTCTGAACCGGAATTGCAGTACGCTCTACCAGATCGCTTGTCAGTTCATCAAATTTTGCTCTGGACAGATCCATATCAAAGTGCAGAGGTCCGTTTGCATTCATGCTGATGAAAGGCAGGTTGATGTTGGTTGTTGTCGCACTGGACAGCTCCTTCTTCGCCTTTTCAGCTGCTTCTTTCAGTCTCTGCATTGCCATCTTGTCTTTAGACAGGTCTACGCCCTGCTGAGCCTTAAATTCGGAAACCATCCAATCAATGATCTTGTTATCGAAATCATCGCCGCCCAGATGAGTATCACCATTGGTTGCCAGAACTTCGATAACGCCGTCGCCGATTTCGATGATGGAAACATCGAATGTACCGCCGCCTAAGTCGTATACCATGATCTTCTGTTCTTTTTCGTTGTCAAGTCCGTATGCCAGAGCTGCTGCGGTAGGCTCGTTGATGATACGCTTTACATCGAGGCCTGCGATCTTGCCGGCATCCTTTGTTGCCTGACGCTGAGCATCGTTGAAGTATGCAGGAACAGTGATAACTGCTTCGGATACCTTCTCGCCCAGATAGTTCTCTGCGTCAGCTTTCAGCTTCTGCAGGATCATAGCGGAAATTTCCTGAGGGGAATATTTCTTTCCGTCAATGTCTACCTTGTAGTCCGTACCCATATGTCTCTTAATAGAAGCGATGGTGCGGTCTGCATTGGTAACTGCCTGACGTTTTGCAGGCTCGCCGACCAGTCTCTCACCGGTCTTTGTGAATGCAACTACGGAAGGTGTTGTTCTTGCTCCTTCTGCATTTGCGATAACGGTAGGCTTGCCGCCTTCCATAACTGCTACGCAGCTGTTTGTTGTACCAAGGTCGATACCAATAATCTTACTCATAACTTTTCTCCTTCTGCCTTATCGGCTATCTCAAGCAATGTCTTATGTTCTGTTCAAATCTATGAAAAGCTGCCTGCAGGCTTTTACTCCTGCACAACAGCGACCATGCTGTGACGTACCACGGTGTCCCTGTACATGTAGCCCTTTAAAAGCTCCTGCGCTACAGTTCCGGGTTCCAGCTCATCGTTTTCCACCTGCATCACTGCGTTGTGGAAGTTGGGATCGAACTCTTTGCCGACCGCTTCGATCGGTTTTACACCAAGGTTTTCAAGCTCTGTTAGCAGCTGCCTGTAAACCTTGTTCATACCGTCTACAAAAGGAGCATCCTTTTCGTCTTCCGGTACGGTTGCAAGTCCTCTTTCAAAATTATCTACAACAGGAAGGATCTTTTCGATCACGCTCTTTGCGCCTGTCTCGAACATCGCAGACTTTTCCTTTTCGGAGCGCTTGCGGAAGTTCTCGAACTCAGCCATCTGCCGCATTACCTTATCCTGCAGCTCGTTGATCTGTGCCTTTACGGCATCTTCCTTTTTCTCTTTTTTTCTTCCGGAAAAGAAGCCTTTTTTATCTTTTTCCTCAGAAGTTTCCCCATCTTCCGGGGTTTCTGTATTTTCTGCGGAAGCCTCCGCAGTTTCTTCACATTCTTCCGTATTCCGTTTTTCCTGCGTTTCGGTTTCCGATGTGTCCTGCTTTACTTCCTCTTCCATTCTCTCTTCTGCCACGCCTGTCACCCTTTCTACTTCTTATATAAAGTATCCAACTCGTTCATCAGTGTCTTTAAGGTACCAATGACCTTGTCATAATCCATTCGTTTGGGACCGATGATTCCGATCGTACCTCTCATGCCCTCTCCCAGCTCATAGGTTGCAGTTACGACGCTGCAGTCCTTCATGGACGAAACCGGCGTCTCATTGCCGATATAAACCTGAATGCCGGTGTTATTCTCTTCGGAAAGGGAATCCTGAACCAGCTCTCCCAGCGCTTTCTTTTCTTCAAATACATTGATCAGCTCGCTGGTCTTTTCCCGATTGTCCGTCAGCTCCGGATATTTCAGGATGTTATTGGTTCCGCTGGTATAGATCTTTAAATCCTCATCCGACCGGATCGCTTCGGCAACTGCATCAATCACTCCGCTTACAATGCCGCTGTGAACGCCTGCCTGCTGCTTCATCTCCGAAATCATCGCAAGATTGATTTCATCAATCGACAGCCCGTTTAAATGGGTGTTTAACAGGATGTTCAGTTTCAGGAGTGTCGCATCATCCAGATCCTCTTCGACCTGAAGCATCGTGTTCTTGATCACATTGCCTTCTACTACAACAACTGCCAGAAGCTGATGCTCATCTACTTTTGAAAGCTGGATGAATTTCAGCTTATTGCGCTGATACTGGGGTGTGGTGATCATCGCCGCATAGTTGGTGTTGGTCGCCAGCACTCTCGCCACTCTCTTTAAGAGAGTGTCCATCTTTTCATCCTTTTCCAGAAGCAGACCTTTTAACTCTTCCACTTCACGTTCCCGCTCACCCAGCATGGTGTCTACATAAAAGCGGTAACCCTTATCAGAAGGAATCCGTCCTGCAGAAGTATGCGGCTGTAAAATGTATCCTAATTCCTCAAGGTCTGCCATCTCATTTCGGATCGTTGCTGAACTTAAATTCAGGTCTGTATACTTTGAAATGGTTCTTGAACCAACCGGTTCACCTGTTTCCAGATAGTTGCGGATGATAGCATTTAAAATTTTCGTTTTACGTTCGTCTAATTCTAATTCTTCCATTCACTCACTCCTGCTTCTGGAAATATCATAATTGCCCAACAACGCTTGTCACTGAACAATTATCTGTGTGTTTTTAGATTTGTTAGCACTCATTTGATTGGAGTGCTAATATCTATGTACCTAACATAGCACCATCCTATTTTTTTGTCAACAGTATTTCTGATGTTTTTTGAAGATTTTTTGTGAAAAAATTGTGTCCTGCCAGAGTTTAGCGGTCGTAGTGTTGCAGATTTTATGGTGCTTTCTTAGGTTTTGAAGTGCATATATAAATGTCCGTTCACAAGGCAATTTTATATGTAATGAAAAAGAAAAACGTAGGATTGTAAGTGTGATTGTGGTAGAATTATGTTTAGTAATGAATTTATAAAATCAGAACTTGAGGAAGGGAGCGTGATTGTATGAAAAAGAAGCTATCTGTTATGACTGTAATCATTTTGGCTCTTGCGATATGCGTATCGGCATGGTTTTATGGGTACTACAATCGCAAAAGCAACGACAATCTTCCCACTCTGACGGCAATCGCAGAAATGAGTGAAGCCGATGTTAATAGCCTTTTGCCGGGGTACCATATTGACCAGCTTAGAGAGGTATAGGGGAAGCCTGATACCAGTGAAAACAGCACTGCATGTTGGAAACTTGGGAATGACACAACTCTCGTTGTAAGTTATAAAAATAATGGTATAGTTGCGATTTGTGGCCTTAAAGACGATAGCGGTGCCTCCATAGGAGAATAACAAATTCAAGTTTGATAGCCAGGCTGATTTTTCGAAATAGTTATTTGAAAAAGTCAGAGTCGGCCCATCAACCAGTTATGTACGAAAATAAAACGAATAAATATTTTGATCCTGCACAGAATCGTGCAGGGTCATTTTTGTTGATATGTTCTGAAAAATGCTATCCGCGTGGCATGGCTACTTGATGTATGTCAAGTGCAATGAACTGAAAATAGTGATTGTGGAAAAAAATCAAGAGAACGTACTCTTATAGTATAGAGCAGCAACGCTCATACAAGGATGGCAAGTGTACCAGTGTTTTTGTACATTTCCCTTATGAATTTGCCCCTTGTACAATGAAAGAACAAGGAGGCGTTCGAAATGACAGACTATATTGGAAATTATAAGAATCGACCGCGCAGGGTGGTGTTTTATGGCCGCGTTTCAACAGAACATGAGGAACAGCTATCTGCGCTGGGAAATCAGATGGAATGGTATACAGACCTTGCATTACGCAATCCCAACTGGACCGTTGTAGCGCAGTACATAGACGAAGGCATAACCGGTACCCAAATGAAGAAACGTCCATCATTTATGCGGATGATAGAGCATGCAAAGGAACACCGCTTTGACTTGATTGTCACCCGTGAATTGTCGAGGTTTGCGCGTAACACGGTGGATGCGTTGAATGCTACGCGAGAACTGAAGCAATACGGCGTGGAAGTCTATTTTGTAAATGATGGCATCTGGACAATGGACGGTGATGGAGAAGTTCGCTTGACCATTATGGCGAGCATTGCCCAAGATGAAAGCCGCAAGACCAGTGAGCGCGTAAAAGCCGGACAGAAGATGAGCCGTGAGAAAGGTGTACTCTATGGCAGCGGTAATATTATCGGTTATGACCGTGTGGATGGAACTTATGTAATCAATGAGGAACAGGCGGCAACGGTGCGCAGAATCTTTAATCTGTACGCCGAGGGGCACGGAGAAACGACTGTTGCCAAAATGCTTATAGAAGAAAACCGCAAGGATGGCGGTGGTGGCCTGAGCTGGACGGCGAGCAAGGTATCACGGGTACTCCGCAAGCCCACTTACAAGGGCTATATGACCTATAATAAATCCCATATTGATGACTTCCTCAGCCATAACCGCATCAATCACAGCGAGGAGGACTTTGTTCTTGTAAAGGGAAACTTTGAGCCAATCGTCTCAGAGGCGCTATGGGAAACCTGCAATCAGATCCGCAGTAAGCGAGCTGCATTTGTCAAAGGAAAAGATGGTCGTGCCCATAAATTTGGTGTGTCCTTTCCGCAGAACAAATGGACGAAAATTCTGTTTTGCGATTGTGGGATGCGATTCCAAATCGAAGGCTACGATAAAACGGCCAACGGTGGGAAAAATATGCGGCTTATCTGTGCACGGTCGAAAATGTTCAAAAAGAAAGATGCCGCCAGAGCACTGAACGGTATTCCTTGTCCGGCACCATACGCATCTGAATGGAAGCTGGAATTGATGGCAAGGGAAGTGTTCCGTACAGTTTGGAAAGAAAATGCCGAGGATATACTGGGTCTTTTGCGGATGTTGGATGCAAATCTGAACACTACCGGCACACCGAATGATGGAAACCAGCTGGAGAACAAGCTCTCTGCGCTGAATGAGGAATTGGACGATCTTGTCAGCCAGCGGGCAAGCCGAAGCATAACTATGGATGATTTCTTAAGCAGAAGTACGGAAATAAACAATGAGATTATAAATGTCGAAGGCTTACTGCAAAGTTCCATACAGGAACAGCGTCCTAAAGCAAGGTTAGATATGCACAGCATCGAGGCTGCACTCAGCGATGATGCCTCTTTTCCGGATGGTAAAATAGAGCCGGGCTTTCTGGACAGGTATGCCAACCGGATTGTAAAAAGCAATAACCGCTACATTTGGATGTTGCAGTTGGTGAATGTGCAGCAGATCATGCCTATCCAATCGGAAAGGCAGCCGATAGCGATGGTTACCTATAAAAGTGGCGTTCCCTATGATATTGAGCAAGAGCAAACCGGCAAGCAGGATAAAGAAAGTGCTGGACCCGATTGCGCGACAATATGTCGTCCACAGGATTTCTTTTTGAACATGAGCCGAACCAAAAGAAAGCGTAAGTTGGTGGAATGGCTGGAAAGCTGTCAAGAAAATCAGGTGAACGTGCTGGATGAAAAGATACCACTTTTGAGTTTTGCGGTTGACTTTGTAACAGCCTATGAGTATCAGAAAGCGCGTGGGATTAAGATCCACCCCGGTTTGTGGAAAGATATGCGTGTGGATATATTTCTGGTAAAAAAAGAAAATTGAAAAAGTTGTGGAAAAAATCCGATTCGCTGTTCTCTTATGTATTAGGAGGTTCCAAACCTCCGAGAAAGTGAATAGCGTCCTCTGCTGTACCGCATTGGGGAAGCAGCGCCATGACTGGATTCCACGAGCGTGCCAAGATGCGAGAAAACATATCGCATGGCTGCAAAGCGATGCGAGGCAAAGCGCCGGGAAGGGTTGCCTGTCTGGAATTTGCAGAGGGAGAGAAACGCACAGCTATAACGACAGATCGTGCCGTGGAGGAAATACTTCCACGGCATTATTGTGTCGTTATGGAATGACACTAGATTTGCTATTTGAATCAGTAAATGGTAATATTATAATTTAGATGAGGAATAGACCGTGATGGCAACTATTCGGGAATTCCGAATGGTTCAAACAGATGACATCTGACAGGTTCATCGAAGGAAAATTATCGAAATTTGTGGCTTATTGCGCCTTTCGAGTTTTATCTGCATATATTTTTGAAGATTATATGCAGAAAGCAGGATTCCATGTGGCAAAATTTAATCATCGTCATAGCAGATGAGGTGTCTGCGATGATAGATCATGCTATGAAAGAGATCCCTGCTGCGGCGCTTTTGTACCTTTTGTACTATTATAGGGAAATTTCCAACTTGCTATTTGTATCGATAAATGGTACTATATGACTATACTAATGTCATTTGAATGTTTAGAAATAAATGACTTCTGAAGGAGGCTTTGGCGAAATGGGAAGATTCGTGAATCCGGATAATAGTGCGTTTCAAGTTGCACTGAATTCAAAAATTTATATGGATAAAACGGGTCTGCTGGAATATACCAACAGCGTTCTTGATACACCAGAAGCATATATCTGCAATAGCCGCCCCCGGAGATTTGGTAAGTCCTATACGGCTAATATGCTGGCAGCCTATTACAGCAAAGGCTGCGATTCAGAAAAGATGTTCGATGGGCTTACAATCGGCAAGAGTAGCGACTTCAAAAAGCATCTCAACAAGTATGATGTGATCCATATAGATGTACAATGGTTTTTGTCCAGCTGTGCAGACATCAAAAGTATTATATCCTACATTACGCAATCAGTTTTTGAGGAACTAAAAGAGTACTACCCTGAAGTTCTTCCTAACGAAGTGTTGACATTGGCGGACGCTTTGTCGCGCATCAGAAACTCGACCGGTCAGAAATTTATTGTGATTATTGATGAATGGGATATTCTGATCCGAGATGAAGCAACCAATAAGGCTGTTCAAGAAGAATATATCTATTTCCTGAGAGGCTTATTCAAAGGTACAGAGCCGACAAAATACATTCAGCTTGCATACCTCACCGGCATTCTGCCAATCAAAAAGGAAAAAACGCAGTCGGCCTTGAATAACTTCGATGAGTTTACCATGGTCAGTGCCGGCACGTTGGCACCTTTCATCGGCTTTACGGAAGAAGAAGTTAAGAATCTTTGCGAGGAGTACCACAAAGACTTTGACAAGGTAAAAAAGTGGTACGATGGTTACTTGCTGCGGGATTACCAAGTTTATAATCCCAGAGCTGTTGTCAGCGTTATGCTGAAGGGAGAGTTTAAGAGCTACTGGTCGGAAACGGCTTCCTATGAAGCAATCGTTCCCCTTATCAACATGAACTATGATGGGCTGAAAACGGCAATCATTGAAATGCTTTCCGGTGGGGAAGTTAAAGTAAACACGGCTACCTTCAAGAACGATACCGTTAATATCCAAAGCAAAGATGATGTTTTGACATATATGATCCATCTTGGCTACTTGGGATATGACCAGAACCGAAAAACAGCGTTCGTTCCGAATGAGGAAATCCGGCAGGAATTGACACTTGCGGTGGAAAGCAAGCATTGGAATGAGATGTTGCTGTTCCAGCAGGAGTCTGAGAAGTTGCTGAATGCGACATTGGATATGGATGGCGATGCAGTAGCCACTCAGGTTGAGAAAATCCATGATGACTATGTTTCTGCCATCCAGTACAACAATGAAAACTCCTTGAGCAGCGTCTTGGCGATTGCATACCTGAGTGCTATGCAATATTACTTTAAGCCGGTTCGAGAGCTGCCCACAGGCAGGGGCTTCGCAGACTTCGTTTTCGTTCCAAAACCGGAGTACCGAAATGACTATCCGGCGCTTGTTGTGGAGTTGAAGTGGAACCAAACGGCGGAGACTGCGATGCAGCAGATTAAGGAAAAGAAATATCCGGATTCGCTGCGTGGCTATACAGGAAATCTTCTCTTGGTAGCTATCAACTATGACAAGAAAACGAAGAAACATCAGTGCCTTATTGAAAAAGTAGTATAAAGATCATGCCGTGGAAGGAACCTTCTTCCACGGCTTTTCTATACCATGATTGAGTCATTGACTTGTACATTTTGAAAATACTGAATGCAGTATTATACTGATGGGGAAGGAGGGAAAACCGATGCAATATGATAAAGCAGACCAGCAAAACTGCCCGCGCAGAGTCGTGTTCTATGGGCGCGTGTCCACGGAACTTGAGGCGCAAATATCAGCACTGAAAAATCAAATGAACTGGTATCTGGAGCTTGCAGAACATCATCCGAATTGGACGGTGGTTGGGCAATACGCCGATGAAGGAATCTCAGGTACTGGCATGAAAACCCGGCCTTCTTTTATGAAGATGCTGCGAGATGCCCGGAAAAAGAAGTTTGACCTAATCGTGACCCGCGAGGTTTCCCGTTTTGCCCGAAACACGGTGGATACTTTGGTTACGACCCGTGAGCTGAAACAGTACGGCGTTGAAGTGTACTTCGTCAATGATGACATCTGGACGATGCGTTGCGATGGAGAAGTTCGCCTGACCATTATGGCAAGCCTTGCGCAAGATGAAAGCCGTAAAATGAGTGAACGCACCAAGGCGGGCATTCAGACGTCACAGAAAAAAGGCACCTATGTTGCGGGACCGACACCGTTTGGATATAAGCGTGATAAAAAGGCTCATACGCTTGTGATGCAGGAAAGTCAGGCAGAGACTGTCAGAAAAATTTTTGCTTGGTATGCTGATGGCATAAATGGCACCGAGATAGCCCAGACACTAACGCAAGAAGGCGCACCGAATAAATCCGGAATGCCACAATGGAGCGCGCGTCAGGTTCTCTCAATCACCAAGAATACGATTTATAAAGGGTATTTGACATACAACAAATCGCATATTGATGATTTCCTCAGCCATAAAAGCATCAAGAACAGCGAACAGGATTACATTCTGGTGAAAGGCAGTTTTGAGCCAATCATTTCAGAGGAACTATGGGATAAATGTCAGCGCCGCAGACATGCATGGCAGTCGTACAAAGACGGCAATATAACGCAGGCTTACTTGTATGGAAAGAGCGAACACGCCGACAAATGGGTTTGCCGCCTGTTTTGTGGCTGCGGAGCCAGAATGCGGGCGTTCCGCGCAGAGAAAGGCATTGTTCGATATATCTGTTATCAGCGGTCGCTGAGGAATGTAGCCCCCAAATGCAGCGCCGCCAATGTGCAAGCATGGAAGCTCGAATTGATGGCGCGAGAAATCTACAAAAACGTTTGGCAGGATCACCGGCAGGATATTTTAGAAGAATACCAGCAGGAACAAGAAAACGGAGCTGCCGATAGTGAAAAGGTAGAGGAAGCACTCAGCTGGCAAGAGTCGTTCCCAAACGATGAAATCAGCCGGGAATTCCTGGACAGATTTGTGCCGAGAATCTTCTCCATCGATGGACAGAAATTCATCTGGGAACTAAATCTATTTCAAGAGTCATGTACTGTTCAATGCAATGTGCGCGGAACGTACAATTACCATTCGATTTCGGCGGAAAAAATCATGCCGGGAAAAACAAAAGCGAAGAAAGGGGATGGGGCCGTCAATAGGATACTTGAGGATGCAAACAGTACGCGCTTTTGGGTACATACCTATGATGACGACCCAATAAGCAGGCTGCTATTAAAAATCCCAGAGCGTAAGATTGTTGCAGAATATGCACAAAACGCTCCGATAAATAGCTGAAAGGAAGTGCATCACCCGTAAAAAGGTGGTGCGCTTCTTGTTTTTACAGTAAAATTGTGGCATACAGGGGGGAAGTGTACCATTTTGCGGGAATGGTGGGGAATGATTTGTTTTCCCCCATATCCCCTTTCAGCTGGCTGAAGTGATAAACAGCCTGCTGAAAAAGAGAATATCGTATCCTTAGCACCTTAGGAAAAGTAATATAGGAGTTGTTATGAAAAAACAGATGATAGCGGCGCTTATAGCAACGATGCTTTTGACCAGCTGTGCCGCGCAAGGTACTCAGACGGACTCTGCCCAAACCGCAGAACAGGCCACCCCCACCGCCACGCCGGAGCCTGCTTACGAAGGCCCGCTGTATGAAGTGAGCTACGAAAAGATCCAGGACACGATCCCCGCGTTCCGCAACCCCAACATTTCGACTACGGTGTTGGACGACAATGGCTACCTTGGCATGATCCTGCGCACCGACTTTGCCGAGGACGGCGTGCTGAATATTGCCTATGACTATCACCCGCGCGGCAACGGCACGAACGGCTACTACCGCTATTTCTGCACCACCGACCTGCAGCCCGTACCGATTGAGGGCGATTACGACTTTCTCGGTTACGGCAACGGGTATTACCTGTTTGCCCATGAGGTGGGTGACGACCACAACCAGCGCTATGTGCAGCTGTACGACAGCGACTTCAATCTTGTCTACGACTCCACCGGCGCCTACGACCTGCAGAACTGGGGCCCCTGCAACATCTACCTGAACACCGGCTGGATGCCCGGCGAGAAGCTGGCCCCCGGTGAGGAAGGATATTTTAACCTGTTTACCCAGGAGTGGCGCGCGCTGCCCAGCGGCCAGCACCTGGGCGGCTTGGACATTGTGGGCTACAACATGTATTCCTTCTACTCCGAAGGGTTGGCCCACGTCTGGGGCAACGGCACCCATGTGCAGATGGGCTCGACCCCCTACACCGAGTACCCGGTCCTGGGCTTTATTGATGAAAACGGCGACTGGGCGCTGCGCTTTGACGACCTGCCCGCCTTTGACAATCTGACCGTGAACGGCTGCACGGGCTTTTTGAACGGCGAGTGCCTGATCTGTGCCCACGATAAGGGCTACCTGCCCAGCGACTACACCGAAAACACCGACATGCTGTACCGTCAGTACATCTACCGCATCGACAAGAAAGGCAACATTCTGGGCGAAACTGATTATGAGAGCTACGAGCAGTTCTATGTTGACGTGATGAACGCCAACCGCCAGAAGGCGGACTTCTTTGCCAGCGGCGACGGCAACTACCGCGTGGAAGAAGCACAGATCGCCGACGGCCTGACCCTGCGCATCAAGAACCCCCTGACCTACGGCACCCCCGCCACCGACCTGGAACTGGACCAGTATGAGCTGGTGGACTGCAACGGCCATGAGTACGACCTGCCCGAAGGCCAGATCAGCGGCGCTATCGTGGGCGACAACGGCGTTGTGATGCTGCGCATGAACGAGTATCTCTCCGCCGAGGACGACGGCCTGCCGCTGGAAGAACACCTGAGCGAAACGTATTCCCCCTGGTACACGATCAAGCTGAACTACATTGCCCCCGATGACTATACCGTGCCCGCCGACCAAGTGCAGAACCTGACCCCTGCCGAGGGCACCCCCAAGGCCGAGGACGTCATGCTGCACACGAACTGTGAGCAGTTTGTGGCCTGGATGGACACCGGCGTACACGACATGAAGCTGCATTTCAGCCTGTCTGACCAGAGCGAAGACTACACCGTGCAGGATAGCGAGTACAAAGCCTGGGGCGAAGATCATGTGCAGGTCTGGGTGCAGTTCCATTGGCTGGACCAGAAGGCAACCGACGACTACTCCTACGAGCAGCCGGTCATCACCGCCGAATGGCTGGATGCCGACGGAAATGCCCATCAAGGCACTTATGATGGGTACAGCCTAACAGAAGACGAAGCATTGGATGATTGCAAATCATATTAAAGTGGCAAATCAATCGCCACTTTACGCTGTTCTGTATTGTAAGCCATTATTACCGTACATTTCAGCTCTCAAAGTAGTCCAACTTTTCGTCTGCACTCCCTTTCCCAACAAAATACTTCGTCTGTGACAATAGTACGAACCAATAGTAAAAATAATGTAGGAGAGGGGTCTGTTCGCTATATTGCATCGTAGGATTCAGCAACTCAACCCATACATCGGATTTCTAATAAGCCATAGTTTCCAATGGCGGGCAAATCCAGCGTATCGAAATACGATGTAAGTGCAATTACATTAGTTTTTCGGCCCGACAGCTTATTTAGCTGTCGGGCCTTTCTTTGTGTTTGCCTTTGGGTAATTGCTCGTTATTACGAAACAATTGCCTCGCCCGTGCACCTCCGATTTTGAGTCTCTTTTCAATGAAACTCGAAATTTTGGAGGTAAATATCGGAAATCGGCGGGCAACAACTTTCTGGAGAAAAAGAAAATCAACAATCTTGATGAAGATAGCATTGGATATGTAAAGAGGGATTTTGAACCAATCATCAGCGAGGAACTTTGGACGAAGTGCGAGAAAATCCGCAAAGGTACACGAGCACCTAAGGCAACACCGCACAATTCCCGCCTTGCGGCTTAAGCACCGCTCCGGCAGC
>ENA-OPTB01002080-OPTB01002080.1-human-gut-metagenome-genome-assembly--contig:-NODE-2080-length-13600-cov-4.844001_pt1 | contig 13600 bp, 10 predicted proteins | sample MGYA00241810_ERZ501911 | MGnify/ENA primary metagenome ERZ501911 (study PRJEB25962, sample SAMEA2042304) | human gut metagenome | biome: human gut; feature: human-associated habitat; material: faeces... | reverse complement strand
TCGTCTATGCTGATCTTTGTGTTATAGTGCTCGGGCATCGTCCTGCGCCGGGTCATAGCCGGGCAGGCTGTCGGTTTCAATGTAGCCGCCCTGATAGTTGACCGGGATATCGATCCACACCGGGCCGGGGCGGCCGGTGGTTGCCAGGTGCCAGGCTTTTTCCAGCACATAGCGGATCTGGTTCGGGTCTTCCAGCATGGTGGCGTATTTGGTCATGGGGGCAACAGATTTGGTGATATCGTATTCCTGGTCGCCCACCGCGCGCAGGGGCAGGCCATCGGTAAACTGCGCGGCATAGCGGGCCGTGGTATCGTACCGAGCCTGGCCGGAGATCACAAACATAGGGATAGAATCCAGCCAGCCGCCCACCACACCGGTCAGGGCGTTGGTGCCGCCGGGGCCGGTGGTAACGCACAGGGCGGCAATTTTGTTATCAATACGGGCATATGCTTCCGCCGCAATGGCACTTGCCTGCTCGTGATGGTTATAGGTAACATGCAGCGCCGGGTGGTGGCCCAGTGCATCATTCAGATGCATGGCGCCGCCGCCCACCACGCTGAACACATCCGTAACGCCGTGCGCCGCAAGAAAATCGGCCACATAATCGGCCAGACGCTGTTTCATTGAGGGGCCTCCTTTTATTTAATCCGTTCAAGCTGCGGCTGAACCATTACAAAATACAAAGTTCTGGAATCCTGCGGGGCATCGACCCGCTTGCCGCTGTAGCTAATATCGATTGTACTTTCACCAAAAGGAATATCCGCAGTATAGCGGATTTTCATGTTTTCCTGGCTGACCACAAAGGTCTGGCTACTGTCACCGAAGGTAATGGTAATGCTGGGGCGGTCAGAAATATCAAAGAAATAATCCCCCACTGTAAAGGTAAAGGTGTACCTTTCCGTATTCAGCTGCGGGTTTACCAGTTTGATCTCCGCACTTTTCTTGCACCAGTAAAACGGCAGCTCTTTGTTGGAGTTTTCAGGAGTATAATATTCTGTGTTATAAATGCCATCCCCCAGCTGCATGGTAATAGACGGCGCATTATACAGCACCCACACGCCATAGAAAACGGCAAGGGGAACTGCCAATGCCCCCAGTGAAGCGCCGAAAGTAACCAGCGTGCTGCGTGCAGCTTTTTTATCTAGTTTTGATTGTTCAGGCTTTTTGGTTTTCAGCGCTGCCAACACACAATTTACTGCCTGTACAACGCCCCAGATGATAGCTGTCAGTATTGCCAACTGTACAATGGTGTTGCGAATATAAGAGTTACGCTCTTCAAAGATTGGAAGCGGCAGATTAAATACCATCAAAACCGCAAAAGGCAATATATTTTGACGTGTCATCACCTTTTCCTGTGCAAGAAAATACGCCAGCGGAATCAGCGCCATGCAGTAAATATAGTTGCCCTGGCTTTGGTACATCATAGCCACGGTAATCAGCAGCAACGCCTGCCATTCCTGGCGGCAGAGCAGAGCACACACAACCAGTACCGCCGCCACAGCAAAGGCTGCTGCAAAAAAAGATACCGTTGCATTGCTGGTTCCGGCAATCAGGTCCACCAGATGCGCCCCATGTGCGAACATGCTGTTGATGCCATTGCCTGCCCAAGGTGTTTTACTTTTACTTCCAAAAGAGAACAAAATCTTCAGCCAAAGCTGCAAGCCGTACACGCCCTCCTGGAAGGCAAACACCGGGAGCACCAACGCTGCAATGCCATAAAACACCGTGCGGATTGCTGCTTTGAAATCCCGGTTTCTTAAAAGCATAACACCTAAGAATGCGGGATAAATTTTAAGTCCGGCTGCTACTGCCAGTGCAACCAATGCCAGTTCCCGCACCCATGCGCGCTTTGAACGGTGATACATGACGAAAAAAAGCGAAAGCCCCGCCGCCAGCAAAATAATATTGCCGCGGTCTACCGCATTAAGCACACCAAAGCTGAACAAGGCAAAAAACGTACTGGCCCTGGCCCACTGGGCATTTTGCATCACGTCACGGAGCAAAACCGCCAGCAAAAGAACCGCCAGCACCACAAAAAAGACGTATAGCAAAAAGCACGACTGTGTTGTGCGTAAATCAGTTTCTGTGCCGCGCATGGCAACTGACGCCTCAAAGTCATAGGTCCAGTTATCAGATACCGAAGCAGGCACCAGTAAAAACAGGGCATAAAAGAACAAATTTGCCAAGGGCGGATACAGTGTGTCAAACACCGCATACGGCTGGCGTCCACGAACATATTCAATGCTATGGAAAAAATCCATGCCGGCATCCAGTGTATCATGGTATAAAAAGTACGAAAGAAAATCACCATGGGTAACATACAGCGTTACCATAACCACAATGGCACACACTGCGCTGAGTACACAGTACAACTTGGCCGTTTTTTTCCAGAACGGATTGCTCCCTCTTTCTTTTTTACCAAAAAGGCCTTTTCCCCGTTTCGTGTTATTCTCTTTCAGCACGCGCTGGCTGTTGCATTCATTCTGGCCATAATTCAGTCCCAGCTGCACCGATTTGTTATCTTCCGGCAACAGCTGATCTAATCCAATGCTGATACCAGATTTATTCTCGTTATTTGTTGTCATGTTGTCCATACACAGCCTTGCCCTATTTCTGTTCCCGGTTATGTATCAGATATTCCCTGGTTTCCCATATTTTTTACCGATATATTTTGCAGTCTTATTTTCAACAATAAAGCACCGCCAACCAACCTCGTTGAGTCGGATGATGGTTAGGGATCCCGATACCGCACTTTTCCGTGCCGGATAAGCTCCACATCGTTGACGGGAAACATTTTTTCGTTTATCTTTCCTTAAATGTCCACAACTTGTTGATGATAAAATTCAGCGGAATCGTGACCAGTAAATTTACAATCGGCGCAATCGTTTTGCTGACGCTGAAGAACGTAACCTCTATCCAAAGCAAAACATTAGAAAGGATCGACGTGCCGCCGTAGCTGACGTATGTTTTTCCAAGGCGTTTCAGTTTACTGCGCCAATCGTTTGCATTCCCGGTAAACACAAACTTATCGTTCCAAAAAAAGGCATTGGCAATGCTCAGAATTGTTCCCAGAACGCTGCCTACCATATACAGGTCTGGGCTGATCCACAAAAAGATATAATACACCGCCATCGATACCGCCGTGTTGCTTACGCCAACAAGGCCAAACTTGATAAACTGTGCAAGCAGCGCAACAAATTCCTTTTTGCTTTTTGCTCCCAACAGTGCCAACAATTTCTGCATGGATCCCGTTCCTTTATTATTCTTTATAAGCAATCAAAAAGCAAAGCCTGTATTGATAATTTACCGCAGTGCAGCAGCCATTTTTTCTTATCAGCACGGCTTTGCTTTTTCTTATTGATTCATCTTATCAGCGCATTTTATTGGTTCACCGCTTCAATAATGATCTTTGCCATATAGTCGATCATCTCATCGGTCATGCCGGGGTACACGCCGACCCAGAAGGTGTTGTTCATGATAAAGTCAGTGTTGGTCAGCTCCCCTGCCACGCGGTAGGCGTCGGTGCCGCGGATCTGGTCAAAGCAGGGGTGCTTGATCAGGTTGCCGCTGAACAACAGGCGGGTCTGGACATTGTGGTCCTCAATATAGCGGGTCACGGCGTTGCGGTCCAGGCCGGATTCCGGCTTGACCGAAATCAGGAAGCCGAACCAGGACGGGCGGCTGTTGGCGGCCGGTTCCGGCAGGATCAGCTTATCGGCGGCCGGTTCCAGGGCCGCGCGCAGGCGGTCCCAGTTATGGCGGCGGCGCTCGATAAAGCTGGGGAACTTTTTCAGCTGTTCGCAGCCGATGGCGGCCTGCATATCGGTCACTTTCAGGTTATAGCCAAAGTGGCTGTAAACGTACTTGTGGTCATAGCCTGCGGGCAGTTCGCCATACTGACCGTCAAAGCGGTGGCCGCAGAAGTTATCATGGCCGGACGGGCAGATGCAGTCGCGGCCCCAGTCGCGGTAGCTCTTGATCAGGCGGTTCAGCAGCGGGCTGTTTGTATACACGCAGCCGCCCTCGCCCATCGTCATGTGGTGCGGCGGGTAGAAGCTGGAGGTGCCGATATCGCCCCAGGTTCCGGTAAAGCGGGTTTCGCCGTTGATGGTGTACTGGGTGCCCAGGGCATCGCAGTTATCCTCCACCAGCCAGAGGTTATGGGCATCGCAGAAGGCTTTGACGGCGGACAGGTCAAACGGGTTGCCCAGGGTATGGGCGATCATGACTGCCTTGGTCTTGGGGGAAAGAGCGGCTTCCAGCTTGGTCACATCAATGTTGTACTGCGGCACGGTCACATCCACAAACACCGGCACAGCGCCATACTGCAGCGCCGGGGTGACAGTGGTGGGGAACCCGCATGCCACAGTGATGACCTCATCGCCCTTTTTGATCTGGCGGTCGCCCAGTTCCGGGGCGGTGAGCGCCATAAAGGCAATCAGGTTGGCGGAGGAGCCGGAGTTGACCAGGTTGGCGAACTTTACGCCGATCCACTTGGCAAACTCTTTTTCAAATTCATCCGCAAAGCGGCCGGTGGTCAGCCAGAAATCCAGCGTTGCATCGGTCAGGGCGCACATTTCTTTTTCATCAAACACGCGGGATGCATAAGTAACGCGGTCGCCGGGCTTGAAATCCGCCTTTTTCTCCTTAAAGTCATGGTAATATTCTGCCACCAGCGCCTTGATCTGCTCGCGGGCTTCGGCCTCATTGCTCCAATTTGCCATCGTCTGCTCCCTTACTTACTCAAAAATTCCTTGATCTCTTTGTCCATCTCCGCCGGGATATCCCCGCCGGAAAGCCATACCTTGCTGAACGCAACGGTCTTTTGCATACATTCCGCCATATGCCAGCGCGGTTTCCAGCCAAAGGTAGATTTCAATTTGCTGCAATCCAGCTTCAAAAAGTTTGCTTCATGCGGGGCGTTTGCCTCAGCGCGGTTTTCCCATGCAGCACCATCGCCCCACGCCTGGCAGAACAGGTCTACCAGGGTGCCGGTCGTCACACAGTCGCAGTCATCCGGGCCGACGTTATAATAGCCGGCGTACCAGTTATCCTCATACTGGCGCTGGGCGATCAGCAGGTACGCCGCCAGCGGTTCCAGCACATGCTGGTATGGGCGGGTGGAATACGGGTTGCGCACACCGATGCTCTCCCCTTTTGCCATCGCACGCACACAGTCCGGGATAATGCGGTCATTGGCAAAATCGCCGCCGCCAATCACATTACCTGCGCGGGCAGTGGAGATGGCCACGCTGCCATCCGCAAAAAAGCTGTTTTTATAGCTGTGGGTCACCAGCTCCGAGCAGCTTTTGCTGTTGGAGTAGGGGTCGAAGCCGTCCAACGGTTCGTTTTCGCGGTAGCCCCAGCACCATTCATTATTCTGGTACACCTTATCCGTTGTTACGTTCAGCACAGAGCGCGGTGGGGTTTGGGCGGTACGCACACATTCCAACAGGTTCACGGTGCCCATCACATTGGTTTCATAGGTATAGCGCGGGTCCTTGTAGCTGTCCCGCACAATGGGCTGAGCCGCCAGGTGCAGCACAATTTCCGGCCGAGCGGCATCAAAGGCTGCTTTCAGGCTGGCAAAATCGCGGATGTCGCCGATCACGCTGGTCATTTTGCCTTCCAACCCAGCCAGGGTGAACAGATTGGGGGTTGTGGGCGGCTGCAAACTGTAACCCGTTACCACTGCACCGGCACCCACCAGCATGCGGCAGAGCCAGCTGCCCTTAAAACCGGTATGCCCGGTTACAAACACGCGTTTGCCGCGGTAAAATTCCAAGTTCATTGTTGGTTCCACACTTCCCAGGGCGCACAGCCGGACGCCCACATTTTTTCCAGCATACTTTTTTCGCGCTCGGTATCCATGCACTGCCAGAATCCGCGGTGCACATAGCTCATCAGCTGGCCTTTGGCCGCCAGCTCGCGCAGCGGGGCCTGCTCAAAAATGGTATCATCGCCACTGATGGTATCAAACACTTCCGGTTCCAGCACCATATAGCCCGCATTGATGATAGCCCCATCGTTGACGCTCTTTTCACGGAACGCCTGAACCGAATTGTCCTGGCCGATATCCAGCACGCCTTTCTGCTGTTCCTGCACCACGGCAGTCAGAGTTGCCAGCTTGCCATGCTGCTTATGGAACTTGACCAGTTCGGCAATGTTCACATCGCAGACGCCATCACCATAGGTCATCATAAAGGTTTCGTTGCCGATATATTTCTGCACCCGCTTGATGCGGCCGCCCGTCATCGTGTTCAGGCCGGTATCCACCACCGTCACGCGCCACGGCTCGGCGTGCTGGTCATGCACGATCATCTCGTTGCCCTGGGTGAAGTCAAAGGTCACATCACTGGTATGCAGGAAATAATCTGCAAACCACTCCTTGATCATATGCTGCTTGTACCCGGCGCAGATCACAAAATCATTGAAGCCATAGTAAGAATACTCTTTCATAATATGCCACAAAATGGGCATACCGCCGATTTCGATCATCGGTTTCGGCTTGAACTTACTTTCTTCCGAAATGCGCGTGCCATAGCCGCCGGCAAGAATTACAACTTTCATATTTTTCACTCCCGTAAGCCTGCGGCGGAACCCTGCTTGCAGTCCCGCAAAAACTGTCCGTCCAACCAGCATTTCAACCGCCGGACAGTTTGGTACACACCCAGCCTATTTTTTATTACTATGATAGTATATCATTTTCACGTATTCAGTGCAACCGTTCCAGGAAACTTATCACACCTAGTAGGCTTGCTTTTTATTCCGCGTTTTGCTCTTTGTTATCACATTTTAATGTCGCTTTTGTTGCCGCTGTGTAAACAGTATTCTTTACGTTTTTTTCGTGCGTATTTTGCCCCCGCGGGGCGGCCCACTTTACATTAGTAGGCAAAACAGGTATAATAGTTTAGTTAATCTGTGATATTGCGCCATTTTGCCATATTGCGGATGCAGGCGGTCTTATTTTATCCTTGCTGCCTGTGGATTTTTTGCGGCACGCCGTGCGTTGTGCGGTACCGCTCCTATTAGGTCTGGAGGTTGCGCTCATGGGGCTGCAAAGCCTGCAATACTGTGCATTTTTGGTGGTTGTGGCTGCCGTTTACCTGCATTTGCCGGTGCGCATGCAGCCGGTGTTTCTGCTGGGAGCTTCGTGGGTGTTTTATGCGCTGGCCATGCCGGCCATGCTGCCGGTCACCATTGCGCTGGTGGTGTTCACCTACCTGTGCGGCCGCGGCCTTGCCTGGCGGGGCGGCGCACACAAAACCGCCTTTTTGCGCCTTGGCGTGATCGGTATGCTGGGCATTCTGGCCTTTTTTAAGTATAACGGCCTGTTGGGCGGGGTGCTGCACGGCTGGCGCGCGGTGGCCATGCCGCTGGGCATCAGCTTTACCAGTTTTGCCGCAATCGCCTACCTGATCGACGCCACCCGCGGCGACTGCGAGGTGGAAACCAGCTTTATCCGGCTGGCGCTGTTCCTCAACTTTTTTGCCACCGTCACCCAGGGGCCCATCTGCCGCGCCGGTGCGCTGCTGCCGCAGTTGAGCGCCGAGCACCGCTTTGATGCCGCCCGCACGGTGCGCGCTTTGCGGCTATATGCGCTGGGGCTGTTCAAATACATTGCCGTGGCGGATGTGCTGAACATGGTGGTGGATACGGTTTTTCCCCACTATGCGGATTACAGCGCCCCCATGCTGATTTTGACCGCTGTGATGTACACTTTTTATCTGTATTTCAGCTTTTCCGGCTATTCCGAGATTTCCCGTGCCACCGGCCTTGTGCTGGGGCTGGACCTGCCGGAAAACTTTAAGACCCCGTTTTACGCCACCAACTTTTCCGGCTTCTGGAGCCGCTGGCACATCTCGTTTTCTTCCTGGCTACAGGATTATCTCTTTATGCCGCTGGCCTGGGCAGATCTTGGCCGCTTTGGCCGCCTGCCCACCGAGCTGTGCGTGTTCTGCGTGTTCTTTGCTTCCGGCTTCTGGCACGGCAGCACCGCGCCATTCATCATCTGGGGTCTGCTGCAGGCGGTTTACCGCGTGGGCGAAGAGCTGCTGCACCGCCGCTTTGGCAAACCCAAAAAGCGCGGCACCCCGGCCCGTGTGCTGTGGGGCAAGCGGGTTGTGGTGTTTGTTTTGTGGACCATCAGCATGGTGTTCTTCCGCGTGGGGTCCGGCAACCTTTCCGGCATGGCCGAAAACCTGGGCGTTGGCGATGCTTTCGCCTACCTGGGCCGCTGCCTGATGAACAGCTGGTCCCCCGCCCGCTTTGCCGGGGAGCTGTACAGCACAGCGTATACCGGCTTTTACGCCAATACCATTATGGTAGCGGCTTATTGGGCGTTCGCTGCGCTGGCGCTGGCGCTTGGCATCTGGCTGGATCACCGGCGCAATTTTGCCTGCAAAAACAAACCGGCTGAGGTTGCCCTGGCAAGCGCCAAGCACCGCAATGCGCTGTATGTTGTTTTGATCGTTTTTATCCTGGTGGGGTACATCATGCAGAGCGGCGGCTTTAATGCCAACGCGTTCGGCCCCTATGCAGGGTTTTAATCTTATGGAAAAAAGGAGATTTCCGGCGTGAAGCATATCATCAAAAAATTGGCGCTGCTGTTCGTGCCGGTCTATCTGTGGTTTGCCTTTTTTGTGGCGTTTGAGCCAAACAATTATTTTGGCATCAAAAAAACAGCCTCTTCCAGCCAGCCGGTGGCCCGTGTGCGCGCCTATGAGCAGAGCCCCGGCACCAACCTGATCATCGGGGACAGCCGCCTGGCCCACTTTGATATGGACCTTGTGGATTCCCTGACCGGGCAAAGCTGGCAGAACCTGGCCTTTGGCGGTGCTTCCCTGAAGGAATGTGTGGACCTTGCCAACTATGTGCTGGATTCCGGCAACCAGGTGGACCGCATTCTGTTTGAGCTTTCGTTCTACACCTTAAACAGCAGCTATAACACCGACCGCTTTTCGGCGCTGGAAGCCACCCTGCGCAACCCGCTGGCCTACTGTCTGAACCTGGAATACAACGTGAACGCCCTGACCGTGTTTATGGACACCGTAAAGGGCACGCCGGACACCATTGAATCCGGCGACTGGACCGCGGCGGATTACCTGGATGATGCCGGGAACACGATTCCGCTGCACAAAAAGCTGTATGAGTACCCGGCGCTGATCACCACCCGCTGCCAGAACTGGACACTGAACGAAACCGAGCTGGCGGAGTTTTTGGCTATGGCCCAGCGCTGTGCAGACCGCGGCGTGGAGCTGACCATTGTGCTGCCCCCCATGGCCGCCAATGTGCGCACCGAGGTATGCGATGCCTTTGGCATTACCGCCGTGATGCAGGACGAAGTTCTGCCGCTGTTGGAAAAGCAGAATTTTACCGTGCTGAATTACGAATGGGGCACCAGCTGCATTACCGATGATGACACCCAGTTTTTTGATGGGTTCCACCTGGACGAAAAATACGGCCTGCCGGACTGGACAGCCGAACTGTTTGATGATATGCAGCGCTGATGCTGCCCCACCCCAAAAAGGAGGTTCCCTGTGGCACTGGACTTTTTGATTTTGTACGAACACACCGTTCGGGAATATGAGAGCGATCTTTTGCTCAAATTGGAGCTGGAGCGCCGCGGCTACACCGTGCGCATCCGCCAGCTGCTGGATGCCAAAGATCTGCGCCTGTTTGGCAAAGACAAGCCGGAAGTTCTGGTTGCCAGCTGCATGTATGACAACGAAGCCATCAACAGCCATGTGTACAACAACATTGGCAAATGCAACAAGATCGTCAACCTGCACTGGGAGCAGATGCTCTCCGACACGCAGGAGGAGGGCGATTGGTTCAACATGAACGGCAACGCCAAGCGCTGCGTGCAGACTTGCTGGGGCCAGCGCACTGCCCAGCGGTTACAGGCCCATGGCATGGATGCCAAGAACACCCCCGTGACCGGCGCTGTGATGATGGACTTTCTGCGGCCGGAGTTCAAGGGCTACTTTAAGGATAAGGAAACCCTGTGCAAGGAATTCGGCCTTGACCCCGCCAAACAGCTGCACCTGTACATTTCCAGCTTTGGCTATGCCAGCATGACCGACCAGGAAGTGGCCGAGCTTTCCAAAATGGCGGGAACGGATTTTTCCGGCTTTGCCCGCACCAACCGCGTTTCGATGGAAAAAACGCTGGCCTGGTTTGACCGCTACCTGGGTGACCACCCGGAGGTGGAACTGGTATACCGCCGCCACCCCAGCGAATGGAAATGCAAAGCCCTGGACGAGCTGGCCGCCAAACGCCCAAACTTCCATGTGATTTTTGCGGATTCCGTCAAGCAGTGGATTGTGGCGGCGGATTCCATCTCCATCTGGATGAGCACCGCTATCGCCGAGGTGTACATGGCGGGCAAAAGCTGCCATATCCTGCGCCCGGTGCCCATCGAGCACGAGTATGACCCCGTCATCTACAAGGATGCTCACTATGTGACTAGCTACCCGGAGTTTGCCGCTGCCATGGCGCAGCCGAACCCGCCGTTCCCCATTGCACGGGATGTGATTGAGGGCTATTTTGACCCCTCCCCTGCCCCGGCCTACAAGCGGATGGCCGACCTGCTGGAGGAAGTGTACAAAAATCCCCCGCGGGATGAACCGATGGGGCCCGGTTTTACGCCGCACTTCAACCTGCTCAAGTTCTGCGCACTGGCGGGGGTACACATGCTGTACCGCCACAAGTGGGAACCCAAACAGGTGTTTGCCTTCTGCCCGCCGCTGGCCAACTTTGCCCAGCGCATTTACGGTTATGTGGACAAAGCCTATATCCCGCCGGAGGAGATCCAGCGCATGGAAGCGCGCATCCGGCCATATGTAAAATAAAGTTGTTTTTCCGGCGCGCTGCGGTGCGCCCGCTGCAAATGGGAGCCTGCCATGTCTGAACCGAAAAAAACTGAAAGCTTTGCCGGAAATGTGATGAAATACTCCATTGCCACCTACCTTGGCTTTGGCATTTCCGGCGCAGCGCTTGTCATCAAGGGCGTCCTGCCCGCCGAAAGCTACGCCGTTCCTGCTTCCTTCATGGCATACACCATGTCGCTGATGAACGTGGGCATGCTTGGGCTGGACCAAAGCCTGCTGCGCTTTTACCACGAACCGCCTGCCGGTTCCACCGGGCGCAGCATGTTTGCCGCGTGTACCCGGCTTTCGGTGCTGGTCATGCTGCTGGTGGGCGGCATCGGCAGCATCTTTTTCGCCAAGCCGCTGGCGGCGGCCTTTGGCCTTGGGGCCAGCGGTGCCGGGCTGGTGCCGTTTTTGTTCCTGAACGCTGCTCTGTACATGCTGGTGCGTTACCTCAACGTGCTGCTCCGGCTGGAAAACAATGTGCGCGCCTACACCACCGAAACGCTGTGGATGCAGGCCTGCCTGAACCTGATCTACCTGCTGCCCGGCTTTGTTACCCAGGACGCCCGCGCTTTTGTGCTGGGTGCGGTGTGCAGCTTTGCGGGGGTCGCAGTGTTCTATTGGCGGCGGGCTTCTAAAGGTCAAACGAAAGAGGCCCCTGTGCGCGGCCTGCGCCCCTATGCCCACATTTACCGGGCGGCACTGCCTTACGGCATTGTGTTGGCACCTGCGGCCATCCTGATCCCGCTGTACCGCGCCATCTGCCTTTCTTTTTTAGGCAATTACGCCCCCGCGGCGGAGCAGGGTTCGTTTGATTTCGCCTACACCCTGGCCCAGCTTGTCACCACCATTCAGGCCGGTTTTTCCACCTACTGGGGCCCCTATGTCTACGCGCATTACCGCACCGAGCAGGAGCGCATTGGCCGCATCCATGATCTGCTGAACCTGCTGATCTTCGGCTTTTTCTGTCTGCTGGTCATGTTTGAGGATATCATCTTCATCATCTTCCCGGCCAAATCGGCCTGCCTGCCCTACTTTCCGCTGATGATGCTGGCCGTGGTGTTCGCCATCCTGTGCGAAGGCACGGTGTACGGCAACACCATTGCCCGCAAGCCGTTCCAGGATACGATTGGAACCGCCGTGGGCGTTGCGGCCAACATTGCCGTGTGCGCCGTGCTGGTGCCGCGTTTTGGCGTAATGGGTGCCGCGGTCGGCCTGGTAGCGGCCAATGCAACGATGTTTTTGTACCGCACTGTGACCGGGCAGTATTACTACCGCACCATCCCCAGCTTCAGCCGGACGATCTGCGGCTTTTTGCTGGCGGTGGGTGTGGCCGTGATCGGCGTGGTGTTCGCCCACAATTTTATCATCAAGTTTGTTTTAACTGCAGCAATCCTGTTTATTTACTGTAACATTTACCGTGCCCAGCTATACAAGCTGTGGCAGATCTTTATGGGCTTTGTGCGGCGGTATCTGCTGCACAGCCAAGCATAACTACTGCAAAGGAAAGGTTGTATATCAAGATGAAGCATTGCGGCACACAAGAGTTGACCACCGAGCGGCTGGTCCTGCGTCGTATGACAACCGACGACTGCGAAATGATGTTTGGCAACTGGGCCAATGACCCGGAAGTGACCCGCTACCTGCGCTGGGAGCCCCACCGTGACTGGGTGGTAACGATGGCATATCTGAACGAGATCGTCAAACAATATGACCGCCCGGATTTTTATGATTGGGGCATCTGCGATAAAGTGACCGGTGTGCTGATGGGCAGCATCAGCATTGCCCCCGCCGAATCCTGTGAGCGTGAAAAGCCCTATGCCTGGAAAAACGTGAAAACCGAGCTGCTGGGCGGCATGTATGAGATCGGTTACACCTTGGGCAAAAAATGGTGGAACCAGGGCTATGCCACCGAAGCCGCCGCTGCCGTGCGCGATTACTGGTTTGGCATGGTAGGTGCGCCCTGGCTGGCCGGGTTCCACGCCAGCCAGAATGTGGCAAGCAGCCGCGTGTTGGCCAAGACCGGCTTCCATTATGACCACGATACCGTTCTGCACCGCTTTGACGGCACCGAGGTGCCCTGCCTGGCCTGGTACCTGCTGAACCCCGGCAGCCAGAAATCCGATGAACCGGCAGCCGCTGCCCCCGCTGTACAGGCAGAACCAACGGAACCAGCGGAGAATGCCGAGACAACCGTCTGACATTCACTCCCCTGCCCCATACTTTTGCTGACCTGGCCGAATACGGCCAGAAAGGACCCCTATGGACGAAATGAAGGACCCCATCACCCTGGACTTTACCGCTACCCAGGCCCCGGCAGAGGACGCCCCTGTTGGGCAGAAGGCTCTGGACAGCGAGCGCCCGCCGGTGCGCGTTGTGCTGCTGGCGCTGGACCAGGGCAAGTTTGACGCCCAGCGCAGCCTGGATGAGCTTGCCGCCCTGGCGGAAGCCAACGGCATGCAGGCCGTTGCTACCGTGTGCCAGAAGCGCAGCATCCCCGAAGCCGCCACCCTTCTGGGGGAGGGCAAAGTGGAGGAAGCGCGCCTGGTATGCCTGAATACCGATGCCGAGGCCGCCATCTTTGACGGCGAGCTGACCGGCAGCCAGATCCGCAACCTGAGCGCGGCTTTGCAGGTGGAAGTGCTGGACCGCACGATGCTGATTTTGGAAATCTTCCGTGCGCGCGCCACCACCAACGAGGGCAAGCTGCAAACTGAGCTGGCCAC
>ENA-OPTB01002078-OPTB01002078.1-human-gut-metagenome-genome-assembly--contig:-NODE-2078-length-13604-cov-4.187984_pt1 | contig 13604 bp, 9 predicted proteins | sample MGYA00241810_ERZ501911 | MGnify/ENA primary metagenome ERZ501911 (study PRJEB25962, sample SAMEA2042304) | human gut metagenome | biome: human gut; feature: human-associated habitat; material: faeces... | reverse complement strand
TCCTTTTCCTAATAAATAATCTCTCTTATCATATCACATTTTTCACTAACAATTTATTGAAAATTCTAGTAAAATCAAAGTAAGAAAGACTTTAAGGAGTAATGATGTCCAATTTAATCGATTATCTTGAAAAGGTTAAGGATTTGCCTTTCGACAAAGAGCCTCTTAATATTTTGGATAAGGTTTGCATCAATGAGATTGGTTACCTGACTTATGAAAAATGGCTCACGGCAAGTGATTTGAAGGAAACCATCAATCTACATGACTATGCTGAAGGGAAGGACCTAAATCCCGATTATACCTTCATGGTGACTAAGGAACGTGTCGATTTGGCTGAAGCCATGGTCAGGTCTAGGCGTTTCACTGGACTTAATCTAAGTGACTACTGTAGTGTCTTGGACAAGGAAGTCGAAAAACAGTTTGCGGCTATGATTTTCAGCCTGCCTGAGTTGGACTACCAGCAGATTGTCTTTCGTGGGACAGATGATAGCGTCATTGGGTGGAAGGAGGATTTTCAGTTGACCTACAGTCGGGAAATTCCTGCGCATCGCTCAGCCATGGCCTTTCTGGAGAAGCACTTGTCAAACCTCAGTGGTCATATCGTTGTTTCTGGACACTCCAAGGGTGGCAATCTTGCCCTCTATTCGGCTGTTCAGAGTTCGACTGTCTTGCGTGAGCAAATAGCAGAGCTCTTGCTTCTTGATTCTCCGGGCTTGATGAAGTTCCTCTTAGAGAAGCCTTCTTACCAAGAGTTGAAACCCAAGATGACGGTTATCAGACCTCAAGAATCAGTTGTGGGAGTTATGCTCTACTGGGACAAAACCGCAAAGCTCGTAGCAGCAGATGGCATAGGCATCGCTCAACACAATGTCTTGCTTTGGCAGGTTGACTTGGAAACAAATGATTTTGTTTATGAGGACCAGCCGACGGACTTGAGTCAACGCTTAAAAGAGACCTTCCAAGAATGGATTGAGACCTTGCCAAATCAAGAACTCAAGCAGGTTTGTGACTTGTTCTTTGATACCATTCTTGATTCTGGAATTGAAAGTCTGGATGATATTGGGATAAAAACTCTCCCTAAGCTAGGCCAGATGTTGCAAGAATTTGGCAATCTCTCGGACCAACAAAAGAAAGTGCTGCAGGATGGTTTCAACCAGTTACTCTGGATATTTTGGAAGTCGGGAAATAGGAAATCTAACCTGCCCAAACTTGAACTTCCTGATTTTATCAAGAAGTTGAGTGAATTAACCAACAACGATTAGAGACAGCGGAACCATAGAAGTGGAGGATTTTATGTCTAAAAACGTACTTATTACAGGAGCAACATCAGGAATTGGCGAAGCAACGGCGCGTGCCTTTGCTAAAGAGGGAGAAAATCTCATCCTAACAGGTCGCCGTGTGGAGCGTCTTCAAGCCTTGAAAGAAGAGCTCCAAGCAACCTATCCCAATCAAAAAGTTTGGACTTTTGCACTGGATGTTACCGATATGGACATGGTCAAGGATGTTTGCCAAGTCATTCTCAAAAGTGTGGGGCAAGTCCATGTCTTGGTCAATAATGCAGGCCTGGCACTAGGCCTAACAGCCTATCAAGATTATGAAGAGTGGGATCTGCTGACCATGCTCGACACCAATGTCAAGGGCTTGATGATGGTGACACGTCAGATTTTGCCAAGCATGGTAGCTGCCAATGAGGGCCATATCATCAATATGGGCTCTACGGCGGGCATCTATGCCTATGCAGGTGCAGCTGTGTATTCAGCTACAAAAGCCGCAGTGAAAACTTTCAGCGATGGTTTGCGTATTGATACCATTGCCACAGATATCAAGGTGACAACCATTCAGCCCGGTATCGTTGAGACCGACTTTTCACAAGTTCGCTTTCACGGTGACAAGGACAAGGCAGCCAAGGTTTATCAAGGTTTGGAAGCCCTCCAAGCCCAAGATATTGCAGATGCTGTCCTCTATGTCACCAAGCAACCACGACGGGTACAGATCTCAGACATGACCATCATGGCTAACCAGCAAGCCACAGGGTTTACCATTCATAGGGGGGAGTAAAAGGAGAAACCTATGAAGAATCAGACTAATCCAGCCATCAGCAGTAACTGAGAAGACTTGCAATCAAAACTCTTTAGCAAAGAAGAAATTGACGCCAGTCACCAAAGAGTGGAAAAACTCATTCAGAAAAAATGAGTAAATAGAAGATAAAAACATGGCACCAAGCTGTGTTTTTTGTTTGAATTTTCCCAAAACTATGAAAGAAACCGTGAAAATGCTATAATGTAAGGGATTACGACAGGACGGAGAGGTGAAACAATGGTTTCTAGAAGAGAGTTTTCAGAATTAACTAGGGTTCAGATTCCAGCAGCCTTACACTTAATGCGTTTGGGGTATACATATCTTCCTCATAATGGTAAGGAGATTATGGGAAGAGATCCTGAAACAAATATTTTAATTTCAATCTTTAGAGAGCAATTTTTAAAGTTCAACAATTATGCAACTGATTTGGATGTTGAAAGAGAACTCAATAATATCAAGATTGAATTAGATCAAAATGACTTAGGACGTGCCTTTTATAATCGTATAGTAAGTGAGAGTGGTCCAACTTATGTTGACTGGGAAAACCCTGAAAATAATACATTTCACCTTGCTTTAGAGGTAACCTGTCAAAATGGAGGAGACGAGTTTAGACCTGATATCGTCATTTTTATAAATGGCTTGCCTCTTTCATATATTGAGGTGAAACAACCTAATGCCATTCGTGATGGTAAGACTGCTATTCAATCTGAACAATCACGACCAGCCGTTAGATTTGAGAATAGGAGATTTCGTCGTTTCAATAATATTACCCAATTGCTTTCATTCTCAGATAATTTACCTTATATCAGTGGTCAAGGTCAACAAAAGCAAGGGTCCTTTTACTGTTCAAATGCATTCTCAAAAACTAAATTCAATGCATTTAAGGAAGAAAGAGAAGAGGAACTAATTTATTCTATACGTTCATTAGGTGAAGAGGAGATTGACGCAGTATTAAAAGATGTTAATCGATTTGCCTTGAAATCTCAGCCAGAATTTAAGACAAATCAAGATCCAAGTACACCTTGTAATACATTTATCTCATCACTCTATCAAAAGGAAAGACTATTGTTTTTGCTTCGCTATGGATTAGCTTATGTAGAAGAACACTCGAAAGATGGCACTATTCAACTGCAAAAACATGTGATGCGTTATCCACAGTTTTTTGCAACAAAAGCAATTGAGTATGCAATTGGAAAAGGAGTGAAGAAAGGTGTCATCTGGCATACACAAGGATCTGGAAAAACTGCCTTGTCTTATTTTAATATCAGGTACCTTACAAATTATTTCTCAAAACAGGAAATTGTTCCTCAGTTTTATTTTGTAGTTGACCGCTTAGATCTTGCAGACCAAGCTACGCGGGAGTTTACGAAACGTGGCTTGAAAGTAAAAAGGATTAACCGTCCACAAGAATTGAATGAAAAACATGATGCTTATCAAGTTGCTGTCGTTAATATTCAAAAATTTAAGGATAATTCAGATTTAACAGATCATTCAGGCTATGATTTAAATCGTCAAAATATATATTTTATTGATGAAGCTCACCGTTCATATAATGAGAAAGGCTCCTATCTCCCAAATCTATACAATGCAGATAAAAATGCTATTAAGATTGCACTGACTGGAACGCCCCTAATAACATATAAAAAAGATGGTAAAACCAAGGAAAGTCATGCAACGACACGTGATATTTTTGGTGATTATATCCATAAATACTACTATAATCAATCGATTGATGATGGTTTTACACTTCGTCTGATGCGTGAAGATATTGAAACCTCTTATAAAGAGACTCTTCAAACCATTAATGAAGAAATCTTGCGTGGAGATCTTTCCAAAGATGATATTTTTGCTCATCCACGTTATGTCTCACCAATGTTGGATTTCATTCTGGAAGATTTCAATAGAGCACGTGATGTTGTCTTCGATGATGATTCCATCGGTGGAATGATTGTTTGTGATTCATCTAAGCAAGCTCGTGAGATTGAAAAGCAATTAGAAGAACGCAGAAGTCGAGGGGAGACAAATATCACATCAGCTTTAATTCTTCATGATGAAGGAGACAAAGAGTACAAGAAAGATCGTGTAGAGAGCTATAAAGAAGGTAAAATTGATCTCGTCATTGTATATTCGATGTTGCTAACAGGATTTGATGCACCTAGGTTGAAAAGATTGTACTTAGGTCGCAAAATCAAGGCTCATAACTTACTTCAAACATTGACACGTGTTAATCGTCCATATAAGGATTATCAATTTGGATATGTGATTGACTTTGCGGATATTTCGAAAGAATTTGATAAAACCAATCGTGCGTATTTGGAGGAACTCAATCAGGAGTATGATCTAAAAAACACAGGAGAAGATGTTGAAAATGTTTTTGGTTCTCTCTTTGTCTCAGCAGACGAAATCAGTAAACAACTTGAGAAATCAGAAACAATTTTGATGAATTATCCAACTGAGAATCTAGAGTTCTTCTCTCAAACCATCGACGAAGTGAGGGATAGACATCAACTGATTGAGTTACGAAAAGCTCTAGAAGCGATGAAGCAATTTTATAATGTTGCTCGACTTTTAGGACATCGTGAACTTCTAAATAAAATTGACATTAACCAGGTTTCGACTTTGTTGAACGTGATTTCAAGACGTTTGCTTAACCTTTCTCTTATGGAAAAAACCGATGAATTCTCAAGTCGAACCTTGCTCAATTTAGCAATGTCTGACACGACATTTAGTTTCGTTAAAATCGCAGAAGAAGAGTTACGACTAGCAGCGAATGATCTCTACGAGCTTCGCAAACGAGTGGCAGGTGGGATTAACGGTCGTCCAGATGAAAAAGACCCTGAATGGGTAAATCTCTATGAGGAATTCCGTAGAATCATGAAGAAACATATGATTTATGAGCAGGAAGGCCTCACAATGGAGAATATCAAAGAAACTCAGACTGAGTATCAAAATCTGTTTGACGCATTTGAAGATTATAAGACCCGAATGCGACGACTAGCTATGAATTTCAATGGCGATGAAATGGCAGCTCGTTCTTTCAAGCATGTTACCAACTCAACCGTAGTAAGTGAATTTCCAGTTATCTTCCATGTGATTAAAGGCTCAAAAGCCAATTTAGATTATCAAATTGGTTTAAATCAAGGTGTCCTTGATAACAATGACTTTTTGAAACGAATGATTCGTGAACAGGCACGCAAAGAAATGAAAAACACAGAATCAACTGGAAATGAAAAGTTGACAAAACAAGACTTCAACAATCTTGTTGAATCTTTATTTGAAGAATACGAACAGGAATATCAAAACTAATGAATGAACAATATAAGGTCCAAGTCCAAAACTTGGTAGACGATTTGAAAGCAGTCTTTACCCATGCTGGTTTAGGGGGTGAAGCAGGAGAGTACAAGCTCCTTACCCAATCTTTCTTGTACAAATTCTTGAATGACAAGTTTCTCTATGAAGCACAAAACGTCGATTCGGAAAACACTTATGAGCATCTAGTATCTATGAGTGAAGAAGACTATGATTGGCTCCTAGAGGATATCGGAACTTCAACAGCCTGGATGAAGCCAAATCAATTCATCGAAACGCTCCATCGCAAGCAAAATGAATCTGATTTTTATGAGACGTTTGAAAACACTCTCAATCAAATAGCCATTGACAATAACGATATCTTCTCGGTCCATACAGAAGGGGATACAACTGTTCGTCTCTTTAATGAGCGCCTGATTACCGATAACATCTCAGATAGCAGTAAGCGTAACGAAGTCGCAAAATCTATCATCAATCTCCTTGCTAGCGTTAAGTTTGACGAGGCTATTTTTTCCCAAGGCTTTGACTTTTTCTCTACCATCTTTGAGTATATGATTAAGGACTACAACAAAGATGGCGGTGGGACCTATGCCGAGTATTACACACCTCACTCTGTGGCTAAGATTATCGCTGATATCTTGGTGGGAAATGATAAACCTCAAAACGTGCGGATTTATGACCCATCTGCTGGTTCTGGGACCTTGCTCATGAACCTGGCAAGTCGTATCGGTGTGGATAAGGCAACTGTCTACAGTCAAGATATCTCACAAAAGTCATCCAATCTCCTTCGTCTCAACCTAATTTTGAATGGACTACAACACTCCATCCATAATATCGTTGAAGGTAATACTATTTTGCGTAATCGTCATCCTGAAAAGATGGACTATATCGTGTCCAACCCTCCTTTCAAGTTGGACTTTTCAGAGTGGCGTGACCAAGTGGAGACCTTGCCAGAAGCCAGTGAGCGTTTCTTTGCAGGAGTGCCTAAAACACCAAAAAATAAAAAGAATTCGATGGCGATTTATGAACTATTTGTTCAGCATATCATCTATTCTTTGAAATCAGACGGACAGGCAGCTGTGGTCTTGCCGACAGGATTTATTACGGCGCAAAATGGCATTGATAAGAAAATCCGCCAACACTTAGTAGATAATCAAATGCTGGCTGGTGTTGTTTCTATGCCGTCCAATATCTTTGCGACGACAGGTACCAACGTTTCCATTCTCTTTATCGATAAGAAAAACAAGGGTGATGTCGTCCTCATCGATGCCTCAAATCTAGGAACCAAGGTCAAGGAAGGCAAGAACCAAAAGACCGTGCTCTCTCCTGAAGAAGAGCAGAAGATCGTCGAGACCTTTATCCAGAAAGAATCCGTCGAAGACTTTTCTGTCACTGTCTCTTATGAGGATATCAAGAAGAAAAACTACTCTCTCAGCGCAGGTCAATACTTTGACATCAAGATCGACTATGTAGATATCACAGCAGACGAGTTTGAAGCCAAGATGACCGCCTTTCAAGACAAACTAACAGACCTCTTCCAGCAATCGCATGCATTGGAGCAGGAGATTGAAGAGCAAATGAAGGGATTGAAGTATGAGTGAGTGGAAAGAAGTAAGTCTATCAGAAATGGGGAAAACGATAACGGGGAAAACACCATCATCTCAATATCCAGAGGATTTTGGAGATGAAATGCCTTTTATTACTCCTTCCGATTCCTTTGAAAAAAAATACATAAATAAATCAGATAGATTCTTATCACGTTCAGGTTCAGACCGGCTAAAAGAAAAAATCATTTCTCCTAATAGTATTATGGTCACCTGCATAGGTTCAGCTATGGGAAAAGTGGCCAAAAATAGTTTGTCTTCTGTTACTAATCAGCAGATAAATTCTATTATAGTTAATGAGAATTTTGATTCTGACTATATATATTATCTTTTAAAAAATAACTATGCTGTATTAAGAAATGCTGCATCAGGAAGTACGGCAATTCCAATTCTAAATAAAACTGATTTTGATAATTTAAGATTCAAAGTCGAGTTGAATTTGAACGAACAACGTAAAATGGTTTCAATACTTTCAACAATTGATGACAAGATTGAAACCAACAACCAAATCAACCAAGAGTTGGAAGCCATGGCCAAGACCCTCTATGACTACTGGTTTGTGCAGTTTGATTTCCCAGACCAGAATGGCAAACCCTACAAATCATCAGGCGGAAAGATGGTATATCACCCAGAACTCAAACGCGAAATCCCAGAGAGGTGGGGAGTGGAGAAGTTGTCACATTTTCTCACGATTAAAAACGGTAAAGATCATAAACACTTGCAAGATGGTAAGTTTGCTGTATATGGTTCAGGTGGGATTATGAGAACTGTTACAGACTATTTATATTCAGGTGAATCAATTCTCTTTCCAAGAAAAGGTACGTTAAATAATGTAATGTATGTAAATGAGAAGTTTTGGACTGTAGATACAATGTTTTATTCAGAAGTCAATAAAAACAATTCAGCATTGTATGTATTCTATTCAGTAAAAGATATTGATTTTAATAAATTAAATACAGGAACGGGAGTCCCGAGTATGACTTCTTCAATTTTATATGACTTAAGTATAATTGTTCCCGAAGAAAATATTTTAGAAAAATTCAATACTATAGTTAAGAGAAACTATGAAACAATCAAATTAAATAATATTCAAAACCAAGAACTCACCCAACTTCGCGATTGGCTCTTGCCAATGCTGATGAATGGACAGGTGAAGTAGGGATTGTGAATTCTATAAAAGGCATGTAACCTATACATGGTATAAATTAAAAGGAGTAATCAGATGGAAGATAATGTAATTAAAGAAGAAATCTTAAATATTTTAAATGGAGACGAATGGCAAATGAAGCTTAAGGAATTGATGAATGTCTCTAGTGAATCGGAAATAGAGATAGAGATAAAATCTATTGCACAGGCTGACAGCAATGATTTTATTTTAGTCAAACTTCTTGTAAATGGTCAGAGAAGTTTATTTGTTTTTGACTTAAATTATAGCCAAATTAATAATATTGTTGAAGTTATAGCAACGGAAGATATAACAGAAGCTGAAATCCGCAACAATAAAACTAGTTTCGATATTTCTTACTGGTCATATAATATAACATATAGCCAATTATCAAATATGTATGAAAAAAAGATAATAAAAGTTCCTGATATGCAAAGAGGTTTCGTTTGGAGTAAGCTTCAAGCGTCTCGCCTTATTGAGTCAATTCTTATGGGACTTCCGCTTCCTAGTATTTTTTTAGTTCAAATTGAAGAAGACGGTAGAAAAAAATACTTAGTAATTGATGGGCTACAACGTATTACTGCAATTAATTCTTTTATTAAAAATAGGCGTTTACCTAACTCTAAATTAAAAAATATTGCAGGTTTTGCATTGAGTGGTGTAAATCAGAAATTTGATGGAAAAACTTTTGATGAATTAGATTCTGAAGGTTTAGCAGATAATTTAGAGCTTAATACAATTAATGTTATAGAATTTAAACAGTCAAGCCCTTATACAGAGTCGGCAATTTATCAAGTTTTTGAAAGGCTTAATAGTGGTGGGACTTCTCTAACTAGTCAACAAATTCGAAACTCTATTTATTATGGCTATTTTAACAAAAAAATAAATGAGTTTTCAGAAAAATATATCTCTCAATATTTTTCACAGAGTGCAAATCTTAATCTTATGAATTCTGAACTTGTTCTGAGGACAATCTCTATCTTTGACTTAATAAGAAATGATGGTGGGGTTGATGCGTTTTCTACTGTGGGAAGCATAGTTTATAAAAATTTGCTAAATGATACTGCTGAGAAATATCACATAGAGTATAAAAAAAGTGAAAGAAAAGAAGCTTTGAGAGAGTATGAGGAAAAAATAGACAACATATTTAATGATTTATTAATTTCTTTGACTCATGCCAAAAAAATATTAGAGGATGATGCCTTTAAAAGATATATTGTAAAAACAGACACTTTTACAACTAGAATTTCTCCAATCCTATTTGAAACAATAATTGTTACACTGATGCTAAATGATTACAGTGAAGAAGAACTACTTTATAAAAAGGAAAGAATTAAAACAAAATATAAGGAGCTCTTCATTAACAAATCAGAGAATCAAAACAGTGACTTTGAGTTGTTTTTTACACAAGGTACTGGAAAACGAGATAATATTTGGAATCGAATAACTACTATGCAAAAGGTATTCTTTAATGATTAATAAATTTAAAAATGATCTTATAAATTTCAAAAAGTCACTAAAAAGTATAGAACCTCTAAATCATAGTGATGATTCGTATAGTCTCTTATTAAACGATCTATTAATAAAAATATATTCATCGTTTGAACAATATAATAAATCATTACTTAGAGAACTTAAGCAAGAGATCGAAAGCAATCATAGATTTTTACCAATTAGTAAAGTACATAAAGAAATAAATGATAGGTTTGTTGCCCCTACAAAAAGTGAAAATTTAATTGAAAAATTTACTATACTTAAAGATGACTATTTTTTTGAAGAATATAAAAATCTAATAGATTCTGTTGTTAATGAGAGAAATAGATATGCCCATCAAGGTAATCATGGATTATCGATAGAAATTCTTTTAGGGGGATTAGTTGGAATTCAGTATACCGTGAGAAGGATGTATGATATTTATATTGTTTGGAGAGAAGTTGATACATCAACAATAGATAATTTAATAGAGAAAGAAAAGACTTTTATAAATAAGGCTACAAATTTAAAAAATATTCTTACTCAACAGTCGGGCAGTAAAGAAGTGGTTTCTATCTCTACAGTAGAACTATTTAATAAATTTTTAGCTACAAGGAGTGATTTTTTGACTCTACTGGATGAAGTTGATTCTAATAATTGTTATAGCATTCGAAAAACTAGTATAGAAGGTTTAGATGAAGAGGTAACTAAATATAGTGCAAGTGATTATAGTAAGATTTTCAACAGTTACTATTCTACGATTGTTAAAAGTTATCTTGGTTTAGATACACTATCAAAGAATATTTCTGTAAGAACTATGAAAGAAACATTAGATTTTTATGAGCATTCGATATTCAATTTTCAAGATATTTAGACAAAATATTTAACTCTCAAAAATTGATTTAATTATTTTTAATTAGCTTTTAATAGAAGATGTTGTAGAATGACTACAACCTTAATATTACTCGTTATGTGGATACCTTTGAGGAAGAAGTGGAGCCCTTGACCGAGATTGTGGCTAAGATTAATGAGACCAATGCGACGATTGAAAGTCAGACAGCCTCCCTTCTCGACATGCTTGGCCAGCTTCATGGAACGACACCAGAAGCAGACGAAGAACTCAAGGCTTTTGTGGAAGCATTTAAGGGGTAGTTGCAAGCTTTCATTTACTTTTTCCGAATAATAGAAGTAGAGGTACCAACCCCCTATTTTTTCTTAAGGAGAAGTAGATGGAAAAAAGACATAAGCATGTCTCACCGACCTTGGATATTATGGCTAAGAAGATTTTCAGCCTGCCTGAAGTGACGGTGGCATTTATTCGAGATATTTTGGATTTGGATGTTGTGGATGCTCAGATTTTGGAGGGGACACAGCTTCATAAAAAAGACTTTGATGAGGATGAGCTCTTTTCAACCTCGGTGGATGTTCGAGCCAAGTTGAATGATGGAACCGAGGTTATCATTGAGATTCAGGTACGTAAGCAGCATTATTTTCTCAATCGTTTTCATTATTATTTGGCTAACCAGCTGGTAGAAAATGTGCAACAATTACGCCAACAAGGGCAGACGCATAAGATGTATGAGCAGATGGAGCCGGTCTATGGTATTGCTATCTTGGAGAAGACCTTGTTGCCAGATGAGGAGTCCCCGATTAATACTTATTGGATGGCCAATAGTCGGACGGGCAAGCCTCTGCATTCTTTCTATAAGGATGGGAAACAGCAGAACCTTCTTCAGATTGCCTTTTTAGAGTTGGATAAGTATAATAAAGATAAGCATATCAGGGATGAAGGGCGGCAGTGGCTAGAGTTCTTTGGAAATCTCCCATTTTCTAAGGCACCTAGCCGAGCGGTCACGCATGCCGATTCATTACTGGATTCATCCAGCTGGACACAGGAGGAAAAGGCGATGATTGATGAACGCATACGTATTCAAGAAAATTATGACATGACCATGGAAACAGCAATTGATGAAGCGCGTGAAGAAGGCATAGAGAAAGGGTTAGAGCAGGGACTAGAGCGTGGACTTAAACAAGGGTTGGAACGAGGTCGTCATGAGGAGCGTTTAGAGTTGATTCATAAGATGCTCTCAAAAGGCTTATCTCTAGAAGTGGTATCAGATGTGACTGGTCTGTCGCTTGAAGAATTAGAGGGATTGTTATCGTAAAATCTAGTTAGGTTAGTTATTTTTTTGAAAAATCAGAGACAGATTATTGTCTCTTTTTTTATTTTTGGGTGTTTAACATTTGTAATACTAAAACATTCGGAAAATAATACTTTGAAAGATAAAATTAAAAAAGACTGTCAAACGTTTGACAGAAATCTGAGAAAACAGATTTAAAACAATTTGATTGTTTTAGCCGATAAATCTTGCTAAATAAGCCTTTATGGAAATTTAGAGTTTTCTCTTTCTTACACGTGAAAGAAATTACCTTTTTGTGCGACATTTTTAGACTATAATTCAGAAATGAATGACTGAACTTTCTAATATGACAATTTTGTTAAGGCCTTGTTAAACTGGATTACTTAGCCTTTTATTTTGTTTTCTCATCCCTTATAATTTACTTTGGTTTGTTTTTAATAAGAAAAACAACAGAATTATTAGCGGTTTTTAATATTAGGGAATCTTTATTTTCTTTCAAAGGACGGCTTGGTCCTAAGATAGAGAGATTGTGAAAAAAAGTATCAGGAGAATAGACTTGTTTAAAGAAAGAAAAACGAAACCAAAGTACAGTATCCGTAAATATTCCATTGGGGCAGCATCAGCCTTGATTGGGTTCATGGCTCTTGCCAATGGGCAAGCAGCTCAGGCTGATGAGGCACAATCGATTAGTGAGTTGACTGATGCCTCAAATCAGGTACAGACACCTCAAACAGCCTCAACTGCCCAATTGGCAACTTCAGAGCCAGCGTCAGCAGAGACAGTGCAAGCGTTGCAACCTGCCAATATTGCTCCAGTTCAACCTCAGGTAACAACTGTTCAAGCAGCTGAACAGACTCCTACCATTTATCAATTGGTTGAGGCAAGCAACCCACGAACTCAAGAAACCTCAGCAAATGTCTTAACCAATGCGACTGATGATCAAACTCAAGGCAAGGAGTACAGTACAGATGGTTACGGTGCAAAGATGCCTTATAAGACTCATGAGGCAGAAAAGGCGACTGTTGAAAATGGCGCTACAATCCAACAGTCAACGGATATGGAATCTACGGCTGTGGAAGCAACTAATCAAACTTATGTCGAGCTTCCTAAAAAAGATGCGGCAGTGACTTTCAATGTTACTGAGCCAGCCAATGCTTTGAATGTGCGTTATACAATACCTGATGGTGCGTCAGGTCAGTTGGATGTCCAGGTTAATGGATCAAGCGTTGGTAATCTTGATTTGTCATCTCACTCAGCATGGCAGTACCTTAAAGGTGACCATGAGTATGATCAAGCTATTGATGGTTCAAGTGCACGTTTTCGTTTTGATGAGACACGTCTCCTCCTCAAGGATATCCAATTAAAATCTGGTGATAAAATTTCTCTCGTTAAGAAGAAAGATGACAATGTCCCTTATGGTATTGATTTTATTGAGCTAGAACAGGCTCCAGCGCCAGTTACCCAAGGTGAAAATAGTATCAGTATCGTGGATAAGGGTGCATCTGCTAATGATGATAGTGACGACACAGCTGCCCTACTTGCGGCTGTTGAAGAAGCTAAGGCCAGTGGAAAATCTGTCTATATTCCAGAAGGACGATTCAATTTTGACAAACAAGTTAATATCGAAGCGGATAATCTAAAAATTTCAGGTGCCGGTGTTTGGCATACGCAACTACACTTCACAAGTGACAAACGCTATGGTGGTGGTATTGTCTTTGGTCATAACAGTAATGGTATTGAGTTGAGCAATCTCTATATGGATTCCAACTTAACCTCTCGTTACAATGAGGATGCACAGTACAAGGCTATTTCGGGAACACTTGGTAAGGATTC